>ERZ795044.5205-NODE-5205-length-10556-cov-4.625369_pt1 | contig 10556 bp, 8 predicted proteins | sample MGYA00375128_ERZ795044 | MGnify/ENA primary metagenome ERZ795044 (study PRJEB30173, sample SAMN05720213) | anaerobic digester metagenome | isolation source: active sludge of municipal wastewater-treating anaerobic digesters | place: USA | collected 2014-12-22 ... | reverse complement strand
TTCACGCCGCCCATCTGCTCCTTGGTCATCAGCTCGGGCATCGAGCCGGCCATCATAAGTCCCAGTGTCTCCTCGGTGGCGTCTTTGATGTCCATGGTCCCCATTATCCTGCCCTCGTATATCACGGCTATCCTGTCGGAGAGCGACATTATCTCGTCGAGTTCCAACGACACTAGAAGAACCGCCTTGCCGGAATCCCTTTCGGACACGAGCCTTCTGTGTATGTACTCTATCGCGCCGACGTCAAGGCCCCTGGTGGGCTGCGCGACGACGATCAGCTCGGGCGTCCTGGAAAGCTCCCTTGCCAGGATCGCCTTCTGCTGGTTTCCTCCAGACAGCGAGCCGGCCTTCGTATCCTCGTCCGGCGTCCTTACGTCGAACTCGGAGATCAGCTTCCTGGCGTACGACTTTATCTCGTCCCAGCGCAGGTTGATGCCCCTGCTGTAGGGCTTCTTGTTGAACGTCTGCAGTATCATGTTCTCGGCGACCGTGAAGTCGAGAACCAGGCCGTGCTTCTGCCTGTCCTCGGGGACGTGCACTATGCCGGCATCGAAGCACTTCTTCGGGGGAAGGTTGGTTATGTCCCTGCCGTTGAGGGTCACTTTCCCCGCGCTGAGCCTCCTCATGCCGGTTATGCACTGCACCAGCTCGGTCTGGCCGTTGCCGTCCACACCGCAGATGCCGAGTATCTCTCCCGCCCTCACGTTGAAGTCTATGCCCCTTAGCGCCGGAAGACCCCTGTCGTTCTCCGCCGTGAGCCCCTCCACCTTGAACTTCTCCTCGCCGGGCCTTGCGGGTTCCTTGTGGACCACAAGCTCCACCTCGCGCCCTACCATCATGTTGGCGAGCTGGCTCGGGGAAGTCTGGGACGTCTCTACGGAGCCGATGATCTTCCCGTGGTTTATCACAGTGACCCTGTCGGAGATCTCCATGACCTCCTTGAGCTTGTGGGATATGAATATGATAGACTTCCCGTCATGCACGAGCTTGCGCATGATCACGAAGAGCTCTTTCGTTTCCTGTGGCGTGAGCACCGCGGTAGGCTCGTCCAATATCAGCACTTCTGCCCCTCTGTGAAGGGCCTTCAGTATCTCCACCCTCTGCTGCATTCCCACCGAGATGTCCATGACCTTGGCGTCCGGCTCTATCGCAAGGCCGAAGGTCGTGGATATCTCCATCAGCTCCGCCTTCGCTTTCTTCCTGTCGATGAAGAAGCCGTACTTCATGGGTTCGTTCCCGAGCACGAGGTTCTCGGCGACGGTCAGAGGCTTGATCAGCATGAAGTGCTGATGGACCATGCCTATGCCCTGCCTCAGCGTGTCCGCGGGCCCGTTGACCACAAGGGGCTCGCCCTTGTAGAAGATCTCGCCCTTGTCCTGCTTGTACAATCCGTAGAGTATCTTCATCAGCGTCGATTTGCCCGCCCCGTTCTCCCCCAACAGGCAGTGGATCTCGCCTTTCTTTAGGTCGAAGTCCACATCCGAGTTAGCGACTATACCGGGGAAGGCCTTGGTTATCCCCTTCATCTCGAGGATCACCTGGTCGATGGCGACGTTTGAATCTCTTTCCGACATGTCTTTCCTCCGTATTGGAAAACCGGGCACCTAGCTCATGGCTAGGCACCCGGCTCCTGATACAACAGGGCTTAATTCAGCCGTGCGCTCTTGGACATCGGTTACTTCGTCGATATCCTGTCAGCTTCGTTCATGCCGTCCGGCACGGACTTCTGGCCGGCTATGATCATGCTCGCCCACGCGTTCGCCTTTGCGATCGCACCGGCAGATGTGTTCTTGCTGGTGGTGGCGGCCATTCCTACGCCCGCCTCCTTGAGTCCGAGGTAGGTCGCGCCAGCCTTGAACTTCCCGTCGATGAGGGCCTTGCTGCCCATGAACACGCCGTTGTCGACGCGCTTGATCATCGAGGAGAGCGACCATTTCGGCGAGAGCTCGAACTGGTCGGAGTCGACGCCGATTACCCATACGTTCTTCGTCTCGTTCGCGGCCTCGAACATGCCGATGCCGGTTCCGCCGGAGGCGTGGTAGATGACGTCAGCCTTCTGCCTTATCATGGAGACCGCTATCGCCTTGCCAGCCGCGGGGTCGTTGAACGATCCTGCATAGTTGCGAAGGAGCTTGATGCTCTTGTCGACAGCTTCGACCCCGGCCCTGAAACCGGCCTCGAAACGCCATATGACGGGGAACTCCATACCGCCTATGAAGCCTATCACCTTGCTCTTCGTCGTCATAGCGGCGAGTACGCCCATCAGGAACGAGCCTTCGTTCTCCTTGTACATCACCGACATCACGTTCGGATGGGTCTTGTACCAGGCATCCTCCCATGCGTTGTCGATTATGCCGAACTTGGTGTTGGGATACTGTGCCGATACCTTCTCGATGGCGTCGGCCATCAGGAATCCGATGCCCCATACCATGTCGTAGCCTTCCTTGGCGAAGGCGGCGAGGTTGGGTTCATAGTCGGACGGGGTGCGGGATTCGGCATACTTCGTCTTGGCTCCGAGTTCCTTTGCCACTCTCTGAAGTCCGAGATAGGCGGAGTCGTTGAACGACTTGTCGCCCAAACCGCCGATGTCGAATACTATAGCGATCTTGTACTCCTTGGAGAAGGACGGAATCGCCATGATGGCCAGGAGCAGCGCCGCAGTGATTATCAGGGTGAAAGCGCGCTTCATTGAGGACATTACCTCCATTCGATGGGGATCCGGTACACCGGAGGTCCCTTTAATATGCATGCATGTATCGCCGTGCCTTCAGGGTCCCGGCTCACCATGATGCATGCTTCCATGAACATTATAATTAATTAGGTCCGGTTAATGCTACTTCATATTATAAGTTTCTGCCGGGTTCATTCAATGTTCTCCTCATGGATTGTTTCTTAATTAGAACATGCTACGACTATCATCAGGGCTGCCAGGCATGGCTTTTAAGTCCAAATCCGAGTCCGTGCCAAATTGCATAATGTTCGCGGTGGGACTAGAATTATATATGGACGTGTATTCAGTATACACTATCAAGCAGGAGGTGCTGTTTAATGGCTCAAAGCACATACGAACAGGTCTTGGCCAGGCTAAAGCTGGCTAAGGAAGTCCTTAACCTGGATGAAGGCACTTTCGCGATCCTATGCGAACCCGAAAGGGCGCTGGAAGTGAACATGCCGGTAAGGATGGACGACGGAAGCATAAAGGTATTCAAGGGATTCAGGGTACAGCACAACACTTCGAGAGGCCCCGGAAAGGGCGGCGTCCGCTACCATGTAGACGTCAACTACGACGAAGTCAAGTCGCTCGCGGCTTGGATGTCCTTCAAGTGCGGCGTCGTGGACATCCCCTACGGCGGGGCGAAGGGCGGAGTATGCGTCGACGTGACGAAGCTTTCCGAAGGGGAGCTCGAGCGCCTCACCCGTTGCTACACTGCAAGGATAGCCCCGATCATCGGGCCCATGAAGGACGTTCCGGCGCCCGACGTTAACACCAGCGGCAAGATAATGGCCTGGATGGTGGACACCTATTCGGCGCTCACCGGCCAGTACCAGCCCGGCGTGGTCACCGGCAAGCCCCTTTCGGTCAACGGCTCGCTCGGAAGGAACGAAGCCACCGGACGCGGCATCACGATAGCCGTCCGTGAGCTCCTCAAGAGGCTAAACCTCGACCCGAAGAAGGTCACCGTGGCGGTACAGGGCTTCGGCAACGTAGGCGGACTCGGCTCGATACTGATGAGCAGCCTCCTCGGTGTCAAGATCGTCGCGATAAGCGACATCACCGGCACCTATTACAACCCCAACGGAGTCAACGTAAAGGCCGCTTTCGAACACTCCGGCAAGAGCCCCAAGAAGTTGCTCGAAGGCTACACGGAGCCCGGCATGGTGAAGATCGACGACCCCAAGGCCGTCCTCTACACCGAATGCGACCTCCTCGTGCCTGCGGCGCTTGAGAACCAGATCACTGCCGAGAACGCAGGCAAGATCAAGGCGAAGAACATCGTCGAGGCCGCTAACGGCCCCATCACCGCCGAAGCGGACGAGATCCTCAAGAAGGCCGGGAAGGTCGTCGTACCGGACATACTCGCCAACGCGGGCGGAGTCACCGTATCCTACTTCGAGTGGGTGCAGAACCTGTACGGCTACTACTGGACCGTCGACGAAGTGAACGACAGGCTCGACGTCAAGATGAGCTCGGCGTTCGATTCCTGCTGGGAGTTCGCGAAGGAGAAGAACATCACCATGCGCATAGCCGCCTACTGCCTCGCCATCAAGAGGATAGTGGACGCCATGCAGGCAAGGGGCATCTTCCTATAATCCAGGATCGTCGTAACCGATGATACGGACGAAGGCCCGGCTCGATGAAGCCGGGCTTTCCTTTACGCTTACCGGGATCGTCCCTACTCGACTATATCCGCTCCGAGGTCGTATTCCGCGGCGCTGGTTATCCTAGCTTTCAGCACGCTGCCCGGGGCCAGGGTGCAATCCCCTATCAGTATGTGCCCGTCCTCCTCGGGGGCTTCCGCGTACGACCTGGCTGACACCAACAGCTCGGATTCGTCCGAAGGCCCGTCCACCATCACCGTCGTTACCTCACCTATCCTGGATTCATTGTACTCGAGGCTGATCTCGGCAAGCAGCGACATGACCGCACGTTCTCTTTCGTCCTTCTCCTCCTCGGCGACCTGGTCCGGCAACGACGCGGCCGGTGTCCCCTCCTCGGGGCTGAACTTGAACACGCCCGCCCTTTGTGGCCCGACCAGCCTTATGAAATCCAATAATTCCCTGAAATCCGCCTCGCTCTCGCCGGGGAAGCCGACCATGAACGTCGTCCTGACTACGAAACCAGGCCTCGCCCTCCTCAGCCTGCCCACCACGTCGATTATGGCTTCGGGGCTTCCGAGCCTGTTCATGGCGGAGAGAACCTTCGCTGAGCCGTGCTGCATAGGAAGGTCCATATAAGGAAGCAGCCTGCCTTTGAGCCCGTCCTCGAAGAGGCCTATGAGCTCATCGTCAACCCTGGAAGGATAGGCGTACATCAGCCTAAGCCACATCAGCCCGTCCAGCCCGGCAAGCTGCTTGACAAGCTCGCCAAGCAGGGGCCTGCCGTACAGGTCGGTCCCGTACCTGGTGGGGTCCTGGGCTATGACCACAAGCTCCTTGACCCCTGCTCCGAGGAGCCTTCCGGCCTCGTCGACCACATCCTCCATCGGCTTGCTTACATGCGGGCCTCTGATGTCGGGGATCATGCAGTAGGAGCACCTGTTGTTGCATCCGTCGGAGATCTTGATGTACGCGTAATGGCCTGCATTGGTCAGCATCCTGGGCGCCTTCGACCCGAGGTATCCTTTTCCGGAGAGCACCGACGGAGACTTCCCGTCCAGGGCCTCTCGCACGAACTCGGCCACCTTGTCGTAGGAGCCCGGCGAAATCACGCCGTCTATCTCCGGCATCTCCTTTGCCAGGTCCGTTCCGTACCTGTTCGGCAGGCATCCGGAGACGAGCACGGCCCTCAGCTTGCCGGCCCTTTTCTCCTCGGCGCATTCGAGTATCACGTCTATGGCCTCCTCACAGGCGCTCTGAAGGAAGCTGCACGTGTTCACTATGACCGCGTCGGCGGGCTCGTCCTCGCCCGCGATCGCCATGCCCGCCTCGGCGAGCCTGCCGAGCAGGAACTCGCTGTCCACCCTGTTCTTGGCACAACCCAGGGATATGATCCTGATTCGCGTCTTTACCATGCCCTATATCTTGCCCCACATAAGCAGGGCGCCCATTATGATCATCGCGGCGCCCGCCACGTATTTCAACACGTTCTCCGGCACGAGCCTGCCGACGACGGCCCCGGCGAGCACGCCTATCACGCTGGTCGTAACCAACGCGGCGGCGGCTCCGATGAGCACTCCCCATCTCGAAGCCGGATCGCACTTGGCCGAAAGGACCATTGTCGCCAGCTGGGTCTTGTCGCCCAGCTCGGCAAGGAAAACAACCGCGAAAGTACTTAGAGCCAGCTTGACCATCCTGAATACCTCCGAAAATGCCTTAGGAAACCGTGTCCTGCGAAAGCCTCAGCTCCATCTCGACCCTCGTCCTGTCCTGCCTGAGGCCGAGGCATCTCACTAACCTCTCGTTCTCCCCGCCCTCCGGGACGGTGGTGAACACGGCCGGCAGGAACCGGGCCGTAGGAAGCTGGAATATCAGCTCCGTCGCCTCTTCCGGGCTCGCCCCGTTCCTTACGTTAAGGTCGAGCACCCAGCAGAGGGACCTGGTCGAGTATATCATATAGCCGAATGGTTCGCCGTGTTTCCACGCCATCACGCAAACGACGTTGTCCTTGAGGTTCATAAGGCTCCTGGGCTCGTTCTCCCAAAGGGGCGGCCTGTCCGGCCGGCCCGTCAACGAGAAGGCCTCCTCTATGCCCGGGTGGGTGAAAGTGAGCGTGTTGGAAGGCTTGCATTTTATGTTGCCCTCCCAATGGCCGATCCTCCTGACGGGTCCGAATCCCAACGACCTGTACAGCGAAAGCGCCCTTTTGTTCTCCTCGAACACGTGCAGGCCGACTTTCCTGCATCCCCATGCCCTGGTCCTTGCAAGGCCCCACTGCATCAGCCTCCTGCCGCAGCCCTCGCCCCTGAAGGAGGGATTAACGGCAAGCGAGGCCACATACCCCCTGTCCGGCTCCCTCAGGCCGATGAGGACTACCCCTACGGGCCTGTCCTCCGAATAGGCGACCGCCGAGGCCTTGGGTTCTATGTCCAGCCAGCCCGTCACCCTCCTGTACCCCTGGGGGCCGTGCATCATCACCGACGGTTCTGTGTCCTGCCAGCACTCGTCGAAGACCGATGCCACCTCGGCCTCGTCGATGTCCGACACCTGGACGATCCTGATGTCCATCACTCGCGGTACCGCCCCTTCTGATTTCCGGTACGTCCGCCGCCGCCGGTCCTAGCCGGCCATTGCATCCTGTCCGTCCGCTCCGGCCGCACGAGGCATCCGTGCCCGTATCCTATGAGGTCCTCCCTGCCAAGCTTAGTTAGCGCCTGTCTTACGAGCCTCCAGTTCTGCGGCATCGACCACTGCAGAAGGGCCCTTTGCATCTGCTTCTCCTCGCCCTTCGCCACGTGCACCGGCTCCATCGTTATCGGATCCAGGCCCGTATAGTACATGGTGGTCGCCTCGGTGCCGGGGGTCGGCGTGAAGTCCTGGACCTGCTCCGGCGCGTAACCGAGCAATCCCTTCAGGTAGAGCGCAAGCTCGAGCGCATCCGAAAGGCTTGCGCCCGGGTGCCCCGATATGAAATACGAGATGAGGTACTGCTCCTTGCCGCACTCGTCAGAGAAGGCCTTGAAGAGCTCCCTGAATCTCTCATACTCGGCTCCTGTGGCCTTGCGCATCACCGAAAGCACCCCCTCGCATATGTGCTCGGGCGCTATCTTGAGCTGTCCGCTGACGTTGTTGGCCACTATGTGCCTCGTAAGGGCCATGCCCTCCTTCGATCCCATCAGGTAGTCGTACCTGAGCCCGGACCTGACGAAGACCTTCCTGACGCCCGGGACGGATTCGGCCTTCTTCAGGAGCTCCTCGTAGCGCTCCTGCCCGTCATTCATGAAGCGGCATCTATCTGGCCATACGCAGGCCCTCGCCCCGTCGCACGCAACGTCCGATCCGCAATGGGACGCGTAGTAGTTGGCCGAAGGTCCCCCGATGTCATGCACAATGCCCTTGAACCTGGGATCCTTGGTGAATCCTGTTATCTCGGATAGGATTGAATCCTCGCTCCTGGACTGTATCGCCCTGCCCTGGTGCGCCCAGAGGGCGCAGAACGAGCAGGAGCCGAAGCAGCCCCTGTGCGCCGTTACAGAGAACAGTACCTCCTCTAGGGCTGGCACTCCCTCCTTGTCGTACATGGGATGCCAGCGCCTGGTGTATCCCAACGAGGCGATGCCGTCCAGCTCCTCTGTGCTCAGGACCCGCTGGGGCCACACGACCACGTAGCGGTTGGCGTGCGCCTGCGCTATCGGCCTGGGAGATCTCCTCAGGCTCTCTCTCATCTGTGAGCCGAAGGATTCCGCATAGGCCCTCTTGTCGGTGCTTACCTCATCGAAAGAGGCTATCTCAAGGTGGTCAGCCTGAGGCGGCTGCTTTTCGACCGTGGCCGTTCCCGGGATTCCGGACAGGTCCGCCGACCCCGCATCGAGCCTTGCCGCTATCTCCAGCGCCGCTTTCTCCCCCATGCCGTAGACCAGGATGTCCGCCCTGGAATCCAGGAGCACGGACCGCCTTACCGAATCGTCCCAGTAGTCGTAGTGGGCCAGCCTCCTCATGGAGGCCTCAATCCCCCCCAGAACCAGGGGCAGGCCCGGCCAGGCGCTCCTCGCCCTGTTCGAATATACGACGACAGCCCTGTCCGGCCTCCTGCCCGGAACGCCGCCGGGCGAGAAATCGTCCTTCTTCCTCCTGAACTTCGAGGGGGAGTAATTCGATACCATAGAGTCGAGGTTGCCGGACGTTATCCCGCAAAACAGCCTCGGCCTCGGGAATGCCTTGAAAGCCTCGTCGGACCTGAAGTCCGGCTGGGGCATTATCGCCACCTTATAGCCCTTCGATTCAAGAACCCTGCCGATTGCGGCCGCGCCGAAGGCAGGGTGGTCGACGTATGCATCTCCCGTTACTATTACTATGTCCGGCCTGTCCCATCCCCGTTTCGCTATCTCTTCGGGGCTGGCAGGCAGCGGCCTTGTACCTTCCATTCACACCTCCGGCCGCCCCCGCTGTGCGCTTGGGAGCATGCCATGTTCTGCCATTATAGTCAAAATACGTACGTCAGCTCAGAAAGGCCCGTATCCCGCCGGGAAGGCTATGTCCATGGCCTTCCTCGCCACCCCCGGCACGCCCAGGTCCTCCCCGTTATAGTTCAGGGACGTGGCCCCGGCGTTTCCTATCCTCACCCAGATGCCCTTGTCGCCGCTGAGGTCCAGCGAGTCGCCCGCCTTGAGTATGCCCTCGAACGCCTTCTTCCCGTCTGCGTACGCCCTTATCCAGCAGTTGTCGCTGAACGATATCCTCAGTGTGTGCTGTGATTTAGGCAAGGCGGGGGCCTCTTGCACCTCGGTTTCGGCTGTGACGGCGGGGGCCTCCTGCGTCTCGGGGGCGGTCTGGGCGCCCTGCGCGGGCGCGGTTTCGCCGGGTATCGCCTCGTCCTTTCCAAGCAGCCCTCCGAAGGCGATGTAGGCGACCAACACCACGGCGGCCAGCAGGAAGATGGCAAGGGCCGTGGTCAGCGTCCTCCTTCGCGCGGCCTGCCTCCTCTTCTGTTCCATCCTTATCCTGTGCAGCATCCTCTTGTCCATGGAGGTCTCAGAAGGCGGCAGGACCGGCTGCTTCGGCTCCTCCGACTGGGCCTCGGCCATCTCCTTTTCGAGCATCGACGCCGCTTGCTGGGGATCCATCCCCAGGAACGAAGCGTAGCTCTTCACATAGAGCTTCAGGTAGATCTCGCCCGGGATGGCGCCGTAGTCCCCCTTTTCGATAGCCTCAAGATAGGCGGACCTTATCAGTGTCGCGCCTTCGACGTCCGCAAGGCTTGCCCCCATGGCCTGTCGGCGTTCTTGAAGCAGCTCGCCTATCTTCTTCTGCACGCGTCATACCCCCTATCGGTCATCCCTGCTGCCTGAGCTCCCTTAGGAGATCCTCCAGCTGGACCGGTGTCATCAGTATGTTCCGGGCCTTGCTGGCGTTGTGCGGCCCGATTATGCCCATGAGCTCCATCGTGTCGATTAGCCTCGCAGCCCTTGCGTACCCCACCCTGAAGCGCCTTTGTACCTTGGATATGGATGCCTCCCCGGATTCGACTATGAGCCTTGCGGCGTCCTCGAACAGCTCGTCTGTCACGTCGGCCGTGGCGCTGTCGCTCTCCTTCGATTCAACGGGTTTCGCTACGTAAACCGGCTCCCCCTGGTTCTTCAGGAACTCAACCAGCGCCAGGACCTCGGAATCGGATATGTACGCGCCCTGCACCCTCACGGGTTTCGGAAGGCCGATGGGGTGGAACAGCATGTCGCCCTTTCCTAGCAGCCTCTCCGCGCCGGCCGAATCCAGGATCACCCTCGAGTCTATCTGGGACGATACGGCGAAGGCTATCCTCGATGGGATGTTGGCCTTGATTATGCCGGTGACTATGTCCACCGAGGGCCTCTGGGTCGCGATTATCAGGTGTATGCCCGCGGCCCTCGCCATGAAGGCCAGCCTGCAGATGGCGTCTTCCACATCGTTCTTGGCCACCATCATCAGGTCCGCCAGCTCGTCGAGGATGACCACTATGTACGGCAGCCTCCTCGGGCTGAACGGTATCTGCCCCGACACGATGGCCTCCTCGGAGTCCCCGTCGACGATCTGCTCGAGCATGCCCTTGTCCAGCATCTCGTTGTACTGCGATATGTTCCTGGCTCCCGCCATCTGGAAGATGCGGTAACGGTTCTCCATCTCCTCGCATACCCACTTGAGGTATCCCGCCGCCTTCTTGGGTTCCGTCACCACGGGGGCGATTAGGTGGGGGATGCCGTTGT
>ERZ795044.5192-NODE-5192-length-10574-cov-10.012454_pt1 | contig 10574 bp, 7 predicted proteins | sample MGYA00375128_ERZ795044 | MGnify/ENA primary metagenome ERZ795044 (study PRJEB30173, sample SAMN05720213) | anaerobic digester metagenome | isolation source: active sludge of municipal wastewater-treating anaerobic digesters | place: USA | collected 2014-12-22 ... | reverse complement strand
TCTCGGTGAACGCCGCCTGGCCGGCCCAGGTCACGCCTTCGCCGCCCATGTGGGTAAAGGTGTCGGTGCTGCGGTCCATCCACGTCACCATGTAATGGCAACCGATGCCGCCCTGCGCGCGCGAGCCTTCCGGCACCTTGGTGCTGGTGTTGTGCGGGCAGCCGGAGCAGTAATGCGGCACGCGCGGGAAGTTGGCGCGCGGCAACGCCAGCTCGCCTTCCTTGCTTTCCATCCAGCGCAGCACCTCGCGGATGTGCTCGCTGTCGTGGAAGCGCTGGATGCGCGTGGCGATGACGCCGGCGATGCGCGCCGGGGTGAGCTCGCCGGTGCTTGGCAGGATCCATTCGCCGGCTTCGTCGTACTTGCCGACGATGCTCGGGCGTTGCCCGTCGAAGTTGTAGAAGAGTTCCTTGATCTGCGACTCGATGAAGGAGTGCTTTTCCTCGACCACCAGGATGTCCTGCAGCCCGCGCGCGAACGCGCGGATGCCGACCGGTTCCAGCGGCCAGGTCATGCCGACCTTGTACACGCGGATGCCGAGGCCGCGGCAGGCGTCCTCGTCAAGCCCGAGGTATTCGAGCGCCTGCAGCACGTCGAGGTAGCTCTTGCCGGTGGTGACGATGCCGAGCCGCGCGTTCGCCGAGTCGATCACGATGCGGTCGATGCCGTTCGCCCGCGCGAACGCCTGCGCGGCCTTGACCGCGTAACGATGCAGGCGCATCTCCTGGTCCAGCGGCGGATCCGGCCAGCGGATGTTGAGGCCGCCTGCGGGCATCTCGAATTCGGCATCGCCCGGCAGCACGATCTGCATGGCGAACGGATCGACATCCACCGAGGCCGAGGATTCCACCGTTTCCGCGATGGTCTTGAAGCCGACCCAGCGGCCGGTGAAGCGCGACATCGCGAACCCGAGCAGGCCCATGTCGAGGATGTCCTGCACGCCGGCCGGATTGAGCACCGGCATCATCGCGCTGACGAATTCGTGCTCGCTGCCGTGCGGCAAGGTCGAGCTGCGGCAGTTGTGGTCGTCGGCGGCCAATGCCAGCACGCCGCCATTGCGCGAGGTGCCTGCAGCATTCGCGTGCTTGAACACGTCGCCGCAGCGGTCCACGCCGGGACCCTTGCCGTACCACATGCCGAACACGCCATCGACGGTCGCGCCGGGGAACAGGCCGGGTTGCTGGGTGCCCCAGACCATGGTCGCGCCCAGGTCCTCGTTGAGGCCCGGCTGGAACTTCACCTTCGAGGATTCGAGGTGCTTCTTGGCCCGCCACAGCTCCAGGTCGAAGCCGCCCAGCGGCGAGCCGCGATAGCCGGAGATGAAGCCGGCGGTGTTCAGCCCGGCGCGTTCGTCGCGCAGCTTCTGCATCAGCGGCAAGCGCACCAACGCCTGCACGCCGCTCAGGTAGATGCGCCCCTGGGTGCGGCGGTACTTGTCCTCCAGCGTGTAGTCGGCATCGACCACCGAATTGGTGAGGGCGGTGTTCGCCGAGGACGGCGAGGAGAGTTCGGCGGTGCTGGTCATGGACATCCCGGGGGCTGGCGACGCGCTGGCGCGGTGTTGGGGCAAAGACCCGCCATTTTAGCAGCGGGCCATGGCCCGCCCCATGCGCCGGCGGATGGCGGCTAAGATCGCGCCGATGAAAATGCCGCCGCAACGGATTGCCCTGGTCGCCATCGTGGCGGTGTTGCTGGTGGGTGGAGCTGCGTGGTGGTGGCGCCCCACCGCCTCGAATCCATCCGCGTTGATGCATCAAGCCGGGCAAGTCGCCAAACAGCCCGGTTCGCCGAAGCAGCCTGCCTCCAGGAACATGGCGGTCGCACGCATGGACGCGCTGATGGCGGCATGCAATCGCGACGTGGCAGCAGCATTCAAGGCGCGTGCGCTGGAACTGCGGCAAAAACAGGATGCCCCGTCGCAAGTGGCCTATGCGCTCGCCGTGCCGCTGGATCCCTCGGTCGACGTGGAGCGCATGCCGCCTACCGAGTATCAGCGCGCCATGCTGGAGTGGCAGGACGAGATCCGGGCGGCATTGCTGCGAGCAGCGGCGCTCGCGCCGGACGACACAGACGTTCTATGGCAGGCGGCGACCCGCTGTGGCGATGGCAGTGATTGTCGTGCCGTCCAGCGTGCATTGCTCGCCGCTGAGCCCGACAACATGGCCGTCTGGTTGCACGAAATGGCGTGGGCAAGGACGCGGGGCGACGCCGAAGCCTCGCGGATCGCTTTCGAGCGCGCCGCTGCCGCGACGCGTTACGACATCCATGCGGGTGCAACCCATGAGGCGATGTTGCAGGGATATGCCGGACTGGCGATGCCCGCATCCTGCGAACGCCAGGAAGTCCGCGTCGCAAATGCATACATGCGGGATCTGACGGGTGTGCCCGCGAATACGGTGGAAACAGGAATGCTCGATCAGGCACTTGCCTCGGCAGCTGTGAATGCGAGCGTCTCGTTTCCTCCGTACAGCCCTATCGTGCAGCCATGTACGCCGGCACTGAATGCCGCAATGACCCCGGCGCTGCGGGAAAGCTGCAAGCGGATCCACACTCGCCTGGCCGATGGCGACACGATCATGGACCAGATATTCGCTTCGAAGATCATGCTGCAGCTCACTGCTGATTCGCCGGAGTCCACCGAATGGCGCGAACGTTATCGCCGCAGTCGCTGGCTCATGGAGCATCAACTGGATCCAGAGATCCTGTCGCAACACCGCATCGAGGATTACGCTGACGGTGAAGTACGCAGGATGCAGGCCACGTTGCAGGCCGCAGGTCGTTGGCCACCGCCCGCCGATTGGCTACCCGCTGACGAAAATGACCGCAGCCTGATCCTGACCGGCCACCCGCCTGCGAAAAAGAAGCCGGATCAAGCCCCGTAGACCGGATAAGGCCAAAGGCCGCATCCGGGATTGCGTTCGAAAGAGTCCCGGATGCGCTGCGCTTATCCGGGCTACAAAGGCTTGGGCAACGGGTGGTGCGTTTATTCCCAGCCACCAATCCAGCTGCGCTGCACGCGCACCTCGCCATCCAGCAATACCAGATCCGCGCGATAGCCCGCCGCGATGCGGCCACGTTCGCCGCCAATGCCGAGGAACTCCGCCGGATATTGCGCGGCCATCCGGCAGGCTTCGTCCAGCGGCAGGCCGAGCAAGTGCACGCTGTTGCGCACGGCGCTGGCCATGTCCAGCGCGGAACCGGCCAGCGCTCCGGCGGCATTGCGGACCACGCCATCGACCGCGATGATGGTTTCGCCGTAGAGATCGAACGAGGGGTCATCGGCGCCGACCATCGGCATCGCATCGGTGACCAGGAACACCTTGCCGCGCGGCTTCGCCTTCAGCGCGACGCGCAGGCTGGCCGGATGGACGTGCACGCCATCGACGATCACGCCGCACCAGCAGTCGTCGTCTTCCAGCGCGGCACCGACCGCGCCGGGCTCGCGGCCCTGCAGCGGGGTCATCGCGTTGTACAGATGGGTGAAGCCGGTGATGCCGGCATCGATGCCCGCGCGGATTTCGTCGTAACTGCCTGCGGTGTGGCCGGCGGCGACGATGCCGCCGCGTTCGACGATCGCGCGGATGCTCGCGGGCGGCACTTGCTCCGGTGCCAGCGTGATCAGGCTCACGCCGTTGTCGAGCGATGTCGCCATCGCGATCTCGTCGGCGTCGGGCACGCGGAACTTGGTGTCGTCGTGGGTGCCCTTGCGCGCGGGTGCCAGGTACGGGCCTTCCAGGTGGATGCCGAGCACGCCGGGCACGCCTTGTCCGATCGCGTCATGTGTCGCCTTGATCGCGCGCTGCATGACCGCGGCATCGTCGCTGATCAATGTGGGCAGGAAGCCGGCGGTGCCGAACCGCCGATGCGCGCGGCCGATCGCGGCGATCGCCTCCACCGAGGTGTCGTTGTTGAACAGCACGCCGCCGCCGCCGTTGACCTGGGCATCGATGAAGCCGGGCACGAGATAGCCGCCATCGAGGTCGATGAGATCGCCGGTTGGTGGTTCGCCATGCAGCACGGCGACGATGAAGCCTTCTTCCACGACGACGCACGCGTCGCGCTCGAAGCCGCGTTCGGTGAGGACGTGTCCGTTGTGGAAGATGTGCGTGGTCATGGTTTCGTTTTCTTCTCCCTCCCTTTCGCGCAGCGAAGGGGTGGGTTGGGGGAGGGGTTGCTTGCCGGTGAGGAGCACCTCCCGGCCTCCTCCTTCGCCTGCGGCGAAAGGGGAGGAAAAACCATCACACCGTCTCTGTCACTTTCTTGAGGTGCGGCGGCACGTCGGGATCATGCCCGCGCGCGATCGAGAGCGCATTCGCCGCGCCGTAGAACGCCTGCACGGTGAGGATCGGCGTGCAGGCCGGATGTGGCGAGGCCGGCAGCGGCAGCACGCCGGGTCCGCTGGCACCCGGTCGCGCGAGCCAGACCGGCGCGCCGCGCGCAACGAACTCCGCCGCAACTGCAGCGGTGCCGGCGCCGATGTCGTCGTCCTGGGCGAACACCAGCACCGGGAAATCCGGACCGACGATCGCCATCGGCCCGTGCTTCACCTCGGCGGAGGAAAACGCCTCCGCATGCAGGCCACAGGTTTCCTTGAACTTCAGCGCGGCTTCCTGCGCACCGGCGAGGCCCAGGCCGCGACCGAGCACGAACAGGTGGTCGGCCAACCGCAAGCCGGACACCAGCGGCGACCAGTCCTGCGCCCACGCTGCACGCATCGCCGCGGGCAGCGCATCGACTGCGGCGAGCAGTTGGGGGTCGCCACTCCAGCGTGCGGTGAGCTGCAGCAGTGCGGCGAGTGAACACAGGTAACTCTTGGTCGCGGCCACGCTGGTCTCGGGACCGGCATGCAGCGGCAGCACGGTGTCGGCGAGTTTGGCCAGCGGCGAATCCGCGACGTTGACCAGCGCCACCACGTGCGCGCCGCCGGCCTTGGCGATCTCCGCATTGCGCAGCAGGTCCGGGCTCTTGCCGGATTGCGAGATCACCACGAAAAGAGCGCCGTCGAGTCGGGGCTGCACCGCGTACACCGAGCCCACCGACGGCGATGCCGAGGCGGTCACCAACCCCAGCGTGGTCTCGAACAGGTATTTGCCGTAGGTCGCGGCGTGGTCGGAGCTGCCGCGCGCGCAGGTCACGATGAAGCGCGGTGGATGCGCGCGCAGGCGCTCGACCAGGGTGTCGATGGTCGCGGCGTTGGCGGCGAACTGGCGGGCGACGGCGGTCGCCGCCTCTGCCGCTTCGCTGTGCATCCAGGTGTCGGCGGCGGCGTGCATGGGCGTGGTTCCGAAAGGTGAGTGATCGCGTGGTGTCGCGTGGTCGATGTCGAAGCTCATGGGGCATGCAACTCGGCGACGAAGTCGTAGGCATCGCCGCGGTAGAAGGAACGGGTGAACTCGACCACGCGGCCGTCGTCGAGGAAGGCGCGGCGTTCGATGAAGAGGCAGGGGCTGCCTTCCGGCAAGCCAAGCAGGCGCGCCTGCTCGGCATCGAAGGCGATCGCGCGCAGCCGCTGCAGCGCGCGGGTCGGGCGGATCCCGCGCTGGGCGAGCGCTTCGTACAGCGAATCGCGCAACAGGGTCGGGTCCGGCAGCACCGCCAGCGGCACGCTGCTGCGTTCCAGCGCCAGCGGCTGGCCGGCGGCGGTGCGCAGGCGATGGAAGCGCGCCACCTGCACGCCCGGCGAGAGGTTCAGCGCCATCGCTTCCTCGGGCGTCGCCGCGCCGATGCCGCGTTCCAGCATCACCGACTTCGGATCGAGCCCGCGCGCGCGCAGGTCGTCGCTGAAACTGGTCAGTTGCGAGGACGACTTGACGATGCGCTCGGCGACGAAGGTGCCGGAACCCTGCCGCTGCACCAGCAGGCCGTCGGCGACCAGCCCACCGATCGCCTTGCGCACGGTGACCCGCGACAGGCCCGTCAGCGCCGCGAGTTCGCGTTCCGGTGGCAGCGCCTGGCCAATGCCGAGCACGCCGTGTTCGATCGCGTGCTGGAGGGCGCGGCGCAGGTGCTGGTAGGCCGGCGCGCGATGCGCATCGGCCTGGCGGCGGAATTCGGCAAGGAGGTAGCTGTCCACGCCGAAAGAATACCAATCAGATACCAAAAGGCAATATCAGGCCGAAAAATGACCTGCAACCCACGATTGGTATTGAAAATCAGGCTTTCGGCCGTGGCGGCGCAGTCGAGCCGCGCACCACCAGCTCCGGGCTGAAGCCCTCGTTGCGGGTGTGCCCGGGCTGTTCGCGGATCTCGTCCAGCAGGCGGCGCGCGGCGTGGCGGGCAATCTCTTCGGTGGCCTGCTTGGCGGTGGTCAGCGGTGGCCAGCTCTGCTTGGAAAACGGGCTGTCCTCGAAGCCGGCGATCGACAGGTCGTAGGGCACGTTGAGCCCGCCGGAGCGTGCCGCGGCGAGCACGCCGGCGGCGATTTCGTCGTTGCTGCCGAAGATCGCGGTGGGCGGTTGCGGCAGCGACAGCAAGCGCCGCGCGCCGCGGAAGCCGTCGTCGAAGGAATAATCGCCTTCGACCACCAGTTCCGGGTCGATGGTGATGCCGTAATCGCGCAGTGCTTCTTCGTAACCCTTGTGGCGTTCCCACGACGAGCCATGCGACTTGCCGCCCCACAGGAAGCCGATGCGCGCGTGGCCGAGCTGGATGAGGTGCTGGGTGATCTCGTAGGCGGCGTCGCGGTCGTCCACATAGACGCAGGCGCTGCCGCCCTGCGGATCGGTGGCAGCGGACACGATCCGCACCAGGCGGATGCCCTGCGCGACCAGTTCGTCCACCAGCGGCTGCCGCTCCGACATCGGCGGCGCCAGCACGATGCCGGCCAAACGCGCGTGCTGGACCAGCTCGACGATTTCATTCGCAAGATTCTTCGATGACGAATCGCAGGGATGGATCTGCAGGCCGTAGCCGGACTCGCGGCAGACCGACAGCACGCCGCTCTGCATCGCGATGACGTAATACGGGTTCGGGTTGTCGTAGAGCAGGCCGATCGCGTACGACTGCGCGGTGCGCAGGCTGCGCGCGGACTGGTCGGGCAGGTAGCCCAGGCGGGCGATGGCCTGCTGCACGCGTTCGCGGGTGCGGGCGTGGACGCCGCTTTCGTCGTTGACCACGCGCGAAACGGTCTTCAGCGAGACCTCGGCCTGGGCGGCGACATCCTTGATCGTGGGCTTGCGCAACGTGGCCTCGCGTGGGGGCGCCGGTCGCGTGGTCGCGGGCCTGGCGTGGGAAGGGCGGCGCATAGGGTAACGGTCGCCGGTTAAGCAAAAGTTGGCGCGTGCGCCTCAGCCGCGGCCCGCGCGATGCCCGCGCATCGCGAAGAACAGGATGTACAGGTAGCACGGCACCATCAGCAGCAGGAACACCAGCTGGAAATCGTGGTCCTGCTTCAGCCCGGCGAACAGGCGCGGGATGATCGCGCCACCGACGATGCCCATCACCAGCAGGGCGGAGCCGAGTTCGGTATGCCGGCCCAGGCCCTGGATCGCCAGCGGGAAGATCGCCGGCCACATCATCGCGTTGGCGAAGCCCAGCGCGGCAACGAAGCCCACCGACACATAGCCCTCGGTGAGGAACGCGCCGGTCACCAGCAGCACGCCCAGCAATGCCGACCACGTGAGGTAGACCTGCTGCGAGACGAGGCGCGGGATGGCCACCAGGCCGGCCACGTAGCCCAGCAACATCGCACCGAGGGTGAACGAGGTGAAGAACTTGGTGTGGTCCAGCGGCAGGCCGAAGGCCTTGCCATAGGCGCCGATGGCATCGCCCGCCATCACTTCGGCGCCGACGTAGGCAAAGATGCACAGCGCGCCGAGCCACAGGTGCGGGAAACGCAGGATGCCGCGATCACCCGCGGCATCGTCCGACGCGGTGGTGGCGTTCGCGGTCTTCGGATCGATTTCCGGCAGCGGCGAGAACAGCACGCCGATCGCCAGCAAGGCCAGCAGGCCCGCCATCGCCAGGTAGGGCGCGTGGATCTTCGCGGCGAACGCATCCAGCAACCGGTCCCGGGTGGCGGCGTCCGCGGCGGCGACCTGTGCGGACAGCTCGCCGATGCCCTGCATCACCAGCATGCCGATGGCGATGGGCGCGAGGAAGCCTGCGATCTTGTTGCAGATGCCCATCACCGCGATGCGCTGCGCCGCGCTTTCGATCGGGCCGAGGATGCTGATGTAGGGATTCGACGCGGTCTGCAGCAGCGCCAGCCCGCCGCCGATGACAAACAGCCCGCCAAGCGCGCCCGGGTACCAGCGCTGCGTGCAGAACTCGCCGAACAGCGCCGCGCCGACCGCCATCGTGAACAGGCCGAGTGCCAGGCCCTTCTTCATGCCGGTGCGCTTGAGGATCCACGACGACGGGATCGCCAGGAAGAAATACGAGAGGAAAAACGCGGTGAGGATCAGGAACGCGTTGACCTCGTCGAGTTCGAACGCCAGCTGGGCGAAGGTGATCAGCGGCCCGTTGAGCCAGGTGACGAAGCCGAAGATGAAGAACAGGGCGCCGATGATCGCGATGGAGCCGAACTGGCTGCGCACCGTGGTGGTCGACGGCGCGGCGGACGTAAGCGTGGACATGCGGTTTCCCCTCCCGGGAATGGCGGTCGTCCGATGCATCGAGGGCGCCGAACGGGTCTCGATTGACGCATACGACAAAGCCAGGTGCAACGTTGTCGGTATTTGGCCTGTTCTGTCCACCACTTCCTTGGAAAACCGCTTCAAGCGAGCATTTCGCAGGCGTCGGTTCGACTAATTTGCATGCTGCACAACAGCAAAAATCGACCGGTTCTCGGCTGAATGGGGCGCAAGGAAAGAAATTTCTGTCAGATTCTTGACAACGTTGTCTAAACCCCCGCACATTCGCCTCGCCGCACTGGCATGGGGAGGGCGGGATGGGCGATACGGCAGGCATCGGGGGCGAGGCAGACGTGGTCGCATTGCGGCCGCATGCGTCGTTCGTGCCGTCCCCGGTCGCGTCGGCGTCCTGCTTCGTGGCCGCCGACGTCGGTGGCACCAATGCGCGCATCGCGCTGGTGCAGGCCGAGGGCGAGCGCATCGAGATCCTCGACTACCGCCGCTATCCCTGCAGCCAGTACCCCAGCCTGACTGCGATCCTGTCCGACTTCACCGGCCGCCAGCTGGATGCCGGCCAGCCGCGCGCCGCCTTCGAGCGCATGGCGATCGCCAGCGCCGGCGTGGTCCTGGATGGCGAGGTGATCAATTCCAACCTGCCGTGGCGGATCTCGCTGCAGGACCTGCGCGACACCCTGGGCCTGCACGAGTTGCACGTCATCAACGATTTCGCCGCGGCAGCGCACGGCACCCAACGGCTGGACCCGGCGGAGTCGCGCCTGCTGACCCCCGGCGTGTCGGTGGCCGAGGCCGGCCCGGCCCTGGTGGTGGGCCCGGGCACCGGCTTGGGCGCGGCGGTGTGCATCCCGCACCCGCGCGGCACCGTGGTGCTGCCAACCGAAGCCGGGATGACCGCATTCGCGCCCGGCACCGAGCGCGAAGTCGAGATCCTGCGCTGGATGCAGCGCCACGGCAGCCGCCACGTCTCGACCGAGCAACTGGTGTCCGGCCCCGGCCTGGTCAACCTCTACCAGGCGCTGTGCGAACTGGAATCTGCGCGCGCCCTGCTGCGTGAGCCGGCGGCCATCAGCCAGTCCGCGCTGGCCGGCGATCCGATGGCGCTGGAGGCGGTGCTGACCTTCTGTGCCCTCCTGGGCAGCGTGATCGGCGATCTCGCGGTGCTCAGTGGCGCGCGCGCGGTCCACGTCGCCGGCGGCATCGTCCCGCAACTGGTCGACTTCCTGCCGCGCAGCGACTTCCGCGCGCGCCTGGTCGACAAGGGCGCGATGCGCGCCGTGCTGGAACGCGTGCCGGTGCGCCTGATCGAGAACGAACGGCTCGGCGCGCTGGGCGCGGCGAGCTGGTACCTGCAGCAACGGCAAGACCGCATCGATCCGTAACCGAACCACCCACAACAACATGGCCGCGCATGGACGGGCCAGCAAGCAACGACGAACCAGCCAAGGGTCCACAGGAACCGGACCCGACGCCATCACTGCCCCGGGAGAGGAATCATGCAAGTCCGCAAGAACATGTTGGCGCTCAGCATCGTCGCCGCGCTTGGCGTTACAGGCACGGCCACGGCGCAGGACGCGCCCAAGACAGACCCCAAGGACCTCGACACCGTCGTCGTCACCGGCATCCGCGGCAGCGTGGAGAAGTCGCTGGACGTGAAGCGCGAGGCCAAGGGCCACGTGGAAGTGGTCACTGCCGAAGACGTCGGCAAGATGCCCGACAAGAACGTGGCCGACTCGCTGCAGCGCCTGCCCGGCGTGACCATCAGCTCGGCCGGCGCCAGCGAAGGCGGTTTCGACGAGAACGACCGCGTGTCGATGCGCGGCACCAACCCCAGCCTGACCCTGACCCAGATCAACGGGCACCCGGTATCGTCGGGCGACTGGTTCGTGCTGAACCAGAGCGACAACGCCGGCCGCAGCGTCAGCTACACCCTGCTGCCGTCCAGCCTGGTCAGCCAGGTGGTGGTGCACAAGACCTCGCAGGCCA
>ERZ795044.5191-NODE-5191-length-10575-cov-9.885932_pt1 | contig 10575 bp, 12 predicted proteins | sample MGYA00375128_ERZ795044 | MGnify/ENA primary metagenome ERZ795044 (study PRJEB30173, sample SAMN05720213) | anaerobic digester metagenome | isolation source: active sludge of municipal wastewater-treating anaerobic digesters | place: USA | collected 2014-12-22 ... | reverse complement strand
TCCGCCTTCTTGCCGGAGGTGATCCAGTGGATCCAGTCGCGCCGCGCGATGGTGGTGACGTCCTTCCAGGTCGCCATCGCGGCGGCGTTGGCGGCCAGCGCTTCACCCAGGTCGGCGGGCACCTTCGGTTCCGGCTCCTTCGCCATCGGCGCGATCTCGAGCGGCACCTCCCCGCCCGCCGCGATGCCGGCGGCTTCGTGCAACTTCTTCTCGACCTTCAACCAGTGACTGCCCTCGCCATCCGGCGCCAGCGTGGCCTGGAACGGCTGCCCGGCCAGCGTGCCTTCCACGCTCACCATGCTGCGGGTCGGCAGCTTCGCGCTGGCGGCCGCCGGCAGGACCAGGAACCGCCACGTCGCGCCCTTGGGATGCGCGGGCCGACGCAGCGTGGCCTTGAAGCGGATCGTCGCAGGCGCGGTCATGCGCAGACGATAGCGGACGCGGGCTCAGGAGGAAGCGCGCGCCGCCACCGCATCCGCGTGCAGCGCTTCGTTGAATTCGTCGACGATGATCGCCCAGTCGGCATCCTCCACCCACTCCTCGCGCAGGAACTGCCGCTGGCCATCGCTCCAGAAGGCCGCTTCGGAGACGCGCACGTCCTCCGGCAACTGATGCGTGCGGATGAACTCGGCGATCTCGTGCTTCTCCGCCGGCAGGCCCAGCTGCAGGAACAGGTTGGTCATGCTGCTCTCGGTGGTATCCACGCGCGTTTCCCGGTGATGAGGTGATGCCGGAGTGTCGACCACCCGATGTCAACGCGGCATCGCGACGCGCGCAAGGCCCCTGCTGCGGGCTCAGTCGGTACGCTGGAACACCGTCTCGCGCCCGCCCTGGTGCAGGATCACCGATGCCGGGCGTCCCGTTTCCGGCGCGAACACCAGTTCCGCATCGACGACCTTCAGGAAGAACCGCGACGCCGACTCCGGGAAGATCTCGAACGCCGGCTGCCCGGTCAGCTGCACCTTGGCCACGGCACCTTCCACGGTCACCGCCAGCGTCGCCCCCGGCACCGCGTACGTACCGGCGATCCGTGCCAGCACCGCAGGCGGCAGCGCGACGGCGGTGCGCAGGCCCGGCAGCGGTTCGTCGGTCCGTGGCGCCAGTTGCCCGGGGCCTTCATCCTCCGGGAAGAAGCGCATCGCCCTGATCCCGCCCTCCGCGCCGCGCTCGAAGGTGATGCGCGACAGGCTTTCCTCGAACAGGAAGGTATCCGTGGCGACCGGGATCAGCGCGAACGCCGATCCACCGCTGCGCTGCGAGGTCAGCTTGCCGTCGACCACCCGCACGACCCGCGCCACGTCCTTGTCGACCCGATACACGCCTTCGTACCGCTTCAGCGTGGCGGCATCGAGCGCGATCGCCTTCTTCTCCGGATACGGGTTGCCGATCGCCTGCGCCGCAAGCAGGTTGGCGATCGTGCTGGGGGCCTTCACCCCCGGGGGCACCCCATCCGCGTTGTAGAGCACCGCCACGCTGGTATCGCTGCCGGGCAGGTACAGGAGATAGGCGCTGAAGCCGTGGATGCCACCGCCGTGCTGCAGCTGCGGCACCCCGCGCAGGGTGCCGGTGCTGATGCCGAAACCGTAGTTGTTCTCCACCGCCTTGCCGACCGGCGTGATCATCGCGCGGTAACTGGCGTCCTGCAGCACCTTGCCCTCGTGCAGCGCGCGGTTCCACGTGAGCAGGTCGTCGACGGTCGACACCAGCGCACCGGCCGCATGCGGCTGGGTCATGCTGAGGTAGCCGGCGCGCGCCCAGTGATCCTCGTTGAAGGTGTAACCGTCCACGTGGCCCGGGATCACCCGCTCCTGCTGGTTGCCGTAGCGGGTGTGGCGCATGCCCAGCGGCTTGAAGAAGGTTTCGTCCAGGTAGACGTGCCACGGCTTGCCGCTGGCCGCTTCGATCACCGCGCCCAGCAGCACGTAGCCGGAATTGTTGTAGTGCCAGCCCTCGCCGGGGGCGAAGTCGGGCTTCTCGGCCTTGAAGGTGTCGATGAGTTCCGCCGTGGTGACGTCGCGCATGATCGGGGTGCCGGTCATCACGCCCGGGACATCGGTATAGCTGCGCAAGCCCGAGGTGTGGTTGAGCAGCATGCGCACCGTCACCCGCTCGCCGCCCGGATAACCGGGCACGAATTTCGTCAGCGGATCGTCAAGCGACAGCTTGCCGGCCTCGACCAGTTTCAGCGCCGCAGCCGCCGCGAACTGCTTGGTGACCGACCCGATCCGGAACACGTGGTCGGCGGAGAGCGGCACGCCCAGCTCGAGGTTGGCGCTGCCGCAGGCGCCGCGGTAGAGCACCTCGTCGCCGCGTGCCAGCAAGACCGCCATTCCCGGCGCGGCCTTGTCGCAGTTGGCGTCCAGCGTGCGCGCGGCGAACGCCGCCACGTCGGTCCTGGAGGGCTCGGCGGCAGGCGCCTGCGCGGTGGCGAAGAGCACAGCGATCAGCAGGGTCGGGCGACGCATGGTGGGTTCCGATGGGATGTCGTGGGATGTCGCGGCGTGGCGCGCCTGCTTTAGCTGATCGGTTCGTCCAGCATCAGCTGGCGCACGAAGCGCACCGGTGGCGCGCCATAGGACAGCACCTTGTCGTGGTAGGCCTTGGCGCTGAAGCCCGCGTCCTGCTTCGCCTCCACCGCCTTGCGCATGTCGAAGTGCTCCTGCGCACCGACGAAGTACGTGGCCAGCTGCGTCGAGGTCAGCTGCGCGCGCTTCCACTTGCCGTCTGCTTCGCGTTCCTGCTGGAAGGTCTTGTTGACCATCAGGTCCATCGCCTGTTCCTTGCTCCAGTTGTCGACGTGCACGCCCTGGTCGAGGATCGAATTGGCCACCGCGCGCAGGTAGAACTTCAGCTGCACCAGGCGGAACAGCGGATCGTTGTCGAGGTAGCCGGCATCGGCCATGGCGTCCTCGGTGTACACCGCCCAGCCTTCCGCGAACGGGCCCGAGCGCAGCACCGCGCGCAGGGTGGAGGGATGCTTGGCCGAATGCACGCCTTCCAGGTAATGGCCGGGCATCGCTTCGTGGATCGACAGCAGGTGCAGCATGCGGTTGTTGTATTCGCGCAGGAACGAATCGACCTGCGCGCTGCTCCAGTCGTCCGGGATCGGCGAGATCGCGTAGTAGGTGTCCAGGCCCTTGTCGAGCGGACCCGGCGAGTCGCAGTACGCCACCGCCACGCCGCGCTGGAATTCCGGCATCAAGATGATCTTCACCGGATCGTCCGGCACCGTGACCAGGTCCTTGGCGCGCACGAAGGCAGTGGCATCCTTGGTGGTCTGGGTGGCGTATTCGACCACCTTGTCGCGCGCGGGGCGCTCGGCATACGCGAGCTCCAGCGCGGCTTCGATCGCCTTCTGCTTCTGTCCTTCGCTGGGCGCATCCGGCAGCTCGGGCGCATTCGGCTTGTCCTTCAGCACCGTGCGCGCGACCGCGTACATCTCACCGCGCACGCGCTCGATCTCCGCATCCGCGCGCTGGCGGATGTCGGCGCGGGTCAGTTCCGAATTCAGCGAGAACTGCAGCTTCTCGTCGTAGAGCTTCTGGCCGATGCGGAAGTCGCCCTTCGCATTCGGCACCAGGGTCTTGTCCAGCCATTCCTGGTGTTCGGCGACGGCCTTGCGCAGGCCCGCCACCGCGGCATCGAGCCGAGCGCGGTCTTCGCCCTGCAGCTTGTCGGCGTTGGGGGTGATGAAGGTATCGACCAGGCTGAGCAGGCCGGCATGCTGCTTCGCCACTGTTTCCGCATGGATCCTGGGCACCCGCGCCGGGACGATTTCCGCGCGCATCTGCGCGAACAGGGCCGGCAGTTTTTCCATCCGCGCCGTCGCCGACTTCAGGCGCTCCGGCAGCGGCGCGAACTCGCGCGCCATCAGGTTGTAGATCGCGCTGCCGGCCAGGCCGCTGTAGCCCTGCGGATCCCAGGCCCAGGCCTGCAGGGTTTCGGTGGACCAGATGTCGCCGCGCAGCTGGTTGCGCAGGATCGCGGCATCCACCTGGTTCTCGCGCGAGAGCGTCTTCGCATCGATCGCATCCAGTTCCGCCAGCAGCTTCTTGCTGAAATCGAGTGCACGCTGGCGGCCGGCCGCACTGACATCGTCGAGCTCGGCATCGAAGCGGTGGTCGCCGATCTGCGTGGCCGCCACCGGGTTCAGCGGCAGCCAGCCTTCCAGCCAACGCTTGGAGAGTTCGGCGAACCGTGCATCCGCCTGCGCGGCCGCAGCCGTTGCGGTCGCCGATGATGTCGCGGGCGCGGTCGGCGCCTCGGCCTTGCAGCCAGCGACGAGCGCCGTCAGCAGGGCGGCGGTGAGCAGGGAATGGCGCATGCGGGCGAGTCTCCGGGGATGGAAGTGGCCAAGCTTAGGGGATTCGCGGCGGCGGGCCCGATACAGCGCTTGCGGGCGACGCGCCACCGCCGCGCGGCGGTCGATCGCGATCGCGGCTATTGCCGATAGGCGTCGCAGGCCGAGGCATCCAGCCGCACGATCATCGCCAGCGCCAGCCGATAGCCCAAGTACACGCTTACCGGATTCACCTTGGCCGCCTGGTCATGCTTGCTGTGCAGGATCGAGGACCAGTCCTTGTTCAAGCCGTGGATCGTCACCGCCGGGATCTTCTTCGCCACGAATGCGCTGGAATCCGAATTCGCGTTGCGGATGCTGGCGTGCGCGAACGGGATCTCCAGTTCCTTCGCCAGCTCGCCGGCGAAACGGGCCAGCTTCTTGCTGGACATGTTGTCGGCGACCTGCGGCGGGCCCAGGCCCAGGCTGTCGATGTTGATCATCGCGCAGGTACCCGCGGCCTCCGTGGTGTCGAGGTCGCGCGTCATCGCCTTCGAGCCGACCAGGCCCTTCTCTTCGCGCCCGAAGGCGACGAACACCAGCGTCTTCTTGAGCGGGATGTCGCGCAGCGTCCGGTAGAGGTGGGTCAGCGCGACCTGGCCGGTCCAGTTGTCGATCGCCCCGCAGCCTTCCGCGGTCTTGTCGTAGTGCGCGCCGATCACGATGGTCTCGGGCGACGCGCCTTTCCTGGTGACGACCAGGTTCTCGACGTTGTCGTGCTGGTCCATGGTGATGTCGGGCGCGGTCGCGCCGGCGCGTTCGTACAACGCCCTGACCGCGGCCAGGCGATCCTTGTCGTCGCAGGGCACGGCCGCGAGGTCCTTCGCCATGTCCTCGGGCGTGGACACACCGGAAGGCGCGTCCTGCGCCACCACCGGCGGGGAGGACTGGAAGAGCAGCAGGGCGAGGAACGCGGAAGCGGGCAAGCGCGGGCGATGCAGCATGGGGATCCGGGCGGTGGCGAGGTCCGAGGATTGTGACCCGGACGACCGCGCATGCGCGCTAGTCGCGACGCCGCAACCGCTTGCCCATCCGCGTGGGGAGGCGACGCTCCTCGAACAGCACGCGGATCTCGCGCAGGCTCAGGTAGCGACCGTTTGCGCCGTCCTTGCCCATGACATCGAGCAGCACCGGCCATTCGCCATTCATGATCTGTCGGTCGATGACCCGGCGCGCGCCTTCGGCGCGTGCGTAGTTCGCATCCATCATCCGTTCGATGTCGGCTGCGTCGAGCCCGAGTTCGCGGCCGCCGCCCGCGGTGGTCTTCTGGCTGGCGAAGTCCTTGAGGCGCTCCAGTTCCGCGGGCTGCACGCGGGCGCGCTTGTCCAGGATCCGCGAACCCGCGCCGTGCTTGTCGAACGGGCCATCGCGCAGCTGGTTGAGCTTGACCCCGTTGAGGCCGTTGTCGAGCAGCGTGGCCGGGCCAAGCCCGTTCGCGAGCAAGGCGATCAGCCGGATCGCGATCCCCGGCAAGCGCGGGCTGCCTTCGCCCGTCGCGGCGACGCGTTCGATCACCTCGGTGGCATCGCCGATGGTCGCCACCCGATCGTCCAGCAAGCCCTGCGCCACCAGCATGCGCAGGAACGGGCAGGGATTGTTGGGTGAGACCTTGTGCTGCGGTGCGTCGGCCATGGCGGTCACTCGGGGGGCGGACGGGGAGCGTACGTGCGGTGGCGTGATGGCGGCGCGGGTCAACGCGCCATGTAGAACTCCAGCGGGATCAGTTCCACCGCCCAGCCGCCTTCCTCGCCGATCTGCGCGGCCGGATGCATCGACGCGATGCGCAGCGCTTCGTCCTGGCTATCGGCCTCGATGATGAAGAGCCCGCCCACGACTTCCTTCGCCTCGGTGTACGGCCCATCGACGACGCGGGTCCTGCCGCCGCCCGGCAGCAAGGTGCGCCAGTGTTCGAGATCGCCCAGCGAAGCCGACACCAGCACCTTGCCGGTCGCGCGCATCGCCTCGTCCAGCGCCGGGCATTGGCTGACGATGGCCTTCACGTCGTCCGGCGGAAGCGCGGCGAACCTGTCGGGGGTGAAGTAGGCGAGGCCGAGGTAGTGCATGGGGTGTCTCCGGATGGAATGCCTGGACGACGATGCCGCAGGGGCGGAATCGACACGGCCCATTGTCCTGCGCTCGGCGCCCGCGCGTGCCGCACTTGCACCGCCGGGAATCCGTATATATGATGGCCGTCATATGAAACGCACCGCCACGTCCTCCAAGCAAGCCACCCACGACCGCATCGTCGATGCCGCCGCCCGCGCGATCCGGCGCAGCGGCTACAACGGCACCGGCGTGGCCGACATCATGAAAGAGGCCGGCCTGACCCATGGCGGCTTCTACGCCCACTTCGCGTCCCGCGACGCGATGCTGGCCGAGGCCGCCGACCGGGCGGCGGGCGAGAGCGTGGCGATGATGGAACGCATCGCCGCCAGCCTGCCGCCGGACCAGGCGCTGCCGGCCATGCTGGAGGCCTACCTGTCGAAGCCGCATCTCCAGCAGGTCGAGACCGGCTGCGCCACGGCGGCGCTGGCCTCCGAGATGCCGCGCCAGACTGCGGAGGTCCGGCGCGCGCATACCCGGCGGATCAAGGAAATGATCGACCTCGTCTCCCGCCAGCTGCCCGACTGGGGGCAACCCGGCGCGCACGAGCGGGCGATGGTCACCATCGCGACCATGGTCGGTACCCTCGCCCTGGCGCGCGCGGTCGACGACGACGCCCTGTCCGATGCGCTGCGCCACGCCGCGCTGAAGCAGCTGACCCCCACCCATTCCTGATCCGGCACCTGGCCGGGTCTTTCCTGTCGCGCACTGATATGACGCTCATCATACATCGGAGTCTCCCATGAACACCCAAGGATCCATCGCACTGGTCACCGGCGCCTCGTCCGGCATCGGCGAGGCCACCGCGCTGCGGCTGGCCGCCGCGGGTTACAAGGTCTACGGCAGCAACCGCCGTGGCACGCCATCGGCACATCCCTCGTTCGAGATGCTCGCACTGGACGTAACCGACGACGCCTCGGTCGACGCCGCCGTCGCCGAGGTGATCCGCCGCGAGGGCCGCATCGACCTGCTGGTCAACAACGCCGGCTTCGGCGTCGCGCCCGCCGGGGCCGAGGAGAGTTCGATCGAGCAGGCCAAGGCGATCTTCGAAACCAACTTCTTCGGCCTGGTGCGGATGACCCGCGCGGTGCTGCCGCACATGCGCGGTGCCGGCAGCGGCCGCATCGTCAACATCGGCTCGGTGCTCGGCTTCCTGCCGATGCCGTTCAGTGCGCTGTATTCCGCGACCAAGCATGCGGTCGAAGGCTATTCGGAATCGCTCGACCACGAGCTGCGCACGCGCGGCATCCGCGTCTCGGTGATCGAGCCCGCGTACACGCGGACGAAGTTCGATGCCAACTTCCTGGCGGCCGACGCGATGATCGACGAATACCGCGACACCCGCGCCGCCCTGGGCAAGGTGCTCGAGTCGGTGATGGCCAGCGCCGACGAGCCGGAGGTCGTCGCCGGCGTGGTGCTGCAGGCGGCCACCGACGCCACTCCGCGGCTTCGCTACACCGCGGGCGGACTCGCCAACCGCCTGCGCCTGCTGCGCCGGTTCGCGCCGGCACGCATGGTCGATGCCGGCATCCGCAAGGACCTTCGCCTCGACCGGAGCGTGTCATGAAGGCGCTCACCTTCCAGCGCTACGGCAAGTCGCCCGGCCTGGGCATGACCGAGCGGCCGCGCCCGGTGCCGAAGCCGGACGAACTGCTGGTCGAGGTCCATGCCGCCGGCCTGAATCCGATCGACAACATGCTGATGACCGGCGCGTTCAAGCCGGTGGTGAAACTCGGCCTGCCAGCCACCGTGGGCAGCGACGTGGCCGGCGTGGTGGTCGAAGTCGGCAGCCGGGTCACCCGCTTCAAGCCGGGCGATGCGGTGTTCGCCAGCGTCTTCGACCTGGACCGCGGCACCCTCGCGGACTACGTGGCGGTGCCGGAGGCCGTGGCCGCCCCCAAGCCCGCCAACCTCGACTTCGTGCAGGCGGCTTCGGTGCCGATGGTCGGGCTCACCGCATGGCAGGCGCTGAAGGAACGCATCGGCCTGCGCGCGGGGCAGAAGGTATTCATTCCCGCCGGCTCCGGTGGCATCGGCACCTTCGCGATCCAGTTGGCGAAAGTGCTGGGTGCCAGCGTCGCCACCACCACCAGCACCCGCAACGTGGACTTCGTGCGCGGCCTGGGTGCCGACGAGGTGGTGGATTACAAGCAGCAGCAATTCCAGGACGTGCTGCGCGACTACGACGCGGTGCTCGGCACCGTGAAGGGCGAGGTCATCGAGCAATCCGTCGGCATCCTCAAGCCGGGCGGCCGCATCGCCTCGCTGGTGGGACCGCTGGACGCGGCCTTCGCCCGCACGCGTGGGTTGAATGTGCTGCTGCGGATCGTATTCGGCCTGATGAGCCGCAAGATCCTGCGCCTGGCGGGCAAACGTGGTGTCGCCTACTCCTTCCTGTTCGTGCACCCCGATGGCGGGCAACTCGCGGAGATCGGTGCGTTGCTCGAATCGGGGCGTCTCCGTCCGGTGATCGACAAGGTGTTCCCGTTCGAGCAGGCCACGGACGCGCTGGCCTACCTTGCCCAGGGACGTGCCCGTGGCAAGGTCGTCGTCCGCCTGCGATGAACCGCGCCTCGCAGTCACAACCGCAACCTGGAGCAGTGCCATGAACCTGATCGCCGACGTCCTCCGCGAGCTTGGCAGGACCGACCTCAGCGGGCTGGAACAACTGCGCGCGCTGATCGCCTCCGGCAGGCGCCCCGGCATCTCGGAATCGCTCGACTTCGCGCTGACCGAGGTCGATGTCGGCCGCGCAGTGTTCGAAGGCGTGCCCGGCCACCACGCCTACAACCCCATCGGCATGGTCCACGGCGGTTACGCCGCGACCCTGCTGGATTCCGCCTGCGGCTGCGCAGTGCATTCGCAACTGCAGGCGGGCCAGGGCTACACCACGCTGGAACTCAAGGTCGCCTACCACAAGGCCGCGACCAGCCAGACCGGCCTGCTGCGCGCGGAAGGCCGCGTGCTGACGATGGGACGCCGCGCGGCGTTCGCCGAGGCCAAGCTGACGGATGCGAGTGGCCGGCTGTATGCCTCGGCGACGTCGACGCTACTGGTCATCGACGGTTGAGTCCCGCATCCCAGGCACCTGTCGCTGATCGCATAAGAGCACTTGCGCCGTCGCTGACGGGCCTGCATACTGAACCATATGGTTCAGCATAATTCTGCCCATTTCAGCGCCACCTTCGCCGCGCTGGCCGATGCCACCCGCCGTGGCGTGCTGGAACGGCTCGCGCGCGGCGACGCGTCCATCACCGACCTCGCCGACGGCTTCGACATGACCCTGACCGGCATGAAGAAGCACGTCGGCGTGCTCGAGCAGGCCGGCCTGGTGAGCACCGAGAAAGTCGGACGCGTGCGCGCCTGCCGCCTCGGGCCGTGTCGCCTCGAAGAGGAAATGGCGTGGATCGCGCGTTACCGCCAGGTGTGGGACGCGCGCTTCGCGGCGCTGGACGATGTGCTGGAAGACCTCAAACGACAGGAGCAGGCCCGTGGTCGCAAACAACGCAAGTGAATCCCGCCGCACGACGGTGGAGAAGACGTCCGATCGCGAAGTCGTCGTCACCCGGACATTCGATGCACCCGCAAGGCTGGTGTTCCAGGCGTGGTCGAACCCCGAGCTGTTCCGCACATGGTGGGTGCCGCGCTCCATGGGCATGACCCTGCGCTCGTGCGAGATGGACGTGCGCACCGGCGGCAGCTATCGCCTGGTCTTCGGCGAGGACGCCGCCAACACGTTCGCCTTCTTCGGCACCTACCTGGAGGTGGTGCCCGAACAACGCATCGTCTGGACCAACGAGGAAGGCGGCGATGCGGGATCGATCACCACGGTGACGATGGAAGAGCGCGACGGCAAGACCCTGCTGGTGATGCGCGAGGTCTATCCCACCCGCGAAGCGCTGGACGAAGCCGGCACCGGCGCGCAGGACGCCACGCACGAGACGTTCGCCCAGCTCGACGCCTTGCTGGCCGAGCTCGCCGCGGGCTGATCGCTGCGGCGTCGATGCAACGGAGCCCGGCCACGCGCCGGGCTTCGCGCTTTACAGTGCACGCCGAGGCATCGTGCCGCCGCGCGATGCGAACCGAGACATCCCCCGAAGCCGGCCCACGCATGTCGCACGCACGCCTCGCCC
>ERZ795044.5185-NODE-5185-length-10580-cov-5.715534_pt1 | contig 10580 bp, 11 predicted proteins | sample MGYA00375128_ERZ795044 | MGnify/ENA primary metagenome ERZ795044 (study PRJEB30173, sample SAMN05720213) | anaerobic digester metagenome | isolation source: active sludge of municipal wastewater-treating anaerobic digesters | place: USA | collected 2014-12-22 ... | reverse complement strand
GGTCTAAAGCAAAGGGTATTAGCATCAAGACTTACGGTAGGGAGATTTGGCAGTACATTTTATGGACATATAAAAAACTAGGGGGCAAAATTTAATGAAGCAAACAATCGTAGCAATTCTTTTAGCAGTCATGGCGGTCAACGCATTCGGCATCGGGGTACCCGTTGCACAAGTGCGCAAAGTATACTCTTCAACGCCTGTCACTACCTCAGCGTGGACGCAGCTTATTGATGCAACCCCCACCACGGTATCGACCGTTGAGGTGTTTGATTCAAGCGGCAAGACCATGGCTTTAGGCGTAGGCGCGCCCGGTAGTGAGGTGAGACAATTCTACATAACACCGGGAGGCAACGGACAAGTGCGTTTGCTTATGCCTTACGGTGCAGCGTTATCAGTCATTGGTATTAGCGGGGACGCCTCAACGGGCGAGCTTATCATAAATCTATTTAATTAGTATCGGGAGTCATTGATGCGAAATATTATTTTACTTGCGCTAAGCGCTTTAAGCGTACCCGCTCATGCGGGCTCGCCTTTTATTTGGGGCTCAAACAATGGCGAGGCCGCCGCGGTATCGTTGCCGGATAAGATTTGCTTTCAAAGCGGTGAGTGTTTATCGCCGGGCACCGTACCCGTATCAAGTGTAGGCGCATCGGCTCCCGTGCAAAGCTCGGGCGGTTCAAGCCCTGTAATCTCTATGCCAGCGGCAACGTCGGGCAATGACGGTTATTTGACCTCTAGCGATTGGAGTACGTTCAACGCGAAAGCCGGGTTAAATCAGGTTTGGAGTTTATCAGGCAATGCGGGCTCAGGCGGTAGTATCTTAGGTACGACCGACGCCGTTGACCTCACCGTGCGCACCAATGGTTTTGACCAAATGGTGATGAGCCAATCGGGCGGCTGGGAGTCGGTGCAGGCATTTGACGTTCTTGATGGCACCAATAAAACGCAGTACCGCTTATCAAGCGCAATTGAGCCCACAAGCTCAACCGCAACGAGTAATCGCGTAGGCCTTGGGGTGAATCTCCAATACGACGTTGCAAACGGCGGTCACGATTTCGGGGGCTCACTTCAAGCGCACACATCAAGGCTTTATTTAGGCGGTACAGGTGAGGTTAACTATGGGTCTGTCATTGAGGGTAACTACCTACTTGATACTGCGGGCAAGCTTAACCAATTTAGGACGCTTAACTTAGAAGGGTACATTGCGCCGGGGTACGAGGTAACCTCATTTACAGGTGTTCAAAACAATTTAGCAACGGGTAGTAACACGCTTACAGGCGTTACCATGGCAAGCAATAGCGTGGCGCTGACCGATGTTACCGCGGGGCAAGTACAAGGCGTGGTAGCGCAAGTAAATCTTCACGGCGCGTCTACCTCATCACAGGGAATCAATGTCGTTGCGGCGTCGTCTCAAATACAAGGCACCTCGGTTGTTGATACAAATGTGAATGCGGTTAGTACTTATCTAACGCTTGAGGATTCGGCGCGTGCTGGCGGGTTGACCGGGGTGATATCAAATATCACGGTAAACGATACGGCATCAACGGGCTCAATAACGGGCGTCCCTATCGGCATTGATGTTAGCGGCTCCGCAAATGGCGGCAACATTCAGGCGCTAAACATCAATACGCAAGTGCGTGAAAATTCGGTTGCGGGCGGAGTACTAGGTTTAAACTTAAGCTCAAACATTACTGACAATGCGGTACTTGGTAGCTATGCAGGCGTTAATGCAAACTCAAGTATTTCAGGGAATGCAACGATTGATAATGTCACCATGGGCGCGATTGGTGGGCAGGTAAGTGGGGCCGCAGTCATTCAAAACATGACGGGCTTTATGTCTAACGTATCTATCGCGGGTACGGCATCAACCGCAAATTTATCGGGCGCTCAGTTTTTCACTAGCGTGCAGGATACCGCAACGTCCGCAAACGGAGTGAAAGGAGTAGAGGTATCAGTAACAACCGCAACTCCTCAAAGCCAAGTATCAGGGCTTACCATTGATACTAGCGGTGCAAGTCTACTTCCCGCGGCACTCGCTGCGGGGGCGCAAATTCAAGCGCTATCAGTAAACGGCGGTTCCATATCGGCTAATAGCACGTATGACCCACCCGCATCGGTTGGCTTTTTTCAAAACCAATACATAGGCGGTAACACAACGGTTGCCAATGGTGCGCCAATTAGCGCGTATGGATTCGGTACTAACATGGCCCAATCAATTAATTTCCAAGACGATTGGACGCCTGATTTTACCGGCCTACGCTTAGGCTACGTGAATGTCGGTTTCGTTGGTGCAATCACAGGCGCTACCGGCAAAACAATGGATTCTTGGACGGGCGCACTTGGCGGGTTTGGTAACCCAAGCGGCGGCGCGGGTGTAATCGACCAAGCCATTATGTTTAGAGCCGCAGGCGGCTTGCCGCAAGGCGGGTCAATCTCTATAAATAATGTCTACGGCTTTCAAGCAATGCCTACTCTTTGCGCGATTGCAACAAATTGTTGGGCGCTCTTTGATGACTCGGGTGCCGACAATTATGTCTCAAAGCTTGCAATTGGGACGGCTACTAAAAAAGCCGCAAGCGGCGTTGCTCTTGATGTTGTAGGACGTGCGGCTTTCACCGAAGGTGCGCAGCTTACAACCTCAGGCTCGCAACCTACGTGTGATGCAACGGCTAGGGGGCTAATGTGGAATATTGAGGGCGGCGCGGGCGTTGCGGACATTTTGCAAATTTGTCAAAAAACGGTTTTAGATACTTATGTTTGGGTAACAAAATAAAGAAAGAGAGGTAAACGTGATGAGTAGTGATGACATGATTATGTGGAGCCCCGGCGTAACACTTGAGGCAATAGAAAAACAAGTAGTGCTTAGAGCATTCAGGCATTACCGAGGAAACAAAACCTCAACCGCAAACGCACTTGGTATCGCAATTAGGACGCTAGACAATAAGCTTGAAAAATATCAGCTTGATGCAAAACAAGAAAAGGAAAAGGCCGACAATGGAATCCGATCAAGAGAAGAGCAGCTTGCCCGTCACCGAGGATTTGTCCCAGACAACACAAGCGCCCACCTTGCCCCAAAAACCGTCGAAGCAAAAAAGCCGAGTGCTCACCTTAATGAAGGGGTACTCTTGGAATCCGCTTCTAACACTCCCGCGCAATCGCCCGTGCCCGTGCCTAAGCGGTCGGAAGTTCAAAGCGTGTTGCCTGTACAAGCTAAACAGAGCGGTACCTACAAGCGCCGTTAGCGAATACAAAAAGCAAATGGCTAAACCTGATTTGATTTTCATTACCGCCACCAATGGCGATAAAGTTAAAGCAATGGCCGAGGGTAAGGGCTACGTGTGCAAGGGTTGCGGTAATAAAGTGTTAGGCTTGCATGACTGTAGTAGCAATTCATGAGAGAAATAAAGTTACCCGTTATTGGTGAACCGCTTACCGAGATAGACGCAATCGAAGCTCGCTTGCGTGAGTATTTTAAGAAGCTCATTTACCAACCGCTCATTGAGATGCTTGGGGTTGAAGGGTCCGCGCTAAAAAATAGTGTGGACCCAAAAACCAAAGCACTCACCGACGCGCTATTTAAAGGCACCGTTACTTTTAACCGCGGCACTTTTTCAGGCAAGTTTAGTGCGCGCGTATCGGCGGGGCTTAAAGCTATTGGTGCAACGTTTGATAGAAAATCGGGCACGTTTAAATTGCCAACCGCTAAGCTCCCGCAAGAGGTGCAAAACGTGGTGCACGCAAGTGACGATAGGTTTGCGAAGGTAATAGCCAAAATAGATAAGCGGCTCGCGCAAATTTTACCGGATGAAATTGCCGACGCTTTTAAGTGCGAAGACCTTTTTGACCGCGCTATTTTTAAAACGGACAAGGCTTTTCGCGAAAGCATCGGACGCTATACGCTTGCACCTGAGCTAACTAAAGACGACCGCGCCCGCATTGCGGATGAATGGCAAAACAACTTAGAGCTTTACATAAAAGATTTCACCAAAAAGGAAACAAAGGCGCTTCGCGCTAAAATGGAAAAGAGCGTATTTGCAGGGAATCGTTACGGTTCAGCGGTTGATTCAATTGCAAAATCTTATGGTGTGTCGGTCAACAAAGCTAAGTTTTTAGCCCGCCAAGAGACAAGCCTGCTCACGGCAAAACTTACCGAAATCAGATACCAAGACGCGGGCATTGACGATTACATTTGGGAGTGCGTGACGGGTACCAAAGACCATCCGGTTAGGCCCGAGCACCTCGCCTTAAAAGGTACTCGACAAAAATTTAGTCAACCCCCAATATCTTCTAAAGACGGTAGACGCAACAATCCCAAGCAAGACTATAATTGCCGGTGCAGGGCGCGCCCCATTATAAAATTTAGAGCATGAATAAAACTATTAAAAATTCTAAAGGCAACATTTTCTATGGGGTACATTTCTACCCCGGCGTTGCTGAGTACCAAGAAAAGGACGGCGAGCCTTATCGCGTGTTCTTAAACGAGGACACCTTGCGCGCAATGGACCCGACATTTGCGGGCAGGCCTATTTTTGTTGAGCACGTTGAGGGCGTTGATGACGACATTGACGAGCTTAGAAAAGAAGCGGACGGTTGGGTCGTTGAAAGTTTTTTCAATAGCGCGGATGGTAAGCACTGGGTTAAATTTATAGTAGTGAGTGAGCGCGCAGAGAAGGCTATTAAAAACGGGATGCGTTTATCGAATGCGTACATTCCAAAAAGCTTTACAAATGGTGGGCTATGGAATGGAGTTAGCTACTCTAAAGAGATTACAGGCGGCGAGTACGAGCACCTAGCGATTGTTAGAAATCCTCGTTATGAGGAGTCGGTCATTTTGACGCCTGAACAATATAAGAAGTACAACGATGATAAAAACGTGGAATTGAAACGGCTAGCAAATAGCAAAGAAGGGGTAACAGAAATGGCTTTCAAATTTTTCAAAAAGACTAAAGTAGAAAATACTCTCGATATTGAGGGCATGAGTGTAACGCTCCCAAAATCAGGAAAAGAAGTAACGCTCACATCTCTCATCAATGAAATGGATTTGATGGAAGATAAAAAAGCAAAGAATGAAGTTGAAGCAGACCCAAGCCACAAGGTCAAGCTTCACGACGGTTCTATGTGCAACGTTGGTGAGCTTTTAGAGAAGCATAAGGCAATGTGCGATGAGCTTGACGTTCTTAAAAAGAAAAAAGCAGGCGACGACGTTGAGAATGAAGATGATGCCGAAGTAGAAGCGGGCGACGACGTTGAGAATGCAGAAAGCGAAGATGAAGAGGCCAAGAAAAAGGCGCTTCAACTTGCCGAGCATGAAGAAAAAGAAATTGAAGAGGCTAAGAAAAAGAGTAACGAGCTTGAAGCAGCTAAAAAGCTTGCGGCTAAGAAAAAAGCCGACGCTCTTAGAAATGCACACCATTCAAGTGAACGTGAAGAGGCTCCTGAGGTTATGTTGTCCGCCGACCGCGTAGCTCTTGGAAAATCCCGTTACGGTTCAAACTAAATAGAATTTAAGAAAAGGAGATAAATTAAAATGGCAACTACCGCAGGAATTTTAAGTCAAGTATCAGTCGGGTCTACTACTGCAAAGCTCGCAAGCGCAGTAGCAACAGGGGGCGCAGCGCCTTACACTTATCAATGGTACCGCTCAGTGGTGAGCGGATTCGTACCGGGCGGAGGTAACATCATTACCGGCGCAACGGCGCTTACCCTTGATGATTCGGGCCTCATCCCAAATACCCCTTATTTTTATAAGGTCGTTGCAACCGATTCGGGCGCTGTAGCTGATGAATCTGCGGAGCTTGCGGTTACAACCGCGGCCCCTTCTATCTCTCAAAATAGCTTTGCTCAATCTCCTACCGTCGGGATGATTGACATGCGCTTTCCTTATAACACCATGGCGGTCATGGTGGATGTATCCCAAGCAACCGCACTCTACCCCGGTAGCGCCGTTAAAATGGTGGATTCCGCAGGTGGGTTGCCTAAGGTTGTAGGATGCGCCGCTGATTCCGATGATTGCCTTGGGTTCATCAATTTCGACATTAAGACCCGCCAATTTGTGGCAGGTATGCCTTGCGAAATCTCGATGAGCGGCAACGTGATGTACTTGTACGCAACCAACGCAATCGCACGCGGGGCTCAAGTTCAGCTTGAGCTATCCTCACCCGGCGCGGTCGCTGCTAAGGTTGGCGCAAGCGGCGCCGACATTGTGGGTTGGGCTTTAGATAAAGCCGCAGGCGCGGGCGTTTTGATTCGCGTAGTTCTAAAAACACCGGGCTTTTTGAAGGCTTAATTTAAAATAAAAGGAGATTATAAAAATGAAAAGTTTAAAGCAACCTACCATTCTAAACGCAAAGGGCGAGCCAATCAAGCTCACCAAGCGCGAGCAATATCACGCGGATTACATGCAACGACAGGTCAATGACCGTTTCCAAAATGAACTTGGTTACGAAGTATCGATCACCACGCTCACCACAATTGTAAAAAAGATTTCAGAACAAAAGTTTTTTGAAATCGCTCCCGCCGATTACCTGCCAGTCAGAGTAGGCGAGGGCTCATGGTCAACCAACCTCACAACGTACCGCTCCTTTGACGCTGCGGACGCGTTTGAGACTGGAATTTTAAACACTGGTGGACAAAACGCACGCTTGGCGAGTGCTGATGCTGCGGTCGATTCCCTCAATGTCAAAGTATACCCATGGGCTAAATCCATCGGTTGGAGCATCTTTGATTTGGAGTTTGCGGCTAAGTCTGGAAATTGGGATTTGGTTGCCGCGAAAGAAAAGGCGCGTAAGCGCAATTGGGATTTGGGTATTCAGCGCATTGCATTTTTGGGCGCGCAGGGAATGAACGGAGCTTCGGGCACCTGCCTTGGCCTCTTAAATCAACCCGGCGTTACTGTAAACACCGCGCTCATCACCCAACCTATTAGCCAAATGAGCACGACTGACCTTAAGCAATTTTGCGCAACCCTCATTGAGGCTTACCGCTCTAATTGTAACCGTACCGCTTGGCCAACTCATTTTGTAATTCCTGAGAGTGATTACAATGGGCTTGCCGCTCAATCGTCACCTGATTTTCCAATCAAGTCGATTTTGCAAGTTTTGGAAGAGGCGCTTCAACTCATCACCCGCAATAAGCAATTCAAAATTTTGCCTCTTGCTTATGGTGATGCAAGTTACAATGAACTCGGTGTTCAGAAGTACGCTCTTTACAATAGCGATGAAGAGTCAGTGAGAATGGATTTGCCTTTGGACTATCAAAGCACCTTGGCAAACTCTTTGGATAACTTCTCATTCCAGAATGCAGGGTATGGACAATTCACGGGTGTATTGACTTATCGCCCTCTTGAAATGATCTACTTCCAATTCTAAACAAGCCTCACGGGCAATGTTTTAAACTCGCCCGAGGGACTAAAAACCCCTCGGGCGTTTTTATGAAAGCGTGATTTTTAAATGGCCTATGTGAATCCATCGGTGAGCGATTTTAAAAGTTTTTTCAATCGGGACTTCCCTTACGGGGTTGACCCGTTAACGTCCGTTCTTGATTCGGACATTTCAAAGGCTTTCACCTTCACCAATGTAAATTTCAATCCCTGCTTTTTTGATAGCCAAGGCTCCTACAACGTAGGGTACCTCCTTCTATCTGCGCACTATTTGGTGATGAATATTAGAGCAAGCTCGCAGGGCTTAAATGGTCAATTCAACTTTTTGCAACAAAGCAAGAGCGTTGGCTCGGTATCCGAATCGTTTGGAATCCCTCAACGCATAATGGACAACCCCGAGTTCGCAATCTTTACCAAGACAAACTACGGGGCTCAATTTCTTGCGCTAATCCTGCCTCAGCTTGCGGGCCAAATGTTTGCAGTTTATGGGAGTACACGCGCGTGAGCGATGAAGCGTACACCCTCAATACTAAAAACCTTGATAAGTTACTCAAGGCCCTTAAGGCAAAACCCCCAATGGCTAAAATTGGTATCATGGGCGATAAGGTCGCGCGCTCAAAATCGGGCGCACTCTCCAATGCAGACATTGGCGCAAAACATGAAATGGGCGACCCATCCCAAGGGTTACCTCAACGCTCATTTTTGCGCATTCCACTCATTGACAATTTGTACAAGTACTTGGTTGCAAGCGGCGCGTTTGATAAAAAAGTTCTAGCCCGAGTTATCAAAGATGGCACGCTCACCCCATGGGTTAAAGTCATGGCGATAACGGGCGAGCAAATTATTGGTGACGGTTTCATGACCGGCGGTTTTGGCAAGTGGGCACCTTGGGCGTCAAAATCGTACGAAAATAATACCGGCATGATTTTGGTTGATACTCAACAATTAAGAGACAGCATAGCGTCCGAGGTGAAAGAGTCATGAGCACCATTCAAAACGCATCACAAGTGCCTTTGAATGCTCAAGCGGGCACGGTGCCTAATGTATCAGGCGCAATGACTGATTGGTTTCAACCTATGGTGTTTACGACAATTGTCAAAACCACGGTTGGGTTTCAATTAGTTGAAACGCCCACCAATGTAAATTTTAGAGGCGTGATTCAACCGCTAATGGGTCGAAGGCTTGAGATGAAACCTGAAGGGCAACGCGGTTGGAATTGGCAGCTAGTGCATTCCGACGTGTCTCTAAAGCTCACCGTTGATGAGGTAATCACGTACCTAGGCGCGCAGGCGCGCGTGATGGCGGCTAAGGATTACTCGCTGTACGGTTACCTTGAATACGAAATAGTGCTCGATTACACCGGGGCGGGGCCTAACCCATGAGCTTAACCATTACCCAAACAAAGACCGCGCTTGCCGTTAAAAATACGGCGTCGTTTTTAGCTTCAGGCGGTACCGGGCCTTACACGTTTACCGTCGCACCGGGCGGCGCGGGCGGGACTATCGGCGCGCTAACGGGCTTATACATTGCACCCACCACATTGAACGACGACCCCTCAAAGCTTTTTGATACTATTGAGGTCGTTGATAGTTTGGCAGATACCGGGAGCGCTCAAATAATGGTGGGAGATGCGCTCCTACTTTTTTGCGAAATCTTAGAGCGGAGCCTAGGGCTTGCCCAAGGTCGCGTGTTTTTATGGAATCAAAAAATCTTTAAACCCACCGACGACGGGCTTTTTATCGCGGTATCAGTGCCCGTATGCAAGCCGTTTGGTAACACCATTAGGCCATCAAGTGCGGGTTGGAGCGCGTCCGATCAACATGCTAATATGCTAGCCCAACTTGACCTCGATATCATTTCACGCGGACCCGCAGCGCGCACGCGCAAAGAGGAGGTCATGCTTGCATTAAATTCCATTTACTCGCAAGCTCAACAAGAGGCTAATAGTTTTAGTATTGGGAGAATCCCCGCGGGTGCGAGGTTTAATAACCTAAGCGACATTGACGGGGCCGCAATACCGTACAGGTATAGAATTTCAGTGAATATGCAATACACCGTATCGCTGCAAAAATCCGTGGATTACTACGACACGTTTGAGAGTGTAGAAATTTTAACGAATCCTTGAAAGGGGCTTAACAAATGGGACAATTACTTTTATCAAACATCATTAATATTTCAGTATCAGAAGCGCAGGCAGGCGCGGGCGATTATAACACTTCAAACCTTGGAGTATTTTCAACCGAAATTCCCGAAAGCTCCTTTGGAGTGCTAGGGTATAAGCAGTACATTGACCCAACCGACGTTGCGACTGACTTCGGTTCAAGCTCAAAAACTTATCAAATGGCTCTTGCGGTATTCTCGCAGCAACCAAACATTTTAACCGGCGGCGGTCAATTGGTTGTCATCCTAATGGGCGTTGCAACCGAGCACTTGGCTTTTTCGGGCACGCCTGCTAGCGGGACATTTGTTTTAAATTATGGTGGAAACGCTACAAGCGCAATTGCTTGGGATGATACCGCAGCGGAGATTCAAACGGCGCTAAGATTACTTGAAGGCTTAGAGGCCGTAACGGTTACAGGCTCGCTTGCAACCTCGCTTGATGTAAAAATGGCAGGGGTTTACGGGGCATCGCCTGCACTTATTACCGTCACCGCAAATTCACTTATGACAAGCGCTCCCGCTGCAATCACTGTCACCGTCACCATTGGCGATGCCGGTGAGGCCTTGGGCGCTGCGATCACTCGCACGGCGGCGCTTGTGCAATACTTTGGCGTAATGGCAACCGCAAGCGCCGATCAAATCGGTGAAACGGACGTTTTACTTGCCGCTGCGGTTTTACAGGCGCTCGTTAAAATCGGCTTTTTTGTATCAGCGGTACAAGCTGAAATCCAAACGGGCGGCATGATTGACCTACTCCGCACGGGCGGGTTTACTCATATGCGCGGGCTATATTATGGTGATGATTCGGACGCAGATATCAACGCAATCCTTTTCATGGCGTGTTACGCGGGCCGCGCATTGTCTGTCAACTTCTCGGGCTCGAACACGACAAGCACCATGAATTTGAAAGATTTGAACGGCGTGCAACCTGACCCTAGTATGACCCAAACGATTTACAATGAGGCCAAGGCCGCGGGCGCCGACATTTACGCAAGTATGCAGGGCGTACCTAAGGTTATTTGCTTCGGGGCCAATAGCTTTT
>ERZ795044.5184-NODE-5184-length-10586-cov-5.887760_pt1 | contig 10586 bp, 12 predicted proteins | sample MGYA00375128_ERZ795044 | MGnify/ENA primary metagenome ERZ795044 (study PRJEB30173, sample SAMN05720213) | anaerobic digester metagenome | isolation source: active sludge of municipal wastewater-treating anaerobic digesters | place: USA | collected 2014-12-22 ... | reverse complement strand
CCTCAAGCATTTCACCGGGCGCATCGGCCGTCTGACCGACATCGGAGCCTACGACGGCAAGACGTTCTCAAACACCCTGGCGCTGATCGAGCGCGGGTGGTCTGGAGTGCTCGTGGAGCCGGATCCGATGAGCTTCATGGCGTGCATGCAGAACACGAAGGAGCACGCGGAGCGGCTCACCTACGTCAATGCAGCACTCTCGGTGCAGGGAGGGCTGGCGCAGTTCTGGGATTCATCAGGCGATGCGGTGAGCAGTCTCGACCCAGCGCACGTGGACAAGTGGCGCCCGATTGTGAAAGCCGGGATGCACCCGTTTTTCGTCAACGCGTTGACGCCCGAGGAGCTTTTCACAAATTTCCCGCCCGGTGAGTTCATCAACCTCGACGTGGAGGGCATCAACTGGCCGCTGTTCCAGCGCATCCCGTTCGGTAACGCCAACGTGCGCATGATCTGCGTAGAGTATGACGACAAAGCGGAACCCATGAAAGCGTTGGCCGCAAAACACGGGTTCCGGTTACTCCACAAGACGGTTCAGAATCTGATTTTCGTGCGATGACCCCGGCACTGTCCATTTTGGTATGCTCTGTCGGTGACCGGCTCGACCGCATGGTTCGCGTGTATGACGCGCTGGCCGGCCAGGCGGTGCCTTACTGCCGCGATGTGGAGATCCTCGTCCTCACGGACAACCGTTGCAGGTCGATCGGGCTCAAGCGTCAGGCGCTCCTCGACGTGGCGCGGGGCGACTACCTGTGCTTCGTGGATGATGACGACAACGTAGCCGGGGGTTTCGTGACTGCCTGCGTGGCGGGCGCGGCGGAGCGCCCGGACGTGGTGGTGTTCCCCACGACGTGCGCAAGCAACGAGTTCGGCGACATGCTGATTGAGCATTCGATCGGTAACCCCAACGAGGAGGCCCGCATGCCGGGCTTCAAGCGCAAACCGTGGTTCATGCACCCGATTCGGCGCGAGATTGCGCAGTCGTCTCGCTTCCCAAACAAAAGCTGGGGCGAGGACGCGGAGTGGCTCGCCGGAGTGTGGCCCCACCTGCAACGGGAGTTCAGCGCGTCGGCGGAACCGCTCTACACGTACCACTGGAACGACGCCAAACCCAACCCCGACAAACCGAAATGAATCCTGCCGTTGTCTCGGTCGCCGTAGGCGGACACTATCCGGGCCACGCCCGGAGGATGGTGGCGTCGATTCGCGGGGTCGACCCGGACCTCAAGACCTACGTGTGGATCGACGACTACCCGCCCGGCAGTCCGTCGCACCAAGCAGTTCCGTACGCTTTCAAGTTCCCGGCGATGCAGTTCGCCCGAGCAGCCGGGCACGATTGCGTCCTGTGGCTTGACAGCGCGCAGGTAGCGCACCGGCCGTTCCGCAGGATCTTCGACTACATCTCGCAGATTGGTTGGTACTTCCAGCCAAACGGCTGGAATGTCGGCCAATGGTGCCACGATGCAGCCCTGAAGACCCTAAGGGTCACTCGGGAGGAGGCGTTCGGGATACCCGACATCACCGGTTGCATCTTCGGCCTGAACTTCGCCAACCCGAAAGCTGTCGAGTTCTTCGACCGGATGGTCGCGCTGTCGCAGGATGGAGTCACCTTTCCGGGACCGTGGAAGAACGATGGAGGTTCATGCTCGTCCAACGCTGGCGTGCTCGGCCATCGGCACGACCAGACTGCGATGTCCGTGCTGCGCCACCAAATGGGCATGGAGTGGCGCCACTCCGAGCATCCGTGGATGTGCTACGCAGGGCCGGGAGTGGCGGAAAAGGAAACCACCTTACTAATCAACACATGACTCGGGAACAGGCGGTTGAGCGCGTGAGGCACGCAGGGTTGGTGCCGATGCCGGTGTACTCGAACACTTTCGATCTGGCGCGCGACGTGTTGGATCGGGACGTGCCGGGCGATTTCGTCGAGTGCGGCGTTTTCGCCGGGGCTCAGGTTGCGCTCATGGCACTGGCGGCCGAAGGGCACCCGAATCTTCGGGGCCGGCGCTTCCACCTGTTCGACTCGTTTGAGGGCATCCCCATGGCGGGTCCACAGGACACCGAGCAACCGGGGGTTGGGCCAGTTGAAAACGGCTCCGGGGAACTCGTGACGAGCGGCGTCTCGGCGTGTTCGATGAAGTCTGTCCAGGTCAACATGGCCCGCTGGGGTGTTGACCGGTCGCGACTGGTGTACCATGAGGGGTGGTTTCAAGACACTGTCCCGCATCGGTGGCACGTAGGGCGCTCGATCGCGTTGCTGCGCTTGGATGGCGACCTCTACGATTCTACTTTCGTCTGCCTGCGTCACCTTTACCCGCACCTGTCGGATGGAGGGATCTGCATCGTGGACGACTGCAACCTGGCCGGGTGCCTCCGCGCGGTCGAGGACTACTTCGGCGGCAAGCCACCGGAACGCGCTGTCGTTCCGGATGGCGGTGGGTGTGAGTGGTGGATCAAGGCGTGAATCCGCACTCCAGCACTCAGGAAACTCCCTATTCCCCATAGGCGATTTTCGTATTGACAATTTCACACCGACCCTCTAGCCAAGGGGGCGATGCAACCTAACACGCCGGACGTTTCCGTCCTCACCCCCGCCGTCGCCGCCGCATTCGAGCTTCATCACCTCCGCGGCTGGCACTTCGCCGATGCCCTTGAACACCTTGACGACATGCTGCGCAACGACTGCGCCTGCCCCGCCTCAGCACTGTTCACGCCCGCCCAAGTGCGGTCGTTCTACTCCGAGCGCGGGAGGCTGGTGAACGTTGTGGCGATGCCTACGGGACGAGGTGATTGAACTCGCGGGCGATGGCCAGCGGGGCGCCCCGGTCACAACCAGCCAGCCACTCCCGCAAGTGCTGCTCGGCGACCCCGGAGATCCGCGACACGGCATTCTCCAGCACCCACTTGGCGATCTCACGCATGCGCGCCTCGTCGATGTTGGCTCCTATATGGCCCCGGCGGTCCCCCTTGCAGTAGATGGTCTCGATCTCGAGCAAGGAGTTTCTCACGATTACTTGTTTGCTCATGGCGAGCAGACTGTGAAGGAATCTTAAAAAGAAGTCAACCGGGATTTTCGTGATTCCGCAACATTCCTGTTGACCTGATTTCCGACCCATGCTACACACCCCTCCCATGAGCTTGACCCCCGACGCCGCGGAGACCCTGCGGCGCTTGATCGAGGAGAGCGGGCGCCCGCTCCGCAACCTGGCCCGCGAGGCGGGCGTCCCCTTCGACGCGCTGTGGCGCTGGATGAGAGGCAAGCAAGGCCACTACAACCTCGTGAGCGCCGAGCTGGTCTATCACCACTTGACCGGCAAGGGGTTCATCGAGGTGGCGGAGAGCCCGGCGGACGGGGAAATCCAACGCTGACCCCGGCATGATCCCGGCCACCGTGCTCCTGCGGCCCCCGCTACAAGGCTCTGGGAAACTCGATGGCCGTGCCGGTGATCCGGTGGATCTGTGAGAGGATCGAACGCTTCCGCGCATGAGCGACTTCAACTACTTCGGCGGTTCCTCCCTCCAGACCACCAACGAGGTCCGGCGCTTGCAGGCGTCAACCTGGAAGGAGCTGGTCGAGCGGTTCCTCAACAACCCCGCACACCTGCCCTACACCCGCAAGGAGTTCCTCGCGCATCCCGACCGGGACCGGATCAAGGACTGCGGGTTCATTTCACCGGTCACCTACCCTTACGAGGAGAGCGGGCCGCGCAGCATCGCCAAGGCCGACCGCCTGGTCCTCGCCATGCTCGACATGGACGACGGGCCGCACGTCAAGGACATCTTCGAGGACCCGAAGGCGATCGCCGAGCACCTCCACCCGCTGAACTTCGCGCTCTACACGACCGCGAAGCACACCCCGGAGAAGCCCCGGCTGCGCCTGGCCGTGCCGGTGGACGAGTGCGACCCGTCGGAACTTCCGCGCATCATCCGGCACATCGTCGGGCGCATCGGCATCCCGGTCGACTTCAAAGGCGTGGCCGAGTCGTGCCGGCCGTCGCAGGGTTTCTACCGTCCCGTCTGCTTCAAGGGCGAGGACTTCAGCGCGGTGCTCGCCACCCGCACCAACGGAGTCAACCTCGACGTGGGGTGCCTGCCGGCCGAGGTGGACGATCCGGACGACTTCACCTCCTTCGGCCGCACCTACCACCACACCGAGCAGGGCGACGAGTCGCTCGGGTTGTTCTTCCTGCCGGTGCAGTCGGTCACCAGTGTGGACGACGTGCGCGACGTGTTCGAGCACCTCGACCCGGACTGCTCGCGCATCGAGTGGCTGGGAGCAGCCGCCGCGCTCAACCACCAGTTCGGCTACGACCCGGAGCAGGCGGAAGAAGCCTACAACCTGTTCGTGGAGTGGTCGGAGAAGGGGACGAAGTTCCGCGGGGAGGGCGACACCTACAAGATGTGGAAGTCGCTCAAGCCCTATCCGGAGGGGCGCAACCCGATCACCCTGCGCAGCCTGTTCAAGCGGGCGCAGGATGCCGGGTGGGACGGGGGCGAGATCGCCAAGCGCGAGAAGGAGTCGGTCGCCGGGTGGATTGCCGTCTGCGAGGACCCGGACGAACTCATGCGCGCCGGCCCGGCGGCCATCGCCGCGCTGGCGGTGCGCAACGCGGTGGTCGAGGAGATGCTGGTCCTGGCGCTCCGCAAGCGCCTCAAGGAGCTGACCGGCGAGTCGGTGGACAAGCGGGTGATCTACCGCGACGTGGCTCGCGAGCGCAAGCGAGAGAAGGCCAAGAAGGCCGAGGAGCGGGGTGCGGACATGCCCAACTGGTTGCGTCCGATCTGCTTCATTTCCACCTCCAAGGTGTTCCACAACTTCGGCACCGGGGTCTCCCTGACGCCGGAAGCGTTCGACCTGACCTACGGCAGCATGCTCATGCCGCCGGACCCGGCGGACGCCCCGCCCAACGGCAAGCCGGCCGTCTCGCCGAAGGACTTCGCCTTGAACCTGGTGAAGATCCCGCGGGTCGACGAGGCGTTCTACTGCCCCCTGCGCGGCGGGGAGGACCCCTACTTCTCGGTCGAAGGCAAGACCTACCTCAACACCTACAACCCCCTGTCCACGCCATCGCCGGACCCCGAGTTTGCGGAGGAAGCCGAGCAAAAGTGGTGGAAACTCATCGGCGCGATCACGCTCGACCCGGCCGAGCAGATGTATCTTACCGACTACTGCACCCATCTGGTGCAGTTCCCGGGGGTGAAGATCCGCTGGATTCCCTCGATCCAATCCGGCGAGGGGGTGGGCAAGGGCGTCCTCGGCGAGACCATGTGCGTGTTGCTCGGGCCGGTCAACGTGAGCCGCATCAACGCGCGGGTGCTGCGCACACCTTACTCTGACCACCTGATCGGGGCGGTGCTCATCATCATCAATGAGATGCACATCCCGGGCCACATGCGCGAGGAGGTGGCCAACGCACTCAAGGACTGGATCACCGACGACTACTTCCCGGTGATGCAGAAGTACAAGGACGTGAAGACCAGGGTGCCCAACTACGCCAACGGGCTCGTGCTCACCAACTACACCGACCACATCCACATCAAGCCGAGCGACCGGCGGTGGTTTCTGGTCAAAAGCCACATGCAGACCGAGGCGGAGATCAAGGAGCTGACCGACTCCGGGCACTTCGACGAGGTGTCCCGCCTCAAGGACGACCCGCGGCTCGTCGCCGGCCTGCGCTACTGGATGCTCAAGCGCAAGATTTCGCCCGGCTTCCCGGTTAACGGCCCGGCGCCGCGCACCAAGTACCGCGAGCAGCTCATCCGCGAAAGCAAGAACGCGCTCCAGGACTCAGTCGAGTTCGCGCTCGGCTCCGGCGATCCCTACTTCGCCGAGGACATCGTCTCGTTGGTCCACCTGGAGCGATCCATTCCGGCCGAGGAAAGACGCCACGCCGCCAAGCTCAGTCACTACCTCACGCTGCTTGGGTTCGAGCGGTGGGACGGCAAGAAATACCCTGTGGTCGGCGGCGAGCGCACCGTGATCTACGTCCACCGTGACAAGTTCTGCGAGTTCCTCGGCGCACCCGACGAGGTGCTGGCCGAGCGGATGGAAGCGAGAGGGGGCCTTTTGTAACCGACGATTTTCCGGGGATCTTGAAATTCCCCATTGACAAACAAACAAAACTACAATACCACATCCATCGACATGAGCATTGAAGCAGCACTCGAAAAACTGACCGCCGCGATCGAAGCCAACACGGCCGCCATCGCCGCGAACACCGCGACCGGAGGCGCCTTCTTGAGCGCCGTCACTCCCGCCGCCACCACGCCCGCCCCTGAGCCGGCCAAGCCGCCGAAGGTCAAGAAGGACAAGCCCGCGCCCGCCGCCGAGGAGCCCGCTCCGGAGCCGAAGCCCGCCGAACCCGAACCGCCCACCCCGGCGCCCGAGCCGGCCGCCGAGGAACCGACCGAAGACGCCAAGGCCAAGCGCGCCGCGCTCTCCGAGTTCCTGCGCGAGTCGATCGTCAACGCCGAGGACCCCGACGCCGTCAAGAAGATGCTCTTGGAGGTCGGCAGCGAGCAGTTCGGCGTGAAGGGCACCAAGGAACTGAAGGACGACCAGCTCGACGCCTTCCGTGCCGCCGTCGCCGCCAAGCTGTAACAACTTCGGGCCGGGACGCGCGGACGCGCGAGGCATTTCCAGCGGGGTTTGGCTTGTTCCCCCATTCATCGCCTGCCTGCCGGAGGACTGGATACCCAAGAAGCAGGCCGTCCCGGCCCACCACTCACCACCATGAACATTGACGAATGGGCGGTCGAGGGCAAGAAGCCCGCGGCGCCCGGCAAGCCCGAACCGTCCGGTCCCAAGCGCAACGTGCTCAAGGGGACTCAGGTTCACCGGCAGTGCCAACTGCCGACCGGACAGTGGTTCACCATCTCCAAACGCCCTGCAACGCCTGAAGAAATGACTCCAGCCACCGAACAGGCGACCCCCGAGCCAGCCATCAAGAGCGGCTCTCATAATAGCCATGCGCGTCTGGCGCCGTCTGCCAGCCAGCAATGGACCCAATGCACCGGGTCGATCGCCTTCACCGAGGCCAACCGCCACCGCGTCCCGGAGGACCGGGGCAGCAAGTGGGCGCAGGCCGGCACCGATGCTCACGACTGGGCGGCCAAGGTGCTGACCGGCGCAGCCGCGGTCGAGGACCTGCCCGACGAATGCCGCGAGCCGGTCGGCGCCTACGTCGCGCACTGCGACGCGCTCACCCCCGAGGGGGTCAAACCCTTGATCGAGGTCGAGGTGCCGTTGTTCTACCAGACTACGAGCAAGGGAACCTGCGACTTCGCCGTGGTGACCGACGAACGGGTGGTCGTGCGCGATTACAAGCATGGCGAGGGAGTGCTCGTCCGGAGCGAGGGCAACACCCAACTCGCCATCTACGCGCTGTCCCTGATCCGCCTGCTCGACTTTGAGCATGACTTCCAACCCGACACCGTCTGCGACCTGGCCGTCTTCCAGCCGCGGCACCGCGAGGGGCACGAGCAGAAGCCGTGGGTTCTGTCCCTGGCCGAACTGGAGGCGTTCTGCAACGACATCGAACTCCGCGCCATCCAAGCGCAGGTTGCCCTCGACCGCTGCGCCGGCAAGATCGAAGGGTTCGGCTCCCGCGACGTGGCGGCCAAGGAGATCCTCGAAGCGGCTCCGGGGGCGAAGTTCGAGCCCGGCGACGGGGACGACGGGGCCTGCCGGTGGTGCGCGTGCAAGGCGTTCTGCGAGGTGCGTCTCGCGGCCTGTATGGAGCCGGCCGGCGCCCACGTGAGCGACCCGGCCAGCCTGATTGACGCGCTGCCCGACCTCACCGCCGAGGAGAAGGGGTTGGCCCCGGTCGAGCGCATTGAGGCGAGCCTCAAGGGCGCGGCCGTGGACGAACCGGTCACCGACGAGTTTCTCGTGGCACTCTACCGGAGCTGGAAGCGCCTCAAGGCGTTCTACTCGGACGTAGAAGAATACCTCGCCCAACGTGCCGAGGCCGGCAACCCCGCCCCTGGAACCAAGCTGGTCCTGAGCCGCGAGGGTAACCGGGAGTGGGCCGATGAGGACGCAGCCGACACCTTCCTCGCCGGCCAGAAGCTCAAGAAGGAGGAACGCTACACCTTCAAGCTCAAGAGCCCAGCACAGGTCGAGAAGATCCTCGCTCCCAAGCTCAAGAGCACCGCTCGCACGCGCACCCGCTTCGAGTCGCTCATCACCCGCAGCGCCGCCAAGCCGGTCCTCGCGCTGGACGACGACAAGCGCGAAGCGGTGGGCAGCGCGGTGGACGCGCTGCCGGACCTTACCGAGGAGTTCGAGGTATGAACCACGTAGAGCAACAGGTAGCCATCGCCAGGATTCTCGGGTTTCGCCAAAACCCGGATTACCAGAAATATGGCGTGAAGAACCGACACAAGGTAATCGCTCCTGACGGGGCTCCCTACGGGTGTTGGAAAGAATGCGGCGGCAACAGTGGCCCCGGAGGAGGAGCTTGCGCGGCGGATTGGGTGGATTACCCATTACCGGACTACCCCAACGACTTGAACGCGTGCCATGAGTTCGAGCAATGGCTGAACCTGTCGGAAAACGACGGCAAAGGTCTTGCAGCCCGTTACTGCGAAAATCTGGAAGCCTTGTTTGAGAGGGACAGTTGTTGCTGGATCGAGACGCTGGGAGCTACCGCGCAACAACGATGTGAAGCATTTTTAACGACTTTTGACTTGTGGAAGGGCGACGAATGATCTCCGACCTCGAATACACCGGCCCCGATCCCCGCGACGAGCCGCGCTGCCCGGTCCACGACTGCCCGCTGGTGCGGGGCGAGTGCCCCGAGTGCAAGGCGGAGGAAGTCGCGGACGACGAAGATTCCAACACCTGACCGCTCCACGACCTCGGCGGCTGCACAAGAGGGGGTCGGCAAATTGAAACCAACGAAAGAACCAAACTATCGTGAGTGCCACACTGAAAGAGGGCCAAGTCCTCATCCGCAATGCCCGCCTGAGCTTCCCGAAATTGTTCCGCGCCGAGGCGGTCAAGGGAGACCCGGACGCCCGCCCGCGCTACGGCTGCGCGCTGCTCGTCCCGAAGGACGACGAGGCCACCATGGCGAAGATCAACAAGGAAATCCAGCGCCTCGCCAAGGAGAAGATGAAGGGGGTCCAGCCCAAGCGGAAGGACATCTCCATCAAGGACGGCGACGACGAGGACGGCGACGACTTCTCGAAGGGGTGCTGGATCATCAGCGCCAACCGGCAGGAGAGCCAGGGCCGCCCGGTGGTGATCGACCGCGACCGCTCGCCCCTGGCCGAGTCGGACGGCAAGCCCTACGCCGGGTGCTACGTCAACGCGGTGGTCGGCCTCTACGTGCCGCGAAACTGGCCCACCAAGGTCTGCGCGAGCCTGGAGGTAGTCCAGTTCGCCAAGGACGGAGAGCCGTTCGGCGCCGGCCGGGTCGACCCCGATGTCATGCCCGACCTCACCGACGAGGAAGACGGCGAGGAAGGGTTCGTCCTGTAAGCTGGCCGCGTTTGCAGGGACACAGCCCCGCCGTCCGTCTCCTAGGCACGGGCGGCGGGGCACAACTACGGTAGTATGGCCCGCAGGAAGATCAGTCTCGACTTCGAGAGCCGCAGTCGCTGCGATTTGCGCGCCTGCGGCTCCTACCGTTACTGGGAGGACACGAGCACCAAGATACTTGTCCTTGCGGTGCGCGAGTGGCCGCTGTCGGACAAGAGCAAGAAGGTCCTCTCGTGGGACGTTCGCCGGGAACCGAACGAGGCGGTCGAGTTGCTGCGTGAAGCCATCGTGGACGGGTGGGAGATCCACGCTTACAATTCGCAGTTCGAGTGGGGCGGGCTCAAGTACAAGTGCCCGGAGCAACTCGGCCTCCCGGTGCCGGACATCAACAACCTGCGATGCACGGCCGCCGTCTGCCGCAGCGCCGGGTTGCAACCCCGCCTTGGCCAGGTGGCCGAATTTCTCAAGCTGCCGGTGCAGAAGGACAAAGCGGGGGCGACTCTCATTCAGAAGTTCTCGATCCCGCAGAAGAATACCGGCGAGTTCATCGAATGGAATGACGATGTGGAACTGACGATCGGCGGTCGCAGGATGAGAGCGGCGGACGCCTTTCAGATGTTCGTTGACTACTGCGAGACCGACGTGCTCACGGAGATGTCCGTGGCGCACGCGATGCGCATGTTCGCGCTGAAGGGCTACGCGCTCGACTCCTTCCTGCTGACCGCCAGGCTCAACGACCGGGGGGTGCCAGTCGATGTCGAGGCGCTTGGGAATGCCATGCGCCTCTACAAGGAGCAGGAGAAGGAACTTACGGCCAAGTTCCGTGCGCTGACCGGGCTCGCCCCGGCGCAGAATGCGCGAGTGCTGGAGTGGTGCAAGGAGCGCGGCTATCCGGCCAAGTCACTCAACAAGGCCAGCAGGGAGGCGCACGGGAAGGACGGCAGACTGACCCCAGAGTGCCGGGCCGCGCTCGACATCAAGGGACGGCTCTCGTTCGCCGCCATCAAGAAGATCCCGGCTATGCTCGACTGGGTGATGGCGGACGGCAAGATCCGCGGGTCGTTCAAGTGGTGTGGGGCGCAGAAGACGTGGCGATGGACTT
>ERZ795044.5183-NODE-5183-length-10586-cov-6.319438_pt1 | contig 10586 bp, 9 predicted proteins | sample MGYA00375128_ERZ795044 | MGnify/ENA primary metagenome ERZ795044 (study PRJEB30173, sample SAMN05720213) | anaerobic digester metagenome | isolation source: active sludge of municipal wastewater-treating anaerobic digesters | place: USA | collected 2014-12-22 ... | reverse complement strand
TCTTCCGATCTCAATTCGCTTGCTCTTCCGGCGTTCCCCCTTGAAAATAAACTTGTCTTTCTCGACGAGGTACAACCCGAACACGTCGGAAATTTCGGCCTCATTCTTGCAAATAGCCGTTTTTTCGGGAAGATAGGTATTGAGGAAAACGTTCAACAGCTCGGGAGACGAACAATACACGGCTTTACGGTGAGGGCGCTCCAACGGAACCAGTATTTTCCGGAGCGCGAGCTGGTCGATATGAAGAATGTGCTGGGCGTTTAGAATAACGTTGCGGAAACCGCCCCGCTGAATATTCTTCTCCATGAAATCACGAATGGCGTCTATTTCGTTGTCGTTCAGTTCTCCGAACAAATCGAAGATAACGACCGATCCGATTCGTCTCTTATGAATTTCCGTTTTGGAGGTCATCGTTTATACTTCTTTTGTCTTTCTTTAGCTTATTTCAAATCTATTCAATTATCGTCAACTATATTTTAACCTTTAAATAATTAAATTACAAATTCTTTCGTATTTTGTTGGCGAGATAAAACTTACGGTGGGTTTCTGCGGTGATATAACCGGCAAGGAGATCTTCCCCTAGGGACCTTTTCAGAAGCCGGCTCCAACTGACTTTCCCCGATCGGTTTTCCGTCAAGGCTTTCCCGTAACGATTCATGGCTGTGTCCCTTTCTATTTTAAAAATTCAAAAATTTTCTGCTTATCCTCATCCCGTATTTCGGAAAACTCGATCCCCATGCCGAATTGTTCCCCTTCCATAATGGTGCGCTTCACCTTCCCCTTGGTCAGGATTTCAACGCTCCCCGGCAGGCGTATCCTCATGTCAAGCAGGTGAAAGTCATAAGGGTTCAGGCGGGTTTTCCCGAAAAACGCCTGATCAATGTCCAGGTATTCCACCAGAAGCCCCCCTTCGCTCAAATCCGTCACGATAGCGTGAAACACTATCGGGTCGCCGTTCTCATCCAAACTGGAAAATTCCAGAGGAAGGGCCGTCCGCAGGCGGGGATGCTTTCGCTTCTCCGAAAACGAGGACTCCTGCCATTTGACCAGATCTTCGCCGAAATAATCGACGACTTCAAAATCCGTTTTAAAGAACTTAAGGGCCTTCTCCCTCACCACCCGATAAAACATCTCCATCACGGAAAGGTTCCCGGTCATAAGGCCGCTGCGCACTTCGGGGGAAAGATTTTCGGTGATCGCCTTTACTCCCAAGCTGTCCACGGTCAGCAAGTTCCTCAGGTTGACCAAAAGATTCTTCGTGCTCCGGCCCCTCAAATACTGCCCAATTTCATCCCTCCCCCGAAGTGCCCAAGGCCCTACGAACGCTCCCTGCAAATCAATGATATCCACTAAACCGATTTTGCGTTTGATAATCTGCGGAATTTGATTATTCATGGCGTCGAATCCGGTCCATTAAGTAATGGACGTCCCGGTAAATCTTTCCGGAATTAAACGCATCTTCCCCGATTCCGCTCCGAATCCCCCGGCTAAAGGCAGAACTTCTCATCATCATCAAAAGTCTGTGCGGAAGAGAAAAGTTATTCCCGGCGCCGGAATGATCCTCTGAAAATTTTCCTTTTTTGAATCTTTTTGTCATCAGCGCTTCTTTCATCTCCACTGCCCCCCTCCCTGCCACTTTTTAAAATACAATAACCATGCCATTCTTCGATAAGAAAAAAAAGAAGTCACAACTCCTCTACCGGCATACTGTTACGGAGCCTCTTACTTTTCCCGGAAAACCGGCTATAATAAATTTTAGCTTTTTCTCTGTAACAAAAAATATTGATTCGCAAGCCTTGAAAGTCCTATCTTTATTTTCTGAAATAACTTAAGCGAGGATCATTTTTGTTACACGCATACCGTAACAAAAGTGATTTGGTGGGTAAATTTGCTACTGAGGACGCGGAGGAATCAGGTTTTCTTGAGTTGATAACGCGAAATCTTCCGGATCAAATCAATACGGGAAATGCCGAGAAGCTTGGCGCAAAGCGTCCGATTCCAATTGGTTTTCTCAAGGCCTTTCCGGATCACATCTTTTTCAATCTCGGCAACCGCTCTCCGCTTGATTTCTTTCAGCGACCAGGTCCCGTCCGCCAGAACTTCCTGTTTCAAATCCCGGACATGCCTCAAAAGTTCCTGCCCGAGACTTGCCGGATTGATCATTTTTTTATCGCCCGAGAAAATAACGGCTTTTTCCAATTCGTTTTCCAGTTCCCGCACATTGCCGGGCCAATCATAGCGGCGGAGGATTTCCAGAGACTCTTCGCTGATTTCCTTCGGAGCTTCCTGATTTTTCAGCGCAATCTTTTTTAAAATATTTTCGGTAAGAACCGGGACATCTTCTTTCCGCTCCCGCAGGGGCGGGATCATCAAATTCACCACGTTGATCCGGTAAAAAAGGTCTTCCCGGAACCTCCCCTCCTGCACGAACAGTTTCAGGTTCCGGTTCGTCGCCGCGACGATGCGCACATTGACCTTGATGGGTTTGGTCCCTCCGACCTTGAAAAAAGTCCCTTCCTGCAGAACCCGGAGAATCTTCACCTGAAGCGCGGGGCTCATATCCCCCACTTCATCCAGAAAGAAAGTCCCCTGGTCCGCCACCTCAAAGAGCCCCTGCTTTTCGGAAATCGCGCCAGTGAAAGACCCCTTCACGTAGCCGAAAAGCTCGCTCTCGAGCAGCGTATCGGAAAAAGCGGAACAGTTGATCACGACGAATTCCCTGTCTTTCCGGGCGCTGTTGTAATGAATCGCGCGCGCGACCAGTTCCTTGCCCGTCCCGCTTTCCCCTTCGATCAGAACGGAGACGTCATACTGGGCGATGACTTTTATTTTCTCGATCAGCGCCCGCAGGCTCTCGCTCCGGCCGACCAATTGGTCAAAGCTGAAATAATCTTTTTCGCTCATGCGTTCTTTCCGTTCTTCAGGCTTCTCCATTTTTTAAGCCGCTCCGCCAATTCTTTTTCAAACCCGGCGGTACCCGGCTCATAATATATTTTCGACACGCCCAGATAAGACTGATCGGAAAACTGCCCCGGCAGGTTGTGCACGTACTCATATCCTTCGCCGTGCCCTATTTTCTTGGCCCCCCGGTAATTCGCGTCTCGCAAATGCGCCGGGACCTCCTGGACCGAATCGTTCTCAAGATCGCCCCGGGCTTTTTCCAACGCCATGTACGACGCGTTGCTTTTCGGCGCCAACGCCAGGTAAACCACCGCCTGGGCCAGGATAATCCGCGCTTCGGGAAGCCCGACAAATTCACAGGCCTGCGCCGCGCTCGTCGCGACCGTCAAAGCCTGCGGGTCCGCGTTCCCGACGTCCTCGGAGGCAAGAATCATGAGCCGCCTCGTGATAAACCGGACATCCTCGCCCGCGTAGAGCATTTTCGCGAGCCAATAAATCGCGGCGTCCGGGTCCGACCCCCGCATGCTTTTGATAAACGCGCTCGCCGTGTCATAATGATAATCCTCATCGTGATCGTAATACACAAGTTTTTTCTGCACCGAATCTTCCGCCACCCGCAAATCAAACACGATTTTCCCGTTCTCATCGGGCGAGGTGGAAAGGCATCCGACTTCCAGCGCGTTCAGCGCCCGCCGCGCGTCCCCGCAGGCGCTCTTCGCAAGATGCGAAAGGGCTTCCGCCGAGATCTCCGCGCGATACGAGCCAAGCCCCCGTTCGGAATCCCCAAGCGCGCGGGACAAAATACTCGCGATTTCTTCTTCCGTCAGCGGTTTCAATTCGAAAATCAGGGAGCGGGACAAAAGAGGGCCGTTGACCGAAAAAAACGGGTTATGCGTGGTCGCGCCGATCAGGATCGCGGTCCCGTCTTCCACCTCCGGCATCAGAATATCCTGCTGCGCCTTGTTGAAGCGGTGGATTTCGTCGATAAACAGAATCGTCTTCCGGTTCTCGTAATGCCGCGCGTATTTGGCCTGCTCCAGAATCTTCCGGAGCTCCTGCGCGTTGGAAGCCACCGCGTTGACGACTTTGAAGCTCGCTTCCGTCTTCTTGGAAATCAGATACGCCAGGGTCGTCTTACCGCTCCCGGGAGGGCCGAAGAAAATCGCCGATGTCAGCCGGTCGGCCAGAATCACGCGCCGCAGCAATTTCCCTTCTCCCAGGATATGCCGCTGCCCGACGAATTCTTCCATCGTCCGGGGCCTCATCCGGTAAGCGAGGGGAGAGACTCCGGACCCGTCCGTCTTTGAAGCGATTGTTTTATCTCCGCTGAAAAAAAGATCTTCTTCTGCCATAACGATAGGAGGCGTTCAAGGTTTCCGTTCCGGTGAAACGCGGACCGGACCGGGAAAAACAAAAATTAAGAGCGAAGAGAACCTTCGGTTCGGTTCTTCAAAAGTTCGATCAGCTGTTCATGCACCTTACTGACTTCATCGGCAGTCAGCGTATGGTCATCCGAACGGTATTCAATCGAAAACATCATACTTTTGCTGCCTTTCGGGATTTTCTCGCCCCGGTAAACGTCGGCCACTTCCACCTGCCGTATCCAGGCCGGATGATGCGCGGCGATCAAATCCATGATTTCCTTCGCATGAACCGTTTCCTTGACGACAATCGAAATGTCACGCCGGGCGGCCGGAAATTTGGGCAAAGCGCGAAATGAACGTTCAAAAGACGCCTGGGCCGTCAGCCCCTTCAAAAAAAGCGCCCCGAGAAAGGCATCGAAAGGAAGGTCGTAGTAATCCCGGACCGTCTTGGACACCCTGCCGATCAGCCCCAAAGACTCCCCCCGGGACGAAACCGTAAGGCATTCTTCAAAAAAATCGTTCTCCGCATTCTGAAACAAGACCTCCCCGATACCCAAGCCGGCCAGAACTTCCTCCACTACGCCCTTCGCGTCAAACAGGGTGTAATTTCTGGCCTTCTCGAGCCAGTGATTCTTTCTCAACCCGGCCAGGGCGAATCCGCAGGTCATCTCCTCCGGCGGAAGTTCCCCGGAAGTTTCCCCGCCGAAAACATTCGCGATCTCAAAGATCTTAAGATCAGCGCCGCTTCCTTTATAGACATTTCCCTTCAGCACTTCAAGCAGGCTCGGAAACAAAGTCGGCCGGAGAAGCGTCAGTTCTTTATTCTGCGGATTGACGACCCGGGTCATCCGGGTCAAGTCCATCCCCAACTTCTCCAGAATTTTTTCGCTGATCAGGCTGAACGTGACCGTCTCGTTGAATCCCGCCCCCGGAAAAACGTCCCGCAGCAAAGTCTCGACTCGCCGGAGAGGCTTCCCCTCCCAGGCAACGGGACGGATCTCGGGCATGGTCTCGGGGATCCGGTCATAGCCGTGAATTCTCGCGACTTCCTCCACCAAATCGACGGGTCTTTCAAGATCGGCCCGGAACGACGGGACCGAAACCGAAAGGATGCCTTTCCCGCCCCTTTTGACTCCCAGCCCCAATGCCTTCAGACTGCCGCAGATTTTCGCCTCGGGGATCCGCACACCGAGAATCCCGGCGGATAATTCCGCCGGGAAACGGATCACCCGCTTCCGGAAGGGATTCTTCCCACATTGCGTAACGGCGCTGATTTTTTCGACGCGCTTCGCGTAGCGGCAAATGAGATCGATCGCCCGCTCGCGCGCAAGATCGACCCCCACCGGATCCACGCCGCGCTCAAAACGGTAGGAAGAATCGCTCGCCAGATTAAACCGTTTCGAAGAACGCCTGACCGAAGCGGGATTGAAATACGCCGACTCGAGCAAAATATTCCGCGTCGACGAACTCACCTCGGAATGCTTTCCGCCCATCACCCCCGCGATCGCCACCGATTTCTTTTCGTCCGCGATCACCAAATCTTCGGCGGTCATAACGATTTCATCCCCGTTGATCGCGGTAATTTTCTCGCCGCCCGCCGCCCGCCGGACGATGATTTTCCGGCCTTCCAGCAGGTCGTAGTCAAACGCGTGCAGAGGCTGCCCCATTTCAAGCAAAACATAGTTCGTCACGTCCACGATCAAATTGATCGGACGCAGCCCAACGGCCTCCAGACGCTTCCGGATGATCTCCGGCGATTCCCCGAATTCCACGCCCTCCAGCACGCATCCCGTATAATAAGGACATTTCCCGGTATCCCGGATTTGAACGGACGGAGCCGTTTTCCTGTCGCGAAGTTGTTTGCTTCCGCAGGAAGGAAGTTTAAAAGGAATCCCGAGCAGCGCCGCCACTTCCCGCGCCACGCCGACATGGCTCAGCCAATCCGGGCGATTGGAAGTAATCTCCACCTCAAGCAGAGTATCTCCGAGCGAAGGCACGGACTCAAGCCCCTTCACTTCAAGCCCCCCCGAAGTCAAAACAGAGGCAATCTCCTCCGGCGACTTCTTCACGGTCACATAGTCCTTTAGCCAGTTCAAACTGACTTTCATAGCGGCAAACTTATCCTCATTGAAATTGTTTCAGGAAACGGATGTCATTCTCGTAAAAAAGACGGATATCGGTGATCCCGTACTTCAGCATGGCGATTCTTTCCACTCCCAGGCCGAACGCGAACCCCTGAACCGCCTTGGCGTCATAGCCCACGGCCTTGAAAACGTTCGGGTCCACGCTCCCGGCCCCCATCACCTCAAGCCATCCCTTCTGCCCGCACACACTGCATCCCTTCGCGTCGCAGATAAAACAGCTCATGTCCACTTCGACGCTCGGTTCGGTGAACGGGAAAAAATGGGGGCGGAACCGGACCTTCGTTTTTTTCCCGAAGAGGGCCCTCAAAAAAACGTGAATCATGCCTTTCAAGTCCGAAAAGGTGGTTTTCTCATCCACCATCAGCCCTTCGATCTGATGGAACATGAAAGAATGGCTGGCATCCACCGTGTCCGGGCGGTAAACCCTGCCCGGTGCGATAATCCGGAGAGGCGGCTTCCTTTTTTCCATCACCCGGATCTGGACCGTCGAAGTCTGGCTCCTCAGCAAATGCCCTTCTTTCGTGAAGAAGGTATCGAACGAATCGCGGGAAGGATGATCTTCCGGGATATTGAGCGCGGTAAAATTGTAAAACGCGGTCTCCACTTCACGGCCTTCGACCCATTCAAAATTGAGTTTTTCGAAGATATCCGTGATCTGGGCAATGATCCGGGTGATCGGATGGACGGCCCCCCGCTCCGGGCGCGTCCCCGGAAGCGTCAGATCCAGAAAAGCCCGCGGTTTGAGGACCTTCGAAAGCTTACCGGACTGTTCCTTGAGCCTCTCCTCAAGCGACCGCCTCAGCAAATTGGCGCGCTGCCCCAGGCCCGAGCGTTCCTCGGGAGGGACCCCTCCCAAAGACCTCAGGACAAGGGATAGCCTTGCTTTCTTCCCTAAAAACTCCAGACGGAGTTTTTCCAGTTCCTCGGCAGACTCCGCCGCCGCGATTCTGGAAACAGCGGTCCGTTCAAGTTCATCCAGAACGTCTTTGATGGTCTGGTGATTATAAACCTCGGAAGGATCACTCATCCTGAAAGTTATTTTTTCTTGACGAGTTCAACCAGTTTGCCGAACGCGTTCAAATCCTTGGTAGCGATCTCGGCAAGAGCTTTCCGGTTCAACTCAACGCGGGCTTTTTTGAGCCCCGAAATAAAACGCGAATAGGAAATCCCGCAGCTCCGGCAGGCCGCATTGATCCGGAGAACCCAAAGGTTCCGGAATTCCCGTTTCCGGGCCTTGCGGTCCCGAAAAGCAAAAACAAGGCCGCGCATGACGGTCTCCTTCGCCTGGCGGTAATTTTTCCGCCCGAGGAAGAAACCTTTCGCGCGTTTCAGTATTTTCTTGCGCCTTCTCCGTGATGCAGGATTATTGGTTGCACGAGGCATTGACGACTCCTTTCATTTCATCCGTACGGCAGGCACCGCTTGATCATATCCGACTGGGTATGATCCACCACTTTCAGGCGCCTCAGACTCCGCTTCCGCGAAGACGATTTGTCGCCCAAAAGGTGCCTTCGAAACGCTTGTGGTTTAAGGACTTTCCCTTTTGCCGAGAGTTTAAAACGTTTTCTAACTGCTTTTTTGGTCTTCTGTTTTGGCATTTTTCTGTCCCTGTGACTTCGTTGTTTTGGGAGCAACCAGCACGATAATCATGGACCCTTCGAGTCCGGTATTGCGTTCCACCAGCCCGTACTCTTCCAGATCGGCAATCACCCGCCGGATCACCCTTTGTCCCAGATCCACATGAGCGAGCTCGCGGCCCCGGAAGAACATCGTGAATTTCACTTTGTCCCCGCGGGAAAGGAAACGAATCGCGTTCCGCAATTTCGTCTCGTAATCGTGCTGCTCGATCTTGGAACTGATCTTGATTTCCTTCACTTCAAAAACTTTTTGCTTCTTCTTGGCTTCCTTTTCCTTCTTCGTGAGCATGTAGAGATACTTGCCGTAATCCATGATGCGGCACACCGGCGGGTTGGCCTGAGCGGCAACTTCCACCAAATCGCTCTCGGCTTCCTGCGCCCGTTTCAAGCCCTCGGCAACCGGCACAATCCCGACCTGCTCCCCGTTCACGCCAATCAACCGTATTTCACGAGCCCTGATTCTCTCATTCACCCGAATTTTGTTGGAATCCTGAATGGCCACTCACCTCCTCCTTGTCTTTCTGTTTCGTTTTTTGAGTGTTTCCCGAAAAAACCTTATGTTTTTAATTCGACCTCTTTTTGAATTCGTTTAACGAGATCTTGAACGGACACCGTCCCCAGGTCTTTTCGCCCGCGGCTTCTCAGCGCCACAAGCCCCGATTCCGCCTCTTTCTCCCCGATCACCGCCACATAAGGGATTTTCTGGGTTTCGGCCTCCCGGATTTTATACCCGATTTTTTCCGTCCGGACATCCAATTCGCTCCGGACCCCGGCCTCTTCAAGCTCCCGGTGAATCCTCTCCGCAACAGCATCCTGCTTGTTCGTGATCGTCGCAACGCAGACCTGGACCGGCGAAAGCCAGAGAGGAAACGCCCCCCCGTAATGCTCGATCAGAATCCCCATAAATCTTTCGATCGATCCGTAAATGGCCCGGTGCACCATCACGGGCCTTTTCCTCGACCCGTCGGATGCGATGTATTCCAAATCAAACCGTTCGGGCATGGAAAAATCCACCTGCACCGTCCCGCACTGCCAGGGACGGTTGAGATTGTCAAAAATCACGAATTCGATTTTGGGCCCGTAAAACGCGCCCTCTCCCTCGTGAATCTCATAAGCGATACTCAATTCTTCGAGCGCCTGCTTCAGGGCTTCGGTGGCCTGATTCCAGATCTCCGCCGAGCCCATCGCCTTGGCCGGCCGGGTCGAAACCGCCACGGAATAATTCTTGAACCCGAACAGCCCGTAAATCTCCTTCGTGAACCGGATCAGCGACTTGATCTCATCCTTGAGCGTCTCTTCGGTGCAGAAATGATGCGCGTCATCCTGCGTAAACGACCTCACCCGGAGCAGCCCGTGCGTCACCCCGGATTTCTCGTACCGGAACACCCTCCCGAACTCGGCCATCCGCAGCGGGAGATCCCGGTACGAACGCTGTTTCGAGCGGTAAATCAGCACATGCCCGGGACAATTCATCGGTTTGATCGCGAATTCCCGGTCTTCCTTCCGGGTGAAATACATCGCTTCCCGGAAATTGTCATAGTGGCCGCTCTGCTTCCACAGCTCATCCGAAAGAATCGCGGGCCCCGCGACCTCGCAATACCCCCGCCGGCGAAGCTGGCTTCTCATGAAATCGATCAGGGCATTGAAAATAAAAAAACCTTTCGCGTGGAAAAAAACCATCCCGGGCGATTCCTCGTGAAAACTGAAAAGGTCGAGCTCTTTCCCGAGTTTCCGGTGGTCCCGTTTCTTCGCTTCTTCAACCGTCCGGAGGTATTCGTCCAAAACCTTTTGGTTCTCGAACGCCGTCCCGTAAATTCTCTGGAGCATCTTGTTCTGCTCGCTGCCCCGCCAGTAAGCCCCGGCCAAGGCAAGCAGCTTCACGGCCTTGATCTCGCCCGTATGTTTGACATGCGGTCCCCGGCACAGGTCCAGGAAATCACCGTCCCGGTAGATTGAAACGGTATCGTCCGGAATCGACTCGATGATCTCGCACTTGTAAATCTCCCCCCGCTCCCGGAAAAGCTTCAACGCGTCTTCCTTCTTCAGGTCTTCGCGCGCAAACGGATACTGCTCCCGGATGATTTCCTTCATCACCGCTTCGATCTTCGGGAGATCTTCTTCCGCGAGCTTTCGGTCGAGGTCAAAATCGTAGTAAAAGCCGTCTTTAATGGCAGGACCAATTCCCAGCTTCACTTCGGGGAACAACCGCTTCACCGCTTGAGCCATCACATGCGAGGCACTATGCCGCACGACATCCAGTTCGCTATGAACGAAATCTTCTTTTTCCGTCTTCTTCTGCTCCGTCATATTCCTCAAAACACAACTTAAGTTCCAAAATCAAAAAAGCTGCCAAAATTATTACAATGGGCAATATAAATGAGCACCCAACTTACGCGACCAAAGGGAGCGTCAAGTTGGCCGTGCGAATTTATCCCAGGAGCTCCCGACCTAGGGAGCGACGTGGGATTACTTTAAAATTCCCATCTAAATGAGCACCCAACTTACGCGACCAAAGGGAGCGTCAAGTTGGCCGTGCGAAT
>ERZ795044.5179-NODE-5179-length-10591-cov-6.802392_pt1 | contig 10591 bp, 6 predicted proteins | sample MGYA00375128_ERZ795044 | MGnify/ENA primary metagenome ERZ795044 (study PRJEB30173, sample SAMN05720213) | anaerobic digester metagenome | isolation source: active sludge of municipal wastewater-treating anaerobic digesters | place: USA | collected 2014-12-22 ... | reverse complement strand
ATATTTAAACCATAGCCCGCCAGTTTTGCCCGGTCATACTCAATGGTAATTTGCGGAAGACCATCAACTCTTTCAACCTGAGGTTGGGTAATGCCTTCTATTGAGCCTATTACTTTTGCTACTTTATTGGCATAAGTAACCAGGCTATCTAAGTTTTCTCCAAATATCTTAATAGCCACATCCTGCCTTATGCCTGTCATTAATTCATTAAAACGCATTTGAATAGGTTGGCTCGGCTCGGCTATTACACCTGGTATATTAGATAACTTATCTCTCATCTTATCCGATAACTCATAAAAGCCGAGATTTGATTTCCATTCTTTTTTATCTTTTAATATCACCATTAAATCCGTGGCTTCTGGTGGCATAGGGTCTGTAGCTACATCTCCTGCACCGGTTTTGCCAATTACCATTTTTACTTCGGGAAATTTCATCAGCATCCGCTCTGCCATCATTACTGTTTCGGTTGTTTGAGATAGGGAAGATCCTTGTGGCAACACAAACTCAATTGCATAATCACCTTCTTCCAATGTTGGGATAAATTCGCCTCCCATATTTTTAAAAATAAAGACAGCAATAATCAATAACCCAACAGCAATAGCTACTACCGCATATTTAATTTTGAGGGCTCCTTTTAAAAGCGGGGCATAACCACGCTGAAAGAAGTCCATCATTTTATCAGAAAAATTCTTTTTGTGTTTGGTGTTTTTTGAAAGAAAGAGGGCACTCATCATTGGAATGTACGTGAGCGACAACAACAGTGCACCCAAAATTGCAAAGGCTACAGTTTCTGCCATTGGGCGAAACATTTTCCCTTCTACACCCTGTAAAGAAAGAATAGGCAGGTAAACTATTAGAATGATGATTTGTCCGAAAGCTGCGGAACTCATCATTTTCTTTGCGCTACCTTCCACTGCATGATCCATTTGATGCTGGGTAAGTCTTCCTGCAAGTTTTTGACTACCTAAATAATGTAGTGTAGCTTCTACAATAATTACAGCACCATCTACAATTAAACCAAAATCTATTGCACCTAAACTCATAAGGTTGGCACTTACACCAAATAAATTCATTAGTGCCAGTGCAAATAATAATGATAAGGGAATGGCAGAAGCCACAATTAAACCGGCACGCCAGTTTCCCAGGAATAAAACCAAAACAAGTATTACAATCAATGCACCCTCTATCAGGTTTGTTTTAACCGTGTTGATGGCACGATCAATTAAATTGGTACGGTCTAAAAATGCTTCTATCTCTACATCATCCGGTAACGATTTTTGTACCGTGACCATTCTTTCTTTTACCAGTTTTACAACTGATGCACTGTTGGCCCCTTTCATCATCATTACAATACCACCCACTACTTCTTTTTCGCCATTATATGTCATAGCTCCGTAGCGTGGTGGTGAACCGAACTGAACGGTACCCACATCTTTTATGAGAACCGGTACACCGCTTTGTATTTTTATAACAATGTTTTCAATGTCTGCAAAAGTTTTTACCAGTCCTACGCCTCTTATAAAATAAGCATTGGGCTTTCTGTCGATATAAGCACCGCCGGTATTTTCATTATTTTTTTCAAGCGCAACAAACACTTCGGGTAAGGTTACATTCATGGCTTTAAGCCTGTCCGGGCTTACAGCTACTTCATATTGTTTGCTTATGCCACCGAACCCTGAAACTTCTGCCACACCGGCAATACCGGTTAACTGGCGACCTACAATCCAATCCTGCATGGTTCTTAAGTCCATAGCAGAATATTTTGCTTCGCTACCTTTTTTTGGATGGATAACATACTGGTATATTTCGCCGAGCCCGGTTGTAACAGGGCCCATTTCCGGATTACCCATTCCTTTGGGAATTTGCTCTACTGCTTCTTTAAGTTTCTCGGAAATAAGTTGCCGGGCAAAATAAATATCCATGTCTTCTTTAAACACAACTGTTATTACGCTTAAACCAAAGCGGGAAAATGATCGCATCTCCTCAATGCCCTGTACATTAGACATTGCCCTTTCCACCGGGTAAGTAATAAACTGTTCTACTTCCTGCGCTGCCAGTGTTGGGGCACGGGTAATTACCTGCACCTGGTTATTGGTAACATCGGGCAATGCATCAACGGGTAATTTTGAGGCACTCCATAAACCCCAAATAATAAGGGCCAGGGTCATTACCCCGATGATTAGCTTATTTTTTATACTGAACTGAATAATTTTATTAAGCATATTTATTTTCTATTTGGCTATATGATGAGTGTAAATGTGAGTTACCCTTTTTACAATTGCTGCTAAAAGAATAGCACTACACAATACAATAACAATGATTTTAATTACTCTTAATCCTAAAGGCTGCTTAGCCTTTTTAGATTTTTTGATAGTTGCCATTGCTACAATGGGAAAAATGAATGAAAATGCATTACATGCCAATGAAGGCTATGCAGCAATTTTAATAGCGGGAGTAATTAAGATATTTTGGGGGGCTGCCAAATGCAGGAAGACGCTATGCTATTAAAAGATAGATCGTAAAGCGGATATTTCTCTGATTGTAATACTATTTTAGTAACCTGTGCTTTTGAGAAAGGAGTATAATATGCCGAAGCTGCACAACAAGAACAGGAGCAAAACGGCGTACAGGCTTCTGCATCGTGCCTGTGTTGCTGGTGATTATCGGTAGCAGAAATTGCTGCCGGGGCCTTAATATTGCACTCCTTGCTGTCGCTGCATGGAAGGCATGTCAGATAAAGCAGGAAGAAGCTCATTATAAAGGTGAAAATTTTCATCAGGTGCAAATATAAACAAAGATTTTTAATGAATTAACCTTGCCACATGGTTGCAAAGATTGGCAGAAATGTAAGTATTTTGAGTTTGATTATTGACCGGATAATTGATGGTATTGTTCTGACGTAAGCAGCTTGTCTATTTCACCTGCATTTGTAATTTTAATTTTCAGCATCCATCCTTTTTCAAAAGGAGATTCATTTACCAATGCAGGTTGCTGTACTACCTCTTTATTAATTTCAACTACATCTCCTGCAACCGGTCTATGCGACCATTTCAGGATGAGCTAAGGTGACAGGCAAATTTTGCTGGCTTACAGTTTTCCAGTCAATGCAGCTGAACTGATATACCTCGTAAATCAATAAATCAACAAGGTTGCATTTTTTTATAATCAATATTATAATTACCTGAAATTGAGTTTTAAAACCGGACTATCTATTTTCTTAATTTCTGTATGAGAGCCTTCATTTCAGCAATTTCCCTCTTTTGAGCCTCTATAATGCCATCTGCTAATTTCCTTACTTCAGGATCTTTTATATTGGCATTTTCACTTGTTAGTATGGCAGAAGAGTGGTGGGGTATCATGGCTTTCATGTATTGTACATCGCCAATAGGTGTTTGTGTCCGTAAGCCAGCCAATGTAATAATGAATATAACAATGGCCGAAACAATAATACCGGTATTCACTTTTTTGTTGGGGTACATTTTCCCCATCATCAGCATCATCACTACTGCCATCGGAGAAATCATCAGCAGAGCCATGTAAATACGGGTAGTACTTACATAAAAATAATCAAGCTGGGTAATGTTTAAGAACATAACACAATACATGATAATGAATGATATAATCATCATTACTGAAAATTTTTTGTAACTCATAGTCGTTCGATTTATTATTTATTTAATTTGGTTTTTAAAAGCTGTGCGTTTATTGCTACAATTATTGTGCTTAAACTCATGAATACCGCACCAACTGCCGGGCCCAGAACAAATCCTTTGCTATATAATACACCCGCAGCCAATGGAATGGCGAAGCTGTTATACGCTGTAGCCCAAACCAGGTTCTGCACCATCTTTTTATAAGTGGCTTTTCCGAAGAGAATCAAATTAGCAATGTCCTTTGGGTTGCTGTTTACTAAAATGATATCGGCGGTTTCTGCTGCTACATCCGTGCCGGATCCTACTGCAATCCCCACATCCGATTGTGCTAAAGCTGGTGCATCATTCACACCATCACCGGACATGGCAACAAACTCACCTTTGCTTTGCAATTCTTTTACAATCTCCACTTTCTGGTGTGGTAACACTTCTGAATAATATCCATCCAATTTCAATTCATCAGATACGGCTTTGGCCACCGTTTCATTATCTCCGGTTGCCATCAATACTTTAATTCCATTCTTTTTAAACACCTGGATTGCTTCTGCACTTTCTGGCCTTATCGCATCTGCCAATGCAATGTATCCTGTCAACTTATCATCAACTAAAACAAAAACAACAGTTTCTGCTTTGCTTGAATAAGCTCCTTCAGGAATGGTCAGATTTTTATCTTTCAGATATCCGGGGCTTACCACTTTTACTGATTTCCCCTCTACCATTGCTTCAACACCTTTGCCTGTAATGGCATTAAATTTTTCAGCTTTGGGAATGTTAACTTTGTGTTCTTTTACTTCATTGATTATACCGACAGCAATAGGATGCTCAGATGTTTGTTCCAAAGCACTCGCCAATCTCAATATTTCATCTTTCGAAAATTCAGTATTAACAGTCTCAAATCTGGTTACACCAAAAATGCCGGTTGTTAATGTTCCTGTCTTGTCAAACAGGATTGCTGTAATTTTTCTTGATTCTTCAAAAGCCGTTCTGTTACGAATTAATAAACCGTTTTGTGCTGATACTGCTGTTGAAATGGCTACCACCAGCGGAATGGCCAAACCCAATGCATGGGGACAGGCAATTACCATTACTGTTACCATACGCTCCAATGCAAAAACAAATGGATATCCTGCTATCAGCCAAACAGCCAATGTTCCAAAACCTACCGACAAAGCAATATAAGTAAGCCATTTGGCAGCCCTGTCGCTGAAGTTCTGCATTTTGGATTTTGCTTTCTGTGCTTCTTCTACCAGCTTAATCACTTTGTTCAGGTAACTGTCTTTCCCTGTATGTTCCACTTTTATCTTCAAAGAGCCGTTACCATTTATAGAGCCTCCAATCACTTTATTTTCTTTCTCTTTCTTTACTGGTTTTGATTCTCCTGTGAGCATAGATTCGTTTAAGTAACTGCTACCTTCTACAATAATTCCATCAGCAGGTACTTTTTCACCAGGCTTGATCAGTATAATGTCTTCCTTCTTTAATGCTTCCAGCTTTATATCTTCCACCTGTCCATCTGACTTTACCCGGTGTGCTTCGGCAGGCATCATGCTAACTAATAATTGCAGGGCTTTGGATGCCCCTAATACAGATTTCATTTCAAGCCAATGGCCTAAGAGCATAATCACAATCAATGTAGCCAGTTCCCAGAAAAAATCCATTCCTTTTAATCCGAAAACAGTTGCTGTGCTGTAAAAATAGGCGACAGAAATAGCCATTGCAATCAGGGTCATCATACCCGGACCTTTCTGTTTAATTTCGGTAATGAAACCTTTCAGGAAAGGCCAGCCGCCCCAGAAATAAATTACAGATGAAAGCGCCATTAATACGTAGGGATTGCCTGGCACTGATAAGCTATATCCAAAAAAACCTTGTATCATCGGTGATAATATCAATACGGGTATAGTAAGAATAAGGCTTACCCAAAACCGTTTTTTAAAATCGGCTATCATCATTTTGTGATGGTCGTGGCCTGCCATACCCATCGGTATGCTGCCGTGGTCGTGCTGCATTTTACTATGATCCATTCCTGCCTTGTCGTCAGGCAGGTTGGAATGATTCATTTTACTGTGATCCATTTCCTGCTGTTGATTATGTTCGTGTTTGCTATGATCCATGATAACTTATTTTACAGGTTCTTTAATATAAATTCCACTCTTTCATCGGGGCTGATTACCGGTACAAAAACAACTGGAAATTCTAATGACTGATATACTTCTATAATTAACTGGTGAATTAGTTTTTGTGCCTGTTCATCTTCTGTTCTTGCATAATCATTTACAAAAGGCAGCCTGTCAAGAATAAATATTTTTTTATAGGATACTGCCTTCATTGCACCAAGTAATATTTTATCATATTCGAGATTCAAAAAACGGTAATAAGCCATTGCATCGGGGATAGCCCGGTCAAGAAAAACAGTCTCTGAAGGCGACAATTCGGCCTCCTGTTCAATCTGCATATCTAATACCCCTAACTGAAATTTTCTTTTATTTGCCCTGATCTCTTCAACAGTTCTCCCTTCCTCTTTCATTGTGTCAATATAATGCCTTGCATGTTCAATAGTGGTTTTATAACCTCTTTCCATTAGCAGGTTTATGACAGTTGTTTTCCCTGCTGGGCCCGCCGGTAATGACATACCAATTTGTCGTTTTATTTTGTTTCTCCATGTTGTGTCAATTCAATTTCTACTGGCATCATATTTTTCCATGAACCATTTTGTTATCATACTGCGTTCTTTGCCAGACAGTCTTGCCTTTTTATGCAGCAGTTTATAAGAAGTCAAAGGCATTTCTCCGTCATTCACCTGGCTGGCAATGGATTTGAGCTTGCTTTGTTGTCTCCTTTTTGAATAATTCCCAAACTCATCAAAATTCAATTCTTCCTTACCTTCCACTATATGCCTGTTCAGAAACCATGCAACAGGCTGTATGGTACTATACCAGGGGTAGTTTGTATTGTTGCTGTGGCAATCATAACATGCTGCTTTTAAAACCTGTAATATGGAATCCTGTATGGGATATAGTTGTTCAATCGAATTACTGCTTTGTGCAGATGAAATATTTTTTTCCGGTCTTGGATAGAATTGAATCAAAACAAATATCAGCAGCAATATCAATCCTGCTTTTTTCCATTTTGATTTGGGTAAATATTTCATTTTTCTTTCTTAATGTGAACTCATATCCATGCCTTCCATTCCTGCCATTGTATTACCGCCTTTCTTAAATACAAATTCGCTGTTTAATAAATATGCGCCTCTCGTAACCACCACATCGCCATTTTGTAACCCTGATTTTATTTCCAGCCTGTCGCCGCTTTCCAAACCAGTTTGTACCATTTTCATCTTATAACTGTTTTTGCCGGACTGTACCCATACAATATTCATTTTACCGTCACGCAGTACTGCGTCTGATGGAAGTGTAAGTGTATTCAGTTCTTTACTTTTAATGCTGACATAAGCCGGCATTCCGGGTTTAAGCAATCCTCCCGGATTAGGTATGGAAACACGGACCAGGTTCAGTCTGCTGTCTGAAACAATTTCTGGATTGGCAAATTCTATTTTCCCTTTCCATTCTTTGCCGGGTATATCCGGAAACTGAACAATGGCAGTACCTTTCAGATCTATGGCTGACAGTTGTGATGTATATACCTGTGCTTCTGCCCACAATGAAGAAAGGTCGGCTAACTTTACTATGGTGCTTCCTTCCGATACATACTGTCCTTCCATCACCGGCAGTTCAGTAATATAACCTGATTCGATACTGTAGAAAGATGTGAGTGGAGAAGCCTTTTTTGATTTTGTTAATTCACTTACCTGTGCTTCACTCATACCCCACAACAGCAATTTTGTTTTTGCACTTTGAACCAGCCTGTTAAAATCTATGATGGAATTATCAAGCGATTGTTGTTTTTCAACTGCTACAATGTATTCCTGCTTTGCATTATTCAATTCCTCACTGTACAAGTCATACAGGTGTGCACCTTTTGAAACATAATCACCCATGTTTTTAAAATATAACCTGTCTATGCGCCCCATGATACGGGCATTGATGCTGTTTACTTTTGATTCATCTGTATTCAGTGTAGCAGTAAGAATCATTTTATCTCCAATCATCCCATTACGGATCGTGTCTGTTTGAATATTACCCAAGCGGATTTGTTCATCATTGAGCAATATTTCATCTGCTGCGGTATTGGTTCTTTTTACTACTATCAATTCCATATGACAGATGGGGCAATTGCCTGGCTTGTCTTCCATGATCTGCGGATGCATACTACAGGTGTAATATTCATCCTTATTGACGGTTGTTGTTTTCTTGCTTTTACAGGAAGCAAAGACAAATAAAAGTGAAGCGATAATGATCAAATATTTTTTCATAGTCATTTAATTTGTTTTAATGAAACTTTCACTGTCTACCAGGTATTGTGCATTGGCAGCAACGGCTTCTGTTTTTTCCAAACCGCTTAACACCTGTACCAGATGTTTATTGGTAATACCAGTTTCTATTTTTCTTGCCATAAAAGCTTCACCTGTTCTTACGAAAACCACTTTCTCCAAACCCAATGATAAAACCGCTTCTTCCGGCAGCCAGTTGGCGGATCGGTCACCGGCAAAAATGGTCGCTTTCACCTGGCTGCCTATGGGAATCCTGTAGGTTGAATTATCGAAATAAACTCTTGCAGTTACTGTTTTACTGCCCTCTCTGTAAACAGGTTCTATGTAACTGATTGAGGCTCTGAAATCATCAGCCGGATTTGTTTCGGGAGTGATGCGTGCTTTATTACCAACTTTCACCATTGCAGCCTGCCCGGTAAAAATGTTCAGCAATGCCCATGCCCTGTTGGGATTATACACGGCAAAAATGTTTTGCCCTTTCTGCACATACATGCCCTCTTTAACTGATAATTCTTCGGTAGTAACCGCCAACTGCTGCATGGCTTCGGGTTGATTGTTGCCCATGCCAGCACTGTTGCTTTCGTGAATATGACCGCTGTAATTGCTGAATACAGAAACTTTGTAAGATGGTTTACCGGTTTTTATCACATTGCTTACTTGCTGGTTGCCCATTCCCAGCAAATACAATTTTTGTTTGGATGCATTGATGAGCATCGTGTTCTCGGGGTCATTTTTCAAAAGAAACAGGAGGTTTTCCTGTGCAGTCAACAATTCAGGACTATAGATGTCCATGATGCGTTGCCCTTTGCTGATCTTCTGATAACGGTATTTCACATACAGTTTTTCTATCCTGCCGGAAAAATTGGAGGAAATAACTCCTGTCTGCCTGGTGTCGTATGTGATAAAGCCGTATGATTCCATTTCTATATCTTCTTCCCTTGCCATCATGTGTACCATTGGCACATTGGCAATCACCTGCTGGTTGGAAGGCTTTAGTAAAGTATTCAGCGAAACTGCTTTGGGTTCATTGGGTGATTTTACTTTTTCCAGTTGCATTCCACAAGTGGGGCAGGTTCCCGCTGTATCGCTTTGCACATGTGGGTGCATGGGGCAAGTATATCCTTTGGTTATTACCATACTGCTGTCGGACATGTCATGGCCGGAATGCATCGAATGGTTTTCCATCAGCACCAGATCCATACCGCATTTGGGACACTTACCGGGCTTGTCGCTGAAAACAGAATCCTGCGGCATGGGACAGGTGTACATCACTGTTGCTTTTTCATTGCCACTATTACAGGCAATAAAGAAAACAGCAAATGCAAAAACTGCAACCCATTTTATGTTATAAATACATTTCATTCGGTTCGTTTTATTTTATTTCCAAAATTTTCATCAGTTCTGCCTGCATCTGCAAACCCTTTTGCAACTGGTCAAAGTATTCCATCTGTGTCATGTTTAATGCTTCCCAGGCATCGAACAACTCAAATAATTCTTCGGTATTTTGTTCGTAGCCTAATTGCATGGTTTGAAAATTCCGTCGCAATGCCGGGATGATCTGTTCTTCATATAATTTCATCTGCTTCTTTTTCAGTTCCAGTTCGGTGAAACTGTTATCAGCCATGCCGCTTGCTTCATTAACTATCATCTGTTGCTGGTTACGCAATGCTTCATTTTGCCAAACAAGGCTTTCAGCTTTTGCCTTATTCATTTTGGAGGACCATTTTGCAAGTGGGATTTTCACCATCCCCATTACCGTAAACATCAGGGGCTGCCTGGCCCAGCCCGTCATGTGATTGTACTGAATTCCAAACTCCGGTTTCAGTTTTGCCAACTCTGCTGTGCGTTCCAGTTTATTCACTTCAATACTTCTGTCAATTACTTTAATATCGCTACGCTGTTTCATCAGGGATACAGAATCAAACATGGCCCTGTTAAAGTTGTTCCATACATAATTCGTATCAACTGCAAAGGCTGTTTCCGTACTCCTGTTCATCACTGTGTTAATGGCAATACGTTTCTGGTTAATTTCATTACGCAACATCAACTGCATATTCTCTACGTTGGCCAAAGCCGCTTTCGCTTTATAATAGGCACTGATTTTTCCCAGTCCGTTTTTATACCGGATTTCTGCACTCTGCATCATAAATTTTAGCAGCTTATCATTTTCGTCCAGCACTTTCAGTTTCTTTTCCAGAACAATCCAGTCATAGTAGTTTTTTCTTGCTGTAAACAACAGTTCATTTACTATCACATCTTTTTTTTGTAATTCTACTGATGACTGTGCATTCATGTAAGCAAACTCAGCATTCTGTCTTTTTTTATTGGGAAACATCTGCTGTGCTGAAATCATAAAAGCACCCATGCCCGGCTGGCCGTTCATTGATTTCCACCTGCCGGGATCATAAGGAGTCTGAAAAAAACCAGCGCCTACTTCCGGCGGCATCCAGCTATAAGCACCTTTGGCTTCTTCGTTCATAGAACGGGCTTCGGCATCCAGCATTTTTAAGGCAGGATGGTTGGTTTGAATGGCCGATTGAATTTCCTG
>ERZ795044.5178-NODE-5178-length-10591-cov-8.213174_pt1 | contig 10591 bp, 8 predicted proteins | sample MGYA00375128_ERZ795044 | MGnify/ENA primary metagenome ERZ795044 (study PRJEB30173, sample SAMN05720213) | anaerobic digester metagenome | isolation source: active sludge of municipal wastewater-treating anaerobic digesters | place: USA | collected 2014-12-22 ... | reverse complement strand
GGATCCTTGTTGATCGCGACGATCACCTTGGAATCCTTCATGCCGGCGAGGTGCTGGATCGCACCCGAGATGCCGACCGCGATGTAGAGCTGGGGCGCGACGATCTTGCCCGTCTGGCCGACCTGGTAGTCGTTCGGCACGTACCCGGCGTCCACCGCGGCACGGCTGGCCCCCAGCGCGGCACCAAGCGCATCGGCCAGCGGCTCGAGCAACCGGTGGTAGTTCTCGCTGCTGCCCAGGCCGCGGCCGCCGGAGACGATGATCTTCGCGGCACCCAGTTCCGGACGGGCGCTCTTCGTGAGCTCGCGGCCCTTCAGCGTCGCCAGGCCCAGATCGGGGCCGGCGGCGAGTTGCTCGACGGACGCCGAACCGCCCTGCCCAGCCGCTTCGAAGGCGGTCGTGCGCACGGTGATGACCTTCACCGCATCCGCGCTCTTCATCGTCGCCATCGCGTTGCCGGCGTAGATCGGGCGCACGAAGGTGTCGGCCGATTCCACCGCGACGATGTCGGAGATCTGGGCGACGTCGAGCAGCGCCGCGACGCGCGGGGCGACGTTCTTGCCGGTGGCGGTGCTGGGCGCGAGGATGTGGGTGTAGCCCACCGCCCCATTTCCCACCACTGCGACGATCAGCGCCGCGAGGTTCTCGGCCGTCTGGGCGTCGTAGTGGGCGGCGTCGGCCACGCGCACCTTGGCGACCCCGGCTATCTTCGCGGCGGCTTCGGCGGCCGCGCCGCAGTTGGCACCGGCGACCAGCACATGGATCTCGCCACCCAGTTTAGCGGCAGCCGAAACCGTGTTGAGCGTCGCGGCCTTGATCGACTGATTGTCGTGTTCAGCAATAACCAGAATCGCCATCTCAGATCACCTTCGCTTCGTTCTTGAGCTTCTCGACCAACTGCGCCACATCGGCCACCATCACGCCGGCGTTGCGCTTGGGCGGTTCGGCAACCTTCAGCGTGGAGAGGCGCGGCGCCACGTCGACGCCGAGGTCCGCAGGCTTCACGGTCTCGAGCGGCTTTTTCTTCGCCTTCATGATGTTCGGCAGAGTCGCGTAGCGCGGCTCATTGAGGCGCAGGTCGGTGGTGACCACCGCCGGCAGTTTCATCTCGAGGGTCTCGAGGCCACCGTCGATCTCGCGCATGACGGTCGCCGCGCCATCAACCAGCTGCACCTTCGACGCGAACGTTGCCTGCGGCCAGCCCATCAGGGCCGCGAGCATCTGGCCGGTCTGGTTCGAGTCGTCATCGATCGCCTGCTTGCCGCAGATCACGAGCTGGGGCGCTTCCTTCTCGCACAGCACCCTCAGCAGCTTCGCCACCGCGAGCGGCTGCAGCTCCGCATCGGTCTCGACCAGAATGCCGCGGTCGGCACCGATCGCCATCGCCGCACGCAGCGTCTCCTGGCAGGCCGCGACGCCGCAGCTCACCGCCAGGACCTCGGTCGCCACACCGCCTTCCTTCAGGCGCACCGCCTCTTCCACCGCAATCTCGTCGAAGGGGTTCATAGCCATCTTCACGTTCGCACTATCAACGCCCGTGCCGTCAGCCTTCACTCGCACCTTGACGTTGTAATCAACCACCCTTTTCACGGGAACGAGGATCTTCACTGTTTAACTCCGTTATCGATGATCGCCACCGGCTCGGGCTCGACCTCGGCTTCGAGCCGCCTCGCGCGCTCGCGCAGCGCGAATTTCTGAATCTTGCCGGTGGCGGTTTTCTGCAGTTCGCCGACCACGATCCGCGTCGGCGCCTTGTAATGCGCCAGATTCGCGCGACAATGCGCGATCAGTTCCGCTTCGCCGACCGCGGCGCCGGGCGTCAGCTCGACGAAGGCACAGGGCGTCTCGCCCCACTTCGGATGTGGCTTCGCGACGACCGCGGCCGCGCGCACCGCGGGGTGGCGGTACAGGACCTCCTCGACCTCGACCGAGTTGATGTTCTCGCCGCCCGAGATGATCACGTCCTTGGCGCGGTCCTTGATCTGCACATAGCCGTCCGGATGCACGACGGCGAGATCGCCCGAACGGAACCAGCCGCCCGCGAAGGCCTCGGCGGTCGCCTGCGGATTCTTCAGGTAGCCCTTCATCGTCATGTTGCCGCGGAACATCACCTCGCCGATCGTGCGGCCGTCGCGCGGCACCGGCGCGAGGGTGTCCGGATCGAGCACCGCCATGCCCTCCTGCGCGGTGTAGCGCACGCCCTGCCGGCTCTTCTTCGCCGCGAGCGCCGCTACGTCGAGCGCGCGCCACTCGGGCGGTTCGGCGCACACCGCGGCCGGGCCGTAGACCTCGGTGAGCCCGTAGATCTGGGTGATCTCGAAGCCCATGCGCTGCATCGCCTCGATCACCGGCACCTGCGGCGGCGCGCCGCCGATAAGCCCATGCACGCGATGCGCAATGCCCGCCTTCCACTCCTGCGGCGCGTACGCGAGCATCGCATGCACCACCGGCGCGCCGCAGTAATGCGTGACGCGGTGCTCGCGGATCATCGCCAAGACCTGACGTGGCTCGAAGCGGCGCAGGCAGACGTGGGTGCCGGCGTTCGCCGCGAGCGTCCAAGCAAAGCACCAACCGTTGCAGTGGAACATGGGCAGCGTCCACAGGAACACCGAATGGCGCGGCATCTCCCAGTCGATCATGTTGGAGAGCGCGGCGAGATATGCGCCGCGGTGGTGGTATACGACGCCTTTCGGGTTACCGGTCGTGCCCGACGTGTAGTTGAGCGCGATCGCCTGCCATTCATCGGCGGGATCCTCGCCTTCGAAGTCCGGCGATCCCGAGGCGATGAAGGCCTCGTAATCGCGCACGCCGAGGCGCTCGCCGCCTGGGCCTTCGGCATCGTCGATGTCAATTACCAGCGGGAGCTCGTCGAGCAGAGCGAGTGCGTCGGCGACGGTCGCCGAATACTCGGTGTCGGTGATCAGCACCCGCGCCTCGCAATGCCCGAGGATAAAGGCGATCGCCTGCGCGTCGAGCCGCGTGTTAATCGTGCACAGGACCGCGCCCGCCATCGGCACACCGAAATGTGCCTCGATCATCTCCGGCGTGTTCGCCGCGATCACCGCGACGGTGTCGCCACGGCCCACGCCCTGCGCCTTCAGCGCCGACGCGAGCCGGCAGGCCCGCGCGTGGAACTGCGCCCACGTATAGCGTCGCCCGCCGTGGATCACCGCGACGCGATCGGGATAGACCGCGGCGCTGCGCGCGAGAAAGGAAAGTGGACTCAGCGGCACGTGATTGACGGCCTGCCGGTCGAGACCGACTTCGTAGGGATTGGTGCGAATCATTTTCGCAAACCTCGCAAAAGAGCGCGGGCCGACCCCACTGGGGCCGGCCGCTGCCCCCCGCCTAACGCAGCACGTCGCGGGAGATGATCATGCGCTGGATCTCGGACGCGCCTTCGACGATCTCCAACACCTTGGCGTCGCCAAACGCGCGCGACACCGGGTACTCGGCCATGATCCCGTTGCCGCCGTGGATCTGGACCGCTTGATGCGCAGCCTCCATCGCGCGCTCCGTCGCGAAGAGTTTGGCCATCGACGCCTGCACGTCGCACGGCTGCCCGGTGTCCTTGCGCGCGGCGGCGTCGTAGAGCATCAGCCGCGCTGCATGCGCGTGCGTGGCCATGTCGGCGACCTTGAACTGCAGCGCCTGGAATTCCTCGAGGCGCTTGCCGAACGCGGTGCGCTCCTTCATGTATGCGACCGAGCGTCCCAGCGATCCCTGCAGGATGCCGAGGCCCAGCGCCCCGATCAGAATGCGGCCGGTGCTGATGTTGGAGAGCGTCTGCTTCAGACCCGCGCCCTGCTCGCCCAGGAGATGGTCGGCCGGAAGCCGGCAGTCCTCGAAGAACAGCTCGTAGGTCGTCGAGCCTCGCCAGCCGATCTTCTTCAGCTTGCGGCCGAGCGAGAAGCCGGGCGTGCCGGCCGGCAGGATGAAGTTCGAGATCTCCTTGCGTCCGTCCGGCCGCGTGCCGGTCAAAGCGGCGATCACGACCGGGCCGGTGATGTCGGTGCCGGAGTTCGTGATGAAGGTCTTCGAGCCGTTAATGATCCAGTGCCCGTCGCGCAGCACCGCGCGCGTCTGGATGTTGGCCGCGTCCGAGCCTGCGTTCGGCTCGGTGAGGCCGATGCAGCCGATCTGGCTGCCTTCGAGGATGGGCCGCAGATACTGCTCCTTCTGCGCTGTGGTGCCGAAGTTGTTGATCAGGCTCGCCGGCGTCGAGTTCGCCATCACGGACGAGGCAACCGCGGCATCGACGCGCGCGATCTCCTCGAGCACGATCGTGAAGCCCAGCCAGTCGCCGCCCCCGCCGCCGTATTGTTCGGGATAAGGCAGGCCGAGGAAACCGAGCTCGCCGGCCTGCTTCCAGATGTCGTAGGCGAAGCCCTGCTCTTCCCACAGTTTCTCGGAGATCGGCGCGATCTCCTTTTCGGCGAAGCGCCGCACCGACTCGCGGATCAGTTCGTGTTGTTCATTCATCAAACAGTTCATGATGGATTCCCCTGCCGGTCAGGCGAGCACGTAGGCCGTCTTGACCGTGGTGTAGAACTCGCGCGCGTAGGCACCCTGCTCGCGCGGCCCGTAGCTCGAGCCTTTGCGGCCGCCGAACGGCACGTGATAATCGACGCCGGCGGTGGGCAGATTCACCATCACCATGCCGACCTCTGCATTGCGCTTGAAGTCCGCTGCGTACTTGAGCGAGTTCGTGACGATGCCCGCACACAGGCCGAACGGCGTGTCGTTGGCGAGCGCGAGCGCCTCGTCATAATCGTTCGCACGGATTACGCTCGCGACTGGGCCAAACACCTCCTCCCGGTTGATGCGCATCTGCGGCGTCGTCCCGGTGAAGAGTGTCGGCGCGAGGTAATGACCTGGCTTCGCCCGCTCGAGCCGCGTGCCGCCGAACGCGAGGCGTGCGCCCTCGTCCTGCGCAATGCGGATGTAGTCGAGGTCCTTCTCAAGCTGTCGCGCATCGACGACCGGGCCGATGTCGGTGCCGGGCGCGAGCGCGTCATCCACCTTCAACTGGCCGAGGCGCTCGACCAGCGCTGCGACGAAGCGGTCGTGTATGCCTTCCGTGACAATCAGCCGGCTCGACGCGGTGCAGCGCTGGCCGGTCGAGTAGTAGGCGCCCTGCGCCGCGCAATTCACCGCGACCGCAAGATCGGCGTCGTCGAGCACGACGAGCGGGTTCTTGCCGCCCATCTCCAGCTGCACCCGCACACCGCGCTCGGCCGCGATCGACGCGACACGCGCGCCGGTCGCCTGCGAACCGGTGAAGCTGATCGCATCGAGGCCCGGCGAACGTGTCAGGGCCTCGCCGGTCGCACCGCCGCCCATCACGAGATTGAACACCCCGGCCGGTAGTCCGGCGCGCGCGAGGATCTCGGCGATCGCCCACGCGCAGGCCGGCGCGAGCTCCGAGGGCTTGAACACGACGCAGTTGCCATAGGCGAGCGCCGGCGCGATCTTCCACGCCGGGATCGCGAGCGGGAAGTTCCACGGCGTCACCAGCCCGACGACACCGAGCGCCTCGCGGCTGATCTCGACGCCGATGCCCGGACGCACCGAGTCCAGCAGCTCGCCGCGGGCACGCAGGACCTCGCCGGCGAAGAAGCGGAAGATGTAGCCCGCACGCGCGGCCTCGCCGATGCCTTCGGGCAAGGTCTTGCCTTCCTCGCGCGACAGCAGGCGGCCGAGTTCCTCCTTGCGCGCGAGGATTTCGGTGCCGATGCGCTCGAGGATGTCGGCGCGCTCCTGGATGCCGCGGCGCGACCACGCCGGGAAAGCCGCGCGCGCGGCGGCGACCGCCTCGCCGACCTGTGCGGCGCTCGCCTCGGCGTAGCGGCCGACGACGTCGTCGAGGTCGGAAGGGTTAACGTCGGTCAGCGCCAGCTCGGCACCGACCCATTCGCCGTTGATGTAGTTGGGATTCATGTGACTGCTTGTCATCGTCGGTCCCCGGTCTCAGAACGATTCTTCGAGCATGCGCAGGTAATCCTCGGCGGTCGCGGCACGGGGATTGGTCGCATGGCAGTGGTCCTTCATCGCGGCCTGCGCGATGCCCGGCAGCACGTCGCGGCTCACACCCATCGCCTGGAGGCCGGCGGGCAGGCCGAGACGCACGTTCAGCGCCGCAATCGCCTCGGCCGGATCGGCGCCCGGCGCGAGCCCCATCGCTGCGGCGAGCTGGTCGTGCTTCGCGCCGATTACCGGCCGGTTGAAGCGCAGCACCGCCGGCAGCAGCACCGCGTTGAGCGTGCCGTGGTGCAGCGAGATGCCAGGCACCGCGCCGAGCGGGTGCGATAGCGCATGCACCGCGCCGAGGCCTTTCTGGAATGCCAGTGCGCCCTCGAAGGCCGCGATCATCATGTTCGAGCGTGCTTCGCGGTCGCTGCCGTCACGCGTCGCGCGCTCGATGTGGTCGATGCCGCGGCGCAGGCCATCGAGCGCGATCGCGTCGGCGGTCGGATTGACCGCCGACGCGATGAAGGTCTCGATGCAGTGCGCGAGCGCGTCCATGCCGGTCGCGGCGGTGAGCATCGGCGGCAGGCCCAGCGTCAGCTCCGGGTCGCAGATCGCGACCTTGGGCAGCAGGTGCGGGCTCAGCAGCCCGAGCTTGCGGCCCGAGCCCATCACGATGACGCTGCCGCGGCCGACTTCGCTGCCGGTACCGGCTGTCGTCGGAATCGCGACGAGCGGCGCGACCTTCGCGGTGATGCGCGCCGCGCCGCCCTCGACCGCGGCGTACTGCTGCAGCGGCGCCGGATGCGTCGCGAGCAACGCGACGGCCTTGCCGAGGTCGATCGCGGAGCCACCGCCGAGGGCGACGACGCCATCGCAATCGCTTTCGCGGAATACTTCGGTCGCCGCCAGCACCGCATCCTCGGTCGGGTTCGGCGGCGTCCCGTCATAGATGACGGCCGGGCTCGCACCAAGCGTCTCGATGACGCGCCCGAGCAGGCCCGCAGCGCGCACGCCCTTGTCGGTAACCAGCAGCGGACGGCGGATGCCGAGGCGCTCTAGTTCCGCCGGCAGCAGCTTCACCGCGCCAAAGTCGAACTGGATCGTGGTCAGGTAATTGATCGTTGCCATGTGTGTCTCTCTTCAATTTTGTGCGGACGGCGCCTGGCTCAGGGCCGGAACAGCGCCGCGTCCATCAGGGAAAGGGGGTGCGCGATACGGATCGGCGGGTAATCCATCAGGTCCAGCACCTGCGTCTGCAGATCGATGCCCGGGGCGATCTCGGTCAGCACCAGGCCTTCGGGTTCGACGTCGAACACCGCGCGCTCGGTGATCAGCTTCGCGGTCTGGCCGCGGCTGGCTACATTGGCGCGCACCGGGTAGGTGATCTCCTGGACCCGCTCGGCGAACTTGCGCACCTGCCCCTCGCGGACGATACGAAGCCGGCCATCCTCGATCGCGACCTTCAGCCCGCCGGTCGTGAAGGTGCCGGTGAAGAGCAGCGTCTCGGCGTTGTAGGCGATGTCGATGAAACCGCCGGGGCCGGGATTCGCAGCACCGAAGCGGCTCACGTTGACGTTGCCGGCCTCGTCGAACTGCGCGAACGCGAGCGCCGCGACCTTGCAGTTGCCACCGTTGATGAAGTCGAACTGTGCAGGCCCGTCGATCAGTGCCTCGGGATACTTGTTCGCCGAGAACTGCCAGCCACTCATCACGACGCCACCGAAGGGGCCGTGCTCGGTCGTGAAACGGTAGTCGAGCAGCCGGTCCCCGTCGAAGGCGCCGTCTTCCATCATCACAGTCGGCACGTCGGAGGACGCGCCGAAGCCGAAGATCGTCGGCACGCCGGGACGGATCTCGCACGCTGCCCGCCGCGCGATGATCTTGTCGGCACCCGGCGGCAGGCGGTCAGGGCCGTGGCCCGGGAAGACCTGGCCGCCGAGATAGGCGTCGTCGTAGCGCACGTCGGTCGTCATCATCGGCTGCGGCTCGACGACGATGCGGTCGACGAGCTCGCCCGGCACACGAACGTCATGCACCGGCCGCGACTGGCGCGGCACGATCTTGCGCACCTGCGCGATCACGGTGCCGCCCGAAGCCTTTACCGCGAGCGCCATCGCCAGTGCGGAGGACGTGATCGGCTCGTCCTCGAAGCTCAGGTTGCCGTACTCGTCGGCGCTGGTCGCGCGCAGGAAGCCGACGTCGAGCGGCCAGCTCGGATAGAACAGGTACTCCTCGCCGTCGATCTCCATCAGCCGCACGAGATCCTTCTCGGCGCGCGGCGTGTATTTGCCGCCCTGCTGGCGCGGATCGATGTAGGAGCCGACGCCGATGCGCGTGAGGTAACCCGGGCTGCGACGCGCGACCTCTCGCAGCCAGTGCATTGTCGCGCCGATCGGCCAGCAGTAGGCCTCGACCTTGTTCTCGCGAATCAGGCGCATCATCTCCGGCCGCTTGCCGGTCGCGGGATCGACGGCGTTGATGAAGTTGCCCGAGACGACGCGCTTCATCAGCCCCTCGATCGCGACGTGATCCATGCCGCGGATGCCCATCGCATCGCCGACGCTGACCGGGAAGAAAAAGGTCAGGTCGCGCGGCGCCGCGGTCTCCCGAAAGCGCTGGGCGAGCGCCTGGAACAGCGCGTCCGGCGTCAGCCAGCCGATCACGCCGACGCTGCCGATCGCCTGCCCGGCGCGGATGTCGGCGACCGCCTCGGCCGCCGTGCAGATCTTGCTCATGTCACGCTCCCCCGCCCCGCTCATTCCTGGAAGTGGATGATGTGGGTGCCGACGCACACGATCTCGCCGCGCTGGTTGGTCAGTGTCGCGTCCGCCCACAGCCGCTTCTTCTCGTCGTCGGCGCGCGCGATGCGGTAATGGACCGTCAGCGTGTCGCCGATGAACACCGACTTTGTGAAGCGCACGCGGTCGTAGCCGTAGGACACGGCGGGCCGCTCGATCAGGCCGAGGTACTTGGTCACCGCGCCGGCGATGTAGCCGACCAGCATCGCGCCCTGCGCGACGCGGGCGCCGAGGCCGACGCGCTTGCAGTACTCCTCGTCGACATGGTTCGGGTGGTTGTCGCCGCTGATGCCGGCGAACGCGTAGATGTCGTACTCGCTGACGGTACGCGTGTAGCTGGTCTCGGTGCCGAGCAGGCTCGACACCGGTCCTTGATGCGGCTTCGTAAATTTGAGGAATTTGGACATGGCGTGGTCTCCTTTGGATTTTCGGTGTGGGTCAGATGCGCTCGGTCGCCACCGTGCCGGCCAGCGCGAGCAGGGATTCGAAGAGGAAGTAGTCGCCCCAGATCAGCTCGTTCGCGGTTGCCACGCCGAGCTTCTTGTTGAAGCAGCCTTCGGTCAGGATGCCCGGCGGGCGCCGGTCGCCGGCCGACACGGGGGTCAGGTGGCGCGCCACGAGCGCCTCGATCGAGGCTTCGGCAGCTGCCTGGTAGCGCGCGGCGCGCTCGGGCTCCTTCTTCGCGAGCTTCAGCAGCGCCGCGGCGGCGATCGCCGTCGCCGAGGTGTCGCGGCTCGTATTCGGGATCGCGGGGTCGTCGAAGTCCCAGAACGCGACGTGGTCGGCCGGCAGATGGTCGAGCCACCAGTCGGCGACGCGCACCGCGACGTCGCGGAATTCGGTCTCGCCGGCGTACAGCGCCTGCGCCAGCGCAACCATGGCCCAGGCCTGCGCGCGGCCCCAAGTGCTGTTCTCGTGGATGCCCTTGTGCGTGTAGCGGCGCACGAGGCTGCCGTCGGCCGGATCGAAACTCGCCGACTGACACACCGAGCCGTCTCCGCGCACGCACAGCGCGATGTGCTGGCGCAGGTGGTTGAGCGCGATCTCGCCCGAGTTGAGCTCGATGTCGTGTGCGAACAACAGCGCGACGGTGCCGGGCAGCGCGTCGATGTTCGCCTCGTTCGCGCCGACGTCGGACGCCTCCTCGGCCTCGGTACCGAGCGGGATCAGCCGCGCGGCCGGGTTGTACATCTGCATCAGCCCCTGCGTTCCGGCACGCGACAGGCCGCGCGCGACCTCATCACCGAAGAGCTGGCTGCCCAACTCGGCGCCGTACCAGAACAGGAAGCCCTTGAACACCGACTTCGACGCGACGCGCGGGCGCAACCGCTGCGCCCAATCACGTGCCGCCTCTCGGTAGCGCGCTTCGCCCGTGCGCAGCGCGGCGAGCCACAGCAGGCCTACCCAGAAGCCGCCCGTCCAGTCGCCCCCCGGCGAGCGCGTCCACACGCCATCCTCGGGATTCGCGTAATGCGGAAAGCCCTGCCCAGGCTGCTCCAGCGTCGCGTCGATGCGCGCGAGCATGCGGCCTATGGCCTGGTCCAGAATCGTCTTGTTCACCCTTCGCTCCTTCATGATGGCCGGGCACGCCATGTCGCCCGGATCGGCCGCGGCCAGCGCGGCTCTAGTCGATCGAGACCGCCCAGTGCACCAGGTCGCACCTGCCGGTCCAGCCCGCCGCGCCAGCGCCCTGAAGGTCTTCCGGTGCCGCGTGAAGCCATCCTAGGACTTGCGTCAACCAACGTCCAATATATAATTCGTTATTGACTAAGACTTTATGCGTATAAATATGGACCTGCGCCACCTGCGCTATTTCATTGCCG
>ERZ795044.5177-NODE-5177-length-10593-cov-4.776998_pt1 | contig 10593 bp, 11 predicted proteins | sample MGYA00375128_ERZ795044 | MGnify/ENA primary metagenome ERZ795044 (study PRJEB30173, sample SAMN05720213) | anaerobic digester metagenome | isolation source: active sludge of municipal wastewater-treating anaerobic digesters | place: USA | collected 2014-12-22 ... | reverse complement strand
GGGGGCGGCAGGCTGATGGGGAGCCCCGCCAGGCGGGACCCCCCATCGGTGGCAGTGGATCGTGGGCGTCAGCCAACCGGGCAGGTTTCCGGACGCTCACCGGTGCGACCATAGCCTCCGCCCATGCCCTGACCCATGCCCTGCCCCATGCCCTGACCCTGGCGCATGCCCTGGCCGGCGTCCCCCGACTGCTGGCCGGCCATGCGTCCGCGGCCGTTCTGCATGCCCTGACCGTTCTGCATGCCCTGGCCGTTCTGGACGCCGAGGACCTTGCCGTCCTTGGCGGCGGTGAAGGCGGCCAGGTGGTTCTCGGAGCCGTTCAGGAGGTTGGTGAAGACGGCTTTGGCGTCAGCTGCTGTCGTGCGGCCGATCGCGGCCTTGAGATCCGCGATGTCCTTGGTCTCAATGGTGATTCCGACTTCGTAGGCCTTGGCCAGTGATTGACTGCCGCTCGCCACCAGCTTGGTGTAGAGGGCCTGCAGGTCGCCGTTGGCGTAGGTGCCGGCTGCCTTGCCGGCGGCGGGATCGGTGATCCCGTAGCGGGCCAGGAGCACGCCGAGCGAGTCGAAGTGCCGCTGCTCGCTCCTGGCGATGTTCACGAACGGGGCGGCCTGGTCGTACTTCGCCGCGAGCGCCGTGTAGACGTCGTGGGCGAGGCGTTCCTCTTCCCGCATGAACGTCAGGTCCTTCACCAGCGCTGCGCTGGCGGGCGCTGTGGCGGTGACGACCGGGGTGGGCGGGTTGGTGGGGGCGGCCTGCGCGACCGAGACCCAGCCGAATCCCGCGAGGGTGGCTGCCGCCAGCCCGAGTGCCAGTTGACTTTTCAGATTCGTCTTCATGATGTTCCTCTTTCGTGTGGTTGTTACTGCTGACTCGACGTTAGGAGCCGGCCATGAAGCCACCAGTGGGACGGCGATGAAGCTTTCGTGAAGGCATCTGAATCACAATCCTCACGCGTCCTTCACCGTTGCTTCATGGACGCACGACAGGCTGACGCCAAACAGCTCCCGGAAGGACAGTCGTGCGCACCAGTACTCCAGCATCAGGACCGGTCAGGCTCACGAAATTTCAACGTCGCACGCGTGGGATGCAGAGGGTGAAGAGGGCTCGACACCTCACCCAGTTCGTGTTCGGCGGATTCATCATCGTGGCCGGCGTCCGGCACCAGCTGTCCCCGGACGGCGGGACAGCGTCGGTGGACGCCCTGTGCCCGTTCGGTGCGGTCGAAACCCTTGCCACGTGGATCATGACCGGCGCCATGATCAGCAAGATCCACCCGTCCAACCTGGTGCTCGGGTTGGCCCTGCTCGTCGGGACCCTGCTCGTGGGAAACGCCTTCTGCGGCTGGATCTGCCCGTTCGGTGCCATTCAGGACGCGCTGTCCTGGGTGCGTCGGACGTTGCACATCCCGAGCGTGACGCTCCCCCACGCCCTGGACGCCGCTCTTCGCTGGGGACGCTTCGTCGTGCTCGCCGTGATCCTCTACTTCAGCTACGCCACCGCCAGACTCTGGTTCGCCGACTACGACCCCTACGTGACCCTCTTCGGACTGCACTGGCTGTTCGAAGGGCCGAGCGACGCCTTGTGGATCGCCCTGGGCATCCTCGGGGTCGTCGTCGCCGGGTCTGTGGTGATCGACCGGTTCTGGTGTCGCTACCTGTGCCCGCTCGGTGGGGTGTTGAGCGTCGTCGGTCGGTTCAGCCTGATCCGCATCCGCCGGTCCACGGCGTCCTGCACCGATTGCACCCTGTGCGACAAGCCCTGTCCGGTCGGGATCGAGCCCAGCAAGGCCAAGCCGTTCGTGAGCGCTGACTGCATCGGGTGCATGGACTGCGTCGCGACGTGTCCAGTCCCCCACGCGCTCACCCTCAGCGCCCCGGTCTTCCTGGGAATCCCGAGACCAGGTGCCGAGCCTGCTCCCACCGCCACCCGCGCGCACCGTGAGTCGGTTCATGCAGGGAGGGAGTCGTGATGAAGGTATCCGTGTGGGTCGCCCCGGTGGCGTCGGTGATCATCCTGTTGGGTTCGGTCGGCGTGGCCACCGTCACCGGGGACTGGGTGACGAGCGGACGCCAACAGTTCGTCCAGGGACAAGAGACCTCGTCCGGCGACGTGAAGGGATGGATGACCCTGGAAGGAGTCGCTCAGGGCGCCGGGATCGGGCTCGACGAGCTGATCAAGGAGGCGGGCCTGCCCGCGGACATCGCCACGCGTGTGCCCCTCAAGGACCTCAAGGAGACCCTTCCGGACTTCGAGATCTCGGAGGTGCGCGACGCCGTGGAACGGCTGTCCTGAGGGACGCCCGCCCCTCAGTAACGGAGCAGGAGGTAGGGGGTCGCGATCGCCAGGGTGACGAGCGCGACCACCGAGCCGTAGCGCGTGAACTCCCAGAACGAGATCGGGTGTCCACTCTTCTTCGCGATGCCCGCGACCACCACGTTGGCGCTGGCACCGATGGCGGTGGCGTTACCGCCCAGGTCTGCGCCGAGCAGCAACGCCCACCACAGTCCGTTCTGGCCGGCGAAGGCGCCGTTGCCGCTGACCAGCTGGTCGACCACCGGGGTCATCGTCGCAACGAGGGGATGTTGTCGACCACAGCCGACAACACCGCAGACCCCCACAACAGCACCATCATCGCCACGGGGACGCTGTCGCCCGTCACGGTGACCAGTGCCGTCGCGACGTGGCCGATCACTCCGGTCTTGACCAGTGAACCCACCAACATGAAGAGGCCCGCGAAGAAGAGCAGCGTCTCCCACTCGATGTCGACCAGGTAGGTCTGGGGTGGCAGTCCACTGAGCGCCACCAACAGGCCGGCACCGAGCAGGGCCACGACCGAAGGCTCGAGGTGCAGCACCGAGTGAAGGGTGAATCCCGCCAGCACCAGCCCCAGCACGAGGAGGCTTCGCACGAGCAGGGGACGATCCTGGATGGCCTCCCGCTCGTCGAGCTTCATCACCTCGGCCACCTGCGCGGGATCGGCCGTGAAGTCCTTCCGGAACAGGAACCGGGACAAGGCCACGAAGGCCACGAGCATCACGATCACGATGGGGGCCAGGTTCACCAGGAAATCGTTGAAGCCAAGACCCGACTTGCTGGCAACGATCAGGTTGGGCGGGTCACCGACGAGGGTGGCGGTGCCACCGATGTTGGACGCCAGTGCTTCCGCGATCAGGAACGGGACCGGACGAACGCCGATCTTCTCGCAGACCAGCAGGGTCACCGGGGCGATCAGCAGCACGGTCGTCACGTTGTCCAGGGCTGCGGACGCGAGGGCGGTGATGAGACACAGCAGGGCCATCACCTGGAAAGGGCGTCCGCGTGCGCGCTTGGCCGCCCAGATCGCGACGTACTCGAAGATGCCGGTCTGACGCAGGACGCCGACGATGACCATCATCCCGAAGAGCAGGAAGATGACGTTCCAGTCGATCCCGGTCTCCTGGGAGAAAAAGGCGTCATCGGGTCCGATCACGCCCACAGCGAGGATCACGCCCGCGCCCGTCAACGCCGCTGCGACCCGGTTGACGCGCTCGGAGGCGATCAGCACGTAGACCACGGTGAAGACCACGATGGCCACGATCATCATGAACGTGGGTCTCCGCATGCCAGCTCGAGCAGCCGGGACGCCGTGACGACGCCCACGATGCGTCCGCCGTCGACCACGGCACACAGGGGACTCCTCAGCCGGGCCATCACGGCCGCCAACTCCAGGAGCGTGTCGTCGGCCTTCAAGACAGGCAACTCGGCCGGTCTCTTCGGCAAGAGGTCGCCCACAGTGACGTTTGCCAGGCGTTCGGCGATGCGGTCGGCCGCGATCTCGCCGATCACCCCGGCGAGGGTCGGGTCTGCCTGGACGTAGTCGGGCACGATGAATCGCACGACCTCGGACGCCGGGAGCACCGCCCTGGGAGTGCCGTCCGGCGACGTGACGATCAGGCCGGGCAAACGATCTCGTGCCATCAGGCGCGCGGCCTCGAGGGCGGGCGTCCCCGTCGTGACGACGGGATAGGGCTCACAGACCTCACCAGCGCGCATGCGTCCACCCTAGGACCGATCGGCCGTGAGCCGGGTTCAGGCTCGGCCCAGCCGTCGAAGCACCGCCTTGATCACCTCGTCGACCACCAGCACCAGGGAGGCCAGTGAGACACACGCCAACCACTGGGTCAGGCTCAGCGCAGACGTGCCGAACGCGCGCTGGAGCACGGGCACGTGCACGACAAGCACCTGGAGGACGACTCCGAGGCTGATGGCACCCCACAACCAGCGGTTGCGGAACAGTGCTCGTGCCGCCGACCCCTGCAGGGACCGGACGCTCAGGGCGTTGAACAGCTGGGCCAGGACCAGCGTCGTGAAGGCGCCGGTTCGCGCCAACTGGGCGGTGCCCGAGCCCTCGAACAGACCGCCCGGCAGCAGGAGATCGAGGGCGACCAGGGCGGACGCACCCATCACCAGCCCACTCACCCCGATTCGCCACCAGACCGGGCGTCCGAGGATGTGGTCGCGCGGACGCCGCGGCGGACGCGCCATGACGTCGTCGACTTCCGGATCGACACCCAGGGCGAGCGCGGGGGCCGAGTCGGTCACCAGGTTGATCCACAGGATCTGGGTGGCGAGGAGGGGCACGATCAGGGCGTCCCCGGCGGAGGCACGCGTGAGGCCCAGTGGTGCCGACAGGACCACTCCGAACAGCAGGGCGACGACCTCGCCGAGATTGGACGAGAGGAGATAGCGGAGGAATTTGCCGATGTTGTCGAAGACCAGCCGTCCCTGTCGGATGGCAGAGACGAGAGTGGCGAAGTTGTCGTCGGCCAGCACCACCACTGCGGCGCGCTTGGCCACCTCGGTGCCGCTCCGTCCCATGGCGACCCCGACGTCCGCCGACTTCAGGGCCGGGGCGTCATTGACCCCGTCACCGGTCATGGCAACGAGCTGGCCGTCGCGCTGGAGCGCGTCCAGGATGCGCACCTTGTGGCTCGGGGCAACCCTGGCGAACACTGACGTGGTCCGGACCGCCTGCCTGAACTCCTCCTCGTCCATGGCGTCCAGATCGGCACCGGACGCGACCGTCGCGTCCGTCTCGACGATGCCGAGGTCGGCGGCGATTCGGCGGGCCGTGACGGGGTGGTCACCCGTGATCATGAGCGTACGAATGCCGGCCCGGTGGGCGGAGCGCACGGCTTCCGGTACGCCTTCGCGAGGCGGGTCGAGAATGCCGACGACCCCCACGTGGACCAGTCCCTGTTCCCAGGATTCGTCAATCCCGTCCGACGGCGGACGCGTCCCTGCGTCCCCCACGTCGCGGTAGGCGACACCCAGGGTGCGGTAACCGCCCTCCGACAAGCGCACGATGGCGGCCTGCGCCCTCGCTCGCCGCTCGGCGTCCAGGGCGACGACGGCGTCGCCCACGCGGATGGCATGGCAGCGGGCGAGCAGGGTGTCCGGGGCTCCCTTGGTGAACAGCCGCAGTGGGAGATCCGGGTGCTCGACCAGGACCGACATGAGCCGGCGTTCGGACGTGAACGGCACTTCGGCCGTCCGACGGAAGAGCGACACCCGTGCGGACGCGTCGCCCAGCTTCTCGTGCGCCACGAGGAAGGCCGCCTCGGTGGGGTCGCCCTCGATCTGCCATTCACCGCCCACCTGGCTCAGCTGCGCGTTGTTGGCCAGCGAACCCCCCACGAGCAGGAGTTCCACCTCCCGGGACAGCCCCTCCGGAGAGCCGGTCGGGGTCACGACCTCGCCCGAGGGCTCGTAACCGATACCGGTGAACTCGATCTCACCGGACGCCGTCTCGACCACGCGCAAGGTCATCTGGTTGCGGGTCAGCGTCCCCGTCTTGTCGGAACAGATCACCGACACCGAGCCCAGCGCCTCGACCGCATGGAGGTCTTTCACGACGGCGCGCTGCTGCGCGAGCACCCGGACGCCGATGGCCAGCACCAGCGACAGCACGGCGGGAAGTCCCTCGGGGACGGCAGCCACGGCCAGGGACAGACCCATCAGGGCGACGTCGACCGCGTCCGCCAGGGAGTGGACGCCCTGCATCACCGCCAGGACCGCCATGACGACCACTGCGATGCCGAGGATGGCCAGGCCGAGCGCACGCGACACCGCCGCGACCTCACGCTGCAAGGGGGTCGACTTGCGCTCCGCCTTCTCCATGAGGTCGGCGATGGCTCCCACCTCGGTCCGCATTCCCGTGGCGGTCACGACTGCGCGTCCAACTCCCTGGACCACGTCGGTGCCCGAGAAGACCATGTTGGTGCGGTCGCCGAGGGCGCTGAGGTGCGGGAGCGTCGCGGGGTGTTTCTCCGCCGCGACCGACTCACCCGTCAGGGACGCCTCGTGCACGAGGAGCGCCGTGGAACTGACCAGGCGGGCATCGGCGGCGACCGAATCCCCCGCCGTGAGCGCGAGCAGGTCGCCCACGACCAGCTCGCTGGCCGGCACCGTGGTCAATTGGCTGTCACGAAGCACGGTGGCGCGAGCGGCATTGAGCTGGGCCAGCGCAGCCATGGCGGTCTCGGCACGGGCTCCCTGGACGTACCCGATGACTGCGTTGGCCACCACGATCGCGGCGATGACCAGCGCATCGACCGGAACTCCGGACGCACCTTCGGCGACCCACGCCGCCAGCGAGATCACGATCGCCACCAGGAGCAGCCACACCAGGGGGTCGGCGAATTCATGGAGGACTTTTCGCCACCAGGCCACCGGCGGGTCGGAGGGCAGCTCGTTGGGGCCGTCCCTGATCAGGCGTCGGGTGGCCTCGTCAGCGCTGAGGCCGTCGTCAGGATCGACGCCGCACAGAGCGAGGATGTCGGCAGCGTCCACGGTCGAGGGATCGGGTGTCATCGGCCCGGTGGGAGCGTCCATGATCCTCTCCTTCGTCGGTCGAGGCGCCGCAGACCCTACTTCCACGATGCCACGCGTTCGGACCTTGGTGGGCCACCCCTCGACATAGGCTGGCCCCGTCCAAGGAGGCACGATGAGCAACGTTGAGGCGAAGTCGACCCTGATCGACTGCCGGGCGTCCGGGGATCAGGACCCTGGGCACGTCGAGGTGATCGAATCCAAGATCGTCGCCCTGGGCGGCGCGGACGCGATGCGCGTCCGGCGGACGCTGCCATCGCTGCGTCGCTCGTTCGTCGGCGCCTGGTGCTTCGCCGACCACTACGGTCCCGAACAGGGCGTGTGCATGGACGTGCCTCCGCACCCTCACACCGGCCTGCAGACGGTGAGTTGGCTCTTCGACGGCGAGATCGAGCACCGGGACTCCGGTGGGGTCCACGCGATGGTGCGTCCGGGTGAGGTGAACCTGATGACGTCCGGTCACGGCATCGCGCACTCCGAGGTGTCGACCCCGCGGCGCGATCTGCTGCACGGGGTGCAGTTGTGGGTCGTGCTCCCGGATGAGCGCAAGAACCTCACGCGTGAGTTCCAGCACCATGTGCCCGAGGTTGTCGAACAGGAGGGCGTCCGGGCACGGGTGCTGGTGGGGTCGTTCGCCGGATCGACCTCCCCGGTGCACACCGAGACGCCCCTGCTCGGAGTGGAGGTGGTCCTCGCCCCTGGCACGACGTGGGAGACGGCGGTCGATCCCGGCTTCGAGCACGGAGTCCTTGTCGACACCGGGCACGTCGACTTCGACGGCGTGCGGCTGGACCACACGGTGCTCGGCGTCCGGGACGCAGGGCTCGACCACCTGCGGCTCATGAACCCGACCGACTCCCCCGCCAGGATCATGATCCTGGGCGGGGTACCGTTCGACGAGGGCATCGTCATGTGGTGGAACTTCATCGGACGTAGTCACGACGACATCGTTCGCTTGAGGACGGAGTGGAACGAGGCCCCGGACGATCGTTTCGGACGCGTCGCCGGATACCGCGGGGCGACCGAGAGGCTCACCGCGCCCGAGTTGCCTGCGCAGCTTCGGCTCAAGCGTCGTTTCAGACGCGGACGCGAGTGAAGTCGGGCCTCAGGGCTGCGCACCCTGCACGTCAAGAGCGTGCACGTCCAGAGCCAGGGTGAAACCCCGGAGCCAGTACCCCTCGATCAGGTTGTCCCAACCCAGCGTCGGCTCGACGACGATGCGGGGGTTCAGTCTGAGCAGGCGCGTGAGCAGGACGTCCGACTCGAGGATTGCCAGGGGCTGGCCGGGGCATTTGTGGGCTCCGTCCCCGAAGCTGAGGGCGGCCTGGTTGACGCCCGAGGGCAGCGGCCGGGCCGGGCACAGGCCGAGCGGTGCCTCGCCGACGGCGTCCGGGTCGGCATTGGCTTGCCGGACGCACACGTCGATGAGGTCGCCCTTGCCGATCGTCCAGGTTGCGTCCCCGTCGGTGATCTCGATGTCGCCCTGGGCGCGTCGGTACAGGTGCCCCACGACCGGTTCGAGGCGGATGATCTCGTTGAGGATCGCAAAGCGCTCGGGTTGGTCGGCGACCAGGTAGCGGTCGAGCAGGGGGCGGTTCTGGAGCAGGTGCCAGCACGCCATCGAGATGAACTCCCGCGTGGTCACCATGCCGGCGGTGCCGTACGTGACGCACTCGACGAGGATGTCGGCATTGGTGTAGCCCTCGGCGATGAGGTGGCTGATGATGTCCTGGCGAGGTTCCTTGCGGCGCGCGCGGATCGCGGGACGCACGTCGGCGACGTAGAAGCGGACGATCGGCACCAGCCCGTCGCGGGCCGCTGCGGCCCACTCCCTGCCGGAGCGTCCGAGGTCGGGTTTGGTGAGGTCGAACGGGGGTTGCCGGAAGAAGGTGACCAGCCGGCGGGCCATTTTCTTCACGGGGGAGTTGGTGAGGCCGACGACGTCCGCCGTGACCTCGACGGAGTAGAACAGCGCCAGGTCGTCGAGTGAGAAGGTGGCAGACTGCCGGGCCTCGGCCAGCAGTGCGTCAGCGCTCGACTCCATGAGGGCGGTGTAGCGGTCGGCGACGACCGCGGGAGCGAGGAAGCGTCCGACCTTGCGGCGCTGCTCGTCGTGGAGCGGACCGTCCGACATGAGGATGGGGTGATGTTTGAGGAAGCCCTTGGGGATGAACTCGGCGGTGAATCCGGCCTGGGTGGTCTGATCGCGAGCCCGCAGCACCTGTCTCGCGGTGGCAAGGGACCGGATGCGCCACACGACGCCGTCGTGTTCGACTCGGGGGACGTCCGACTCCCCCGGCTTGACGGCCCGTCTCGCGCTCGACCTGGCGTCCATGGTTGCTCCTCTCTTGTGTATTCCCACACGGCGATCGGCGAGCTCGATTGATACCCCTGGGGGTATTGCTACACTGACCTTGCATGCGCGTTCGGCGCACACAAGGAGGATGACATGAATCGACTGACCGGCGTGAGGCTGCTCGCCGTGGTGATGGCGCTGTTGTTGGGCGGCTTCGGCTGCAGCTCGGCTTCCGGTGACTCCACCTCTGACGCTCCGCCCGCCAACGGTGCCACCCTCGAACCGGCCGAGTTCGAGGCTGCGATGCAACGCGCCGGAACGGTCATCGTCGACGTACGCACGCCCGAGGAGTTCGCCGCCGGCCACATCGCCGGGGCGGTCAACATCGATGTCAGTGCGTCCGACTTCTCGGCGAAGATCGCCGATCTGGCCAAGGACGTGCCTTACGCCGTGTACTGCCGCAGCGGTAATCGCTCGGCCGCCGCGCTGGCCCAGATGGAGTCGGCCGGCTTCACGAATGCCTACCATCTGGGCGGGGGCGTGGGCGCGTGGACGTCATCCGGACGCGCTCTCGTCACCGCCTGAGCGTCCAGAAGCGAGATGACGATGAACCCCAGAGATGAGACCAGGGTCGACGAGCGCCAGCTTCTGGCCGGACGCGTGCCCACCACGATGCCCGTGCTCCTCCCCAAGCGCGGCGGGGCGGCGAGCCTGCGTGAGGGTTGGCTCCCCCGCCACACCGTCGTGATGGTGGTCGCGACGCCGCTGCTGGTGCTCGGATACCTCTCCACCCTGGACGCATCCCTCTCGATCACGTGGGCGCTCGTCATCGGCGCGTTGGGCCTTCTGGGGGCGCTGGTGGTCACCACGTATGTCCCCCTGCGTGGGGCCGGGGTGGGCGCCGCGTCGTCCTGTGCCCTGATGGCGGGCATCGCCGTCCCCATGTCGTTCGTGGTCGTGGACGGAGCCACCTCCGTGACGAGCGGGGTGCTGGCGCTGGGCATCGTCGCCATGGCGCTGGCGCAGCGGCTGTCGGGGACGTCTGCCTGCAGGTAGGTGTCAGACGCGGTCGAGCGGGTAAGGGTCCGGTGACAACATCTGGCAAGCCGTTGCCCACCGGGCACGCCGCGAACCACGATGGAGTCACTGACCGCATCTCTTGGGAGTGACATGACCAACCCGCTGCAAGCCCTCTCCGACGCCGGCGTCGCCATCTGGCTCGACGACCTGTCCAGGAAACGATTGGTGAGCGGGGGGCTCGCCGAGCTCATCGCCACCAGGTCCGTGGTCGGCGTGACCACGAACCCGTCCATCTTCCAGGCAGCCATCACCGGCTCGGACCTCTACGCGTCCCAGGTGGCCGAACTCGCCGGCGCCGGCAAGGACGTGGACGCAGTCGTGCGTGCACTGACCACCGACGACGT
>ERZ795044.5176-NODE-5176-length-10593-cov-5.061492_pt1 | contig 10593 bp, 14 predicted proteins | sample MGYA00375128_ERZ795044 | MGnify/ENA primary metagenome ERZ795044 (study PRJEB30173, sample SAMN05720213) | anaerobic digester metagenome | isolation source: active sludge of municipal wastewater-treating anaerobic digesters | place: USA | collected 2014-12-22 ... | reverse complement strand
GTTTGGTGTTAAATTAAAGTTTATGTTTCACAATGTAGTTCGGTCACGGGGGACAATTCGGAGCAGGTCGGGCTTAACATTTCGCTGCGCTTCATTTTTAAGCCCTCCTATTCCCCGCACTGCATAAACACAAACGTTGGCAGTAATTGGGCTGGCTCCGTGGACAGAGACATGTGATCGGGAGAAATTTGGTTGACAATCATAGTTGGCAAGCGATATCATAATAATTAACGAGTAAGAAATTTAAACCTACTGTTATGAAAAACTTTATTTTGGGTATCCTTACGGCACTTATTGCTGCAATCATCTTTAGTTTCGTTAGCCAAGAAAAGTCGACAATACCAAAAAAAGAATGGATTGTCGCGCCACGGTTCCTGACACTACAAAAGGGAATCACAAAGGAACAGGCCAGAGAGTGGATGGAAAAGGAGTATTTGCCGTTGTATCGCTACCACTCCGGCTGGAACGCAGAGCTTGGTGAGCCGACAGGTTCTGGCAAATGGGGAAAACCCGATAACTCGGCCAAAGAAAAAGGAGATTTTGTATTAATTTATTATTTCGATTCACCCCGAACCAGAGATCATTACTTTCCACCAGGCGGACCATGGAGCGAAGAAATTCAGAAGGTTCTTGCAGAGCATAAATCCACTTGGGATGATTTGTTCGGTAAATATTTTATTCAGGACAAATATCAAAACGAAGAATACACAATGTATTTTTCTGCAAAATAAATTAATGCTTTAAATATGGAGTTAGGCTTTGGCGTACTCTACAATGAAGGACAAACATTTTACTTCAATTTTAAACTTTACAATATGAATTATTTATTAATGGTATTGTCTGTTTTGTTGATGCTAGGTTGTAATCAACAATCAGCTATATTATCAACTGAGGAAATCGACAAAATCAAAAACGAAATCATTATGCAGTCTGAAAAGCACGCAAGTGATTTGGAAAACCTCGACTACAAATCAGTTATGTCATTTTATGCAGAAGACCTGATCGTTTTTGGAGATGGTTATTACTGGGGTGACTATTTGACTATGGACGGAATCTGGAAAGACATTCTAGGTGAAGGCGGTTGGAAGAAAATGTTGAAATGGGATCTACAGAACCACAAAGTTCATGTGTTTTCAAAAGACGCTGCCTCTTATTTGGTTGAATTTGACCACGAGCATTTAGTTGAGAATGGAGATACGGTTCGGAGTAGTGGTTGCTTTACCTATGGAATGCAGAAAATTGATAGAGAATGGAAAGCAGTGACTGCTCATGTATCCCATATTCCTTTTAGAACTAATGATGATAAATGGTGGTCTACGTATTCACCTTCAAAAAGGGCTAAATAAAAAGACACGCTGGGACTCAATTTCATTTCGCTGACAGTGAAGGTGAATAAGATAATTAACAAGCGCGACCGGCTAGATACATGTGGAATTGTATTTCGTTTTACAGGGGACAACACGCGGACAATCAAATAACGACCGTCTGAAAATTAAACTGAACGCCTGACGAATACGGACGAAACCCAACTGTTGCCAACAGCAATGTGGCCGGACAATGTTATCTGGAGTATGAGGTCTGTTTCAAAAAATATTGCGATATGAAATCAAGAATGAAAGGCAGCAGATATGTATTAGCTGTAAAAAATTTGAAAGAATCAGCAGATTTTTATAAGAGCAAATTAGGTTTCAAAACTTTGTGGGCACAAGACGGCTGGCATTTTCTAATTCGTGACAGTGTAAAAATAATGATTGGAGAGTGCCCTGACGAACAACCAGCAAGTGAAATCGGTGACCATTCATATTTTGCTTATTTTGAAATTGAAAAAATTGATGATTTGTATCAAGAATATAAATTAAATAACGTCAAAGTACTAAGTGATATAGAAGATAAACCTTGGGGACAACGTGAATTTTCAATACGAACAATTGACGGACATCGGATTACATTTGGAGAAGAGATAAACCATGAAGCCCTTAAGGATTCTACAAACAACAATGAATGAATAAATTCCGCAGGCAATTGCGACACGGCTACGAATGAAGTGAAGAGAAGGCCACACAGCCACAACAAAATGTTTGTGCAATGGCCGGGGCTCGGTGTCCCTCGCCCATGTTGGTGTTCTTCACCCATGCAACCTAATCTTCATAATGAGTAAGGAAATCCCAATCACTCACATTCAGTTCATAAAACCGAGCACTTGAATATTGGTAATCTTCCGGTAAGGCACACAACCCGGCCTTAACCGGATTATAATGTATATATTCAAGTTTTTGTAAAAAAGCTTTAGCATTACGCAACTCAATGCCCAACGAATTCCGTTGCCAAACCTGATACTTCCTGTCTTTTGAGTTGAACAATAACTTATGTAACAATTCCGATTTTTCATTTCGTAAACACTTCAGAATTTGTTGTGCGGTAAATCGTAAAAAATCACGTTGCACATCCTCGCGTTTGTGTTCACCCAATACCTGCCATATAAGATGGAAATGAGTATCCATCAGTACAAAGGCCGCAACTTTTATCCGGTGTACATTAACTAAAAACCGAAGACTATCGATAATTATTCGTTTGTCATCCACACGCGAAAGTACCGGAAGCCAATCATGTGCCGTGACTGTAAGGAACTCAGGGTACTGCTTTACCAGCATGCAACCAAATTTACGTTTATTTGACTACATAGCCCACTAAGTTGCCGGTGAAGAACACCGGCAAGGGCGAGCAACAATGTGCATGGCCATAGCCGGGGTTCAGTGTCCTCATTAAGTTCGGGTTTCATTAGTTACATTTGTTACGTGGGACAGTTCGCAACTGGTCGGTCTTGGCATTCCGCTTCGCTTCATTGCCAAGCCCTCCTAACCCGGCTACGGACACATGCACTCACGTTATCAGTCATTGTAAATAGACTGTAACAAACCAGACAATAATAAATTGAACTATATGAGAAATATAATATCATTTATGCACATATCGCTTGACGGCTTTGTAGCAGGGCCGAACGGAGAAATGGACTGGATTAAAGCTAACGAAGAAATCTTTGATTATGTAGGTAAACGGATAAGCGAGTACGATACCGCATTATATGGACGAGTAACCTATCAGATGATGGAAAACTACTGGCCTACCGCTGCAGACAAGCCAACAGCGACCCGGCATGATATTGAACATTCCAGGTGGTATAGAAAAGTGAATAAACTTGTTTTATCAAAAACAATGAAAGACGAGGGTCTTACTAACACAAAAATTATTAGCGACAACCTTAAGGATAGAATAAATGAACTAAAACAATCCCGTCCTTCTTCAGGCGCGAGCGGGAGCAATGAAATCTTGCTTTTTGGTAGCCCGACAGCTACCCATTCACTTATTCAACAGAACTTAATTGACGGCTACTGGCTATTTGTTAACCCAATTATTCTTGGACGAGGCATTCCATTATTTGTGGATATCAAAGAAAAAATAAAACTTAAACTATTGAATACACGCCCATTTACTTGTGGGGTAACTGAACTGAATTACCTGGTGAATTGACCATAACATCAAACCGTTACAAATGTATATTCCGTAGCACTGGCTCAATGTGCAAGATTGAAAAATATAACTGAATCACGCCAACCCGATGTAAGTAAGTAGCGCTAAGCACGTGTCGTATTCAACCACTAAGATTGTCGCATTTACACTTAAATTCCACACTCTTTATTGGCGAAGTTTGTTTAATCTGAGTGCCGGACTGAAGTAAATTAAGAGGAGTATACCATGAGAAAAATAATCGTTTCATCATTCATTTCATTAGATGGAGTAATGCAGGCACCTGGCGGACCGGAAGAGGATACATCGGGCGTTTTTAAGTATGGAGGCTGGAGTGCACCTTATTTTGATGAAGTTGTCGATAGGGTACTGGAAGAGCAGAAAAAAGAGCCAGCAGACCTTCTTTTGGGTAGAAAAACATTTGAGATTTTTGCCTCGTTCTGGCCCGATCACGAAGACATTTGGCCAGGCGTCAATGACATGACAAAGTAAGTTATGTCTAACACCATGACTAAGTCAGATTGGAAAAACACCATTTTCCTCAAAAGCCTGGCTGATATTGAAAAGCTCAAAAATTCAGAAGGTCCTGCCATTCACGTTAACGGCAGTGGTGAGCTTATTCAACTGCTCCTAACGAACGATTTGGTAGACGAACTCTGGCTCCTGATTCATCCGTTGACGCTTGGGACGGGAAAAAAGTTGTTTGGCAATGGTACAATGCCGGCAGCATTTACATTAACGGAAAGCCTGGCTACACCAACCGGAGTGATTATCGCCAAATACAAACGAGCCGGAAAAGTCAAGACTGGTACCATCGGATCTTAAGAACTTCAGGTAGAAAACCCTTAATTGGCGCGCGTTTGCAACGCGTGCGAAATTTATTGGCGAAGTAAGGCACGCGTTGCAAACACCCGCCAACAAAGCGGACCCAGCAAAATGCATGCAAGAATAGAATTAAATTAACTCCTACTAATTCATTGAGAAATACAAATCGTAATGCTTTTTGCAATTTGGATTAAAGGACGATTGACATAACGGGCAGGTATTATTGCTAGCCATGTACTCCTTCACGGTTAGTTCATGGCCACAAACTCCACAGAGAATTGCTTTATGATCCCATTCATTTTCTGGCCATGTAATAGCCTTATGATCGGCTGACTCCTTATGACAGGAATAACACGGATAATAAGTATCGCAACACTTGAATTTTATGGCGATGATATCCAGATCTGTATGGTAGTGCGAACACCGGGTTTGATTGTCAATCACTTTGCCTTTTACCATCAGTCCACCAATGATCCGGTCGTGAGCTGTCGTATCCGATTGAACTGTTAATGCGACAGCACTCTCATTCTTTCTGCAACCTGAAATAAAAATCATCCACAGGAAAATCAAAATCTTTATTCTATACATCCTCTCTTACTAAAATTTCTAATTAAATACCCTTTGCCTTCTCCAGATTCAACTTCATTCCATCCACAGGTTGATCAGAATAAATAAGAGCATCCCACGACCGAAAATAATGTTCGTTTGATGGATTTAAAATCTTCAACATCACCGTATGATTTCCTTTGGGAATCTGGTAATTCCAGCATAACTCATAGCGCCTGGTGGTAAAGTTAACGGGTAGTTCGGGTTTCTCTACAAGTTCATTATCCACGTACAACTCGGTATGAAAAACATAGTCGCTGGTATTGGCCCAGGGAGAAACGTCTCCTTTAATTACAAAACCAGTTCCCTCAAATTCAAAACTGATTTCATCTTTGGCTTCCGACCAGGTTACCGGAATCTTCGCCACCGGGTACAAGCCTTCAAAACTCTTTTCAAACTTCACTGCCACGGGTGCTTGCACAGGAAGCGTGACCTGCTCCCCTTCTATCTTGCCCCCATTCTTTTCTATATTCTGCAAAGCATGTTTGAACCCGATCTCATATACATCGTTCAATGAAATAGTCGTGTATTTAAAGTCGATGTCCTCAGCTTCTTTCAAGCCCAGTTTCCAATAGGCAGGAATATTTTTATAACCCACAATCGCACCCAGAATTCCACCTGCAGAAGACGGATTGCAATCAGCATCTTGTCCGGTGCGTGTAGAAATCTCCAGTGTCTTTGTGAAATCACCTTCGCCATACAATAAACCCATCACTACATACGCAGCATTCACTTTCGCATCGATGTTATAGGGAAGAAATACTCCTTCGGGGCAACCGATATCACTGGCCCATTTCTTTTCTACCTCCAGCCAGGTTTGTTTCCAGTCGGAAGGATATTGCTTATGCCAGCCAATCACATCATTAATACACTGATAAAACTCGCTCTGTTGCGGGATGGTCTTTAATGCCTCGGTTACAATAAATGGAATATCACTGGAGGTAAACGCCAAAGCATATAAAGCGCCTACATACACACCACCATACCAACCATCGCCATAGTTCATGATGTGACCAATCTTATCACTTATCTCCGAAGCTGTGTTGGGCATTCCCGGACTCATCAATCCCGAAAAATCGGCTTCAATCTGGTAGTCAATACAATCCGCATGGGGGTTATTAAGCCAATGGCCTGAGGCCGGTACTTTGATACCATGTAAAATATTATAGCGTCCGGCCTGGTTTGCGTGCCACAAGGCATAGCCTGCATGGGCATAGGCATTCGCAAAAGAATCTACCGGGGCATCAAGTCCGTATTTTTCAAACACATCTACAAATGTGAGGTCCATATATAAATCATCATACAAGCCGGCATTGGTCTCCATTGTTTTCTTCAGATAGCCATCGTACCACAATAGCGGTTGATAGTCGGCAATAAATGCACCCTGAAACCTGAATTCATAGGGCCCACCAAAAGTTACTCCAATGGTTTGTCCGGCCCAGCCACCCATGATTTTATCTTTGAGTTGATCCTTGGTGAGCGTATGAGCTATGGGTGCAGGTTCTTTAGGGGATTCTTTGCAGGCTGCAAGTAGCAGAAGAAAGACAAAAGCTGATAAAACGGATCTCATAGGTAAAGCAAGATTGGTGAAGGACAAAAGTTTACTTAATAATTACCAAGGTATAAAATAAAAGATAATCTGTTATGCTATCTAGTACCGAGCCTGGTGGAATGCAATACATTTATTTTCCATTGGTTTCCATTACGAATCAAAATAACCGTCTCCAACCATTTTACGATTTCCTCTTTTCCACCTTTTGTGATGGTGGATTGAAGATAATAGGTGACCCATGCTGTTTTCTGGTTGATGGTGGTGCTTACATATTCAAAGCTGTTGATACGCTTGAAATCGGGAATTGTTTTCCCTAGCAAGGCTTTATGAACAATAGTATCTCTGTTCCAGATCTGTCCGTATTCAAAAAAATTAACATCGTGAGTCACATACTTTTTTAAAGCCGAAGTATCCGAATGGCTTAATGCAGTAAACATATTTTCAATAGTTTGCTGAACGGCCCGTTGCTCTTTGGTAGGTGTTTGGGCAGCCAGGGTGGTTGTCATCAGCATGATAAGAAACACCAGATTTATACTTCGCATGATTACAAATTAGTCTTTCAGGAGGTTTACTATGAGTATACGGTTTCAATTAAATGAATTACCCATTAACTTCCCAACGCCTGTCTGAGCTAAATCTAACAAGACATCGGTATATTTAACGAACAAATGTTTATGTCAGAGCAACTCGATACGATTATTGTAGGTGGCGGATTCTCGGGTATCGCAGCCGCCCGCCTGCTACACAAAGCAGGTAAAAAATTTATGTTGCTTGAAGCCCGCGAGCGACTGGGTGGCCGGACCCACACCCGTTATTTTACCGATGGAAAATATGTAGACCTCGGAGGTCAGTGGATTGGTCCCACGCAAGACCACATGTATTCGCTGGCCAAAGAACATAATGTTGCCTGGTACGAAACCTATAATGAAGGCAAGAATATTCTCGACCTGAATAAAACGATTAAAACGTATACAGGTCTGATTCCCAAGATGGATGTGGCTTCATTGATCAACATTGATCTGTTACTAAAACGCCTGGAGAGTCTGGCAAAACAAATTCCGTTGGAGGCACCGTGGCTTGCACCTAAGGCAAAGGAATGGGATAGCATTAGCCTGGAGACATTTGTGAGAAAATACAGTTATACAGCACCTTGTTATAAAGTTGTGCGGGCAGGGCTTGAGACTGTATATGCGTGTGAGATGAATGAGGTATCGCTGCTGCATGCCTTGTTCTATATAAAGTCCGGCACAAACCTGAATAATTTATTAAGCATTAAAGACGGGGCACAACAACATCGCCTTGCAGGGGGCATGCAAACGCTGGCCGAGCGGATAGCAGAATCGTTTTCTGCTTCCATCCGGTTGAATAGTCCGGTGATGCGCATAACGCAAACTGATGAAGGAGTAGCCGTAGAAGGCAGTGACTATGCGTACCCGGCACGAAATATCATTGTGGCCATCCCACCCGTATTGATTTCAAACATAGAGTTCACTCCTGCTTTGCCGTTGCATAAAACACAATTGATTGACAAAATGTCGATGGGCATTGTGGGCAAAGTGCTGGGCGTGTATGAGAAACCTTTTTGGAGAGATAAGGGATATAGCGGCCAGGTGGTGGCTGATGAGCATGGGCCGTTTCAAACACTGTTCGACTCCTCACCTGCCGATAGTAAGTATGGTGTATTACTTGCCTTCTGCATTGCCGATCGGGCACGCGACTTCTTTTCAAAAGATCAGGACACAAGAAAGAATCTTGCGCTGCAAAGTTTTGCAAGATACTTTGGGGAGACAGCAGCCAAACCCATTGAGTATGTAGATCATTGCTGGGCCGAGGAAGCGTGGAGTAAAGGTTGTTATGCAGGCTTATATCCTACCGGGGCATGGACAAATTTTCAGGGTGTATTAGCCAAAACAACAGGCCACATTCATTGGGCCGGAACAGAGACTTCAGACGTTTGGTATGGTTATATTGAAGGTGCCGTTAGAGCCGGTGAACGCGCTGCCAATGAAATACTTAATAAATACTAAACAGAAAGAATAAAAGTTGAAAGTAGAAAGTTCAAAGTTTAAGACATGTGTGATACACTTGTAGCACTTCCAACTATTACCAAGGCTGGCAATCTGCTGTTGGCCAAGAATTCAGATCGCGAGCCGCTTGAAGCCCAGGCGTTGCTTCATGTGCGTCACCAAAATCCTGCTGAGAAAAATCTAACATGTACGTACATCGAGATACCCCAAGTAACAGAAACCAATGAGTGCATTCTTTCCAAACCCTTTCACATGTGGGGGGCCGAAATGGGAGCCAATGAACATGGACTCGTGATTGGCAATGAAGCCGTGTTCACGAAAGTAAAATTCGAAAAGCAGAACAACGGCCTTACGGGAATGGATCTGCTTCGGCTTGCCCTGGAACGATGCAAAACTGCAGAGGAAGCAATCGCCTGCATTGCCTCACTTCTTGAGCAATACGGACAAGATGCCAATGGGGGTTACAAGAATAGTAACTTCTATTACCACAATAGCTTTCTGATAGCTGATACGCAATCGGCCTGGGTGTTGGAAACCGCGGGCAAAGAATGGGCCACCGAAAAAGTTAAAGACTTTCGCAGCATTTCTAATAAACTCAGTATTGATGAACCCAATCAGATAAGTGAGTCGGCCAAATCATTCGCGTTAAGCAAAGGCTGGTGGAAAGCAGGAACTCCGTTTAGTTTTCAAAAAGCATACAGTGATTGGTTTTACACCCGTGTGGGCCGCGCTGCTTCACGGCAAACCTGTACTACTTCTTTAGGTAGTCAGCGTATAGGTGAGTTGACTGTAGCCGATTGTTTTCAGATTCTTCAAACCCACAACCTGGATGATGTGCACTTCAAACCCAGCAAAGCCAACACGGGTTCGGTTTGCATGCATGCCACCAGTTTACTCAACCCGAGTACTACCACCGGAAGCATGGTTGCTGAAATGAGATCAGCACAACCCCATACAATTTGGCTTACAGGCACTGCCCACCCATGTCTATCGATTTATATTCCGTTCTATTTTGGAACCAACGTATTGAAAGATTTCAAGCAACCCGCTGCGGTACAGGATGATTCGTTGTGGTGGCAGGCGGATAAACTTCATCGGTGGATTAGCAAAGATTATCAGAAAAGAAAAGCTTTGATTAATGATGAACGAATAAGGCTTCAGCGGGAATTCATTGAGAGGGAAGAAACATTACTCAAGAGCAGTCCATCCGTTTCTTCTCTCGAGTCATTCAGTAAGGCATGTTTGGATAAAACATCGGAGACAATAAAGAAATGGAATGCCATGCCTATCTAATCATGATGTAAGTCAGTAAGAGATACTCGTTAATACCTTAGCAGATTCATTTAAAAGAATTCAATGTTATACAAAAGTCATCTTTGTAAATGATGACAATCATAGTAAAATGTAATCAGGTAAAATACCTTGTTTCCGTTAGTGGTTGGTAAATTTAATCCTGATAAGGGCAAAAAGTATGAAAGCCCTGATTACAAGTCTGTTATTGATTCAGGCTGTTCTTGGCATGAGTCAACCCCTTCCCGCACCAGGTACAGGAACCCAAAATCTACATTCAAAACCTGATAGTTTAAGTTATACGATCATTCCGGTTAATAGCAACCAATATGGCTACGACATATTTGTCAACGGCCGTTTGCGTATCCATCAACCCACTATTCCCGGGCAACCGGGTAACACGGGCTTTAAAAATAAAGCCGATGCTAAGAAAGTGGCATTGGTTGTAATGGATAAAATCAGCAAGGGCATAATGCCCCCAACAATCACCCAGGAAGAACTGAAGAATCTGGGCATTGCAATCAAGTAATTAACCTGTTGCATTTATGAAAGAATTTTAACTAAGCGTATATCCTATTTATTACAATTTAAACTTTCAAGTATGAAAAAGAGATTGATACTAAGTGTGATACTACTTACGCTGATTGTAAGCGGTATACAGGCCCAGGATTACTGGACGCAGTTGAAGAATTTTCCTGGATATGGCCGCGCAAGTGCCGTTGCTGTAACAATCGGTGATAAAGCGTACGTGGGATTAGGCGCAGGTGG
>ERZ795044.5174-NODE-5174-length-10594-cov-3.859949_pt1 | contig 10594 bp, 8 predicted proteins | sample MGYA00375128_ERZ795044 | MGnify/ENA primary metagenome ERZ795044 (study PRJEB30173, sample SAMN05720213) | anaerobic digester metagenome | isolation source: active sludge of municipal wastewater-treating anaerobic digesters | place: USA | collected 2014-12-22 ... | reverse complement strand
CCCGCCCCTTTGTCCTGACGGTCACGAGCCCGTCCCTCCTGGGGAGCCGGTTCTCTTCAGGGACATCGATGCCGCTCCTGCGCACGTCCACGATATGGGTGCTCGCAGACCTCCCGACCTGGAAGACTCCTCCTTCGTACGAGAGGAGGAGGTGTTCCACGCTCTCGGCCGTGGTGGTGTCGATGCGGTCTTTTTGATAGCCCGCTGCCTGCACCACCACGTGCGTGATGATATCCATCCCGTCTTCGAGCAGAAGGTCATTGTCGGCCGTCGTGAACGAACGGCTCGTGTCTGCCCAGCTGATCACCTGCTCGATCCCGGTGATCACGTCACCCGTCTTCCACCGGTCGAGGACCGCCATACCCGACACGACCCTGCCGATAACCCCCCCGGAGGTATCTGCCCCGAAGTCTGCCGAATGCCGCATCTTTGAGAAGACAAGGTAGGAACGCTTGGGGTCGTATCCCCCGCACCCGAGAATGACCTCTCCCCTCTCGTAGAGGTGCGGGACCCTGGCAGGGGTGATCCCGCTTGCAAACGGGCCAAACGCAGCGGAATACCGGTCCTGCCAGTGGATAGCGAGGGATCCTGCTGCGGCCAGGGTGGTGAAGGTTCCTGCACCGTCCCCCAGGGGCTCGATGGTGAGGTCCCCCTGCGTGGTAAGGACCCGGAAACTGGACGTGCGGGCTGATTCACGGGTCGCAGGGCGTATCACTGCGACACAGCACCGGGGGTCTTTGCCGGGGACGATCTCGGACAGGTGTTGTCCGTCCCGGACCGTGAGCGTCTGCCCATCGAGATGTATGGTGGGCATCGTTATCCCAGAGTGGCCTTGCCCATGATCTGGCGTTCGTCCTCGGTCAGGCTCGCCAGGACTTCCTCTGTTTTTCCGATCTGGATGATCTTTCCCCCTCGCATGAGGGCGAGCCGGTCACAGATGTCCTTGACAAAGTCCATGTCATGGGACACGACGATGAACGTCTCGTCCATGTCATCCCTTGCGTGGAGGATGGAATGTTTGACATCGATCTTTGTCAGGGGATCCATGGTCCCGGTGGGCTCATCCAGGATTATCAGCCTGGGCTCCCGGATGAGCACCTGTGCAAGGGCTACCCGGTGCCGTTCTCCTTCGGAGAGCTGGCCGGGATGGCGGTCGAGGATCTCCCTGCTCTTCTCCTCGTGGAACCCGGCCATCTTCAGGGTGAGGATAGCCTTTCGCATGGCGAGTTCCTTGGGAAATTCTAGCCCGATAGCATCGGTGAGGTTGTCGAGCACGGTCCGGTGGGGGTAGAGGTCGTACTCCTGGTGGAGGAGGCCGATGTATCCCTTGGCCCGCCCCCGGTTCTCGATCCCCGGTTTTGTCATATCAACGACATCATCGCCGATCCGGATATTCATCTCTCCCGACGTTGGTTCGATGATCCCTGAGATGATCCGTGAAAGCGTGGTCTTCCCTGCGCCGCTTTTTCCGATTATTCCGAAGATCTCTTTCACCTGGACATCGAAACTCACGCCGTTCACTGCCTTGACAACACCCCTGTCGACCGAGACATACCGCTTGTAGACATCCCTCGCGGTGAGGATGTTCTCGCCGAATTCCGGAATTTCATGCCCTTCGGTGTCATCGACACCCTCCATGAACTTCCGTATCACCTCTTTTGGCTCCCCAAGCAGCGTGATCAGGCCGTTTTCCAGGAGAAGGGCCCGGTCGGCAACCTCCTCGATCACCTGCGAGAAGTGGGAGGTGACCACCATGCCCATGTTGTTCGCGGTCGCCGCTTCGGTGAGCATGGCATGCACCAGGTGGGCAGTCTGCGGGTCCAGGTTGCCGGTCGGTTCATCGGCAAAAAGGAGGAATGGCTCTTTTGCAAGCTGCCTGGCAAGGACGACCCGTTGCTTTTCCCCGCCGGAGAGGTCACGGGCGATATGCATCATCCTGTGGGAGAGGCGGACCTGGTCGAGGAGATCGGCAGCACGGTTGATCGCTTTGTCCTGGGGATATTCGATGTCATCGAGCGCATGAAGGACGTTTTCTATCACGCGGTCATTGCCATACAGGGCAAAGGTCCGCTGGAACATGATCGCGGTGCTTCGCATGATCCTCCGTTTGATCGCACTGTTCTTCTCGTCCCAGAGATCGAGGTCGAGCGCTTTCATCGTGCCCTTACTGCATTTCGGGCAGGGGAGATCTGCAGTGCTGCCAACTCCCACGTAGTCGCACGCATCGCATGCCGCGATATGGTAGATGATCTTCCCGGAAGTCGGAGGCTGCTCGACCCCGCGGATGAGGTGCATGAGGACGGTCTTTCCAGCCCCGCTCCTGCCGATAATCCCGAGGACTTCCCCTTCACCAATCGAAAAAGATATATTGTTCAGGACCCGTTTCCCCTCAAAGTCCATGCAGATGGAATCAACGGTGACCAGTGGCTTCATTCCTCTCCTCTCATAACCTAATGTTGTATTCGTGGCATATTACTCTTTATATGGGTACATCCGCATGATGACCCTGGATTCATCCCCGTCTCTTACCTGAGACAATCCTCGTCTCATGCCTGAGACAGCGCTTTGACGATTTCGACCACTTCACGCACGTCTTTCACCACGTGATGCGCCGCCTGGTACAACTCGCCGGGTTTGTCCCCGGGCTGTTCCTCGGTGAGTATGGCGAGGTTGGCCTTCTTCATTGCGCAGAGGTCGTTGATCCCGTCTCCCACCATCACCACCGTATCGTATTCCCCCTGGAGATCGGCCACGATCTGGGCTTTTACTGTCGGGGTTGCAATCCCATAGACCCGGTCCCGCGGTATCCCCAGGTAGTCTGCCATCTTTTCGAGTTTTGTCACCCGGTCTCCTGACGCGATAAACGTGGGGATACCCATCTGGTGCAACTCCCTGATGGCCTCTTTTGCCCCTTCAAAAGGCCGCCCTCCGGTTGTCACGGTGAACTCGATGGTCTTTTTTGCCATGTTCAGGATAACCCCGGAATTCAGGGTGACCATCGCCTCCCGTTGACAGACCGACCAGACATTCCTCAGGCAGTCCTGGAGATCGCCGATCGTGGCGTGCGTGTCATGATAGAGGACATCGCCGATATGCTCGGCGGTGGTTATTTTTCTCGTGCAGCTGACGCCAAACCCGGCACGATGGGAGACCAGGTATGACGAAAGGGACGTGGAAGGGTCTGTCGCAATGATCTCCCGCGAATGGACGTGGATGACCACGAGGACCCGTTCGGGAGAGCTGAAGGTGAGGGTCACCGTCTCGATGCCGGGGAGCAGTTCCTGCCGTTCCACATCTTTTGCGACCCGGTAGGTATGGAGGAGCGTCCCTGCGCTGTCAAAAACCACTGCTATCGACATGGCTGGCCTCAAAATCCCGCAAAGTTCTTTTCACTCTGCTTTGCATGTACTACGTACAGCCTATGCTGCTTACTGATACCGCAGAGAAAATAAAGACGATGGAGATACGGGGAGCAGGGAGGATTGCACGGGCAGCAGTCTCGGCACTCGGGGCACATTCTGCTGCGTTTCCTTCAGACGACCTTGCGGAATACCGGAACGAGATGGCCAGGGCTGCCGCACTCCTGATCGACACCAGGCCGACGGCAGTATCCCTCCCCAATGCCGTCCACAAGGTCATGCGTTCGCTCTCCGGTGAGTTTCCCTCAGTGTCCTCGGCACAGGAGCAGTTTTTTCGGGCGTGCCAGTCATTCATGCATGCCTCGGAAGAGGCAGTCCGCCGTATCGGTGAGGTCGGTGCACGGCATATCAGGGACGGGGATGTGGTGCTCACCCACTGCAACTCTGAGGCGGCCCTTGCCTGTCTCCTGCAGGCCCGGAAAAGCGGGGTCAGTTTCTCGGCTATTGCGACAGAAGTTCGGCCCGGGAACCAGGGGTACCTGACCATCCGGGTGCTGAACGATGCCGGGATCCCGACCCGTTTCATTGTTGACTCGGCGGTCCGGTATTTCATGAAAGAGGTCGATACCGTGATTGTCGGGGCAGATGCGGTGTCCGTGAACGGTGCGGTGGTCAACAAGATCGGGACCTCCCAGATAGCCCTGTCTGCACATGAAGCACGTACACGGTTCCTCGTGGCTGCAGAGACCTATAAATTTGCACCGCGGACCATCATCGGCGAGTTTATCGAGATCGAGGAGCGGGACGGGACGGAACTGCTCCCTGCACCGGTCGCAAAAACCCTCCCCCATGTCACTGCAAGAAACCCGGTGTTCGATGTGACCCCCCCCGAATACGTGGATCTGATCGTGACCGAGGAGGGGGCAATCCCGCCCCAGATGGCCTACATCATCATCCGTGATTACCTCGGGTGGGAGATAGGGGACTTCCAGGTACCTGCAGGCAGACGTGCATGAGGTCCCGGACCACGGGAGGGGAGTAATGAACACTGCGTTCTCATGCGGAAACAGTGAAAGTATCTGGGAACAGTGAAAGCATCTGGGGACAACAAAAGTAACCGGGAACCAGTGAAAGTAACTGGAACCAGTGGAAGTAACTGGAAACAGTGAAAGTATCCGGGAACCAGTGAAAATATCGGGACAAGGTGCAACGATGTCCACGAACGAACCAAATCGGAAAGGAGCCGGGCATGAGCCGGGCTGGAGCGTCAGGGAGTATGGAGATCAATTTTGAGAAACTGCATGGCAATGGGAACGATTTCATCCTTATCGACGAGTTTGAAAAGACGGTTATCCCGGACGAGATGAAACCCGGGTTCGCCCGGTCGTATTGCGACCGCCGGTTCGGTATCGGAGCAGACGGGGTCCTGTACCTCTCCCGGTCCGGTTCTGCCGACCTGAAGATGCGCCTTTTCCAGCCTGACGAGAGCGAGGCGTCGATGTGCGGCAATGGAATCCGGTGTTTTGTGAAGCACGCGTTTGACGCAGGGATTGTGGAGAAGACCTGCACCGTGGAGACCAAGGCCGGGGTAATCGGCGTTGAGATGGGGTACGTGGACGATACCTTCATGGCAACCATCGGGATGCCGGATCCCCGTTTCAGCCGGGCCGATATCCCGGCAAGCGGGGACGGGGAGTACAAGGAGACGATACAGGGCTACCAGGTATTTGCGGTCAACACCGGTGTCCCCCACGCCGTCCTCTTTTCAGATGCCCTTGATTCTTTTCCCCTGGGGGAGATCGGGCCGCTCATCCGCCATCATGCGACCTTCCCTGAGGGTGCGAACGTCAATGTCGTGGCACGTGAGGGGGCAGATCTCCTGAGGATCCGGACCTTTGAGCGGGGAGTGGAGGACGAGACCCTTTCCTGCGGGACCGGTGCGACGGCATCAGCCGCCGTCGCTCATCACCTGGGGTACACGGGCAAAAAAGTCCGCGTGGAGACGAGCGGCGGGCCGCTCCTGATCACCCTGGGGGAGAAGACCCTCATGGAAGGCCCTGCGGAAACGGTCTACCGGGGATCCATCACCTTCTAGGAAAAATCCCCTTCCCGGAAAAAACCCCTTCCGGGCAAAATCATCCTCCAGGGAAAATCCACTTCCAAGGAAAATCCCCTTCCAAGGAAATCAGCTTCGCAGGAAACACCGAGGGGATCTTATCGGCAGAAGAGAGGAGATCAGGGTGGAAACACCCACTCCTGCACGCTGTAAACAACGAGGAGATAGTAGGCTGCAACACTGACCATCAGGAGACCTGTTGCGGCGTTGATCCCCCGTTTGTGCGCAGCAAGCGCCTGGGTGATCCGGCTTCCTTCTGCAGCGGAGAGTGCCGAGAGGGCGATCAGAGGGATGGCCATGCCTGCACCGTACGCCAGGAAATTCCCCATGTTCGCTGCCAGGTCGGCAGCGCTGGTACTCAAAGCGAGCAGTACCGTGATGGGTCCTGCGTTGCAGGGCAGGATCAGGACACCGAAAAAGAAGCCGAACACAAACGCTCCGCCAAAAGGAGACCTCCCTTTGAGCACATCGGGCGTCCTGACCGGCAGACCCGGACCCGCCCCCAGGATGAGCAGTATCCCGATGATTCCGAGAATCGCGTATGCTATGGGTGAAAGGATTGCGAGGACTCCCCCTATCGGCAGGGTAAAGATGATGCCTACAAAGAGTCCGAACACGAACATGGCTGCCAGGATCCCGGCTCCTGCAATGATACCGAGGAGGACCCGGGCCCCTGGTACACGGACTTTTCCTGCCTGTGAAACCATGAAGGACAGGTAGCCCGGGTAGAGGGGGAGGATGCAGGCGGCCCCGAGCGGGGAGAGGAGCCCTGCTACGAATGCCACGGTCAGGTCGGACAGGGTCATGCAGGGCAGCCTTCGGCCAGCACCTTCCGGAGATTCTCTGCGCTCTTCACCCCGGGACTCAGGATCCGTGCGGTGCCGTCCGGGCAGACCAGGATGAGAGGGGCCTGGGCCGGGGAGAGGACAAGGGGGCCGAACTGATGGACGAGTGCACTGGTCACTTCAGGCGGCGAATGTGCATACAGGCCGTAGTACCCATAGCGGCCTGTGTAGTCCCGGAGGGAACCTGCATCACCGTAGGGATCGATATCGAGTCCGATCATCACAAAGGGGACCGTTCCGGAATCGTGGAGCTTGGTGATCTCCGCCTGCTGCTGCCTGCAGATCGGGCAGGTGATTGTAAAGGCCTGGATGAGGACCGGCGTGCCTTGCATGTCGGCAATGTTGAATTGTGTTCCTGTCCGGATATCGGTCAGCAGCGTGGTCTTCCACGCATCCCCATCCCCCGCACTCGGTTGATCGGAGGTGGTGCAGCCCGAAATGGCAAGCAGGAGGAGAAGAAGGACGGTGCCGAGTGCCATCCCCACGATCTGCCTGGTACAAATCCGTTGCGTCATTTGGTGTCCCCCTTCCTGACAGTGATCCCCGTCTCCACGATAGAAAACTCAAAACTCCTACCACCCGGCAGCGACCGGTGCTTCTCGAGCGTTGCCTTCCGGTGGCCATTGATGATATCGATCCTGACAATGGCCTTCGAGATGTGGGCAAGCGCCGTGCCACCCAGGCCGACAAAGATGTTTTTCTGGACATCCATGTAGACCTGGTTTGTGATAAGGACCGGGATATCGTATCGCTTTGCATATCCGAGGAGCTGCACCATCTGCCGGGAGAGCTTCTGCATCGCTTCCGGACCCTTTTCAATCGTGGTCCGGTACAGCCCTGTTGCCGAGTCCATGACGATAAGCCCCGTATTGCCCTGGGAGAGGACCCGGTTCAGCCCCGCAATCATGACCCCCTGCTGGTCGAAGTCATGGGGCTCGTACAGGAACAGGTTTTCGGCAAGCCGTTCGGCATCCAGCCCGGCGACCTGGCGGAACCGTTCGATCGAGAACCCCTCGGTATCGATGAAGATGACCCCTTTCCCGGTTTTCAGGCAGGAGACAGAGGCAACGACGCAGAGGACACTCTTGCCGCTGGCAGGCCCCCCGTAGAGCTGGGTGATAACCCGGGGTTCGAGCCCTCCTCCGAGCATGTCATCGAACGCAGGCTCCCCCGTGCTCAGCCGTTCTGCAACCATTATGCTGACTTCCCGAGATCGGTCCATGCCTGGGACTCGATCATCCGTGCCACGGTCCTGGCGGGTACCCGGAGGTCCTGTGCCCAGGTGCTGACATCCTCATGCTCCGCCTTGAGAGCGATGACCTTTCCGTGCAGCACCCCGCATTTCACCCGGACGTGCCGCTCTTCCCCCATGATCGTGACCGGAATGGTGCGGATGGACCGCTCGGCAACAAACCGGTGGACTGCCAGGACAGAGCGGACCCCCAGGGTCCCGAGTTCTTCGGCCATCACCGCTGCAAGCCGTTCCCCGTCCCCGGAAGCAGCGATGACCCGGACCAGGTGCCCAGGCCGGCCCTTCTTCATGGTGCAGGGGAGAGCACTGACATCGTACGCCCCTTCCGCGAGCAGCCGAGCAAAGGTGTAGGCAAGGATCTCGCCGCTGACATCATCGACGTTCGTCTCAAGCAGGTCAACATCGCCGGGCTCTGCAGCATCAGCGTATGCAACCATCATCGCACGGAGCACGTTCGGGACTCCGGGCGGATTTCTTGTGCCGGCACCGTACCCGGTACACAATACCGAACAGGCCCGGTTCCCGGGATGATGCCCTGATGAAAATTCGGAGAGAAGGGCAGCGCCGGTCGGGGTGCAGAGTTCCCCGTCCTCTACGGTGCCGAACCGTATTGGGAGCCCCGACTCCCTGAAAATGGCGAGTGTCGCGGGAGCAGGGACCGGGTAGGTCCCGTGGGAACCGGTGATGGAACCGCCCCCGAGCAGCACGGGAAGCACGATGCAGCCGTCAACACCAAGGGAGAGGTATGCGGTGCAGGCCCCCACCACCTCGGCAACCGCATCATCGGCCCCGACTTCATGGAAATGATCGGTATGACCGTGTATCTCCCGCTCCGCCCGCTCGATCCGTGCAAACACCCGGACGGCCATGGCGATGGCTGCATCCGGTGCCTTGGCACCCTCCACCCTGCGGATGACCTCCTGAAAGGTCCGCTTGACAGGGGTTGCATGGGTGGATACCAGGATGCTGCTGATCCCGACCCGTTCGACCAGGGAGATTCCGGGCTCACCGACCACGGAGGCCATGGCGGCAGTGGTCGCCTCCCGGTCAGCGCCAAGATGCAGGAGAGCGCCGGTGATCATGTCACCCGCAGCGCCGCGAAAGGGATCAAAGAGAAGGAGCCGCATAGAGTACCAGTACCTATAAATCCCTGTGTATATGACTTTTAAGGTGATGCCAGAGATATTTCTGAAGGTTGATAGTGCTTATCCGGGCGATCAGGGCGGCGGGAAGGCACGGCTTGATCCCGAAACCATGCTTTACCTGAAAATATCTCCCGGCGATATCGTGGCAGTCGAGGGGAAACGCCGCACGGTTGCCAAGGTCTGGCGTTCACTTGTGGAAGACTGGAACCAGAACAAGGTCCGGATCGATAATTTTACGAGGACCAATGCCGGTGTCAGCATCGGGGATACCGTCAAGATTGTCGCGATCCGCGATGAAGTGGAGGCGAAGCGGGTCGTCCTTGCCCCGCCCGAAGATCTGCCGAGGAGCATCCCGGTAAGCAACAACCCCAACGTGCTGAATGCACTGATCGATTTTCCCGTGGTGAAGAACGATTCTGTCCCGATCATGGTCGGGCTGCCGTTTCTCCAGCCCCAGATCGTCTCGTACAAGGTCGTTGAGATCGAGCCCGAACAGGCCGTGATCATCACAAAAAATACCCAGGTCGAGTTCTCAGAAAAGCCGGCCGCCGGGTTTGAAGGCTTGAAACGGATCTCCTACGAGGACATCGGGGGTCTGAAGGACGAGCTCCAGCGGGTCAGGGAGATGATCGAGCTCCCGATGCGCCACCCGGAGCTCTTCCAGAAACTCGGGATTGAACCCCCAAAAGGAGTCCTCCTGTTCGGTCCGCCGGGGACCGGCAAGACGCTCATTGCAAAAGCGGTCGCAAGCGAGAGCGGTGCCCATTTCATCTCGATTGCAGGTCCCGAGGTCATCTCCAAGTACTACGGGGAGAGCGAGCAGAAACTGAGGGAGATCTTTGAAGAGGCGGAGGCCAATGCCCCATCGATCATCTTCATCGACGAACTCGACTCGATTACCCCCCGCAGGGAAGAGGTCACCGGGGAGGTGGAGCGACGGGTGGTCGCACAGCTGCTCACCATGATGGACGGGCTCGAGGAGCGGGGCCAGGTGGTGGTGATAGGGGCGACCAACCGGGTGGATGCCATCGACCCGGCCCTCCGGAGGCCGGGACGGTTTGACCGTGAGATAGAGATAGGGGTCCCGAGCGAGCCGGACCGGATCGAGATACTGAAGATCCATACCCGGGGAATGCCCCTTGCAGCCGAGGTGGACCTGCAGAATATCGGCGAGCAAACGCACGGATTTGTCGGTGCCGATCTCGCTGCCCTCGCCCGTGAGGCAGCGATCCGGGCTCTCCGGCGGTATCTCCCCGAAATGAACCTGGATGACGAGGAGATACCCCAGGAGATCCTTGACCGGATGGAGGTGAATGTCAAGGACTTCCGGGCTGCGCTCAGGGATGTCAGCCCGAGCGCGATGCGGGAGGTGATGCTCGAGGTCACCCATGTCACCTGGAACGATGTCGGCGGGCTTGACGAGGCGAAGCAGGAGATACGCGAGGCGGTGGAGTACCCGCTCACCGAGCGGGCACGGTTCGAGGAGCTCGGAATCACCCCGCCACGGGGAGTGCTCCTGTATGGCCCGCCGGGGACCGGAAAGACCCTGATCGCAAAAGCAGTGGCAAACGAGAGTGGGGCCAATTTTATCGCGATACGGGGGCCCCAGCTCCTCTCCAAGTGGGTGGGCGAGAGCGAACGGGCTGTCCGCGAGGTATTCAAAAAAGCACGGCAGGTCGCCCCCGCCATCATCTTCTTCGACGAACTTGACGCCCTTGCCCCCACACGCGGGTCAGAGGTGGGGTCGCATGTCATGGAGACCGTGCTGAACCAGATACTGACTGAGATCGACGGGCTGGAAGAGCTCAGGGATGTGGTCGTGATGGGGGCGACCAACCAGCCGACCCTGGTCGACCCCGCCCTTCTCCGGACAGGCC
>ERZ795044.5171-NODE-5171-length-10595-cov-4.741176_pt1 | contig 10595 bp, 8 predicted proteins | sample MGYA00375128_ERZ795044 | MGnify/ENA primary metagenome ERZ795044 (study PRJEB30173, sample SAMN05720213) | anaerobic digester metagenome | isolation source: active sludge of municipal wastewater-treating anaerobic digesters | place: USA | collected 2014-12-22 ... | reverse complement strand
CAAATGCAAGTACTGTAATAATAATACCAACATTCGTAGTTCGAGGCTTCGCGGTTCGTATCATCGTAACTCGTAGTATGTATCTTCGTTATTCGTACTTTCGTCTTTCGAAGACACGATGCTTCGAACCAACGAATCTCTATACACCTCCCCCTCCCCCGTTGTATCATGATTCTATGGATAAGCCTTCGAAAATGACGGTGATTGTTGGCTCCATTATCACTGGGCTTGTGTGTTTATTGCCGATATTCATCTATCCCAAAACATCGGATATATTTGAAATCCCAAAATGGGTAGCACTCGGATGGATTACATCGCTAACGCTTCTATTTTGGATTATCAGAATGGCAAAAACAAAAGAGGCAGTGCTTGCCGGATCGCGCTATTTTATTTCTCTTCTCCCCATGCTCATCATCTATGGAGCAAATACGGTTCTTGTCTCAAAAAATAAAATGGAGGCACTCATCGATCCATCCGGTGTGTCTGTCTTCCTTTTTCTTGCAATTCTGTTGGTTTTCGGTGGAAGTTTTGTAACGCCTGCGCTACGTCTCAAAATTAGGTGGATCGTAAGCAGTCTTGCCGGAATCCTTGGTCTTCTTGCACTGTATCAGGCTCTGGGAATTCCAAAACTACTGTTTCCTGCCGGCTCCCAATACTCAGATCTTCTTTTTACACCAATTGGACATCCGCTCGTGCTCCTTACATTTCTTTGCACGGCTATCCCCTCCTCCCTTGGGCTTATCTGGCAAGCCAAAAAACAATCACGGGAAACGGCATTTGGCATCGCTGTTATTGCGGGGATATTTTCGATCATCGGAGCTGGAGCAACAGCGGGGATCTGGCTTACGACGGCAACCGGTGCTATGCCTCTTTCCATCGGTTGGGCGGTGCTTCTTGAATCCTGGAAATCGCTTCCGCAGGCATTGTTTGGTTTTGGTATTGAACGGTACCTGGCAATGTTTATGAAGCTCCGGCCGGAATCGATCAACCAAACTCAGTTCTGGTCCACGGTGTTTACCAAAAGTGCTACACTTCCGCTCCACATCGGATCCGTTGCCGGTATACTTGGGCTTATTGGATATATCTGGCTTATGGTTTCATCCTGGATAACCACCCGGAAAACCCGTGTCGATTGGTCACTTCGGTTTTCCCTCCTGGTTTTTTTCCTGTGTTCATGGATCACCCCACCCCATATCAGTCTCTGGATACTCTTGCTCCTCCTACTTCTTATGGTCGAAACGCCATCGCGGCGCGTTCTTATTGTCAAAGCTCCGGGATTTTTCATCCTGGCAATCCCCGCACTATGTGCTGCACTCATTATTGGTATTGCCGGATCACGGATTCTGAAGGCAGAAACCCTTGCCTCTGAAGGGGTCATTGCATCACAAACTGGAGATACGGCAACATCATACAAAAAAACAGCTGCAGCAATCGATCTACTTCCCTTTGTGCACCAATACCGCATTAACATGAGCCAGTTATCCGTTGCGGCAGCCCAAAACTTTTATGCGGCCGTCAGTGCAAACGGAAAAAACGAAACGCTTTCCCAGGCTGATTTGGAAACGATTACCAAACTCTCCGATCAGGCAACACGGGAGGCAAAAATCGCTATCAATCTCTCCCCCGATGATGCGGTAACCTGGGCAAACAGTGCCCGTCTCTATTCATCCCTTATCGGTGCCGCACAGAATGCCGACCAATATGCAGTTGCCGCATTTCGTAAAGCCATTACACTTGATCCGATCAACCCGGTGCTCCATCTTGACCTTGCCACGCTCGTTGCATCAATGAATCAACTCGAAGAAGCCATTGCTGAAACCCGTACAGCTATTACCCTCAAACCCGATTATGCCAATGCCTACTACAACCTTGCCAACTTCTATCGCCTGAAAGCTGATTATAACAATGCAAAAGCAGCCATTGAGCAGACGAAGAAGTTTACTGCCATAAATGCCGAATCGGAAAACTTAGTGCGCCAGCTCGAAAATGCCATCGAAGCCCTTAAGCCAAACGAGTTGCCCTGATCGCTTTACCGGATTTTACCCCAGACGGCACCGGCAACGATGAATGCGTAAAGAACTAATCCCACAAAAAAACTCCTGACTGCAAACCACAACCCTTTTTCCCGACGGACAAACCGTAAAAACCGGATAACCAACAGGAAATGGACAAAAAGAAAAATACCTCCGACAATCAATGTCCACAAAAGTATTCTGCTGAAAACCAATTCTCCAACCGGAGTCAACACGCCATATCCGATAAGTTCCCGGAGGATCCATAGAAGCACAAAAAGCACGATCAACCCCATTCCTCCGACACCAAAAAGCGCAGTCAGCGCCTCTGTTGATGTTGTTGCAACCGGATCGAACTTCTTCCGTTTATTGAACAGATGAATCCAGTAATACGTCCGCCAAAAATATTTTTTGGCAATCGGCCAGAATTCCTCAAACTCATGATGTACCCGGACGTTTGGTGCAAAAATCACTGCATAGCGTCTGGCAATCCTGTAGGTAAACTCAATATCCTCAACCAGCGGCCCGGCATACTTTTCGTCAAACCCTTTTAACCGATGAAACACTTCGCGCTTGATTGATGCTATACGAGTGCTAAAGAGATAGTAATATCCATTTATATCCTTTTCGTTAATCCAATAGCTCCAATCCCGGAGTGCTTTGAAATTCGGAAAAAAGTGTTTGCTCTTTTGCTCCTTAGTCCATACTCCGGTCAGTGCTACGATATCAGGATCATCCGTATAGATTTTTGCGATGTTGGCAAGTGTATCGGGGAAGAGCCGCACATCACCGTCCAAGAACAACAGAAATTTACCGTGTGCATATTTTGCCCCGGTATTTCTTGCAACCGCAGGACCTTTGTTATGTACAAATGACACGACGCGAATGGGAAACCGGTATGACCCCAAAATTTTTTTAGGAATATCGGTATACCGTTTTCCTTCCGCCGATCCGTCATCCACCACAACCACTTCAAACGTCGGCGGTTTTATGGATTCTTTTATGGACTGAAGGAGGGGGCCGATCGTGTCGGTACTGTTATGATATGGAATAATAATGGATAAAAACGTCCGCATAGTCGTAATTTGTATCTTCGCGGTTCATATCTTCGATTATTCGTAATTACAGTAACGTGTAATTAACGTAATTTTTTCGAAGACGCGATGTTTCTTCAAAAAACGAAAACTCGCCGTCATCAAAAAGGCAGGAAGATTACCGCAGGCGGGACAGGATGCCACGTGCTGTAGTTGTTATATAAGTAATATCGGCTTTCGTCAATCCCGGATATATGGGAATCCGGACCAGCGTTTCATACACCCGTGTTGCAACGGGTAATTCACGATAACGGTTTCCCTGAAGTTTTCTGCCAAACGGCGAACTATGAAGTGGGACATAATGCGTCGAAACGGCAATTCCTGCCTCCCGCATTTTGTCATAGAAGGAATCCGCGAGTGTTTTTGTGGCAAACCGCACCGCATAGATATGCCAATTTGGTTTTGAGCCCTTCGGTACGCGGGGGATAGTGAGGATATCGGCAAATTGTGCAAATGTTTTTGTGAATTCCTGTGCAATTGCAGTGCGTTTTTTATTAATCTGGGGTATTTTGGGAAGCTGAACCGTCACGATTGCAGCAAGTAAATCCGACAACCAGTAGCTTGATCCGGCCCGGACCCACGTGTAGCGGTCAACCATACCTTTTAAAAATAACCGCCTATTGGTACCGTTAACCCGGATTTCATCCATTGCCTCATACAACGCTTCATTGGAAGCAACCAGCACACCGCCTTCGCCGCAACAGACATTTTTCGTACCATGGAACGAAAACGAGCCGGCATCCCCGAATGTTCCAAGTGCTTTACCGTTGTAAGACGCGCCGATACAATGGGCGGCATCTTCAATGACAAATAACTTGTTCTTCCGGGCAATATCCAAAATCTCATCAATCCTGCAGGGCATCCCTGCATAATGGACCACCATAATGCCGCGGGTCCGCCGGGAAATCAAAGACTCTACGGATTTTGGATCAATGCCATACGTTTCATCTTCGATATCCGCAAATACGGGTTTCGCGCCGGCCAGCACAATTCCGTTTGCCGTCGCAGAAAGCGTAAATGACGGAACGATCACTTCATCGCCGGGCCCGACGCCAAGTGCGCGGATGGCACATTCCATTCCGTGGGTGCAACTCGTTACGGGAAGAATATGGGATGTCCCGAGAAGTTTTGAAAGCTGGGATACCATTTTTTCCGAATACGGCCCGTCACCGGTCCCGATCGTTGCGGACAGTGCAGCGCTGACGGCTTTTTTCTCCTGTGATCCCCAATAGGGAAGCGTGAATGGAATATGACGTTTTGTATCGCTCATAGTGTCACTTATATACAATTTGGGAATGAAAAAGCAATCGGCAGGATACAAAAAGCCGGAAAAACATCATGTTTTTATCTTCCGTAGGGTTTATGCGACCTGGGATTCAATACTCAACTGATGTTTAAGCTGCAGAATCGACCGGAGATACGAAATGGTGTCGGCAAGAATGTGAACCGATGATTGTTTGTCAAACCGCCGCAGGAACAGGACGGGAACCTGTTGAATCCGAAGTCCGGCTAACTGAGAACGGACAATAATTTCCGTATCCCAAAACCAATGCGGATCGAGAGTTTTTTTGGAAACGGGTACAATTCTTGTCCTGTTGAAGAATTTATATCCGCTTTCCGTATCGATACCGCCGGTCGGAAGAAGTGTGGAAACTAATCTCCTGTATCCGATAGATAAAACTTCCCGTACAAACGATCCAAAACTGCTTCTGTATATCCGTTCGCCAACCACGACATCGGCTTTTTTGTCTTGTATCAGGGAAACGATGGATGGGATATAGACCGGAGACACCTCACAATCGATATCGATATATCCAACAACGGTACCACGCGCGAGGGCGATCCCGTCGGCAACTGTCCGTCCGCGCCCCATATTCCATTTATGGAACAGCGCCCGGTATCTGCGGGTATGCCTGACTGCATCGCGGATAAGGTTGGGAGTCGTATCGCGGGAGCAATCATCGACAAAAATAATCTCATACGTAAGCGTTGACCTGTCCAACACGGATGCAATATGGGCTACGCTGTCCACAAAAACCGGTGTCTCGTTATAACAGGGAAGAATAAGGCTAAGATCAACGGCGCTCTTTCTCATACCCCGTATTATACAAAGCATTCGGAACCGCACAAGCAACCAGCGTCACACCAAACGGAAAGGGAATGTGTTCCATGAGCAAACTGTCAAACCGGAGAATCCACAGGAGGAATTGGTTAAGGGGGGCCGGTGGCAACCGCAAAAACGGCTCAATCGAAGTCTTTCTTCCGTGTTCCGACACCCATTTCCATACCCAATAGACGGGAAACAACAGCGTGTTCCAGTACCGCAGGGAAACAACGGTAAATCCGCACTGTTCAAGAAGAAGGGTAAGGGATTTTTTGTCGTACCTGCGTAAATGTCCGGATTCGATGTCAACTTTTCCATACAGCATCGGGCATGCCGGAACGGTAAGGAACAGTTTGCCCTCCGGGGCAAGCAATGTCCGTGCGTGCTTCAAAAATGCCGTATGGTTTGGAATATGCTCCAACACATCAAATGTCCCGATGGCACTAAACCGTTTGGACGGCCGGTACGATACGAACGATGATCGGATAAGCGTTGCGCGGCTTACGGTACGTGCAAGACGAAGCGCCGCATCATTGATGTCAACTCCATGGACAATAAAGCCCATAGTTTCAAATACCGGAAGCAGGATCCCTGTTCCGAAGCCGACCTCCAGATAGGGAACCGTGCGTATCGGCATATATTTTTTTACGAATGAGGTAATCATTTCGGAACGGGCGGTAAACCAAAAGTGTTTTTCCTGGATATCGTGGATATTCAGATGGAGTTTTGTGTCGTAATACTTTGCCATGAAGGTAATGTTACTCTAAACCCGCCGGTATGGGAATCGTTTTCCGCTTCAGGAGCGTACCTTGTCCGATCGGTTCAAAATTATCCCGGATATATTCCGCTTCCTCTCCTGAAAACATGGAAACCAAGCGCCCCCAACCCTGGTAAATATAATTCACCTTCTCAAGTGCCGGCATGGTAGAGGGGAGCGGCCGGGAAAGCGCGCCGTCCCATTGCTTAAATGGATTACAGCACACGTAATACGGATACGGATGGAACATCGTAAGGCCCACAAGGTCCAAAATCGGCTCTGTTGTGGGAATTGCGGTTTGTATTTTGCTAAATTCCGAAACGGTAATGGTATTTCTCCAATTTATTTGCGTCAGGAATACGATGGAAAATCCCTTGATTAAAATGAGTAATAAAAGTATCCATATTCCGGTAAACGAAATGGTGGCAAAAATATTCCGGGAAACGATCCGCCACAGGGAACCGAACGCATCGGCAACAAACACGACGACAAACATCACAATCGGAATAAGATACTGGGAATGATGTGCCGGAACAAAATACAGATAGGAAAACAGTTGGGCAAGCAGTAATACGGGAAGCAAAATTTCCCGGAAATAGCGGGCCCGTACAGTGACCGCAAACGGCGTAAAAAAACGGAAGACGCCCATTCCTATACCGAATGTCCAAATAAGCGTACTGGCAATATATCCGATATGCTCTCCATACACTCCATACACGACATCCGTCGGATAAAAGAAAAATTCGGGCGGTATGTAATACCGGCGGAAAATAACGCTTTGTTCTATGGGAAACTTCGTAAGGATATAGATCACATCATCAATTTTTCCCATTGTGGCAGCCCAAACTAAAAGAATACCGGGAAAGACTAATAAGCCTATAGAAAATACTATAACCAAATACGCAGTATGACGGAAACGGATACCAAGGGAGCCACCGGATACGGAGCCGGCAAACAATACCGTCAATAGCCATGCGCATGCAACCGGCACAAGCGCTTTCTGCGCAATAAATATCCCGAGTCCGTACAGCATCCCCGAAAAAAATACCCGTTTGGAAATTTTCCGCAGGAATATCCGGTCAATCGTTTGTCGTCCCAGTATCGCATCCATCCAGCCAAGCTGTACGGCAACACCAAGCATCACGAAGAAAAAACACAGGGTATCCGGACGGATTTCAATGACTTTATTGGACGGAAGCGGAATGAATAAAAACAGAAGTCCCGCAATAAGCGCGGTCCATCCACGACGCCGGTATTGCCAGGCAACAAGCGTTACGGCAAGTGCCGCTCCCAGGGAAACGATCCAGGAAGAAAACCGGGCGGTTTCAAATATGGTTTCGCTGTGCCCGACACCGATAAAACTCGGAATCAGAAAGAATAAATACCCTGGAGTCAGGAAAAAAAGAAAATCCTTATATGGCACATATCCCGCAAGAAGATGGGCTGTCCAGGAAAGGTATGCAAGTTCATCCGAATCGAAAAACCGCACGAGCCCCAGTTTATAGCGGTAATAGGAAAAATAGACGGCGACGGAAAGCGTGCTTATGACGGCAATTGCAAGGCACAGGGTGTGCAGTATTTTGGAAATGGTGGCTTTTTTACTCCGTGCCATAGGAATTATTGTATCGGGCAATATAGATCCGATCAATTCCCGTAATCACCGTCTGTTTCGTCTGTCTCTTGGTACGATTGTTTTGACAAACAGCACTGAATCGCCGATCGTTTGGAGTCTCTCAAACCCGACTGATTTATAGAATCGTTGCGCCTGAATGTTAGAACGAAGTGTATCGACATAGACCGTATTGACCACATTTTTTTGACAAGTATGGAATACTGCCTCAAGGAGTTTCCTCCCTAATCCCCTATTTTGGTACGCCGAATCAACACAAAGAGCCTGTATGGAACAATACGGTGCTTTATATTTTTTCATAAGCTTTTTTTGTGTTCTGGCATGCCATAACGCTTCAAATAATGGAAATGATCCGCGCAGAAATTTCCCGATTACTGCAAAGAGGAAATCTCTATGAAATAATCTCCGGTTTTTTGAATACCATCCCACATCATGTGTACACGTCAAAAGACCAATGAGCCCGCCGGAGCCGGTACATACACACCATGCGGATGCTTTTTCCGGCGTGTTGGTGATCATGGTATAGAGTGGTACAAGATATTCCATACCGAGTGCTGAACCCGAGCTGTCGATCAGCTTCATATGAAGTGATGCAGCAGATATACAATCACTATTGGTTAATGGTCGTAAGTAAAAATCCATAGTATGCTAAAAAAATTCCCTTATATTTTTCCTATTCCATGCTCAACGATTACCCGGAAAACGGTCGCAAAATAAGATGCCCCATGGCGAAGAAGGGTGATCGGATCGGAGCCGGTTTTTGACTGTCCGGAGCGCCGTGGAGGACTTTCGAACGGAATTTCCGATACCGTATGCCCGGCAAAGAAAAACCGGCACATCAGGTCAATAAAATACTCGCCGTAATCACCGCGGAGAGGGAGCGTTTCCAGCACATTCCTGCGGATTGCGATAAATCCGCTGGTATAATCATGAAAATCAAACCGGAACAGAATCTTAAGAAACATATTCAGGGCGGTGGAAAGCCCTATTGCGGTTGTTGAATCCCCATGCATACCGCCAGCGGTCTTTTGTTTTCCGTGCGGGGCAAACCGGGATGCGACACAGGCATCTTTACCGCCGCACACCTCACTCACCAAAACCGGAACAAGTTCCGGTGGATGGGAAAAATCACAATCCATCCAGACAACGATCTCCCCCGTCGTCGAGGCAATCCCATCCCGAATGCTGTTGGTAAGCCCCCGGTCGATTTTACGCTCCAAAACGGATACATTCTTCCAATGATTGCCCGCTATTGCATCCCGGACTATCTGAGCGGTTCCATCCGGTGATGCATCATCAATAACCAGTATCTGTGTCACAATGCCCTTCATACAAGTACGGAGAGCCTCAATGAGCAGGACGATGTTATCCGCTTCATTATACGTAGGAAGTAGAATGGACACTGATGGAGTTTTGTGTGTCTGCATACGTGCTACCGATGCCAAAAATATCGGAGGCAGGATTTTATGCCGGGCGTATGTCTACACATGGGAAAAAATGGTGTGGATTGCCCCGATTACGTCGTTCTGCTGGCTATCCGTTATCGCAAGGCCGGAAGGAATATAGAATCCGCGCCGCGACAAATCGCTGGCAACAGGACACGATACCCCGGAAAAATAGCCGCGGGAAAGAAACACCGGTTGTTCATGGATCGGGACAAAATAATCCCGCGTATCGACACCAAGTTCCTTCAGTTTTGCGCGTACTTCATCTTTAGAAATGGGTGATCTAGGTGAAACGGTAATCGCATACATCCAATACACGCTTCTGGCATAATCTGCCTCAGTCGGCAGTTCAAGGTACCTATAATCCGAAAGCCCTTCCGTATAGATCTGTGCCATATGGCGTTTTTTCTCGATTGCCCAGTCGATTTCTTCCATCCCGGCAAGCCCCAATGCCGCCTGCAGATTCGTCATCCGGTAGTTATACCCCACTTCCGCATGATAAAAGCGTTTTCCCGGTATATGGGCCAAATCCTTCAGTAACCGGAGTTTCCCGTCAAGCGTGTCGGAATGGGTAATCACCATTCCCCCCTCCCCTGTCGTCACGATTTTGTTTCCGTAGAATGAAAAACATCCCACATCACCAAGACCGCCGACCGGTTTCCCTTTATAGAGCGCCCCATGGGCTTCCGCCGCATCTTCAATAACAAACAGATGATGCTTTTTTGCAATCGCGAGGATTGGATCCATGTCTACCGGGTGGCCGTACAGATGCACCACCATAATCGCTTTCGTTTTCTTGGAGATCGCCGCCTCAATCAGTGCCGGGTTGATGTTTCCGGTTGTTTTTTCCACATCCACCACAACCGGTACCGCGCCGGTGTAGTGCACAGCAAGCGCGCAGGAAATAATCGTAAGGTCAGGGATAATCACTTCATCACCCGGGCCAATCCCAAGGGCTGCTATGGCAACATGGAGTGCCGTTGTGCCGTTGGAAACCGTCACTGCATGGGGAACCTGGAAATAGTGTGCAAAAGATTTTTCGAATTTATCTATATAGGCTCCGGCAGAAGATACCCATCCGGTCGTAATGCAATCCTCTACGTACCCAAGGGCATGTTCGGGCATATGTGGTTCGTTAACGGGTATCATACGGTGGGCTCTTGTTTCTCAAAATATATTTTCGCGTTACTCGTTCCGGGGTATGGACCCTGTTTAATCTCAAACATTTTTGTGTCTTCAATATATGTAACGCCGTGTCCGCCCGACATCAAAAGAATTCCGTCTCCCGCCGATAACGTAACGGTAGTGTAGACCGTACCGGAATGCGTATACAAAGAAACGGTAATTTTTCCCGAAAGGATATACAAAAACTCCTGAATTTCCGTTACCGTAATTGGCGCATCCATCCGGTGAATATGTGGATGAAGCACAACACCCGCCTTCTGATTATGGAATCCAAATTGGAAAGGATTATCTTCATCGGTAAAAAACTGGACACCGGGTGGTATTGCGAGTGATGCCCGCAGTATCATTGCGGCTGGTTTCCCATCATG
>ERZ795044.5167-NODE-5167-length-10600-cov-5.373163_pt1 | contig 10600 bp, 11 predicted proteins | sample MGYA00375128_ERZ795044 | MGnify/ENA primary metagenome ERZ795044 (study PRJEB30173, sample SAMN05720213) | anaerobic digester metagenome | isolation source: active sludge of municipal wastewater-treating anaerobic digesters | place: USA | collected 2014-12-22 ... | reverse complement strand
CTGATCGCCGTCACCTAAGCACTCCACGAAGGGGGTCGCCCCCGACCCGCCGCGTTACCTGGCGCGGCTGCGAGAGGACGCCATGCGACTGGACGCCATGGTCGGTGACCTCGTCGCCCTGTCGAGGCTGCAGAGCCCAAGCGTCCAGGTTCGCAGGGAGGACGCATCCCTGCGCGACCTCGTCTCAGAGGTCATCGAGCAGGCCAGGCCCGTCGCCGATCGTCAGGGCGTCCGATTGACGGGTGAGGCCACGCAATCCGCGCCCGTGCGGGTGGACGCCAACGAGGTCGCCCGGGCGGTGACGAACCTCGTGGCGAACGCGATCCGTCACACGCGGCCGGCTGGGCTGGTGCACGTCGACGTGCGCGAGGACGACGGATGGGCGGTGGTGCAGGTCACCGACGAATGCGGCGGGATCCCCGCGGCCCATCTCCCCCACGTCTTCCAGCCGGGCTGGAGGGGCAGCGAGGGGCGAGGTCCCGGGGACGGCGCCGGTGCGGGGCTCGGCCTGGCGATCACCCAGGGCGTCGCCGAGGGCCACTCCGGATCGGTGAGCGTCCGGAACGAGGGCGACGGGTGCGTCTTCGAGCTGCGGCTGCCCAGTGCGCGACCGGGTGCGCGGGAGGACGTCCGCGAGCAGGCGAGCCAGCAAGCCACGTCGTAACGTCAGGGCTATCACTTGCTCCCCGGGTAGGAGTCGAACCTACGTCGCTAATCCTGATTCAAAGTCAGGCGGGCCTTACCGGCAGACCAACCGGGGATCGGTCTCGGGACGCGTCCCGATGCACTCCCCTACCTTACGGGCGCCGTGCACCTCTTCGCACGCCGGTGCCTCCGCGCGCCACGCGTCCACCTTCAGTGCGGACGCAGACAAACACCCCCTCCCAGACCCCCCGAACGGGGCGTTCCCCTGACGACGCAAGGAAACCGGCCAGGGCGCAGCGCCACGCGTCCACCTTCAGCGCGGACGCAGACAAACACCCCCTCCCAGACCCCCCGAACGGGACGTTTCCCTGACGACGCAAGGAAACCGGCCATCACGAAGCGCCGCCCACAACTCGACCGGACTGGCCCGCGGACGTCCGCGTCCGCGACACTGGGGACGTGGCCACATCACCCAGCCGGGCGCGCGTCCGCATGACCAGCGCCGAACGTCGCGAGCAGTTGATCGCGATCTCGCGCGGACTCTTCGCGTCCCGAGGCTTCGAGGGCACGTCCGTGGAGGAGATCGCCGCGAGCGCCATGGTGAGCAAACCCGTCGTCTACGAGCACTTCGGCGGCAAGGAGGGCCTCTATGCCGTGGTCGTCGACCGCGAAGTGCGGGCCCTTCACGACTCCGTCCGCGCCGCCCTCACCCAGCCCGCCAGTCCTCGCCAGCTGATCGAACTCGGCGCCCTGGCCCTGCTCGACTACATCGACACCCAGACCGACGGCTTCCGCATCCTCGCCCGCGACTCGCCCCTCGGCGGCTCGGGCGGGTTCGCGTCCATCCTCAACGACATCACGGCCCGAGTCGAAGACCTGCTCGGCAACCACTTCGCGCGCCGCGGTTACGACCCCGCCACCGCCGGCATCTACGCCCAGGCCCTCGTCGGGCTGGTTGCGCAGGCCGGCCAGCAGTGGGTCGAGGTGCGCGAACCGTCCAAGGAGACCGTCGCCGCACACGTGGTCAACCTCGCCTGGAACGGCATGGCCCACCTCGTCAGCGAGCCCGTCCTGCTGACGCGCAAGGACAACCAGTCGCTCCCCATCGCACAGGCAGGAACCACCCCGTGACGCCTCCTCACCCCGACCACCATCACCACGACCACCGTCACCAGCCGGAGGTCGCCGAAGCCGACGCGGCCACCTTCTGGGACCACCGCTACGCCGAGCGCGACCAGATCTGGAGCGGACGCGTGAACTCGAGGTTGACCGAGTTCGTCGAGGCGCTCACGCCCGGCACCGCGCTCGACCTCGGGTGCGGTGAAGGCGCGGACGCCGTGTGGCTCGCCGAGCGCGGTTGGGTGGTGACCGCGGTCGACGTCTCCACCGTTGCCCTCGACCGTGCGTCCGGGCTCGCGTCCGCACGTGGTGTCGCCGACAGGATCGACTTCCAGGCCCACGACCTCACCCGCAGCTTCCCCGACGGGGAGTTCGACCTGGTCTCGGCCCAGTTCTTCCACTCACCCGTCGAACTGCCCCGCCACGTCATTCTCCGTCGCGCCGCCGACGCGGTAGCCCCGGGCGGACGCCTCCTGATCGTCGAACACGCCGACGCACCCCCTTGGTCGGAGCACCTGCACGAGGGCCTTCCCACGCTCGACGAGACCCACGCGTCCCTCGAGTTGGGGACGCACTGGCAACCCGAATACCTCGGCACCCCGACCCGGGAGGCCACAGCTCCCGACGGTCAGACCGTCAGCCTGCGCGACAACGTCCTGTTGTTGCGTCGGGACGCCTGACCTCCGACGTCACTCCTGGGCCAGCAACAAGGCCCGCAACCCGTTCGCCAGCGCGTCCCGTTCGCCTTGGCCGAGGTCGCCCAGCAGTGCGTCCTCGGCTGCGAGCAGGCTGGTGATCGCGGCGTCCACGAGTTCGCGTCCGGCCGGATTGAGTTCGACGAGCACCACGCGTCCGTCTTCGGGGTGGGACGCCCTCGCCACCAGACCCCGGGACACGAGCCGATCGACGCGGTTGGTCATCGTCCCGCTGGTCACATGGGTCTCGCGCAGCAGTTGCCCCGGCGTCAACCGGTAGGGCGATCCCGACCGACGCAGGGCCGCGAGCACGTCGAACTCCCACGGCTCGATCGAGTGCTCGGCGTAGGCGGCACGGCGGGCGGCGTCCAGGTGCAGGCCCAGCCGCAGCACCCGCGACCAGATCTCCATCGGGGCGAGACCGAGATCGGGACGCTCGCGTCTCCACGCCTCCACCAGGTCGTCGACCTCGTCGCGCGCGTCCCCGTTCACCAACCCGCTGCCCACGAGAACCTGCTCACCCGACGAGACGCGCGCCGGGCACGGGGCCCGACGCCCGACGGATCGCCCGGACGTGGGGCAGTGCCTCGAGTTTGGACGCCAACTCCAGCGAGTGCGACAGCGACGACGCCAGGAACGCGCAGGTCGGGCCCGAGCCGGACACGATCCCACCCAGAGCCCCAGCGGCCAGCCCGGCATCCAGGGTCTCCTGCAATTCCGGACGCAGCGACACCGCGGCCGCCTGCAGGTCGTTCGTCAACGACTTCCCCAACGCCACCGGGTCGCCCGCCGCCAGCGCGTTCATGACCGCGTCCGGGATGTCGGTCTCACTGAACGTGCCCAGTTCGTCGAAGCGGCGGAAGACCGCCGGCGTCGACAACCCGCCGTCAGCCAATGCCAGTACCCAGTCGTAGCAGCCACGGCTCAACAGCGGTACGAGTTCCTCCCCGCGTCCCGAGCCGATCGCTGTACCACCGTGGAGCGAGAAGGGGACGTCCGACCCGAGTTTCGCGGCCAGTACGTACAGGTCGTCGGGGGTGGTGTCGAGGTCCCAGAGGACGCTGCACGCCAGCAGCGCACCCGCGCAGTCGGCCGACCCGCCGGCCATGCCGCCTGCGACCGGGATGGTCTTGCGAATCCCGAGGTGGACGCCCAGGTCGGGCGTCCCGTGCGCCTCGCGCAGGGCGACGGCCGCGCGCACGGCGAGGTTGGTGCCGTCCGACGGGACGTCCGCGATGCCCTCGCCCGACATCTCCAGCGTGATGACGCCGGCCGGAGCGGGCGCAGCGCTGACCTCGTCGAAGAGGTTGACGGCGTGGAAGATCGTCCCCAGGGAGTGGTAGCCGTCGGCGCGTGGCGGACCGACGCGCAGCGACAGATTGATCTTGGCGGGCACCCGGACACGCACGGAAGCCTCCGTGCCCGCGCGCGGGGAATCGTCCCGCGCGCCGCGCGTCATGCTCGTCGTGCCGTCCGTCACGTGGCTGACGCTAGCCCACGTCACCCGGCAGCGTCTCGGCGATCCGCGAGAACGCTGCAATGTCGAGGACTTCCCCGCGTGCCTGGGGGTCGACGCCGGCAGCGATCAGGGCCTCCGAGGCGGACGCCGATGACCCCGCGATGGAGGCCAGCGCCGAGCGCAACATCTTGCGCCGCTGCGAGAATGCGGCGTCCACCACGGCGAACACGCGCTTCCGGGACGCGGTCGTCGGCGGCGCAGGACGCCGCACCAGTCGGACGAGACCGGAGTCGACATTGGGCACCGGCCAGAAGACGCTGGGGGGCACGGTTCCGACGCGGGTGGCCGAGGCGTACCAGGCGATCTTGGCGCTGGGGACTCCGTACGTCCGCGAGCCGGGGGGCGCGACGATCCGGTCGGCGACCTCGAGTTGCACCATCACCAGTGCGGACGTCCAGTGGTCGAAACGCTCCAGCAGGTGCAGCAGCACCGGGACGGACACGTTGTAGGGCAGGTTGGCCACCACGGCCGTGGGCGGGGGGCCGGGAAGGTCGGTGATCTGGAGCGCGTCCGCCTCCACGACGCGCAGGGCGTCCGCGTGGGCGGGCAACCGGTGGGCGACGGTCTCGGGCAGCCGCCGCGCGAGGCTGGACTCGATCTCGATCGCCGTCACCTGGGCGCCGGTCTCGAGCAGGCCGAGCGTGAGCGACCCGAGACCCGGCCCGACCTCGAGCACCACATCATCCGGGCCGACCCCCGAGAGGGCGACGATCCGACGGACGGTGTTGGGGTCATGGACGAAGTTCTGCCCGCGTTGTTTGGTCGGACGCAGGCCGAGGTCGGCGGCGAGCGTCCGGATGGACGCCGGGTCGAGCAGGCCGGTGTCAGGCATGGGAAGCCCCCCACGGGCCGTTGTAGGCGTCCTCGGTGTTGCGGCGGAGTTGGTCACACAGTTCGGCGAGGTCGACCTCCAGTCGGGACGCCACGAAGCGCACCGTGTGAGGCAGTAGATAGGGGGCGTTGGGGCGTCCGCGCGCCGGCGCGGGGGTGAGATAGGGCGCGTCCGTCTCGACGAGCAGCCGGTCGAGCGGCGTGGCGAGCAGCGCGTCCCGCAGCGATCCCGCGCTGCCGAACGTCACGACGCCCGGAAAGCTCAGCCAGAACCCCCGGGACGCGCACTCGCGCGCGAAGTCGGCGTCCCCACTGAAGCAGTGCATGATGACCCGTTCGGGCGCGCCGACGGCGTCGAGGACGCCGAGGATCGCCGCGTGGGCGTCCCGGTCGTGGATCACGAGGGTCAGGTCGTGCCGCTTGGCGATGTCGATGTGGGCCTCGAAGGATGTCCGCTGGACGACCTGGCCGGCCTCGTCGCGCGTCCGGAAGAAGTCGAGCCCGGTCTCGCCCACCGCGCGGACGTGATCCCCGGACCCGGCCAGTGCGTCGATCCCGGCGATCATCTCGTCGAGGTCACCCAGCCCCTTGCGAACCATGCGGGCCGCGTCGTTGGGGTGCAACGCCACCGCAGCGACGATCCGGTCGTGCCCGGACGCCAGCGCGACCGCGTCCCGGGAGGACGGCACGTCGCACCCGATCTCGACGAAGCCGGTCACGTTGACGAGCGCAGCGGCGGCGATGGAGTCTGCGACCGTGAGCCCCGAATGCTCCAGGGTGAACTCCGCGTGGGTGTGCGAGTCGATCGTGGGCACGGGGAGGGGGTCCGGGAGGGGAGGCAGCCGGAGCGCCTCGAGCACGGCGGCCACGCGGTCGCCATCGGCATCGCTCATCGCGTCCTCACTTCCCTGCCCTGGCACCCAGGGCGGCCTGGTACAGCTCCTTGCGGTTCGCACCGGTCATCGCGGCCACCTCGGTGACGGCCGCCGACAGCTTCTCACCTTCCGCGATCCGGGCCTGCACGAGTGCCAGGGCATCCTCACCGGACGCCTGCAGCTCGGCCCCGGCGATCACCACGGTGATCTCTCCCCGGGCCCCTTCGACGGCCCAGTCGGCCAGCTCGCCGAGCCCGCCCCGGACGACCTCCTCGTACGTCTTCGTCAGTTCGCGGCACACTGCGGCCTCGCGCTGCGGTCCGAGGGCGGACGCGCAGTCCCGCAGGAAGTCGGCCAGTCGGTGCGGTGCCTCGAAGAAGACCATGGTGCGGGGCTCGTTGGCGAGTTCGGCGAGGCGCCGACGCCGGGGGCCGCCCGATCGGGGCAGGAATCCCTCGAAACAGAAGCGCTCCACGGGCAGCCCCGACACGGCCAGGGCCGTCAGCACGGCTGAAGGGCCCGGGACCGCTGTCACCACCACGCCCGCATCGATCGCCGCGCGAACCAGGCGATACCCGGGGTCGCTGACGCTGGGCATCCCGGCGTCGGTCACCAGTACGACCTCCTCGCCGGCGAGCAGGTCGGCGACCAGGCCGGGCGTCCGGTCGGACTCGTTGCCGTCGAAGTAGCTGACGACCCGTGCGTCCGTGGTGATGCCCAGACGGGCCAGCAGCGTCCGGAAGCGGCGCGTGTCCTCGGCGGCCACGACGGACGCCCGTTGGAGCGCCGTCACCAGGGCCGGGGAGGCGTCACTGGAGTCCCCGATGGGCGTCCCGGCGAGGACGAGGCGTCCGCGGGGTGGTTCTGGGGTGGTCACCCGCCCATTCTCGCCTGTCCTCGCGTCCACAGTTGCCTGCAGCGGTGCGCGCGGAGCCACAACCTAGGATGGGGGCCGTGACGAGCGACTGGCCCCCGGGGGTGCCCCTCATCGACCGGGACCCGCCGAGTGGCCTCGATGTCGACGACCTGCCCGAAAGCGATGCCGCGTCGCCCTGGATGCGCCCGGTCGGCGACGTGGCCGTGCTGGAACAGCACGAGGCTCCCCCCACGCACGACGATGCGGTCGTCCCGCCCCTGCCCACTGCGCTCGACCTCCTCGACGACGGACGCATGTCTGACGGCGTGATCAGTTGGCTCGTCACCGCCGTGATCGCCGCCCTCGCCTTCGTGCTGCGGCTGGTCGACCTCAGGCGTCCGGCGAATCTTGTCTTCGACGAGACCTACTACCCCAAGGACGCCTGGAGCCTGCTCCACTTCGGCTACGAGCGCGACTTCATCGACAAGGCCAACGACCTCATCGCGTCCGGCACGTTCGACAACTCGATCTTCAAGGATTCGGCCGCCTACGTCGTCCACCCTCCATTCGGCAAATGGTTGATCGCCGGCGGAGAGTGGCTCTTCGGCATGAACTCGTTCGGGTGGCGGTTCGCGTCCCTCGTGTTCGGGACGCTCCTCGTCGTAGCGACCATCCGCCTGGCCCGACGACTGTCACGCAGCACGATGATCGGCGCGCTGGCGGGCATCCTGCTCACCTTCGACGGCCTGGCGTTCGTGATGAGCCGCACCGGGCTGCTCGACATCTTCCAGGCCACCTTCATCGTCGCGGCGGTGGCCTGCGTCGTCGCCGACCGTGACTGGTTCCGGCACAAGCTGGCTGACCACCTGCGCGCGACCGGCGTCCCCGATCTGGCGGGGACCTACGGCCCGGCGGTGTGGTTCCGTCCGTGGCGACTGATGGCCGGCCTCATGTTCGGTGGCGCGATCGCCGTCAAGTGGAACTCGCTGTTCGTCCTCGCCGCGTTCGGGATCGTCAGCGTGGTCTGGGACCTCACGGCCCGGCGTGTCGCAGGCGCCCGGGCACGCGCGCGCTGGTCGATCCTCACCGACGGCGTTCCGGCCTTCGTGCACCTGGTGCCGGTCGCCGTCGCGGTCTACATCGCCACGTGGATCCCGTGGATGGCGACCTACCGCAACCAGCACCGGACGTGGGGCATCACGCCCGGCCCCACCGTCACGCGATGGCTCGGCGAGCCCTTCGCGGCCCTGCTCGACTACCACCGGCAGATGTACGAGTTCCACACCGGCCAGTACATGAAGGACGCCACGCACGTCTACGAGGCCAACCCGGCCGGTTGGCTGATCATGAAGCGTCCGATCGGTATCGATGCCGTGAACGACATCAAGACGGGCGTCGAGGGATGCCAGGCCGTCAACGACACGTGCCTTCGCGTCATCTCGGGCATGGGGACGCCGATCCTGTGGTGGCTGGCGCTCGGCGCGCTCGTCGCCGGCATCATCTGGTGGGTCTCGGACGCGGACTGGCGTTTCTCGGTGCCCGTCATCGCGGCGATGTCCACCTATCTTCCCTGGTTCCGGTATGACGACCGTCCGCTCTTCTTCTTCTACGCGATCACGATCATCCCCTTCACGGTGACTCTTCTCGCCATGGCCCTCGGACGCATCATGGGCCCTGAGAGACATGGACGCCGTCGCTTCTGGGGTTCCGTGCTCACGGGTGCAGTGGTGTTGGCGGTGGTCGCGAACTTCGCGTTCATCCATCCGGTGCTCACAGACACCCTTCTGACACGCAAGCAGTGGCTCCTGCGCATGTGGTTCGCGTCCTGGATCTGAGCTGGACCGCGTCAACCTCGCCCGCGACCCGCCCCTAGGATGTGCCGCGGAAGGGAGAGCACATGCTCTGGAAACTGCACGGGAATGGTCATCTGGAACCGGGCGCGGTCGTCGCCCCCGACGAGCGGCTGAGTTGGGGCAAGACGGTGGGCCTCGGTGCCCAGCACGTGGTGGCCATGTTCGGTGCCACCTTCGTCTTCCCGCTGTTGATGGGCCTGAACCCACAGCTCGCGGTCATGATGTCGGGTGTCGCGACCCTCATCTTCCTGGTCCTGACCAAGAACAAGGTGCCCAGCTACCTCGGGTCGTCCGCGTCCTTCGTGGGGGTTGCGGCTGCGATCTACGCCGCCGGCGGCACTCCCGCGCATGTGACGGGCTCGATGTTCGTCGTTGGCCTGGTGCTCGCACTCACGGGCCTGGTGATCCACTTCCTGGGGTCGGGCGTCATCCACAAGCTGCTGCCCCCTGTGGTCACCGGCGCCGTCGTGATGCTGATCGGCTTCAACCTGGCGCCCGTCGTCGCCAACATCTACTGGCCGCAGGACCAGTGGACGGCCTTCATCGTGATGCTCGTCGTCATCGGCCTCTCGGTGGGCCTGCGCGGCTTCCTCGGACGTATCGCCATCTTCCTGTCCCTCATCATCGGCTACGCGCTGAGCGCCGTGCTCGACCGCGTGGCCGGCCCGATCACCAAGGTCGCCGACGGCGTCACCACCAGCACCTATCGCGTGAACTGGGCCAATGTGCGCACGGCCGACTGGATCGGACTGCCCCCGGTCACCGACTTCAGCACCTGGAAGCTCGGTGCCGCGACGAACGTCGTGGGCTGGCACTGGCCGGTGTTCTCGATCTCGTTCATCCTGCTCGCCCTCCCGGTCGTGATCGCCCTGATCGCCGAGAACACCGGCCACGTCAAGGCTGTCGCCGAGATGACCGGCCACAACCTCGACCCCGTCATGGGACGCGCGATCGCCGCCGACGGCCTCACCTCGATGCTCACCACGGGCGTCGGCGCCGGCCCGACGACGACGTACGCCGAGAACATCGGCGTGATGGCTGCGACCCGCGTGTACTCCACTGCTGCCTACGTGGTCGCCGCCATCGTGGCGATCGCCTTCGGCTTCTCCCCCAAGTTCGGCGCGATCATCTCGGCCACCCCGGGTGGGGTCCTGGGCGGTATCACGGTCGTGCTCTACGGCATGATCGGCCTGCTGGGCGCGAAGATCTGGAAGGAGAACAAGGTCGACTTCGGCAACCCGATCAACCTCGTCCCCGTCGCAGCCGGCATCATCATCGGCATCGGCAACGTGCCGCTCACCTTCAGCGACTCGTTCACGCTCGGCGGCATCGCCTTCGGCACCATCGTGACCGTCGTGCTCTACCACGTGGCCCGGGCCATCGCCCCGAAGTACCTCTCGGACGCCGCCGGCGGCGCCAACATCATCCTCGACACCCCCGGCATGTACGTCGAGGAGCCCGAGCCCGACGAGTACCCGAAGTACCGCGACCGCGGTGGACGCTGAGCCCGCGTCCGACCTCGTGGTGGGGACGGACGGCCTCGCCCGTCCCCGCTGGGCGTCCGACGACCCCCTGCTCCGTGACTACTACGACCACGAGTGGGGCCGACCCGTCCGCGACGAGCGGGGCCTGTTCGAGCGGCTCAGCCTTGAGGCGTTCCAGTCCGGGCTGAGCTGGGTGACGATCCTGCGCAAGCGTGAGAACTTCCGGTCGGCCTTCGCCGACTTCGACCCGGACGCGGTCGCGTCCTTCGATGACACCGACGTGGCGCGCCTGATGGACGACGCCGGGATCGTCCGCAACCGCCGCAAGATCGAGGCCACCGTGGTCAACGCCCGCGCGACGGTCGCGCTGCGTCCGCTGGGCGGTCTACCCGACCTCGTCTGGTCGCACCGACCCGAGGCCGACCCCGAACCCCGGACGCTCGCCGACATCCCCACCCGCTCGTCCGGATCGGTCGCGCTCTCGAAGGCGCTCAAGCGGGCCGGCTTCACCTTCGTCGGCCCGACGACCATGTTCGCCCTCATGGAGGCCACCGGAGTGGTGAACACCCATCTCGTGGGGAGCCACCGACGACCGCACGCCCAGTCACGAGCAGGCGAGTGACCGACTGGCGAGTCGGCGGTTGGCGATCACCGGTTGGCAACAATTCGCGAAATCTGTGCATCGAAAGGCACACTTGTCGGTGTAACGGGCTTGGTTGCGCC
>ERZ795044.5158-NODE-5158-length-10609-cov-4.518382_pt1 | contig 10609 bp, 9 predicted proteins | sample MGYA00375128_ERZ795044 | MGnify/ENA primary metagenome ERZ795044 (study PRJEB30173, sample SAMN05720213) | anaerobic digester metagenome | isolation source: active sludge of municipal wastewater-treating anaerobic digesters | place: USA | collected 2014-12-22 ... | reverse complement strand
AGCATCGCGGACCGCGTGCAGGATTACATCCGCGGCGCCCTGCCCTCGGGAAACTGTTCGATCGAGCGCTGCGCCGCGAAGCTGGGCATGTCGGTTCGCACGCTGCAGGCGAACCTGAGCCAGTCCGGGCTGAAGTTCTGCGACATCCTCGAGCGGCAACGTATCGAGCTTGCCCGCAATTACCTGGGCCAGGATCAATTGTCACTGGACGACGTCGCGGCCAACCTGGGCTATTCCGAACAATCGAGCTTCGGGCGCGCATTCAAGCGATGGACCGGCACGACGCCCCTGCTCTACCGCCAGGGCATGGCGGCGTCGCGCGGATTATCTGCACAGGAGCACTGAACTGTCTGGATCCGCAATTCCGGCGCCTGGGGCAACTGCATCCCGCCACGCCCCCAAGGCATGCGTGTAGCATTGACCCGACACAACGGAGGCGAGGGTTCGATGGGCAATTCTTCGGGGAAGCCGGTTGCACTGGTCACTGGCGCGAGTTCCGGCATCGGCGAGACGACGGTGCGGCGCTTTGCTGCCGGGGGTTATGACATCGTGGCGCTCGCGCGACGCAAGGATCGTCTCGAGCAGCTCGCCCGGGATTTGTCGGGGATCTGCCGGGTCGAGATCCTTGCCGCGGACGTCACCACGAAAGACACCCCCGAAAAGGCCGTTGCAATCGCCAGCAGCGTCTTCGGCAGGCTCGACTGCCTGGTGAACAACGCCGGCTCGGGAAAATGGGCGCCGGTCGATCAGACCGACGACGCGCTGCTCGACGAAGTCATCGACATCAGCCTGAAGGCGCCCTTCCGTTTCTGCCGCGAGGCACTGCGCGTGATGGGCCCGGGGTCGTCGATCATCAACGTGGGTTCGACCTTCGGGCTGCTGGGCGGGCTGGACGGCGGGGCGTACTGCGCCGTAAAGGCCGGGCTGATCGGCCTCACCCAGACGATGGCCGCCCAGTACGGCGCCAGGGGCATCCGCTCCAACCTCGTCGCTCCCGGCGTCATCCGCACGGAAATGACCAGTGGCCACTGGGAGTTCCCGTCCTTCCAGCGCATCAACCAGGAAATGACCCCCTGCGACCGCGACGGAACGACCGAGGACGTGGCCCACACGATCTTCTTCCTCGCCTCGAAAGAGGGAAGCTACATCAACGGCCAGACGATCGCGCTGGACGGAGGCTGGTCCACCACCAAGTACCTCTGCCACGAGGCGCTTGTTTGCGAGAGAAAGCCCGCCTGACCCGTAGGTCGCCATTCATGGCGATATTGGCATTGGCGTGCGGGTCGCCATTCATCGTAGGTCGCCATTCATCGTAGGTCGCCATTCATGGCGACAGCAGCGTCGGAAAAGGCACATGTCGGCATGAATGCCGACCTACGGGAAACAATAGGCGGCGACGGCCCTCGCCTGCCCGCCTCGCCCACCCAGCTCGGAGAGCAGGGCCTTCATGCGGTAGGTCCACAGGTGCAGCGACATCTCCAGCGTCATGCCCATCGCACCCATCATCTGGTGAACGTCGTAGATGACACGGGTGGCACTGTCCTGCGCATGCAACGCGGCGAGCGCGGCGTCGCCGGCATCGCCCGTCCACGCGGCCTTGAGCGCCAGCCAGCGGACGCCGCCGGCGAGCACGGCGCATTCGGCCATGCGATGGCGTAGCGCCTGGAAGGTGCCCAGCGGCCGGCCGAACTGCTTGCGCACACCCAGGTGCTCCACCGTCGCATCGATGGCGGCCTGCAACAGGCCGGCGATCTCGGCGGCACAGGCCACGCGCAGCCACGTGCGCACGGTCGCCGCCTCGTCCGCCGCGAGCGGCCTGACCGCAGGACGGCCCGTCAACCGACCCATCGGATAGGCGTACAGCGACTCGACCGGCGCCACTTCGTCCGGCGCGGGATGGGCAATGCCGATGTTCTCGCCATCGATGACGATCACGGTCCCGGCGCCCACCAGGAAACGACCGGGGCGACCGTTCTCGACCAGCGCGAACGGACGCGGCAACTCGATGTCCAGCTGCGGGCGCAGCAGCATCGACAGCGCGATCTCGGCCGTGCACGGCAGCCTGGCGAGACGCTCCACCGCCAGCGCGGCAGCGAGCGTCCCGAGCTCGGGAATCGCGGCGATATCGAAGTACTGCCCCGCTTCTAGCTCGCGCTCCAGTTCCTCTCCCACCAGCGCAAAGCCGTGGAACTCGGTGGGCACGGTGGTGAACTGCGCGGCCAGCTTGTCGAGCGCGTCCGCTATCGCGGACTGGTCGGAATTGAGCGTGAAATCCATCAGCGGGGCTCCCGTGGAAGCCGAAGCAATTCGGTGGCGATCAGGTTCAGCTGTATTTCGGCGGCGCCGGAGGCGATGCCGGCGACAATGCCGCGCTGGTGGTGGGCGAGCAACATCGGATCGCCGCCGGCCAGCGCATCGGGGACATGTTCGACCACGAACTCCGAGACCAGCCGCTCGCAGTTGACGGTGGAAAAGCGACCGGCACTGGCTTCAGGACTCGTTGCCTGGCCGTGTACCCGTTGATCGATGATGCTGTAGCTGTACAGACGCGACACTTCGCAGGCCGCGTGCGCTCTTGCCGCTTGCGCGGCGGCATCCGGACCGAAGCGATCGGCGTTCTTCAGCAACGCCACGGCGCGGTGCAACATGCGCGAGGCGAGCGCGAAGCGCGGAATACCGACGCGCTCGAGCGACAGGGAGACACGCACGATATCCCATGCCTGCCCTTCCTCGCCCAGGCGCGCGGTCTCGGGCACCTCGACATCGTCGAAGAAGACCTCGTGGATATCGCCCTCGCCGATGATGCTCGGAATCTGGCGCACGGTGATGCCGGGCGTATCCATCGGCAGCAGGAAGATCGAGATGCCGCCCTTGCCCGGGGAGGTGCGCGCCAGCAGGAAGCAGGTATCGGCATGCCCGGCGTAGGAGGTCCAGATCTTCTGGCCGTTGATGCGGTAGACATCACCGTGCCGGTCGGCGCGCGTACGCAGCGAGGCGAGATCCGACCCGGCCTCCGGCTCCGAGAAACCCTGGCACCAGAGCGATGCGCCGCGCGCCATGGGCGGAATGTAGCGGGCCTGCTGCTCCTGCGAGCCATAGCGCATCAGCGTCGGGCCGATCCAGTTCACGTTCATGTACTGGCCACCGCGCGGCTCGCCCGCGGCCCACATCTCCTCGGCGAGGATGAAGGCGATCCAGGGATCGGCGTCGCGACCGCCCCAGCGCGCCGGCCAGTGGGGTACCAGCAGGCCGGCGTCGGCCAGCGCACCGCAGAACTCCCTGGAGAACAGGGTCTGCGCCTTCGAGCCGGGACCGTGGGCCAGTTCTTCCCAGTTGTCCGGCAAATTGGCCTCGAGAAATGCGCGAACAGTCGAACGGAAGTCCTGCTGTTCTGTATTCCAGTCAAAATCCATCGGCGCGTGTTCCGGGTTGGTGGTTGATCTTCAGGACGGCTGCCCCGCGATCAGTCGCTCTTGCCTTTGGCACCGATGCCCTTGATGTAACGCTCGATGCCGGCGAGGTAATCCGGGTTGAGCATCAGCGCGCTGTTGGCCAGACGCTCTACATTGCGCGCCTGCGCCAGGCCCACATCGTGCGCCAGCTCGATCGCAATCTTGGCCGTGCCCATCTGCTCGCCATGCTGCGCCGCCAGGTGGCGGCAGAAACGCATCACGTCCGCATCGAAGGTCTCGTCGGGGAACACCTCGTGCACCAGGCCCATGATCAGCGCCCGGTCCGCATCGGCGGGGAGGTTGGCCATGATCAGGTAGCGCGTCCAGTGCGTGCCGATGATGCGCGCCAGGCGACTGACGCCGTTGGACGCCGGCAGCACGCCGAACTTGCCCTCGGGAAAGGCATAGCTCGCGCTCTTTGCCGCCAGGCGGAAATCGCACGACAGTGACATCTCCAGGCCGCCACCCACGCAAGGGCCCTGGTGGGCCACCACGATCGGCTTCTCGATGGATTCCATCTCGTCGTAGATGCGGCGCATGCCGTGCAGCCCCAGCCGGTGCCGCTCGCGGATCGCCACGCCGGTGTGGTCGGGCGAGCGCGGCGCTTCCGAGCGGTCACGCAGATCGGCACCGGAACAGAAATAGCGGCCCGTGGCACGAATCAGCATGACCTTGAGCGCGGGCGTATCGCGCAAGCGATGCAGGGCCGCCTCGAACAGGGCCATGGTCTGGCCGGTCAGGGCATTGAGCTTGTCCGGACGATTGAGCGTCGCGATGAGAATCGCGCCGTTTTCCTCCGTCAACAGGTGCGGTGCTTCCGACATGACGTCCCTCTTCATGGGTCCGAATTCATCCGGACATTGCGTGGGTCCGAATTCATTCGGACATGATTCACGCGCGCGTGCGCGGCAAACCCAACCCGCGCTCCGCGATCATGCTGCGATGCACTTCGCTGGTTCCGCCATAGATCGTGGTGGCCTGGGAATGGCGATAAGCCATGTTGAGCGCGCCGGCAGGCCCCGCGCGGTCCGCCAGCGACCAGGGCGCCGTGAGATCCAGCAGATCGCGCGCATCGCTCTGGAATTTCTCCGAGGAGAACATCTTCGCCATCGGCCCGTAGGCGAAGTTCGGCTTCTTCTCCGCGATCGCCCACTGGGCCCGGAACGTCAGCATGTCGGACACCATCAGGTTTGCCGCGCTCCGCGCCAGGCGCACCTGTGCATTGCTCTCCTCGATCAACGGGCGACCCGTGTGTTGTATCTGGCGGCACAGCTCTTCGGCATTCCTCAGCATCGCACGCTGGGACTTGGAGAAGCCACCGCCGTGCTCGAGCTCCAGGCTGGCGCTCATCGTCGTCACGCCGCCGTCGATCTCGCCGAGGCGATAGCTGTCGGGAAGGCGTACACCGTCATAGAAGGTGATATTCGTGCGCTCGTCCTGGAAGGTGTGGACCGGCTGTATCGTCACGCCGCCCGCCTTCAGCGGCACGATGAACATGGTCAGCCCCTTGTGCTTGGGCACATCGGGGTTGGTGCGGCACAGCATCAGCACGTAGCTGGCGAGGTTGGCGCCGCTGGTGAACATCTTGGTGCCGTCGATGCGCCAGGAACCATCCGGCTCCTGGGTCGCCTTGCACTGGGCAGCGAACACGTCGGAACCCGAACCCGGCTCCGAGTAGCCGAGGCTGCAGATCACCTCGCCCGCCATGATCTTGTCGAGCACATCGCGCTTGAGCTCGTCGCTGCCGAAGCGATGGATCATCAACGCGACCATCTGCGCGACATTGGCTGCGGGATTGTTATAGCCCTGGTGCTCGAAGGCATCCATCGCGGCGATCTTGGCATAGGGCGAAAGACCGCGTCCGCCGACACTCCTGGGCAGGCCGAGGTAGAGCAGCTTCGCGTCGGCGAGCTTCTTGTTGAGCTCGGGCACGAAGCCTTCCCACGAGTAGTGGAACTTCTTGCGCATCTCGGACGTGACGTTCGCATCGAAGAACGCGTTGATCTCCCCGGTGATGGCGCGCGCGTCGTCGCCGAGGTCGAAGTCGATCGGCACATCGCCCGCTTCGGGCAGTACCGCCGTTTCCCCGGCATAGAAGCGCCGACCGGCCTCCTCGAGGAACCGTTGCGGATCGCCGAAGACCAGTGGCCACGCCTTGGCGCGCAGGTTGTAGAGAAAGATGTCGTATTCGGTGGTCAGTCCGTAGCCGCCGAAGGTGTGCAGCGCCTGGGCGACGCTGCGGGTCGCCGCATCGACATTCCACCAGGCTGCCAGTGACACCGTGGCACCGGCTTCGGCAGAGTTGTCCGCAATGTCGCGAATGCTCTTCCAGACCAGGAACTTGCCGCCGTCGACGTCGCACAGCAGGTCGGCCAGCGGATGCGAGATGCCCTGGAAGGTGCCGATGAGCTGGCCGAACTGCTTGCGCTCGCAAGCATACGCAGCCCCCAGCTTCAGCGCTTCACGGGCCAGGCCGGCGAGCGCGGCTGAAATCAGCAGCTTCCACTCTTCCACGGCCTGCGCAAAGATTCCGAGCGCCCGCGCGCCGGAGCCGAGCACCGTGCGGGGATGGGCCGACAGGTCCAGTTCCGCGATGGGCGTCGATGCCAGGTTCGGTTCGCCAAGCCGTGCGCTTTCGGGAATGAAGACGAGCACGACATCATCGCCACTGCGCGCGATGACCGCGCGGGCAATCGCGCCGCCGGCAACCCATTGCCGCGGCGTCGTGACCGCATCGTGAAAGGCCAGCGTGACGATCGCCTCGCCGCTGACCACGTCGCCGAGCAGCGAGCCGGCCTGCTCGCCGCCGTACTGCGCCAGCAGCCGTGCCGAAACCAGCGTTTCGGCGACCGGGCCCGAGGCCAGCGTGCGCCCCGCTTCCTCCATCAGCACGACGGCATCCATGAGCCCGAGGCCCAGGCCGTCCAGTGCCTCCGGCACCCGCAGGGAAAAGGCGCCCAGTTCGGCCAATCCTCTCCACATCACCGGATCGAAACCGCCGGGCATGGCGGCACGCACGCGCGCCATGGTGCTGTGCTCGTCCAGGAAGCGCGCGAAGGTCTCGCGCATCATCCGCTGATCTTCGGAAAGCTCGAAGTTCATGGCAAAAAGGACTCCAGAAAGTGGCGGCTCACCCGGCGTTTTGGCAGTCTGGAACAATACCCCGCGAGCTCGAAAGTAGTCAACATCGATGTTCAATATGCTTGGCGGATACACCACGGCATACTGCCCTGGCAATGAACCTGAGCAGCTGTACGCACGCGGCGGCTTCATGGACCGACGAAAGCTGCCCGGCTTCGCGCGGTGACGACGTCGAACAACGCGCGCTTTGCGGGGTGCCCGCCGATCAGGAGCGGGGATCTTGATCAGCCGGTACGTTCGGGAAAGAGATCCGGCATCCAGCGCGACACCAGGGTTGCAGGGAAAGCGAGATGGAGAGGCAGCTTCGGGCTCGCCGATGTGATGGCGCCGCGCTCAATCAGCGCCGCGACGACGCGCCCTGTCTGCCGCTCGCCGGTTCCAATGATCGTCTGGGGCTTTTCCGGAGTGCTCGGCCCGCCGCGCAGGAGAGTTCACCCGATGGTTGAGGCGAAACGTAAGCGGGAGCGGCAGGTGAACCCCTTTGTATCGCCACAGGCAGGGCGGGCGCTGGTCGCCCGGCGGCTCCGGACGCAGTTCGATGAACTCCTCGACGACGAAGTCCTCGGGGCACGAGCGGATGCGTGCGCTGCCGGCGGCGACCGCGGAACGGGAGCACGAGTTGATCGCAGAGTACATGCGCGGACGCTCGCAACGTCTAGAGCAATGCCTTGAGATCCTTGATCATCAGGAACAGGTGGTACGGATCGGTCGGGCTGGGTTCGAACTCCCAAGCCTCGTACCACCGACGAGCGGCGTCGTCCTTGGCATGCACCAGCAGACAGCGGACGCCCGCGATGTCAGCGGCTTGCGCAGTGCGCAGCAGCGCATCCTTGAGCAGCGCCTGACCAAGGCCCTTGCGCTGATGCCCCGTGTGCACCGCGAGCCGGGCCAGGATCATCACCGGTACCGCATGACGCGCCAAGCCCTTCATCACCCGTGACGGTGCAGCCTCCGGATCGACGCTGCCGACGGCGAGGGTATAGAAACCGACCACCGCATCGCCCTGGCAGCAGACGTAGGTCTGTGCGCTGTTGGCCTTCTGATTGACAAGTGCGAAGCGCTGGAGGAACTGGTTCAGCGCGGGTTGGCCGCAATCGAAGCCATCTACCCGGTCCGACGCAGTGAGTTTGCGGACGCGCGAGTATTCGCCGCTCAACCCAGCAGCCCGGGTTCTCGCAGCAACTTCTTCAGCCGCGGCTTAGGTTGCACCGGACGATCGAGCGCCTCCTGGAACGCTCTCCACTGCGCGTCGTCAAGCGCGAAACTGCGACGGTCGGCGAGCGTTTGGGCGGCCGCCGTCACGCCCGCGTCGAGCAGAAACTCGCTGACATTCTTGTGGCAGGCGCGCGCAGCCTCCTGCAGCAGTTGCTTGACCGGTCCGCTGGCGCGGACATCGATGCGTTCGGTCTTGGACAAATTCTGGGTGCCCATGTCACCTCCCTCGGCGGCTCTGAATGCGCTCATTATAATGTCCGGACGATGTCCTGACAATGGTATTTGCCGCGCCCCCCTGAGTGCCTTCACGACAAACGCTTGCGAGGATCGAACACATCGATCCGCGGGCTCTCGCGACCTCTAATGCGCAAGGTCTTGAGATCCTCGAGCAACGCCTGACCGCGACCCTTGCGCTGATGCCCCTTGTCCACCGCGAGCCGGACGAGGGTCATCACCGGTACAGGGCGATGTAGCCAGCGGGAACCGGGGGGCATTGCTGATGTTTGTCTGGGCGGGTCAGACCAACGACGCCCCGGGCACCCATACCACGTTGTTCATTTTTGCGCGGCGTTCGCGAAACGCGAACAGCGTCGAAACGTGAACAATTCCGTTGACCCCTGTTCAGATTTTCCCTATCGTTCACGTAACGCGAACAGGAGCGAAACGTGAACACAGGCCCAGTCGTCACCGGCGACGCTGAGTTGGGGCTCGTCCAGCGGGCGCTCTGCGCGCTGGCGGGCACGGCTGGCGTCGGCGGACACGTGCTCGAGGAAGATGGGCTGCTCGCCAATGGCGTCACCGCGGATGCCCTGGTCGAGCTGACGGCGGCGGGAGTCACTTACCCTTACGCCGTCGAGACCACGCGCGTCGATCGGTTCGCGGCGATCGGACAGATCAAGCAGCAGCTCGATCGCTTCGATCGGCCGGGGCTCCTGGTCGCGCCGCGGATCACCGCGGAGACCGCGAAGCAGTGTCGAGAGCTTGGGGTGCAGTTCCTCGATCTCGCGGGGAACGCATACCTGCACATCGGCAACCTCCATGTCTTCGTCACGGGTCAGAAGCTGAAGCCCGACGAGGAGCGCGAGCTCCTCGGCATGGCCACCAGGGGACCCCAGCGTGCCACCGCGAACGCGCTCCGCGTGATCTTCGCGCTGCTCTGCTGGCCCGAACTCCTGAACGCCAACTACCGTGACATCGCACGCGCCGCCCGCGTCGCACTCGGCACCATCGGCGCCGTGTTCCAGGACCTCGAGGCGCGCGGATTCATCGCCGGCAACCCGAAGAAGGCTGAGCGGCGCTTCCTCGATCGCCGCCGCCTGATCGAGGAATGGGTGACCACGTATCCCCTGAGACTTCGCCCGAAGCTTCACGCGCGACGCTTCCGTGCGGACAATCCCCAGTGGTGGCAGAACGCGGATCTCACGAACCTGGCGGCGCAGTGGGGTGGCGACGTCGCGGCGGACAAGCTCACGCAGAATCTCAAGCCCGCCACCGCCACGCTGTACCTCCAGCCCGACGACGCCCAGCGGCAGGTGACGCACCTGGTGATGACGCACCTCTGGCGGAAAGACGCAAAGGGCAACATCGAGGTGCGCGATGCGTTCTGGCGCCCACCCAAAGGCAAGGCGCTCGAGCCGACAGTCCCGCCACTTCTCGTGTACGCCGACCTCCTCACGACCAACGACCCGCGCGCTCACGCCGTGGCGCGCGAGATCTATGACCAGTACCTGCAGCATGACCCTAAGGCCGTGACCTGACCGGCCCGTCGATGCCGCAACGATAGCGCTCGTCCGTGCGGTGGGCGCAGTGGCCGCAGGCCTCGGCCTCCCGATGCTCCTCGTCGGCGCCACCGCGCGCATCGTGCTGCTCGAGCACGTGCACGGGCTCACCACCGGCCTCGGCACGCGCGATATCGATTTTGCCTTCGCGGTGTCCGGCTGGCCGACGTTCGATGCGCTGAAGCGCGCGCTCATCGCGAGCGGACCGTTCGAGGCCTCGCGCGATGCCGCGCACCGGCTCTACTATCGCCCACCCTCGGGCGAGAGCGGCGCGATTGTCGACCTGATACCGTTCGGCGGGGTCGAGGGCCCGGGCGGAGCGCTCGCCTGGCCGCCTGACCTGGATGTCGTGATGAGCGTCGTCGGCTTTCACGATGCGCACGAGGCCGCCGCCGATGTCGAGATCGCGCCGGGGCTCGTCGTCCGCGTCGCCTCACTCCCGGGCATTGCACTCCTGAAGCTCTTCGCCTGGCGCGATCGCGGCCTCAGCAATGCGAAGGACGCCCTAGACTTGCATATGCTCCTACGCCGCTACGGCGAGACGGGCGTCGACACGCGGCTCTACCACGAGGCGCTGGATCGGTTCGAGGCCCTCGACTATGACCTCGAACTCGCCGCCGCCTGGCTCCTCGGCCGAGACGCCGCAACGCTCGCAGGCCCCGACACTCGCACCCAGGCGCTCGCGATCCTGACGAACACGACCGCCTGCGAGCGACTCATCAACGACATGGCGCGCACATCTGGCGATGGCGCGATCGATCCCCTTCGGCGCCTACTCGATCAGTTCGTGAGCGGTTTCCTGGCGCTCGCGTAACTGGACATGAGGCGCCACTCGCGACGATACCGCGCGAGGACCGGGCCGAGGAGGATGCGCTCGCGCTGCATCCCAAGCTCAGCGATGCAGCGGTGATTGGCGTATGCCGCCGTCGCCGTCCCTGTAGTACGAGCGTATCTATTACAACTTTTCAGTAAAACCAGCCTGACACCACAGGCAAAACCCTGGAGAATGCAGTTGAAAAAATC
>ERZ795044.5157-NODE-5157-length-10609-cov-6.296191_pt1 | contig 10609 bp, 10 predicted proteins | sample MGYA00375128_ERZ795044 | MGnify/ENA primary metagenome ERZ795044 (study PRJEB30173, sample SAMN05720213) | anaerobic digester metagenome | isolation source: active sludge of municipal wastewater-treating anaerobic digesters | place: USA | collected 2014-12-22 ... | reverse complement strand
CTTTCAGAGTGAAAGCCTGCAATAACGATGGTGTATGGAATGATACAGGAATTGCCATAAAGATCACAATCACCCCTCCTATCTGGAAAACAAAGTGGTTTACGGCGCTGTTTGCACTTACTGTTACCGGACTTATTTTTGTGTACATCCGATTCAGAACAAATTCTCTCGTAAAACAAAATGTATTGTTGGAAGACAAGGTTAATCTTCGGACATCTGAATTACAGGAAAAAAATGTCGAGCTTACAAAGACGATGGAGAATCTGAAGTCGACACAAACACAACTTATCCAATCCGAAAAGATGGCTTCGCTCGGACAGCTCACGGCCGGTATTGCACATGAAATTCAGAATCCATTGAACTTCGTCAATAATTTTTCTGAACTCTCAGTGGAACTCATTAATGAAATGGAAGAAGGTGTTTCTCCTGAAGAACAAAAAGATATTACTGATGACCTGAAACAGAATCTGGAGAAAATACATTTTCATGGTAAACGTGCTGATAGCATTGTAAAAGGAATGCTTCAGCATAGTCGCTCGTCAGTAGCAGAAAAGCAACCGACTGATATCAATAAGATGGTGGAAGAGTTTTTCAATCTTGCATATCACGGAATGCGCGCTCAGGATCCGGGATTCAATTGCACGATGGAAAAAAATCTTGCGAAAGATTTACCGCAGATCAAAGTCATTTCTCAGGATATCAGTCGCGTAATACTGAATATTTTCAACAATGCATTCTATGCAGTTGCAGAAAAGAGTAAGATGAGCGGAAAAGATTATCAACCAAAAGTATCTATCACTACAGCTCAATCTGATGGAAAGATAGCGATCAATATTCGTGATAATGGAAAAGGAATTTCTGATGATATCAAAGATAAGATCTTCAATCCATTCTTCACTACCAAACCAACAGGACAAGGAACAGGACTTGGCCTTTCAATTAGCTACGATATTATTGTAAAAGGACATAATGGAACATTAGTTGTAAATTCAAAGGCAGGAGAATTTACAGAGTTCTTAATAACTTTGCCTGTCTGATTAAAATTATTTTCACACTAGAGACCATGATCAAAATACTAATTGTAGACGACGAACAGGATGTAGAAATGTTGTTCACTCAACGTTTCCGAAAAGAAGTAAAGAACAACGAAGTGATGATTAACTTCGCTTTCAATGGCGAAGATGCATTGAGTTACTTAAAAAAACTCGACCCGTTTGATGTTGTTCTAGTTTTGAGCGACATCAATATGCCGGGTATGACCGGACTTGAATTACTCAAGGCAATAAAGAAGGACTTTCCGACTTTAAAAGTAATGATGGTCACTGCATATGGTGATGACAATAATTATAAGAACGCTATGGACTTTGGAGCCGATGATTTTGTTACAAAGCCTGTAGACTTCAATATTCTTAAGGAGAAAATTTTAACTTTAGCTGTCAAATAATAACTCTAAACAAAATGGAAAGACCTGCCAAAATACTTGTGGTAGACGATGAGCCGGATCTGGAGTTGTTGATCAAGCAGCGCTTCCGTCATCGTATAAAAAACAATGAAGTAACCTTTGAATTTGCTTCTAATGGAAGAATTGCGCTTGAGAAATTGGGCGAAGACGGAAATGATTTCGACATGATCCTTACCGACATCAATATGCCGGAGATGGATGGACTGACGTTATTAAATAATATCAAAGAACGATTTCGCCATTACAAAGCTGTTGTCGTTAGTGCTTACGGTGATATGGAGAATATCCGCACAGCAATGAATCGTGGCGCATTCGATTTTATTACCAAGCCAATCGACTTTACTGACCTTGACACTACTATTAACAAAACTGTAGATGAAATGCGTTTTATCAGGGCAGGTCAGCATGCACAGGAAAAACTAATCGACACTATTCGTGACAAAGAAAAGGCTGAGCAAAGTGAAAAATTCAAACAGCAGTTTCTGGCTAATATGAGTCATGAGATTCGTACTCCTATGAATTCAATCATTGGTCTTACGAATTTACTTATAAAAACCAACCTCGACGATCATCAGCATAAATACCTGAATGTAATTAAAAAATCGTCGGAGAATTTATTAGTAATCATCAATGACATTCTGGATCTTTCGAAAATAGAAGTTGGGAAAATGGATTTCGAGAAAATTCCATTCTCCGTTGAAGATGCTCTTGAAACTGTTTATCATGCCATGCTATTCAAGGCTGACGAAAAGAAGCTTTCGTTCAAGATCAACATAGGACCGAACGTTCCGGGTATTATTGAAGGAGATCCAACTCGACTAAATCAGATTCTAATTAATCTTGCAGGAAATGCTATTAAATTTACAGCTAACGGTGGAGTCACGATCGATATTAACGAGATCAACCGACAAGGCAATATGAGTATGCTTCAGTTTTCAATCATCGATACAGGAATTGGCATATCGGAAGAAAGCATAAGCAAGATCTTTGACAGTTTTTCTCAAGCCAGCAGTGATACAACAAGGAAGTTCGGCGGTACGGGATTAGGACTTACAATTTCCAAACAATTGATCGAACTACAAGGTGGTACTATTCAAGTAAAATCAGAACTCGGAAAAGGAACCTCTTTCATTTTTACAATTCCTTATACGATTGGAGAGAAAAAGACCGGCCAGGAAGGGCCAAAACATGGGGATGTAAATGGTGTTGAGCTAAAAGGCATTAGAATTCTTTTAGTTGAGGACAATCCGTTCAATCAAATGGTAGCTACAGATACACTTAACGACTTGATACCTGATCTTGTTATCGATATTGCTGAGAACGGACTGATCGCTTTACAGATGTTGGCAGATTCAAATTATGATGTCGTACTTATGGATATTCAAATGCCGGAGATGGATGGATTTGAAGCAACAAAGAAGATCCGGGAAATGGATGCTATAAAAAGAGCTACGCCTATCATGGCAATGACTGCAAATGTTACTCCGGAAGAGGTAAGCAAATGTTTTGAAGCCGGCATGGATGCATATATTTCTAAGCCTTTTGAAACTCAGGACTTATTGAACAAGCTTGGAAAACTAACTATACTTAATACAAAAAACTGATATTTACATAGACAAAAAAACTATTATGGAACGCACAACTGACATGACATTTTTGAAATCCTTCACAGGAGGAAATCCGGACAAGATGAAAAAATACATCTCCATGTTTTTATCTTATTGCCCCGGCCAAATTCAAACCATGAAAGACCAACTGGAGGCGCAAAATTACGATGGACTCCGCGGAACAGCTCATGCTTTGAAACCACAAATCACCTACATGGGAATCAAAGGCGGAGAAGACCTGATCAAAGGAATTGAAAATCTGGCCGGCACAAAATCCAATGTTGAAAAGCTACCTGAAATGCTTGGAAACTTCCAGACAATCTGTACTTCTGCAATGGAAGAATTGAAACAAGAAATCGCATAATCCGTTTCAAACCACACAAACCCGCAAATAATTAAAATTTCGAAGAATTTTATCCGGATTACAGCGCTGATCAGAACTTACAAAGCTTGATTTTGTTTTGATTTCCCCGCTTCAATCCAATTAAATTTTTCTATTTTTGGACTCCCAACACACCCCATGAAAACAGTAAAAACCATATTTATTGTCGATGACGATCCAATGCAGGCAATGATGCTTCAGGATTATCTCAGTAAATATTCAACTTTCACACTCACAGTATTCAACAGTGGCGAAGAATGCCTGAAAAATCTTGACAAATCGCCGGACATCGTTTTCCTTGATTACAATTTCGATAAAGCCGGACGAAATGCCATGGATGGTATTGAGATCTTGAAAGAGATCAAGAAAGCGAAGCCACTAACAGAAGTCGTTATGATCAGTGGTCAGGACAGAATTGAAGTTGCCGTGAATACGATCAAGTATGGCGCCTTCGATTATATCGTAAAAAGCGAAAGCGCTTTCCATCGTTCGGAGAATGTTATTTTCAATATTATAAAACGAATGAAGCTTCAAGGTGAAGCTCGTTTGTATAAAAAACTGACTTTGCTTTTCGGAGTATGTCTTTTGGGATTCATTTTGCTTGTCGTTATCCTTTATCAAATGGGGTATATTGCGAAAAGTCCGGGATGGATCTAAAATCAATGTGAAGTTTGAAGTGTGGAGTGTGGGTGCACGAGCATACTGTCCGATAAAACTAATTTCATAGGGCAGTAAATGCTAGCTTCAAGTTCTTGATTTCAATTTTTCTTTTTTTGTTTGCCCAAAATCCCGATAGCTATCGGGAGAAACAAAAAAAGGGCCCAACGTGCACCAAATCATTTGAAACTTCGATTATTAGACACAACCTTGATTAACTTTTCAAATGATTTCGCGCAGCACGTTGACTCCCCACACAATAACTGTCCTATCTTTGATTTAGAAAGATGTGTGTCAAGAAATTGTGGGGGCTTACTATGAATTGATTCTGCGAACAGTTGATTTAAGTTATAATTTAACGCTTAAATTGAACAGTTTGATTTATATCGAACAGTAGTGGTGCACGAGTCAGGGATCGGTTTTTACTGCAGCTTGACTCTGGCACTGGTACTGACACTTTTTTTGATTTTTCCTTTGAGTAGCTTGATGTTTTTTTACATATCTTCACATTAGCCCACTGAAGCGGCTTTCCGGCTATGCCTCACTTTCCGAATCACATTAAATCCAAATTGCCACAGGTTGGCACCACAATTTTTTCGGTGATGTCTGCTCTTGCAAATGAATACAAGGCCATCAATCTTTCTCAGGGATTTCCAAACTTCGAAGTATCGGAAGAACTTGTTTCATTGATGAATCATTACATGAAAAAAGGGATGAACCAATATGCACCTATGCAAGGGATCATTTCTTTACGTGAGCGAATTGCAGAAAAAGTTCAGGATCTCTATGGTGCTGTTTACAATCCGGAAACTGAGATCAATATTACCAGTGGAGGGACACAGGCAATTTACACTGCAATAACAGCGATGATCAGAGAAGGTGATGAAGTTGTTATTTTCGAACCAGCATATGATTGCTATGCGCCGGCTATTCAGTTAGCAGGTGGAATTCCTGTGTACATACAATTGACGGCTCCTGATTATTCAATCGACTGGACGAAAGTTAAAAAACTCATCACACAGAAGACGAAGATGATCATAATCAACACTCCTCATAATCCTGCAGGAACAATAATGACAGCTGCAGATATGAAAGAGTTAGAGAAAATCACTTCCAATTCAGAGATCACTATCATAAGCGACGAAGTGTACGAACATATTTTGTTCGATGGATTGAGACATGAAAGTGTTATGCGTTATCCGAAATTGGCTGAACGTAGTTTTGTTGTTTTCTCATTCGGAAAAACATACCATACTACAGGTTGGAAAATGGGATATTGTCTGGCGCCGGAAAATCTGATGACAGAATTCAGACGTGTTCATCAATTTGTTGTTTTTTCATCGACAACCTTTGCACAATATGCACTGGCAGATTTTATGAATAATAAAAATTACTTGGAATTGCCGGCATTTTATCAGGAGAAACGCGATTACTTCCTTAAACTTATCGCAGGATCAAAATTCAAATTCATTCCTTCGAAAGGTTCTTACTTTCAATCATTGGATTATAGCGACATCACCAAAGAAAAAGATTTTGATTTCGCTGTGCGGTTAACGAAAGAAAATGGAATTGCATCTGTCCCTGTTTCTGCTTTTTATAATAAGAAGAACGATTACAAGATGCTTCGTTTCTGTTTTGCAAAAACAAATGAAACCTTAGAGCAAGCAGCTGAAAAACTGTGTTCGATAAAGGCAGACAAAACTATCGGAAAGATCACCACAATTTAACTTGTAAATTTTTTCTCCATGAAGGTCACCATCATTCAAACAAACTTAGTCTGGGAAAATAAGACTGAAAATCTTTCTTTGCTTCGGGACAAAATCTCAAACCTCAACGAAGATACTGATCTGATTGTTTTACCGGAAATGTTCTCAACCGGTTTTTCGATGAATGCGAAATCATTGGCTGAACCTATGTCAGGGAATACAATTCAATGGTTGCAAAAAATTGCTACGGAAAAAAATTGCGCAATTACAGGAAGTATCATCATCGAAGAAAACGGAAAGTATTTTAATCGACTGATCTGGATGACACCTGAAGAAATTAAAACGTACGACAAGCGCCATCTTTTCTCCTATGCAAAAGAAGAAAATACATACACAGCAGGAAATAAAAAACTTATCGTCGAATATAAAGGCTGGAAAATTTGTCCGCTTGTCTGCTACGACCTCCGCTTTCCTGTCTGGAGTCGCCGTACAAAAAAAGAAGACTACGACCTCCTACTCTATGTCGCTAATTGGCCTGATAGAAGAAACACTGCATGGAAAACATTGCTTCCTGCACGTGCGATTGAAAACCAGTCGTACGTAGTTGGAGTAAACAGAATTGGAAATGATGGGAATGATGTCTACCATTCTGGCGATAGTGCTATTTATACTTTCACCGGCGAACCGATTTCTAAGACACAAGCACATGTAGAATCAATTGAAACGATTGAGTTGAATTTGGAAGAGTTGCAGGAACACCGCAAGCACTTTGCATTTGAGCAGGATGCGGATGGGTTTGTAGTGAATAACGAATAGTGAATAGTGTAGAATTAAAACTTCCTATCTCCAACAATAGCTACCGAACTATTTTCTTCCACATTGACAGTCGGACAGCTTTGTCCACTTAGGACTGCCTGAAAACGGCTTTCACTTTCAAAGCGACCAATATAAGTTTCACAGGCATTGTACACATTACCTTCTTCGTCGATTCTTAATGATTGAGATTTATTTGCTTCAAATTGAACGATCATTTTGTTCTCACCATCGGTTTTTGCCCTTCCGAGGTAAGCTGTTGTAGCATTTGAAATGGTTCCTGCTGAATCTACATTAGTATAGACATTCGTAAAATTATAGTTGCCTACGTATTTGTTTCTGTAATCAAATGGGCTTTTTTCGCAAGCTATTAATGTGGCTGCAATCATTAACAATAATACTATTTGTTTTTTCATTTTATTCTACTCTGAAATAAAGGGTAATTGATTTCTTTGCGAAAATAAAACAAAAGATTGATGCCAACGTGAATTTCGATTTTGGTTGACCGTAAATCACATACGACCCCTCCGGGGTCGGTTCGTTGGGGGGAATACCAATTTCTACCGATATTTGACCCTTACAGTGTCATTAAAAACTACATCTGTGCTGCGACCTGTCTTAAAATATCAATCCACTCTTCTTTCGCTCTGCTGGTTCCTAGACGTACTATAATTAAATTCTTTTTTGGTTGAACATAGATGTATTGTCCAAGGTGGCCTATGGCTGAAAAGTCGCCGTCCTTCGGGCCTATCCACCACTGACGATTGTAATAATCTGCTGCGCCTTTTTCTGTGTTTGGAGCGAGACTTTTCTGCACCCAATCATTCGGAACGATCGTTTTTCCATTCCACTCTCCCCCATTCAAATACAAACGACCGAACTTTGCAAAATCACGCGCGCGGGCATTGATACAACAAAATGCTTTTTCTAAACCATCTTTCTTTTTGTCGATACTCCAGCTTGCATCGTATTCCATTTGTAATGGCCGCCAGATCTTTTCATCGAGGTATTCTGTCATTGACTTACCTGTCGCTCTTTCTAAGATCAATCCAAGTAATTCAGTATTCACACTTTTGTAATCGAAACCTGCCATCGGCCCCTTCTCTGTTTTCAATTTAGCTAAACTCTTCCGCAATGTTCTTCCATAATAAAAAGATGCTGCTCCACTGAAGGGCGAATTATATCCTTCAGAAAATTTTACACCGGATGCCATATGCAATAAATGATGAATGGTCACATTGTTCCAATTGTATTTGTCTTTTAATTCAGGCAGATAATTCACAATGGGATCGTCTTCGCTTTTTATCTTGCCTTCACCTATTGCAATTCCAATCAATGCAGACACATACGATTTAGCTACTGAAAAAGAAGCGACAATAGATGCAGTATCATAATCGTCCAGATATCTTTCGTACAACAAACTGTCATTTCGAATGATCAAAAATGCAACAGTGGGTGACTTCTCAATGAATGTATTGAAATCTGTAGTAACCCCTGCGTGATCTGTGATTTTTAACTTGCTATCAATGATTGCATTCTTCTGCGAATCAATAAAACGAAAAGGCTCTGCTGAACCGTGCAGCGGACGAGAAGGAAAAATCTTGTGGTCTGTGATGTCAGAAAAGTTGTACCAAAAATATCGTCCGACCTTGCAACTGCCAAACAACAGAACTATTGCAATAAGCATTAATCCAAATGCACTTTTCTTCATGACTGAATATTATTTCGTTATAGGTTTTATGTAATTGAGATCCCATTTCACATCTACATCCCAATTTGCCCGAACTGTGATCATCTCAGGATTATATTCCACAATCTCCGGCTGAATATGTCTGAGCAAACTACCGGTATCCCACTTCTTGTTTCCATTTTCATCATGGATAATTTTTATTCGGTATAACATCGGATCTAAATAGGAATATTGAATTGTTGTGTCACTACTAACAAAGGTTTCCCTAAATAAAATATCGTTATTGTCGAGCAATTGGACAATGGTGTTGCCTTTGACAGAAATCAGTTTCAGTGCCATCGTACCATAAAAAGATTCCGGCTTAACTGCCCATTTAAATTTCAACGTGTCATTCTTCAATCCGTAAATATCTTCTACAGAACCCGGTGGAATAAAAAGTTCGTACTCACCTTTATCAGACCATTTTGCAACTACTTCAATAGATGTCTTTAAACTATCTGAAAAAACGACCTTGAAATCTTTTTCTTCAATCGAATCTCTCTTTAAAATGATTCCTTTCGGATCTATTGTCTGTAAAGGATGGTTACTCTTGATACTATATGGCAAGTAAAAATGATGACTTGAATTACGATCTGCTGCGGATAAAACCAGTTCAAAATTTCCCCGAGATGCTGTCTTATTGGATTTCTTGAACAAACGTACATCAACTGTATCCATTTTTTTTCCATTGAAATAGGCGAAGCTCAAAGAATCAAGATCTGCATTTCGATACAAAATTGTCAATGAATCTTTCTGAACAGAAAACTCCTGTGAATAAACATCCATCTTTTTCAAATCAGTTAGAAAATTCAATTTTACAGTATCGGCAGGAGCTGAAAAAACAAGCAACACTTTACCCGGCGAAACGGACATTGATTTAGTTAAGTGCAATGGAGCCGGTTCTTTGAACAATCGAAGAAAAACATTTTCGGATCCTGCAGTAACTCTTTCATCCAAATACCCTATACTTTCTTCACCGTTTGTGTACATATAATTCCCGTCTTTGTCAGCCAACGATATAATTTTGTAGCCACCCGGAGCAATATTACTTATCGTAAACTCGCCAGCATCGTTAGTCTTTGCAAAATACATCGGACGTTTATTGAACGGCAAAGAATCATCTTCATCTTTATAAAGTAATGCTAAAATCCCTTTCTCTTTCTTCTTGTCAAAACCATTTTCAATACGACCACTAATTTTCAATGAATCGACAACATTACCGGTTGAAAAAACGAATTGATAATTTTCAAGTGCATTCGCTTCATTGTTATCAGCAATTGAATTTCCGAAATTCAAAGTATAGGTTGTATTTGGCTCTAATGTATCAAGGAAGTGAATTTCCAATGCCTTCTTCTTAATCTTCGTTTCAGGAGTATACTTCAATAATGGTGAAACCACTAACTGCGTATTGATGTCCACAAGCTGAACATATTCATCGAATGTTAAAACAATATCGTTGGTCTTTACATTTATAGAAAAATTCTCGGGAACAGTCTTCAATACTTTTGGAGGAACAACATCTTTGTCCCCACCTGTGGGATTCACTCTTATAGCACATGAGTAGAAGATTGCAACCACAAAAAACAGAAGTGTATATTTTCTCATATAAAAGCTGAAATCATTTTACAAACTTCTTCCAAATACTTTTGGTCTGTTTCATCAAAATGAGATACAAACTCGCTATCCACATCTAAAACTGCAACTACTTTTTCATTTTTAATCACAGGTAAAACGATTTCTGATCGAGAAAGAGAACTACATGCAATGTGTCCGGGAAAAAGATCTACATCCGGAACTAGTATTGATTGCGCTTTGTCCCACGCTGTTCCGCAAACGCCTTTCCCTTTTTGAATTCGAGTACAAGCAATAGGACCTTGAAAGGGACCTAACACTAATTCTTCGGTAAGATTTGATTTCTTTACGAAATAAATGCCTATCCAGAAAAAAGAAAAAGTCTCTTTTAATCCGGCAATGATGTTTGAAATATTGGCAATTGCATCCTCTTCGCCTTCTACAAGAGCTTTCAATTGTGGCAAAAGTGAAGCATATTGCTCCGCCTTACTTGCATGGGTGTCGATATGGATATTTTCGGCCATAAATTGACTGCAAAGATGGAAATTTTCAGGGAAACACAGCCGATATTTAGAGAATTAAAGCGCCTTGAAGCATACTTTTTCGTCTAAAAATAACCCTTTTCACAACTCAAATCAGGCACAGGCAATTGAAGCAATCGACAGCTTTGTTCCCGGAATT
>ERZ795044.5149-NODE-5149-length-10618-cov-4.710215_pt1 | contig 10618 bp, 7 predicted proteins | sample MGYA00375128_ERZ795044 | MGnify/ENA primary metagenome ERZ795044 (study PRJEB30173, sample SAMN05720213) | anaerobic digester metagenome | isolation source: active sludge of municipal wastewater-treating anaerobic digesters | place: USA | collected 2014-12-22 ... | reverse complement strand
CACACTCTTTCCCTACACGACGCTCTTCCGATCTTCCATCGTCAATCCGCAGACGGCGCACGCCTGGCGCGATGCCAGCTGGCTCGCCGGGCGCAGGTCGCGCGACTGGCTGCATGCGCCGATGAGCATCTACGAGGTGCACCTCGGCTCCTGGCGCAAGCGGCTCGACGGCGACTACCTGAACTACCGCGAACTGGCCGACCAGCTCGTGCCCTATGTGCGCGGTCTCGGCTTCACGCATGTCGAACTGCTGCCGATCGCCGAGTATCCGCTGGACGATTCCTGGGGCTATCAGGTAACCGGTCAGTTCGCACCGACTTCGCGGCATGGCTCGCCCGATGATCTTCGCTATTTCGTCGACCGCTGCCATGAAGCGGGCCTCGGCGTATTGCTCGACTGGGTGCCCGGGCATTTTCCGCGCGACGCGCATGGGCTCGCGAATTTCGACGGCAGCGCGCTGTACGAATACGCCGATCCGCGCAAGGCCGCGCAGAGCGACTGGGGCACGCTGATCTTCAATTACGAGCGCCACGAAGTGCGCGCCTTCCTGATCTCGAGCGCCTGCTACTGGATCGAGGAATTTCATTTCGATGGCCTGCGTGTCGATGCGGTCGCCTCGATGCTGTATCTGGATTTCAGCAAGAAAGCCGGCGAGTTCGTGCCGAATGTCCATGGCGGCAACCACAACCTCGAGGCCATCGATTTCCTGCGCGAGCTGAATGCCGTCGTGCATGGCCGTTATCCCGGCGCGCTGGTGATCGCCGAAGAATCCACCGACTGGCCGATGGTCAGCCGCCCGACGCACGATGGCGGGCTCGGCTTTTCGATGAAGTGGAACATGGGCTGGATGCACGACACGCTGTCGTATTTCCAGGAAGACCCTCTATACCGCGCGCATCACCACGAGAAGCTCACGTTCGGGATGATGTATGCGTACAGCGAGAACTTCGTGCTGCCGCTGTCGCACGATGAAGTGGTCCACCTGAAGCGTTCGCTGCTGGGAAAGATGCCGGGCGATCGCTGGCAGCGGCTCGCGAACCTGCGGCTGCTGTACACCTGGATGTGGGCTTTCCCCGGCAAGAAGCTGTTGTTCATGGGCAGCGAGTTCGGTCAGGAGACCGAGTGGAATTTCCGCGAAGCCCTGCCCTGGCAGCTCGCCCTGCAGCACGATCACGCGGGCCTGCAGCGGCTGATCGGCGACCTGAATCGGCTCTATGTGGGTGACGAACGACTTCACGCGCGCGAGTTCGAGCCGGCGGGATTCCGGTGGCTCAGCTGCGGCGATCACCTGCAGTCCGTGCTGGTGTTCGAACGCATCGCGGACGAACGGCAGCCGGGATTGATCGTGGCGCTGAACTTCACGCCGGTACCGCGCCACGACTACCGCTTCGGCGTACCGTCTGGCCGTGCCTACCGCGAAATCTTCAACTCCGATGCCGAGCGCTACGGCGGCAGCAACACCGGCAACCTCGGTCTCGTGAAAGTGCTGAACGAACCTTCGCTCGGCCTGCCCTGCAGCGTGAACCTGACGCTGCCACCGCTCGGCGCGGTGATCCTCGCGCCAGAGCGGTAGGCACGTCCATTTCTGGACAGAGATTCATCTGGGCGTTCTCGTGCGCCGGCGCACCGCCTAGACTCGGCAGACTCAATCAGGAGAACGAACGATGCGTCACTCTTTACCGCTGATCGCCATCCTCGCCATCAGCGCTGCGGCCTTCGCGGTCGCGCAGGACAGCAAACCCGACGCGGGCCATTGCGCGTTCACTCTCAAGAACCAGTGGGTCGGCCCGCTGAAGGCCTGCATGGATCCGGCGACCGCAGCGCAGTGCACGGAGCTCGGCGGCAAGGACGAGAATAGCAGCGCCGTGCACGGCGCGGGACAGTGCCCGACCGCCAACGTCGTCGGCACCTGCAAGAAGCCCGACTCGGCGCTGCACTATTACGAAGGTGACGCCGGCGGGCTAGAGGTCGGCTGCGGCTTCCAGGGTGGCGAGTGGTCCGCCGGAAAGTAGCCGGACCCTCACACACGCCCTACACGCGCTTCATCAACCCGAGTTCGTAGGGATACGTCAGCAGTTCGTGCCAGGGATGGACGCGGATCTCGGCTCGGAACAATCCGCAGCCGGGCGCCGGTGCATCGAGCGCGAACACCGCAGCCCCATCCGCTTCGGTCTCGCCTGTCGGGCGAAGCTGTGCGGTCCAGTCCCCGGGATTGACGACGTGACGTGACGACGCCAGCAGCGGCAGCTCGCGCGGATCTTCCGGCAGCGTCCGCTGCGCGACGAATTCCACGCGCACGTCGCTCGGCTGCAGCGAGCCCAACTTCACCGCGACCCGCACCCGCAGCGCTTCGGCGCGCGGCAAGTGCCGCGGCGGCTCATTCAGCGCGCGGATCGAGACCTGCGGCCAGGTCGCGCGCACGGCGGATTTCCATTCGGCGAGCAACTTTGCGCCGGCATGATCCTGCTGCGTCAGCCGCTCGCCCTGGCGCGCAGCCGGCGCGTAGATGCCGCGCGCATAGTCCGCGACGACGCGGCGCATGTTGAAGCTCGGGATGACGGTCATCATCGCGCGCTTGCAGCGGCGCACCCACTCGGCCGGATACAGCGCGTCGCCGCGCGTGTAGTACATCGGGACCACTTCTTCTTCGATCGTCTCCAGCAGCATTTGCGATTCGAGTTCGTCGCGACGCGAAGGATCCTGCACGTTGACCGGCGGAATGCCCCAGCCGTTGTCGTCGTGGAAGCCTTCCGCCCACCAGCCATCGAGCACCGAGAGATTCAGCCGGCCATTCACGGCGGCCTTGATACCGGACGTGCCACTCGCCTCGAGCGGCGCGACCGGGTTGTTCAGCCAGACGTCGCAACCCGAGACCAGCCAGCGCGCGAGCTGGATGTCGTAGTCCTCGATGAACACGACGCGGCCGATCAGATCGGGCGACAGCATCGCCTGCTTGATCTCACGCAGCACCTGCTGCCCCGGCAGGTCCGCCGGATGGGCTTTGCCGGCGAACAGGAACACGACCGGCCGATCGACGCTGTTGACCAGCCTCGCGAGCCGCGCGCGATCCCGCAGCAGCAGCGCCGCGCGCTTGTAGGTGGCGAAGCGGCGTGCGAAACCGATCACCAGAACATCGGGCCGCGCAGGGTCGAGATACCGCGCCACGTGTCGCCATTGGACCGGGTTCTGGCCCTTGCGGGCGAACTCACGGCGCAGTCGTTCGCGCACGCAGGCCAGCATGTCGGACTTGACCGTCTGGGCGGCCGACCAGAACGCCCGATCCGGCACCCGATCGAGCACGCGCCAGAATTCGGCGTCCGAGAGGCGTTCACGCCACTCGGGCCCGGCGACCTCGTCGAAGAACTCTGCCCACTTCTGATGCAGGAAAGTCGGAACGTGCACCCCATTGGTGACATAGCCGACGGGATTCTCGGGCGGCGCGAGCTCGCGCCAGTGGTCGGCCACCAGCTCCGAAGAGACGATACCGTGCAGGCGGCTGACGCCGTTGACATGCCGCGCGCCGGTCAGCGCGAGGCGCGTCATGTTGAACAGGCCAGGCGAGGACGGCGAGCGCGCGAGCGACAGGAACGCGTCGACCCCGATGCCGAGTTCGCGGATGAAATCGCCGAAGTGCGCGAGCATCAGCTCGTGGCCGAACGCATCGTGGCCGGCCGCGACCGGCGTGTGCGTCGTGAATGCGCACTGGCCGGCAATCGCCTCGATGGCGGCGGGCAGCTCGAGCCCGCGTCCGCGCAGTTCGCGCAGCAGCTCGAGCGTCAGGAACGCGGCATGGCCTTCGTTCATGTGCCAGACGGAGGGCGCGAGTCCGAGCGCGCGCAGTGCACGCACGCCGCCGATGCCGAGAATCATTTCCTGACGGATGCGTACCGACTCATCGCCGCCATACAGACGATGCGTGATGTCACGATCGGCTGGCGCATTCTCCGGCACGTTGGTGTCGAGCAGCACGACGCGAATGCGTCCCACGAACGCCTGCCACAGGCGCGAAACCACATTCCTGCCAGCCATCTGCACGGTCACGGTGATCCACGTGCCGTCGGCGGATCGGATCGGCTCTACCGGCAGATCGCGCGCATCGTGATCACGATAGCTCGCGTGCTGCACGCCATCGCTGTCCACGCTCTGCGTGAAATATCCCTGGCCGTACAACAGACCGACCGCGATGAAATTCAGCCGCTCGTCGCTCGCGGCCTTGCAGTGATCGCCGGCGAGCACGCCGAGACCGCCGGAGTAGATCGGGAAGCTCTGGTTGAAGCCGTACTCGGCGCAGAAGTACGCGACAAGCTTCGCGCCCTCGAGCGCTGGCGCATTCAGATACGCATCGAAGCTGCCGAGCACATCGCGATAGCGCGCGAGATACGCCGCATCCCCGGCCGCGCGATCGAGCGCCTGCTGACCAATGCAGCGCAACAGCAGTTTTGGATTGCCGCGGACCTGGCCCCACAACGGTGGGTCCAGCTCCTCGAACAGCGCCCGCGTCGGGCGATCCCAGCTGAAATACAGGTTGCCGGCCAGTTCAGGCAGGCGAGCCAGCGGGGCGGGAATCTCCGGAGAGACTTCGATCGTCAGGGTCTTGGTGAGGTTCTGGTTCAAGTGCGAGGCCATAGGGCGGGGAGTCTAGCAGCCGACCTTGCACCTGACGTGCCAAGCGACCTTACCGTCCGGTCACAATACTAGTTGACATGCAGTACTAGTTAATTCACAGTACTGGCAAATGGACGATAGCCACAGCAAGAAATTCCAGAAAGAGCTCAACGGCGGGCTCGTCGGCCTCGTATTGCTGGCAGTCCTGGCCGGCAGTAGCGAGGACCTCTACGGCTACGAGATCGCCAAGCAGCTGCAACGCGCCCACGAGGGTGAGCCACTGTTCAAGGAAGGCACGATTTACCCCGTGCTCCGAGCGATGTCCGCGAGCGGCCTGCTGACCAGCCGCATTGTTCCCTCTTACAGCGGCCCGCCGCGCCGCTATTACCGCATCACAGACGAAGGCCGACAGGTGCTCGCCGCATGGCGCGACACCTGGCGCACCACCCGTGATTTCGTCGACCACTTCACCGGGGCGGCTACCCGGCCCCAGGAGTCCTCATCATGACCCGGCCAGCCCCCCGCACGATCGACGAATACCTCCGGCAACTGCGAGAGAGCCTTGCCGGCGAAGACCCTTCGCTGATCCAGGACGCGTTGTATGACGCGGAGGAATACTTGCGCGCCGAAGTGGCCGCGCATCCCGCCAAGTCCGAGGGCGACGTGCTCGAACTGATCGCGAGCACCTACGGCGCGCCGGACGAAGTCGCGGATGCCTATCGCGATACGGAAGCGAAAGTTCGCACCGCTCTGCGTCCGCCGCCGGCGCGACCGCCGGAGGCCGGCGCCCTGCGGCGGTTTTTCAGCGTGTTCATGGACGTCCGCAGTTACACCTCGCTGTTCTTCCTGCTGCTCGCGTTGCCCACCGGCATCCTGTATTTCACGCTCGCCGTTACCGGCCTGTCGTTGTCCGCCGGTCTCGCCGTGCTGATCATCGGTGTGCCGTTCTTTCTGGCCTTCATCGGCCTCACGCGCGTGATCGCGCTCGGCGAGGGACGGCTGATCGAAGCGATGACCGGCGAGCGCATGCCGCGCCGTCCGCAGCATCCCGGCCCGGCCCGCACGATCTGGCAGCGCATCGGCGACATGCTGCGCGACACCCGCACGTGGACCACGCTCGCGTACTTCGTGCTGCGGCTGCCGCTCGGCATCGCGTACTTCGTCATCGGCGTCGTCGGCCTCGCCCTCGGCATCGCCCTGCCCGGCGGCGCGCTGTACGAACTCGCCCGGATGGTCGGCCTGCACAATCTCGAAGGGGGCCTGCACATCGGTGCCGACGAGGGCGCGTGGACCTTGCTGCCCACCGTGCCCGGCCTGCTGCTCCTGCTGATCGTCGGCGTGCTGATCCTGACGTTGACGATGCACGCCGCGAGACTGCTCGGGCGTCTGAACGCCCGGCTGGCCAAGTCGATGCTGGTGGTCAGTAGCGCGAGCGCGTCCTAGCCGTGACAATGGGGGATGTGTTCCGCCCGACGCCCGCTGCGAACCGCCCTGCTGTCGGCGCTGACCCTGGCCATCGTCGCGCTGGCCGCCACTGGACCGGCTCAATCGGCCGAGACTGACGCGCCGGCGGCACAATCCCGTGCAGGATGCACGGCCAGCGGCCGAGGGTTCCTGCGCGCCCGGTTGCGCGGCGCGCTCGATCTGGACCTCGCCTGGCAGAACGCCGAGATGGAATGCGCCGGTGGGCCGAGGCCGGACGGACGCGGACTGCGGCTGACGCTCGCCGGCCCCGTCCAGGGCGCCGGGCGGCGACTGCGATTCGTGCTCGGCATCCCCGATGCGCCGGAAGGCCAGACCGTGCGCTCGCGGCCGGCGAACCTCACGCTGATCTTCGAGGGCGAGGAACGCATGTTCGCGACCCGCGGCGAGGACAAATGCAGCATCGACGAACTCGTGCCGGCGCGCGTCGGCGCCCTGGGCGGCCCGCGCCGCAGCTGGCAGATCGCCGGCCGTGGCTTCTGCACGGCGCCGGCCTCCGCGTTGCGCGGCGGTCAGCGTATCCTCGTCAGCCGCTTCGATTTTGTCACCGAGGTCACGTTCGAGGATGAACCGCTATCGGATCCTGAAGAGAGTCGTGGGCCTGCTCGCCCTGGCAGCACTGTCAATCAGCGCCGCGGCGGCACAGCCAGCACTGCTGGAGCTGTCGAGCTACCCGCGCACTGATCTTTCGATCCGCACTGCGCGGCCACCCGCCACACACCAGTTCCGCATCTGGGTCGCGGATACGCCGCAGCGTCAGAACCAGGGCCTGATGTTCGTGCGCGATCTGCCGGCGAACGAGGGCATGCTGTTCATCAACGAGCAACCGCGCGTCGCCAGCATGTGGATGAAGAACACCTTCATCCCGCTCGACATGCTGTGGATCGATGCGCGCGGGCGAATCACCGAAATCCATGCCAACACCACACCGCATTCGCTCGACACCGTCTCCGCGCCGATGAAGGTCCGGGCCGTGCTGGAGCTGCGCGGCGGCGAGACGGCACGGCGCGGCATCCGTCGCGGCGACATCGTCGTCCATCCGGCGTTCCGCCATGGCACGCCGCGTGGCGAAAAGCCAACAGGCTGAGATCTGCCTGCACGCCTGCGCCGCGCTCAGGTAATATCCGCGGCCTGTAGCTACGCAGCGCTGGCTGTCCGGCTGCAAAAAAACCGCGCGGGACATTCGCGCAACAACAGTATTGGAGAAGCTTCCATGAAGAAGTCTTTCGGTCTTGCCATGACCGCGGCCGTTACCCTGCTCGGCGCGAATGCCGCGCTGGCGGGCAATGACGTCGGCAGCATTTATGTGGCACCGATGATTCAGGGCGTCTGGCTCGACGACGCGCGCAATGCGGACGATGACGCAGGATTCGCGTTCGCGTTCGGCAAGGCCGTCAGCGAAAAGTGGAACGTGGAAATTGCCGCATTCAACTCTGAGCACTCCGCTGCGGCAAACACGAAACTGAAGAACTCCGGCTTCGAACTTGTCGCGCAACGCGTGTTCTATCGCGACGCCAACGTCACGCCGTACATGGCGGTTGGCCTCGGCCGGCTCGAAAGCCGCGTCCCGAACCTGCTGCGCGAGACGGATTTCTACGTCAAGTACGGCGTCGGTGTGCTCGCGGACCTCGCGAAACGCCCCGATGCAGGCACGAACCTGCAGCTGCGCGGTGAAATCGCAGGGCGCCGGGTCGATTCGACTTCGACCCCCGTGGACTACATCGCAAGCATCGGCCTGCAGTATTCCTGGGGCGGCAACGTCGTGAAGCCGGTCATCGACAGCGATGGCGACGGCGTTCCGGACGACATGGACAAGTGCCCGGGCACGCCTGCCGGCACCCCCGTGAACGCCGACGGCTGCCCGCTCGACAGCGACGGCGACGGTGTGATCGATCCGAACGACAAGTGCCCGAACACGCCCGCGAACACCCGCGTGGACGCGAACGGCTGCGAACTCGACAGCGACGGTGACGGCGTCGTCGACAGCAAGGATCAGTGCCCGAACACACCGGCCGGCGCGAAGGTCGACGAGCGCGGCTGCGAACTCGACAGCGATGGCGACGGCATCGTCGACCGCAAGGATCGCTGCCCGGACACGCCGAAGGGCGATCGCGTCGATGCCTACGGCTGCTCGTTCACGAACGAGATCCGGCTGCAGGGCGTGGTGTTCGACACCGACAAGGCCGACCTCCGTCCGGAGAGCTTCCCGATCCTCGACGACGCGGTCGAGACGCTGAAGCGTTATCCGGAGCTCTCGGTCGAGGTCGCGGGTCACACGGACAATGTCGGCTCCGATGGCTACAACCTGTCGCTGTCACAGCGTCGATCGGAAACGGTGCGTGCCTATCTGGCTGAACGTGGTGTGACCAACACGCTGACCGCCAAGGGCTACGGCGAACGCCAGCCGATCGCCAAGAACACGACTGAAGAGGGTCGCCTCGAGAATCGCCGCGTCGCGCTGCGCATCGTCTCGAAGTAAACCCGGATCTGCCCCAATTGAACGGCCCGATCGCGCAAGCGGTCGGGCCGTTCGCGTTTCCGGCTACGAAAGAAAGCTGTTGCCCGGGAACAACAACCGTTTATTTCACGGCGCATTCTGTCTACACTGCGCGTCATGTTTGCGCGACTGTCCGGTACGGGCAGTGTCTGCGTGATCTTTCGAGTGTCCGGGGCGGCTCTGGCGCCATGGCAACAGGGGTTGGCCATGGGGCGGGTCGGTCCGTTTCAAACTATCAGGAAGGAGAATCTCCTAATGTTCACTGACCCGATCAAGCGCAGCGTGCGCTTTGCGATCGCGGGTGCCGCGGCGGCGACTGCTTATCAGTCAGCCGGAGTGGCAGTCGCGCAGGACGTCGAAGCCGATGGACTCGAAGAGGTGGTCGTCACCGGTTCGCGTATCCGTCGTGTCGACGCCGAGTCCGCGAGCCCGATCCTCGTGATCGATTCCGAGACGATTTCGCAATCCGGCGTTGCCAACGCGGGCGACCTGCTGCAGCGCATCCCGAACATCGCAGGCGCTGCCGTGAACCCGGCCGTCAACAACGGCGGTGGTTTCGGTGAATCCAACGTCGAACTGCGCGGCCTCGATGCGATCCGCACCCTCGTGCTGCTGAACGGTCGTCGGGTCGGTCTCGTGGGCGCGAGCGGCGCCGTGGATATCAACCAGATCCCGGTCGGCCTGATCGAGCGCGTCGAAGTCCTGAAGGAAGGCGCCTCGGCGGTGTACGGTTCGGACGCGATTGCGGGCGCGGTGAACTTCATCACGCGCACGAATGTCGATGGCCTGGAAATCGACGTCGACGCCGGCCAGACGGCCGAGAACGACGGCACGCGCTACTCGGGCAATCTGCTCTGGGGCAAGACGTTCGACAACGGCAACTTCATCGTCGGCGGTGGCTATTCGAAGCAGGAAGAGATCTCGGCGGGCGACCGCGAGTTCTCGAAGTTCGCGCTCTATCTGTACAGCGCGAACTACTCCTACGCGGGCGGCTCGAGCCGCACGCCGACCGGCCGCATCACGCTGCCGATCGCACTGAACACGAACTATGGCTGCACCGTCAGCGGCACGGCCACGACGTTCGAGGTCACGCGGCGTGCGGGCGCATCCGGCGCGGCTCTCGGTGACTACCGCTGCTTTGCGGGCGGCTCCGATCGGTTCAACTACCAGCCGTTCAACCTGATCCTGACGCCGCAGGAACGTTCGAACTTCTTCACGACGCTGAACTACAGCATCAACGAGAACATCGATACCTACGTCGAGTTCCTCTACAACCGTACGAGCTCGGGCTATGAGATCGCACCGCTGCCGTTCGATGCGGTCGCGGACGACACGATCGTGTCGGCCAATAGCATTTACAATCCGTTCGGCGTCGATTTCGGCGGCGGCGGCGGCGCCAACGGCAATGCGCTGTTCCGACTGCTCGAGCTCGGCACGCGCCGCAGCAGCACCTCCTCCGCGAGCACGATCATCAACGCCGGCCTGCGCGGCAAGCTGAGCGGGGACTGGGGCTGGAACCTGCACATCTCCAGCGCGAAGCTGAACCAGCTGGCACGCATCGACGGCTATCTGCTCAAGAGCGCGCTCTCACCGGCCTTCGGTCCGTCGTTCATCTCGGGCACAGGCGTGCCGACCTGCGGAACTCCGACAGCACCGATCTCGGGCTGTACGCCGGTGAACATCTTCAACCTGGGCGGTCCTGGCCAGGCGGATGCGCTGCGGACGATTTCCGCCAGCTACGACACCTTCAACTACTACAACACCAAGAGCGCTGCGCTGGACTTCAACGGCACCGTGTTCGAACTCCCGGCCGGCCCGGTCCAGGCGGCCATCGGTGCGGAATACCGCAAGCTCGATGGCGAGTTCACGGCCAGCACGCTCGTGCAGGCCGCGCCGCCGTTGTTCCTGACCTGCGGCATCTCGCAGGAAGCCTGCACCGGTGACTCGGGTGCGGAATACGACTCGAAGGAACTGTACGCCGAAGCGCTGATCCCGATCCTGAAGGATGCGCCGCTGGCGAAGTCGCTGAACCTG
>ERZ795044.5141-NODE-5141-length-10625-cov-4.412867_pt1 | contig 10625 bp, 10 predicted proteins | sample MGYA00375128_ERZ795044 | MGnify/ENA primary metagenome ERZ795044 (study PRJEB30173, sample SAMN05720213) | anaerobic digester metagenome | isolation source: active sludge of municipal wastewater-treating anaerobic digesters | place: USA | collected 2014-12-22 ... | reverse complement strand
TTGCCGGGCCATATCGAACTCGCGCAGAAATACACGCTGTTGTTGCAATTGGGCTTGGATGGCCATGACTTGCAACTCGTCCACAGGTCGAGCAGAGAGCGCGGAATGCAGGCTTTTCAGGCGCTCGACAAGATCGGCGTACAGGCAGTAGCGAAGCGCTGCGACGCGCTTGTAGTAGGTTGTCGGACGCTGGGTGGCCGTGATGACTTCGGCCATTCCACCTTCTGCGTAGCGGGCACGCAACAGCAGCGTTCGGCCGAGCTGGCGATAGTCTTGCCTGGTCTTGCTACTCAAGCTGGCAAATTCATCGGCCGGAAGCATGGCTTGCATCTCGCGCCGGCACGATTCGATCAGCGCAACCATCTCATCCGCGTCGATCATTGCTTCCGGCCCTGTCGAGCATCGCTTTCAAATCGGCGATGGCCTTTATGCGTTCAGCCTTTGTCTTTTGACGCTCGGCTTCTGACTGTTGCACAGGGGTGCGCGACTGCGCTGCCTCCATCGCCTCCTGTCGGTTCTTGCGCCAGCGAGCGATATTCGGCGCGAACTCAGGAATGAATTCTCCCGCGACAGCGCTATTCATCACGGCCAGCAACCATGAGCGCACGGAGCGGATGCCCGCGTGCTTGCCACTACCGGCTGCCGACAGGACGCCAGCCAGCTCGTCGGCGACAAGCTGTATCTGTTGTGCTGAGAGCGAGGGGCCGAAGCGGCGGGTTACGTCGGCGATGACGCGCAGGTAGGGCAGAAGAGAAGGGTGCGACAAGTCCAAGGGCGCGGAAGCCTCTCCCGTTTTCGGAGAGTTACCCACAGCCCCTGTCTGTAGTAGTGGTTTTATATTTTTTACTACTACTTCTTCCTTGTATTCACCTACACCTATATCACCGCCCTGACCGGCGACGGATGTGCCGTCCACGGTTTCTCCGTCGCCGGCCAAGCCGGCCATGGATGTTTGTGGCACCTTTTGCGAAACGGGTGTCAACACGGACTCCCATCGCCAAAGCCCTTCCTCGTCCTGGAACTTCCTCCGCGCCAGGTAGCCGGCATCTTCAAGTTCGCGCAGGATGCGGCGGCAAAGGTCTCTGCCGAGATGGCCTTTCGCTCGTGACTGATCGTGCAGCACGCGCGGCAGTGCGACAGCGCGCAACTGCCAGTTACGGCCTAGCGAAAGCAAATGGCAAGCTACGCCTCGCGCTTCATAGCTCAACCGCGAATCGCGCAGCAGGCTGCAAGGCAGAGACCACCAGTATTCGGCGGAGTCGTCAACGCGGATGCGGCTCATAACTTCGCCCTCTGGCGAGTCAGACAACCAGCGTGCTCACGCTCCGCCGCCTGAGTCTCAAGCCATGCGTCGATCTCGTGGGCAAAAAAGCCAATCGAACGGCCGCCAGGGCCTAGCCGAACTGGCTTCGGAAAATCTTCAGTCTGGCAAAGTCGCCAGAGGGTTGTCCGGCTGACCGAGATCTTCATGCAGACATCCTGCGTCTTGATGATTTGCATGCTGTTCCTCTTAACGTGTTGAAACACGAAGGGATCATGCAAAAGATCTGGTTATGAAGTCAGGGAGCACGGTTGTCACCTGCACTCCCTATTCTCGGGCCTGAAATCACCCAGCATGCAAACCGGTGTCGAGCAGTGGCCTCAGCTGTGCCAGTCGAATGTTTCAAAAAATGGCCGAGACAATCCAAGCTCGTATCCTTGGCAAGATGCCGTAAGGATGCTGCTTGTGGGCAGGGTTAGTTCACGTCCCTCGGAGACGGCTTTCATTATCTGAGACATGTAAAGATTGGGCTCTATCACTGTTTTCTTCAGCCGCACCCGGACTACAACTCCATCGATAGCGACGGTAAATCCTTTGCTGAAACGCCCCAGATAGTGATTGGCGCGATGAGCAGGCGTGGTTTCAGCATCGGCCTTCATGCCGCCTGCAGCATAGATGGCGCCGAGGAGATAGGCGGATGGCTCGTTCTTGCTGTTCACCGAGTGGTACTCGAACTCCTTGCTCCACTTGATCGGAATTCTGAATTGCTGGCAGGTAACGATAAATTGCTTCGCGATCAGCTCCTTGGCCTCATGTTCTCTGCTTGCTCCGGACGCTGATAGTTGCCTGCTCACGGAGTGTAGCGACTCGCAGAACAGCTTATGGGTAGGCAGGTCCTTCCTCAGAAATTCGGGTAATAGCGCTGCCGACTCTTCGTCCAGGCTTCGAAGCGCCTTGCTTAACCGGGACGCCGCATCTCGGAGTCTTTTTAGTTGCTCAAGTGTGCCTTCTTCAATTTCAGGGGGCGGCATCGTACGCCAACGAAAACTTTCTGCCAGCCGCAGAAAAGCATTTACACATTGCTCGCGGCGCTGGACGCCATATCGGGCGCAGGTTGCCTCTGCTCTGGTGCGCAGCTCGGCGACGGCATCGGAGTTGGGAATATCTGGAGCCATGATCTTTGTGGTCATGCCTGTGCTTGCTCTTTCCATTCGTCCAATCTGTCCGCCCATTCCTGCATCATGGCGCGACGCTCATCGAAATAGGTGGCGTGGTTGTAGGTACGACGCACATTGTTCTGGTCAGCATGGGCAAGCTGCGCTTCGATGGCATCGGGACGGTAGCCCATCTCGTTAAGGCGGGTACTGCCGGTGGTCCGCGTGGCGTGTGGGCTATAGGCGCCGCTCCACCCCAAAACCTTGAGCGCCTGGCGAAGCGATGCGGCGGACATGGGAGCGTTGCGATCATCCCGGCCGGGAAACAGGTGCTTACGGTTGCCGGTAATGGCATGCAGTCCTTTGAGCATGTCCACTGCCTGACGTGGTAGAGGCATGAGGTGCTCCTTGCGCGCTTTCATGCGCTGCGCAGGGATACGCCAAACAGCCTTCTCAAGGTCAAACTCATCCCAGGCCGCCTCGGCCACTTCGGTCGGTCGCGCTAGGGTCCACCACATCAGTTGCATGCAATGACTTACCTGAAAGCTGCAGCGGTGGTTTGCGAAGTCGCTCAGCAGTTTGCCGATCTGCTCTTTACTCAGCGCCGGTTTGTGCTGGGTCTTGTTTGCTGGTAGCGCCTTGCGTACCGGCCAAACCGGGTCGCTGTCGGCTCGCAGGGTGGCGACGGCGAACTCGAATACGGCGGACATGGTGCGCCGCGCCTCGGCGGCGACCGTGGGGGCGCCACGCTTTGCTGTTTTCTGCAGGATGTCCAGGATATGGGCTGGCGTTATTTCGCGAACCGGCATATTGCCGATACTGGGGAACACCACGCGTTCCAGCATATCCAGACGCCGGTTCTTGGTGACATCTTCCCAGTCCTTTGTCTGCAGCCACTCCTTGGCGACGATCTCGAAGGTGTTCTTTGCTTCGCTGGCTTTCCGGATGCGGTCGAGCTGCCTTTGCTGGGCGGGATTGATGCCTTGCTTGACCAGTTTGCGTGCGGCCTCGCTGCGTTCCCTGGCTTCAGAGAGCGTAACAGCAGGGTATTCGCCAAGCGCAAACATGCTGGCCTTGCCATCCAGTGTGAAGCGGTATCGCCAAGCCTTGACTCCGTTGGGCTTGACTTCGAGGTAGAGCCCGCGCTGGTCATTCAAGCGGTAGAGCTTCTCCCTGGGCTTGGCGTTGCGGCAGTGCGTGTCGGTAAGCATGGTGGCTGACTCCTTGTCATGGCGACAGCGGCACTATACTCACTTATTCGCACATACTCCAAGAGCTGTACTCGCTAGCGTACTCAGGCATGCATTGACTGCTCGGGAAACTTGAAGCAGCGCTATGAAACAATAAAACCGCGCAACTGCGCGGTTTTATTGAGGTTTTCATGCTTTCCTGGTGTTTCATGAAACATCAGGAAAACGGCTTGGCGACTCAGACGTTGAACCTGAAATGGATCACGTCACCATCGGCGACGATGTACTCCTTGCCCTCCAGCCGCCATTTGCCGGCCTCCTTGGCGCCCTGCTCACCGTTGCCGGCGACGAAGTCGTCGTAGGCAATCACCTCGGCACGGATGAAACCGCGCTCGAAGTCGGTGTGGATCACCGCGGCCGCCTTGGGTGCGGTGGCGCCGATCGGGATGGTCCAGGCCCGCACCTCCTTCTGTCCGGCGGTGAAATAGGTGTGCAGACCCAGCAGCCGGTAGCCGGCGCGGATCAGCCGGTTGAGGCCGGGCTCCTCGAAGCCGAGCGATTCGAGAAACTCGGCTTTTTCGGACTCTTCGAGTTCGGCGATCTCGGCCTCGAGCTGATTGCAGATCACCACCACCTCGGCCCCTTCGGCCGCCGCCACCGCCCGCACCGCGCGAACGTGGTCGTTGTCCTCCTCGCCTTCGGCGACATTGGCGATGTAGAGGGTCGGTTTGACGGTGAGCAGATGCAGTGGCCGCAACAGTGCCAGCGCCGCAGGCTCCAGCCCCAGCGTGCGCACCGGTCTGGCCTGGTTCAGTTCGGGCTGGATGCGCTCCAGCAGGGCATGCAGCGCAATTGCCTCCTTGTCGCCACCCTTGGCGGCACGCGCGCTGCGGGCCAGGTTCTTTTCGACGGTGTCGAGGTCGGCCAGCGCCAGTTCGGTGTTGATCACTTCGATGTCAGAAACCGGGTCGACGCGGTTGGCCACATGGATGATGTTGTCATCCTCGAAACAGCGGACCACCTGGGCAATGGCATCGGTCTCACGGATGTTGGCAAGAAACTGGTTGCCCAGTCCCTCGCCTTTCGAGGCACCCGCCACCAGCCCGGCGATGTCGACGAACTCCATCGTGGTAGGCACCACCCGCTCCGGTTGGACGATCTGCGCCAGCCGGTCGAGCCGTGGATCGGGCATCGGCACCACCCCGGTGTGGGGATCGATGGTGCAGAAGGGGAAGTTGGCGGCATCGATGCCGGCCTGGGTGAGTGCATTGAACAGGGTCGATTTGCCCACGTTCGGCAAGCCGACAATGCCACATTTGAATCCCATGTCAGGACCTATTCGATGTCAGGTGGGGGCATGCAACCGGCTCATCGCCGTCGCCCAGTTGCCATTGAGGGCGTCGGGGAGTGCCCGCAGGGCATCATCCATCGCCTGGTCGATCGCCTCGCGCTCTGCCGCAGTGGGCGGATTGAGCACATAGGTGACCACCCGTGAACTGTCTCCGGGGTGGCCGATGCCAAGACGCAGCCGGTAGAAGCTTTTGTCACCGCCCAACTGCTCGATGATGTCGCGCAGGCCATTGTGACCGCCATGGCCGCCGCCTTGCTTGAAGCGGGCCACGCCGGGCGGCAGATCGAGTTCATCGTGGACCAGCAGCAGACGGCTGGGCGGAATCTGGTAAAAGCGCAGCAAGGCCGCCACGGCCCGGCCGCTGCGGTTCATGAAGGTGTCCGGTTGCAGCAGGTGAAATTCGCAACCCTGCCAGAACGCGCGGGCGTGACGGCCATGGAACTTGCGCTCTTCGCGCAGCCGGACGCCGGCCAGCGCCGCCAGCCGGTCGACCAGCCAGCAGCCGGCATTGTGGCGGGTGGCCGCATAGTCGGGGCCGGGGTTGCCCAGCCCGACGATGGCGTCGATCCGCGCGCTCAAGCGAAAGCCGGGCGGGAGCGATCAACCGCCGGCTTCGTCACCACCACCCTTGGTCGGCACCACCGCCACCACCTGGGCGTCATGGTCGCCGCCCTGCGACAGGGCCACCAGTTCGACGCCTGGCGGCAATTGCAGGTCGGAAAGGTGAATGTGTCGGCCCACGCCGACGTCGAGCATGTCGACTTCGAGGTATTCCGGCAGATCGCCCGGCAGACAGCTGATCTCCACCTCGGTCAGGGTGTGGGCGATGCGACCACCATCGCGCTTGATGCCGATGCAGTTCTCTTCATTGATGAAGTGCAGCGGCACATGCACGTGAATCTTGCGGTTCATCTCGACCCGCATGAAGTCGGCATGCATGACCGACCCCTTGCTGGGGTGGCGTTGCAGTGCCTTGAGCAGCACCGGTTCGCTGCTGCCACCGATCTTGAGGTTGATGATGTGCGTGTAGAAGGCCTCGCTCTCCAGCGATTTTGCCAGATCCTTGGCCACGCAGCTGAGCAGCACCGGATCCTTGCCGCCGCCATAGAGGATGGCACGCACCCGGTTTTCGAGACGACGCAGGCGGCGGCTCGCACCTGTCCCCTGCTGTTGCCGAAGTTCGGCGTCCAGTTCAAATTGAGCGCTCATCGCGGGCTCCTTTGCTGACAGTCGACGGGTTTCGCGACCAAAACGACGCCGACCGGTGGGTGGTTGAAATCGGTTGTGAAAAGGTCGATCAGCGGAACATGGCGCTGATCGACTCCTCGTTGCTGACCCGGCGCACGGCTTCGGCCAGCAGCGGTGCCAGCGAGATCTGCCGCACTCGGCTGCACTGCCGGGCAGCCGGCGACAACGGGATGGTGTCGGTCACCACCAGTTGATCGAGCTCAGAGTTGTCGAGGTTGTCGATGGCGCGTCCCGACAGCACCGGGTGGGTGCAGTAGGCCATCACCCGGGCCGCGCCCTGCTCTTTCAGGGCCGCCGCGGCACTGCAGAGGGTACCGGCGGTGTCGATGATGTCGTCGACCAAAATGCAGGTGCGCCCCTCGACCTCGCCGATCACGTTCATCACCTGCGTCTGGTTGGCCTGGGGGCGGCGCTTGTCGATGATTGCCAGATCACTGCTGAGCTGCTTGGCAAAGGCGCGTGCACGCACGACGCCACCGATATCGGGCGAAACCACCAGGAGGTCTTCGAAATTGTTACGCAGGATGTCGTCGATCAGCACCGGCGAGCCATAGATGTTGTCCACCGGCACGTCGAAAAAGCCCTGCACCTGGTCGGCATGCAGATCGACGGTGAGCACCCGGTTGATGCCAACGCCGGTCATCATGTCGGCCACCACCTTGGCGCTGATCGGCACCCGCGCCGAGCGCACCCGGCGATCCTGTCGGGCATAGCCGAAGTAGGGCACCACTGCGGTGATCCGGCTGGCCGAGGCGCGCCGCAGCGCATCGACCATGATGATCAGTTCCATCAGGTGGTCGTTGGTCGGCGCGCAGGTCGACTGGATGATGAAGACATCATCACCGCGCACATTCTCCTGAATCTCGACCAGGATTTCGCCATCGCTGAAGCTGCCGACCAGCGCACTGCCCAGCGGCATGTCGAGAATCTCGGCGACACTGCGGGCAAGCTCCGGGGTGGCATTGCCAGTGAAGATTTTCATGGGCGGAATCACGAAACCTCAGGCTGATCGGCGTCAGTAAAGGTGGACGATTTCAGGTATGACGCACGGAAAGATGGCTGGGGTGGAAGGATTCGAACCTTCGTATGCTGGAATCAAAATCCAGTGCCTTACCGCTTGGCGACACCCCAATGGTTAAAAACCTGCGAATGGTACTGCGGTCCGGACTGTTCCGTGACGCCGCTTCATTCGTTTGCACTCTTCAAATACAGTGGAGAGGTGTTGCAGCCCCGGGCGACGAAAGCCCGCCAGCCACTGGGCAACTGCCGCAACGGCCGCAACGCAGCCTCTTCGGTTGCAAACCGGGCAAACAGGGAGCTGCCCGAACCGGTCAACCGCGGCGGGGCAAACTCTCCGAGCCAGCCGAAGGCGGCATCGATCTGCGGGTAGAGTTTGCGAACCAGCGGCTCGAAATCGTTGCGACCGCCCCCCTCCAAAAAGGCCGACATTGTGATCGGCTCACTGTTGCGTGTCAATTGCGGATGCTGAAAGATCGTACCGGTTGCCACTTCGCAATCGGGCGTGAGCACCAGGTACCAGGGCTCTTCGAGCTGCACCGGCGTCAACTGCTCACCGATGCCCTCGCCCCAGGCCGCCCGCCCCAGCGTGAACAGCGGCACATCGGCACCCAGTTCGAGCGCCAGCCGGGCCAGCTCGGTCGGCGGCAGCTGCAGCCGCCACAGTCGATTCAGCATCACCAGCGTGGTCGCCGCGTCGGAGCTGCCGCCGCCCAGGCCACCGCCCATCGGCAACCGCTTATCGAGCTGGATGCGCGCGCCCAGACGGCAGCCGGTGTCACGCCTGAGCAGCCGTGCCGCCCGCATGATCAGGTTGTCCGATGCCGGAATCGGCAGCCCCGGAGCAATCAATTCGAGCTGATCATCCTCGATCGGCTCGAAGGTGAGCCGATCACCATGGTCGAGGAACTGGAACAGTGTCTGCAACCGGTGATAGCCGTCGAAGCGGCGCCCCAGAATGTGCAGAAACAGGTTGAGCTTGGCCGGCGCCGGCGCGGTCAATAGCCTGCTCATTGCCACGCCTTGAGCAGCAGCGTGATGTGCAGATGGTCGGTGTCGAGCACGATCTTCTCCGGCAGTTCGCGCGCCCCCGCCTGTCGATAACTGGCATAGCTGATTTTCCAGCCGGCCTGTTCGAGCAGGCTGATGCGCCCCTGTGGATCGAGGCTGTGGCGCTCGGGCAGTGCCGGAGCCGGAATGCCGCGAATCCAGTAGCGCAGCAGCGACAGTGGCAGCCACCAGCCGGTTTCACTCTTCAGCAGCATCTCGACGTTCTCGGCCTCACGCGATCTGCCGTCGCTGTCGCGCAGGATGACCCGACCCGGCTGTCCTTCGATCTGCATCGAGCCGCCACCCACCGGACCGCTCACCTGCACCAGATAGTGCTCCGGTGCCTCCTGCCAGTTGAAATAGCCGCTGACCGCCTGGTCACCGCTGCGAATGCCCAGTTTGCCGGCCAACTGCCAGTGCGTCATCGTCTCCAGATCCGCCTGGCGCCTGAGAAATTCCGCCGCGGCCTGCACGCCGGTTGGCGTCGGCTCCGGCTGCCTGGCCAGTTGGGCACAGCCCCCCAGCCACAGCGCCAGAAGCATCAACAGGCCGGTGCGCAACGACAGGTTCATGGTTCGAGATCGATCTTCAGGCGCTTGATCAGTTCACCCCAGCGCGGAGTGGCCGGATGGTCGATCATCCCCTTGCGCAGCAGTGCCCGCGCCCGATCCTGCTGGCCCTCTTGCCACAGCAGCTCAACCAGATGGCCGATCACCTCCGGCTCGTTGAGCTGCTGGGCGGCCTGCTCCAGCAACTGCAGCGCTTCGGCATGGTTGCCGCGCAGATGTTCGACCCAGCCGAGGCTGTCGAGAATCGCCGGCTCCTGCGGCCGCAACTGGTGGGCCCGCAGAATCAGTCGATGGGCTTCGCTCAGACGCTTGGTGCGCACCGCCAGGGTGTAGCCCAGCGCATTCAGTGCCACGGCATTGTCCGGTTCGCGCTTGATGATGTAGCGAAGATCGCGCTCCATCGCCACCAGATCGCCCAACTGTTCATGGGCCATCGCACGGCCATAGCGCAGATTGAGATCCTGCGGCAGCGCCTTCAGCGCCCGATCGTAGAGCTTGATCGCACTGCCGGGCCGCTGATGGGTCATCAGCAGCTCTCCTTCGAGCAGGTAGAGGCTGGCCGCGGCGGAACTCCACTGCTCACGGGTGTCGGCCAGCAGCCGCTGCATCGCCTCGAATTCACCGGTGATTGCCAGCAGCTCCGCCCGCTTGGCCACCGCGTTGAGATAGAGCGGGCCTTCGCCGATCGCCGAAAAGTGATAGAACGCCTGATTGAAATCGTTGCGCTGCTGTGCCAGCAGACCCAGTTGAAAGTGGGCCTCATCAGGACGGTGGTCGATGTCGAGCAGCTGCTGATAGAGTCGCTCGGCCCGACTGACCAGGCCGCTGCGCGCCGCCATGGCGGCCACCGTCGACAGCAGCACACCATCGTTGCCGTCGACCAGCGCGCTGAACCGGTCGATTTCGCTGCCGGCCCGAGCCAGCTCCTGCCGGCTCAGCAGCAGTTGAATCAACTGCACCCGCAACCGCAGGTCGTCGGGGAAGCGCGCCACTGCTTCGTCCAGTCGCTGCAGGGCCTGCTGTTCGCGCCCCATGCCGAACAGGATCTGCGCCTCCAGCACCATGCTCTTGCCATTGTCATGCGGCATCTTCGACAACTGCTGCGCCAGTTGCAGGGCCGCCTCGCGCTGACCACGCGCATTGAGCAGGATTGCCTTGCCGAACAGCAGTTGCGCATCATCCGCGGCCGTCGCCAGCCGCCGATCGAACTCGACAATCAGGCCATCGAGCCGCTCCGGCGGTTGGCGAACGGCCATCAATGCCAGATAGTCGTAGGCAGCCTCCTGCCCGGTCGCGCGCAGGGTGTCCAGTTGCGGCAGCGCCTCGAGGTAACGCTCGGCCTTGATCAGTTGAATGGCATACATCCGCCGCGCTTCGGAATTGGCTGGATCGACCTCGATCAGCAGCCCGGCCGCTTCGAGCATGGCCGCGTCATTCTGCAGGAACTGGGCGATCTGCAGGGCCCGCTCGATGATGACCGGATCACGCGTCTGCCGCGCCTGCTGCAGGTAGCCATCGAGCGCCAGATCGTACTGTTGCGACTTGCCGGCCAGCTCGGCACTCAGCAGGTCGTAGAGCGTCTCCTTGGCAAAGGGGCGAAACCGCGACGGTTCGGCCGGTGCAGCCGCCGGCGCCGGCACCTCGGCCGCCAGAGCTGGCGCATCGGCCTGGGGCAGGTCGACTTTTTTGCTGGCGCAGCCAGCAAGCAGCATCAACAGGACAATGCAGGCAGCAAGAGGACGGGTGGATGGCATGAAGGGCTGTTCGAGTGGATGTCGCATTAAA
>ERZ795044.5140-NODE-5140-length-10625-cov-6.064617_pt1 | contig 10625 bp, 6 predicted proteins | sample MGYA00375128_ERZ795044 | MGnify/ENA primary metagenome ERZ795044 (study PRJEB30173, sample SAMN05720213) | anaerobic digester metagenome | isolation source: active sludge of municipal wastewater-treating anaerobic digesters | place: USA | collected 2014-12-22 ... | reverse complement strand
CGACGCACCCCACCAGACCTCGCTGCTCCTGCACGACGCCGCACTCCACCCCACGACGACAGTCAGCGCCCGAGCCGCACAACAGCTCCTGACCCCACTCGAAGCCGGCCGCAAGCCACCAGGTACGGAGCGCCCAGACGCCGCCTGGGTCGACCCCCGCGCCCTCGCCACCGACCGCCCCGTGCCACCTCCACCACCAGTACGCGAACTCCTCAACGCGCAACTTCGAGACGTCAGCACCACCTCCCTCTCGATGTCCAGCGCCGCGACCGCGCTAACCGCGCCAGCCCAAGCCCGCCCCCCGGTGGAACGAAGGGTCCGACCCCCTGGCGCCCGCCACACCCGACCCCGCGGCCCGAGCGCGGCGGCTAGCGCGCCCGCAGGAGCCCGCAGATGATCCCCACCGGCCCATGCCAAACCCGACGACCACGACCCGCTCTGACCCCGGACCTCGACAGACGGGCCAGTCCGCCGCCGATATCAGAGGTCCAATGCTCAAGGTGGTCCACTGGAAGACTGCCACGGCGCGGCATCATCCACGGGTCCCTGTCGTGTGACCAGTAGGACCCGGCGCTATGCGCGGCGCGACCTAGTCGGCCTCGCGGGTGGCGTTCACCGCATTGAGCGCCTCGTCCGTCAGGGACTGCAGGCCGGTGGTGATGAGGGTGCTGAGCGAGGCGAGTGTCGCCGATTCGCCCATCATCTGCTGCACGGACGCAACCAGCTTCTGGCGTGCCGCCGCGCTGTTGAGCGCCTCCTCCGTGTACGAGTTCCACGTGTCCCGGTCGGCGTCCTGCGGGATCGAGAGGATGTCGACGGTCGCGATGATGTTCGTTGCGCTGTCGGAGGCGAGCCACTGCAGGCTCTGCACCGTCGCGACGAGCTCGTTGTCGGCGTTGACGCCCACGAGGACGCTCGCCTCCGCTGTCGAGTTCTTGATGCGCACCACGAACGTACCGGTGCCGACGAACGACCCCGACGGCGCCGCGCAGGTGCTGAAGTCCGTCGTCTCGCAGCAGTACTGCGTGAGGCTGAAGTCGCCGCTGATCGTGAGCGGTGCCGGCGCCACCGACGAGGGGTAGGTCGAGAGCGCCGCGGTGATCGCGATCGTGTCGTTGGTGACGGTCGCCGGATCCGGCAGCGCGTTCGAGATCCCGGCTATCTGGAGATTGGTGAGCGAGAGCAACGGCGTCGTGTCGGGCGTGACGATGTAGTTCTCGGTAGCGCCGCCCTGCGTCGAGCACACCGCCGACGCGGCGCTCAGGTCGGTCAGGGCAACCGGGTTGAACGGCTGCGTGTAGGAGTACGGCTCGTAGGTCGGGTTCGTCTGGCCCTGGATCAGCGTGGGCAGGAACTGCGGCGAGCTGGGGTCGATCGCCTGCTTGTAGAACAGGTCGACGACGAACTGGATGAGGTTGGGTTCATCTTTGGGCTGCGAGGACATCGGCGCTCTCCTTGGTCGGGGTTGGATCGGGGTCGTCGGCGAACTGCCGGTTGACGACGTCGTAGGCGATGGCTTCGAGCGCGGCGCGGTACGGACCCTCCGGGAAGCTGGCGAGGAGCCCGACGGCGTCGACGATCGCCTGGCGCCCCTCGGCGTAGGCCCTCAGGAACCCGGGCGTTGCGACGATGTCGTCGGCGGCCCGAGCAGCGAGGTGTGGCTCGACGGGCTGACCGCGCAGCACCCCCAGCGCCGGGCTGCCCACCGGCAGATCGGGCTCGGCGTAGATCAGCGGGAGCGTGACGCGTCCTTGGATCAGATCGGTGCCGCGACGCTTGCCGGCGCGAGCCTCGGATTCGACCATGTCGCGCAGGTCGTCCATGATCTGGAACGCCCGCCCGACGAGCCGGCCGTAGCGACCGAGTGCCCACGTCGCGCGGTGCCGGGCGTTGACGAGCATCGCGCCCGTCTCGCACGCCATGCCGAGCAGCGCGGAGGTCTTGCGGTCGGCCGTGCGGATCCACTGGTCGCGGCGCGCCTCGGGCGTGGCGCCCGGCGTGGCGACGAGCTCGTCGAGCTGTCCGCAGCAGAGGTTGAAGCCCGCGTCAAGGACGACACGCACAAGCGTCATGTCGCGCTGGGTGCTCACCGCGCTCGCGAAGCACCGCAGCGCCTGCACGAACTGCAGGTCTCCGACGAGCAGCGCCACGTGGGGGCCTCGCGCGGCACCGACGGTCGCCGCGCCGCGACGCAGCGGCGCCGCGTCGACGATGTCGTCGTGGATCAGCGACGCGACGTGGAGCATCTCGAGCGCCGCAGCCGCGCGGATCGTCTTCTCCTCGAGCGGACGGTCGTGCGCCGGGGCGGGCTGCGAGACCCGCGCGGCGAGGATGAGCAACATCGGCCGCACGCGCTTGCCGCCGCGGTACATCGCGCGCTCGACCTCGGTGAGGTAGGCCGACTGGGGTTCGAGCGCATCGCTGAGGGCGCGCTCGAACGCAGCGAGCTCTTCCGCGAGGAGCTCGCCCGGTTCCACGTCAGGCGCCCAGGCTCTCGGCGAACGCAACGAGCGTGAGGTCCGCTCTCCCCTCGAGCACGGGAAGGATCTCGTCGATCGCCTCGGCGAGGTCCGGGCTCGCTCCTGCCCGCACGGCGACGAGCAGCTCGATGCCACCCGCGACGGTCGGCCCGTCGACGCTGGCGTCGGGTCCGTCGTCGGTGGCTGGGGCGCCCGCTGCCGCCAGGTTGGTCGACGCGGCGCGCGCCTCGGGTGTGCCGCCAGCCAGCTGGGTCAACTCGTCCTGGTGTGCGTACCAGAGCAGGAGCAGGCGCTGGCCCTGAGGGGTGCGGGTGAGCGGGAACACCACGGGCTCGACGTTTGCGGCGACGAGCGTGGCTGTGGAGGCCCTGGGCCGCGCGGACACCGGCACACCGGGGAGCAGCGCAGCGTTGGCGGTCGACATCGCGCAGTCGTCGATCACCTCGCCGAGTGCCTCGACGGCCTCTTCGACGGTGGCGCCGAACCACGTCACGAGCGCCTCGACGGACTCCTCGAACTCGTACCCGATCGCGCGCAGCGCGTCGGCGGCTTCCTCGAGGGAGGCGTCGAAGTAGTTCACGAGCGCCTTCGCGATGTCGTCGATGTCCTCGGTGATAGCGAAGAGCCCGTCCTCGATCGCCGCGATCCACTTTCCGACGTCGTTCTTGAGGTCGGCCCACACCGTGTCGAGGTTCGACTCCATCCAGCTGACGACCGCATCCCAGAGGTTCTCCAGGTCGTTCTCCAGCTCGGCAGCGGTGAGGTGCGGGGCGACCGAGACGTTGATCTCGTGCCAGGTGAACGAGAACGCGAACCCCAGGTCGAAGATCACCGTCGGGTTGATCGTCAGGCTCAGGCCGACCGAGCCCTGCGGCCCGGAGATGGTCACGCGGGGCATCAGCTCGATGTTCTCGCTCTCCCAGATCCACGGCCCGATCGAGAAGTCGAGGTCGAACGCGAAGCTCGCCGAGCCGGAGAAGTTCTTGTCGTCCTCCAGCGAGCACTGGATCTTCTCGGTGACGAGCGTCAGGAACTCGAACTCGAACTCGAACTCGAAGCTCGTGTCAGTGACGCTCGCCTGGATCGTGTCCGACACTCCGAGCAGGTCGATCTCGCCGTCGAGCCACAGGTACGGCGGTGGCGCGGCCCCCGGGGCGGGCGCGACAGCGAGCGCGCGCGTCTTGACCGGCGAGTTGATCGCCGCCGGGTTCGACATCAGCTTGCTCGTGTCGATCGCCGCGGACGGTCCCGTCGTGCCGGTCGCGTCGGAGATCTTCAGGACGTCGAAGAGGTTGATCACGTCGTTCACCGAGCCGGCGGCCTTGATGCCCTTCGAGGAGTTCACCTCCACCGAGAGCGTGAGCTCCCAGCTGTAGAGCGTGACGTCACACGCGAGACCGATTCCCTGCGGGTAGGTGTAGTCGCCGATCGTGATGCCCGACGGGTCCTCGACGAGGTAGAACTCCAGCTCCTCGAAGCCGATCGCGTTGACCACCGGCACCTTCGAGAGGTCGAGCGCCGGCACGAACGCAGCGACGAGGCTGGGGAGCATGAGCGTCTTCCCGCTCTGCGACTGCAGGTTGAACACGAACCAGTCCGGAACCTCGAAGTCCTCGAAGCCGAGGCCGAGCGTGAGCGAGAAGATGTCGGTGCCCTGGCCGATCGTCACCTCGCCGGCGAGGCCGATGTCGAGCCCGGTCTCGATGAGGTTGACCCGCAGGCCGAAGTCGTTGACGACGAGGTTCTGGATCCCGAACGGCTCGTGCCAGTTCGTGATGTCGACGAACAAGGAGATGTCGGGCTCCGGCTCGATCCGCAGCGAGCCGCCGCCGCTGATCGTCACGGTCTCGGCCCAGTCGCCTGAGCCGACGGTGATCGCAGCGTCGATCACTGCGGTGATCTTGGTCGTCGCCGGCTGGATCGTGAGCTTGAGGTCCTTGATCTGCAGCGCGTTGGTCGACGCCGGTTCGGTGAGCTCGGCGGTGATCGTCGAGTTCGCCGGGGTGGCCGTGTCGATGATCGCGAGCAGGTCGAGCTCGGTGCCCTCAGGAAAGAGCTTCGCGAGGTCGTCCAGCCCGCCGCCCGCGAGTGCGAGGGACGTGAAGAACGTGACGCCCGGCCCGACGGTCGCGGGCACGCTCGGCATCTTGAGGGTCGGAAGCGTGGTCGACGTGTCGGACAGGGTCGAGATGACGAGCCCGGACTCCTTGATCGTCAGGCCCCCGAAGAGCGTGCCGAGCGGCGCCCACAGCTCGGCCGGCGACCAGGCGACCGGCAGGTCGAAGCCGATCAGGAACCCGAAGCCGCTCTTGTCCTCGCGGACGTCGAGGGCGGCGGTCCCGAGGGTCACGCCCGAGCTCGTCTGCGCCGTCGACGTGAGCGAGAAGTCGTAGGTCGACGCCTGCGGGTCGAGCACGATCGTCGCGACCGTGGCGGTGAGGTCGACCGCCGGCGCGCCGTCCGGCGGCGGGTTGCCGGTGATCGTGGTCACGAGGTCTGCGACGTTCGTGTCGGGGAAGTCGCCGGAGAGCACGAACGTCTCCGGCAGGGTCCACGTGCCGCTGAACGTGAACGGGCTCGTCGCGGTGCCGATGGTCGCGGTCGTCATGATCGTGCCGGTCGTCGGCGTCGTCTGCGCCGGATCGTGGTCAAGGCTCACGCCAGCCTCGGTGAGTGCGACCCGCACGACGCCGATGTCGAACCCCCAGTCGCCGGTCATGTCGCTCATGAGTGACCAGGCGCCGGTGCTCGGGACGACGGTCATGTCGAGCGCGTCGAGCTCGAGGTCGGCGTCGATGGGCGTCGGGAGGAAGGTGTTCAGCAGGTCGGTGATCTTGACCGTGCTGCCCGGCGTCAGGTCGGCCGTGAGCGAGAACTGGTTGGCGTAGGCACCGCCTATGGCAAGCCCGCCGCCCGGCAGGGCGAAGGTTCCCGTGACCGTGACGAACGGCGACGCGTACTCCCCACCGGATCCGGCGAACGGAACCACGACCATGAGGTCGATCGAGGCGAGCTCGATCCCACTCGCGATCGGCCACGTCGTGCCGGTCGGCGTGCCGAGGTCGAACCACGCCGAGCTCACGCTCTTCTGGGCGGGGCTCACCATGAATCCGACGTCCTTGAGCGTGACGATCGTGCTCGGATCGAAGCCTGCGCCGCTGGGCAGGAAGCTGCCCAGCTCCGTGCCGACGAAATCGCCGAGCGTGCTGAGGACGTCGGTGGTGATCGCCGACGGGTTCGCCTGGACCGGGATCACGCCCGTCGGGTTCGAGACGTCGACATCGACCGGGATGCCCGGCCCGAGCGGCACGGTGGCGCCCAGGTGCATGGAGAGCTGCGGCCCGAACGCGGGGCCCGAGTCGTTGGCCACAGCCGCGCAGGCGAAGGTGAGCGTCGGCTCGAGCTGGCCGAGGCCCGGGACGTTCACGGGTGCCGTGATCACGGCGGTCCAGGACCACTCGGGCACGCCGCTCTTGACCGTGATCGGCCCGGCCAGCGCGACGCTCGTGAGCTCCGCGAACAGCCAGGCGAGATCCGCCCAGGGTGTGAGCGGGCCGAGCGCAGCGGACCCCCTGAACACCAGGCCCGTGGTGGTCGACCCGGGCGCGCCGGTGCCGAGCGTGAGCGTGGCGCCGGTGAGGCCGAGCGACTCGCCGAGGGTGTTCGTCAGGATCGGCCATCCCGTCGCCAGGTCCCAGGCGGCCGAGGCGGTCCCGACGAGGTTCATGCCCGCGCTCGGGCCATCGGGCACGAACGTCGCCGAGAGCTCAAGGCCTGCGAACGGCGCGCTCGTGCCCAGGCCGGTGAGGGTCGCGCCCGTCGCCGTCGGCGTGATGGTCACACCGGAGGCGCGCAGCACGCCGGTGTCACAGTTCGCGGCGATGGCGTCGTTCAGCGCCCCGGGGCCGAACGCGGCGGCGGGCAGGGCAAGCACGCCGCCGGGGGCGAGCCCGACGAGCGTGGTGTAGATCGCGTTTGTCATGGCTTAGATCGTGTAGTTCAGGAGCACGGGCAGATGGTCGCTCACGGCGTACCGGTAGAGCAGGAACGCGTAGGCGGCGGTGCTCAGGGTCGCGGCGAAGGGCAGGGGGATCGAGAGCGAGTGCGGGAACGCCTCTCCGCCGGCAGGAATGCTGCGATTCAGCGCTTGGGCGGCCACCCGGATCCCCGTGCCCGGCGTCGCGATCTGGCCGAGCACGTCGACGACCGATCCGGCGGGAGCGGCGCCGCCGGCGTAGAAGATGTTGTCGATCGCCTGCGCCTCGATGTAGTCCGCCGTGGCGGCCGGCCAGTTGGCGATCGCGCCGTAGGTGTCGGTGAGCGCCTTCCACGCCGTCAGGTGGGTGTCGTTCACCGTCGCGGCGACGGTGCCGGCGCCCTGCCCCGGTGCGGCTGGCGGCGGGACCATCGGGACCGGGTTCGTGAACCACGTGTACTCAGGCTGGATCGTGACGTCGAGGTTGTAGTCGCCGCACAGCAGCCGGGCTGGAACCGCCCCGCCGCCGACGCCCGGATTCGCGATCGCGTAGAGCTGCGGCATCGACGCGATCTGCTGCAGGCCGCGGATCGCGTTGCCGTTCGGAGGCGCGTGGTAGGACGTCACGGTGAAGTTCTGCGCCGTGTCGGTCGTTCGGAACGTCATGAAGGCGGCGCGCCGCCCGTTCGACATCGAGAAGTTGTTCGGGAACTCCAGGGTCGCAAGCCCTGCGACGTTCTGGCCTGCGTTGTCGACGGCAACCCCGAAGTTCGCGGCCGCGTCCGTTCGCCAGAAGAACCCGTACGACTCCCGGTCGCCGTTCACACGGGCCCACGTCACGTAGTAGGACCAGTTCTGGCCGCTTGCCTGTTGGATGCCCTCGCAGATGCTGAACGCCACCTGGTCCCCGACGCTCGAGAGCGTCTCCTGGATCACGAGGATGTTGGCGTTGGTGTGGGCGACGACCGACCCGACGAAGTTCACGAGCTGGGCGTTGTTCACCGAACGCCCGTACTTGTTCGGGCCGTAGACCTCGATGTTCCAGGTCAGGATCCGGATGTTCGCCATTGCCCCGCGCCTCAGCCGCTGATCGCGGTGCCGCCGACGAGCGCGAGCATCCCGTCGACGCTGGAGACCGTCAGGTTCGTGGGCGCCATTGTGATGGTCACCCCACCGACGCTCACCGTGTAGGTCGGGATGTCGAACGACGCGAACTGGATGCCGCCGAGGAACGAGCTGACGAACGGCGAGAATGCCGCGACGACCGCGAGGACGATCGGCTCGAGCATTCCGCCGACGATCTCCTCCGGCACCGATCCCGACGGCGCGACGACGAGCACGAACGACGCGACCGACGTCGTCTTGACCACCAGGCTCGATCCCTCGACCGTGACCGACAGCTGAGCGCTCAGCCCCGGCTCCGTGTAGGCCGTGAACCCGACGCCGATCGGGACGTACAGCACGTAGATGCTCGCCGCGACGCTGCCCTGGACGGCCGCGTCGAGGGTGACGCTGGCGTCGGCGTTCAACGTCACCCGCGGGCTCCCGATGCCGAGCGAGTAGCTCCAGTCGTCCCCGCCCCAGTGGTCCCCACTACTACCGGAGTCAGACATCGTGCTCTGGGAGGTCGCGATGTAGTTCGCGGTCAAGGCCTGGAACGCGTTCTGCGAGATCAGTGTGAAGAAGTCCGAGCCCGGCCAGTCGACGGTGCCGGCCGCCGGTACATCAGGCTGCGGCTCGGTCGCCAGGTTCGCGACGGCGATGAGCGTGTTGTCCTGGACGAACGGCACCGGTGGCCCGAGGGTGAGCCCCGGCAACGTGATCTCGGGGATCGTCACCCCGCCGAAGATCTGCTGCGAGGACGCGAGCATCTCCGGGAGCACGACGTTCTGCACGATCCAGTTCTGCACCGGGTCGCTCTGCTGCGGCGTCGTCATGCCGTCGATCACCATCGTCTGCTGAGTGCCGCTCACCGCCATGTGCGCGGTGGCCGTCAGCGCGATCGTCAGACCGGCCGGCGAGACACCCGGTGCCGACAGCGCGAGCCCCACGCTCTGGTAGGTGAACGAGAACGCGGCCGCGTTCGCAGCGGCGAGATCCAGCAGCGCCGCGGACGGCGGGGGGGTGCTTGAGGCGGCGACGCCGAGCGGCGGCTCGGCCGCGTCCATGTGGGCGCGCAGCGCGCTCTGCGCGCCTGCGGGATCGCTCAGGTCGAAGGTCGCGGGCGCCTCGACGTTCCAGTCGACCGTGTACTCGATGCCGGAGACGCTCGCCTGCTGCGTGCCTTTGAAGAGCTGAGGGACCTGCTGGTAGAGGCTCACGCTGACCGCGTCGAGGCCGTTCGCCGTGAGCCCGATCGCGAAGTCGAAGCTAGGCATCGCCGAAGTTTCCGAGCGCCTCGGTGATCGACTGGTTCACCCGGTCCGTCAGCCAGCTCAGCAGCTTCGCGCTGTTCAGCTGGTCGTGGATCTTCTTGGCCATGAGGTCCTGGAACCAGTTCGCGTTCGCGATCGCGTTCTGGACGGCGTCGAGGAAGCTGCCGGAGCCACTGAGCGAGATCGCGATCCGCGGCACCGTCACGTCGAAGCTCGACAGGGTGATCTGCAGGCTCGTGTTGGGTGAGACGCCGACCACCTGGATCGTGCCCGAGAGCTTCGCGCTCGGCACGCTGAAGTTGTCGACGAAGCTGCCGTTGATGCTGTTGCTCGACGCTTGGAGTGCCGCGGTCCACTCGGTGTGCTGCTCGGTGGCCATGGTGTCCCAGTGGCCGTAGGTCTCATCGACGTACGCGTCGGCCTGCTGGAGCACCGCGTCCCAGTCGACCGGCTGTGCCGCCTCGGTGGCGGCGGGCGGCCCCTCGTCAAGGGTGTTCGACGCGACCTGGGTTGGCGGGGTGGTGCCGAGCGTTGTCATCACGGTGCCGACCGTCGTCGGGCCCGGCGGCTGCTGCTGGACCTGCGACCTGAACGTGAGCGTGGACTGCGCGGCCTGGTCGTAGCGGTCGCCCTTCTGGGTGCTCATCGCGAGCAGTGTCTTCAGCAGGATGCCCTGCATGCAGAAGGAGTGCACGGAATAGTCCGTGTCGCCGACGGTGGCGTTCGGGTCGTTCGGGTTCTGCGCTGCAGTCGACGTCTGCTGCGCGAAGTAGCCGCTCGTCTTGCCGGGGCCGGTGGGCGTCGCGTTCGGCCAGGCGGCCGTGAACGCGTTCGGCCCGTTCTGGCCGGACACGACCTCGTTGAGGGTGTCGTTGTTGTTGTAGTAGGACGCGACCTGGTCCAGGCCCGCGTCCGAAAGTGCCAGCTGGTCGCGGTAGCTGGTGGCGAGCGCGAGGTTCGGGTCCTCGACCGGATCGTCGTCGCGCACGAAGGCAGCGTCAGCGCCGCTTCCGAGGAGCGTGCTGGCCGCGGAGATCGCACAGCCGGCGACGCCCGTGCCGCTTGCGCTGTAGTCGCCCGTGAACGAGCCGGCGGTCAGCCCCAGCGTGGCGGTGAACGCCCCGCTCGTCGAGTCGTAGACCATCCCGCCGTTCGTGAGCGTGTTGATGCCCGCGACCTCGGCGTTCACCAGCTCGACGGAGATGTTCCCCCAGGTCGAACTCTGGACCAACGGGATCGCGCCGGTGTCGGCGATCGACAGGGTCCCGAGCGGGTCGACCGTGATGCCGTTGCCCGACGCGCCGCTCAGGATGGCCGTCGGCAGGTAGTACGGCGTGCCAGGAGTCCACAGTCGCTTCCATGCGATCTGCATAAGGAGTTCATTCGGGTCGGTCATCGCGCGTCCGTAAAGGTTGGTGACTTGGACCCCTGCGTGAAACTCACTTTATGGTCCGCTTCGTCGGGGTGTCAAGGCGTGGCCAGACCACCAGGGCGCCACGGTCGAGTCGTCCGCTCGGGGTTGCCCGGGAGCTCGCGGCTGAGCTGGCCTCGGGGACAGCAAGTACGGGTGGGGGTGAGTCCCTTGCACATCGGCGTGCACGAGGGCGGGAGATGGGCATCGGAGCTCGACTCGACTCGCTACACGCTCAGGAGGTGACCACATCGGCGTACCTGCATGTATGGCGGCACAGCGCGCGGTTCGACCCGGGCCGGGGGAGCGCTCTGGGCTGGATCATGACCACTCCCCATCAGGCGGCGTGGAGAGTATCGCCGCAGCCCTCTTTGCGGTCGTGA
>ERZ795044.5137-NODE-5137-length-10628-cov-4.882058_pt1 | contig 10628 bp, 14 predicted proteins | sample MGYA00375128_ERZ795044 | MGnify/ENA primary metagenome ERZ795044 (study PRJEB30173, sample SAMN05720213) | anaerobic digester metagenome | isolation source: active sludge of municipal wastewater-treating anaerobic digesters | place: USA | collected 2014-12-22 ... | reverse complement strand
GATTTTGCTCAATTAGAAAATGATAGTTGGGTTTTGATAGAAACTGGTGATGGTCAAGTATCTGGTTTTCCATCAGATTTTAATCCGATTGGTTTTTATAATAATTTAAAATAATTATATTAATATGGACGATGCTTTAAAATTGTATAATATTATTGTTGAATTAACAAAAAATACAGGACAAGGTATACCTATGTATTATGCAACAAAATTTTGTGATGATGATAATATTAATTTAATGATTGAAAAAGGATACATTACCAAATATACACACGAATATAAATATATTCAAGATGATATTATTTTATGTATTAAAGGTGTGTATAATGTAGAAAGTGAACCTGATGGTTACAATATTCAATTTATTAGAAAATGGTTAGGTTTAAATCAAATTGAAGATTTCCCATTTAATAATTTTGAAGATAAAACACCACAAGAAGCATATGAATATTGGGAAGATCTTACAAAAGATGAATATAATAAATGGTTGGAAAGAAATAAAGAAGGGTTAAATGCAATTAAAAATTTAAAACAATTAGATGTAATTAATTTATGATAAATATTTATATAGGAAAAAATCAGTCATCCGAAGAAAATTTAACAGATAAAGATAAAGTATTAAAATATTTTAATTGTATTTTTGGTGATGATATAACATTACTTAAAGTTTATCAATATGAAAACTTAAAAGACTTTTGTGAACAAAATAATATCACTAAAGAATTTGTTTTAAATATAGTAAAAGAATATTTAAAAATAAAATAAAAAATAATAACAATTATGTTAAAAAATGATAATCCATATTGGATAGATATTAAAAATCACATAAATAGGTATAATATAAACGATGAATTTAAAATAATTGATTATAATTATATGATGTGTTATGAACCTAGAGAAGTTTATTATATTAGGATTTTTAGGAAATTGGGATATATAGAAAAAACGGAAATATCTGTAAGTGGTTTATATAAAAAATTAAAACATGTTCCAGTAGATTTAACTTTCAAAAATGCATTGTTGTTATCTAATAATTTAAAATTAGAAAATAATGGTAAAAAAAGATTATCTGGTTCACATTGGGATAATATTATAAAAACTATAAACAATTTAAATACTGATAATTTTAATGCATTAAATATTTTTGGTGAAAAAAGAGATTTTCGTAAAATTAGATGGTCAACACAGATTTGTGTAGATGATATTTTAATACATAATACAACATTGATGTATTTAAGTAATTTAAATGATTTAGGTTACATTGAAAGATTGGGTAAAAATAGATTCGGTGATTATAAAATTATAAAAAAAATACCAAATAGTTTAACTGTAAATGATGCACATTTAATGTTATATGATAAGATGTGGAAACGTAAAAGAAAAATAGATAGATTAAAAGAAAAATATCAATATAATGATAATAAATAATATAAATGAATTAAAATTTAAAAAAGGAGAACAATTTAAAAATCTTTTTTTTAAAATTAATCATGATAATATGTATATAACTGATGAATTTTTAAAATTATTATATGATAAAGAACCCAAATATAGAATATTATCATCTAAACATTCAATTACCGTTAATGGTATGTATATGTTAACAATATGTTTTATTAAACATGAAAACGGTACTAATTATAAATGGTTGGTAGCTGGTAGTTGTGGTGATTATGGTTTTAATGGAATGGAAAGAATTAAAAGAAATACATATGGTGTTAGAACAAAACGCAGAGTTTTCAATTATTTAGTTAAATTTTACTTAAATACAAATCTATGTAGAATAGAAAAAATATTAAAATTAAAAAATAATATTAAATGAAATATATTAAGTTGGAAAATGGAATGGAAATAACTATTTTACCATTACCTAAAAATTTATCAATGTTTTATTATGAATATAAAGGATTTTATAATAATGAATACTTTTATTCTGATAATAGTGATTTACATAATAAAATATTATCAATAGTATTTGATAATAGACATAAATTAAATGTTTCTATTTTTAGAAAATATTTAATTATTTGTTTATTAAATGATGAATTAGTTTTAACTACAATTGGTCATAAACTTTATGAAAAAATAAAAGAAAGTTCACCAATAATGGATCATAATTTTAGATTTAAAAAATTAAAAATATTAACGTCTTATGTAAAAATAGATTTTCATGATCTTTTAAATTATGATAAATGTTATTTTAGTGATAATTATTATCAAATTAAATATAAAAACATAAATGAATATATAAATGATTTAAAAGATGATGATTTAAATTGTATAGAAAATTTTATTAATAAAAAATTGTTAACTAATGAACATAATTTTAATTTATTAAATAAAATGTTTATTGATAATAAACTAGGTGATATTAAAACATTAATCAGAACATATAAAATAGAAAAAATTAAAAATAAATGTTTGAATTAAGATTTTATCAACAGTATATATTAGATATAATTAAAAATAATAATTTTACCTATCTCGAAATACCCATATCAATAGGTAAAACATATATTATGGTGTATTATGCTAATACATTACCTAATAATAAATTTTTAGTAGTATCACCAACAATAATTAAAAGTAATTATGAATACTATAAAAAACTAGATAATATTGAACATGTGACACAATATAAACTTAATGATGTTCATATTAGTGATTATGATGTTATAATCTTTGATAATATTTTATTAGATAAAAAACAATTTCATAAAATAATAGATTTTATTAATAGTGGAAAAAAGATAATATTATTAGAAGTTAAATTTTATGATAAACTTAATGTTTTAAATTTTTTTAAAAAATATAACTTACGTATTAATATATTTACATATGATAAATTAGAACATATAAATAAAATGTATGAACGATTAAATAAAATTAAGAAAATAAAGGATAAACTTAATAATAATATAAACATATAATATAAACATATAATATAAAAAAAATTAATTAATATGGATGAAAATAAAAACTATGGTGTTATAAAAGCCGAAGATGGTGAATTTGAAGTAGTGGATTTTCTAAAAACTGATACTGTAAAAGATAGAACATGGACAATTGCTAAATTATCAGATGGTACTATTGCTTTTAAAATAGAATCATTTAATGAAGAAAATCAAAAAAATGTAGTTCAAACTTTTAGATTAACAAAAGAATCTATAACACTTTTACAATTATGTCTTACCCAAATTGATCAACAATTTAATATCAATATGGAAAAAATTGCAAAAGATATGTTAAAAGATAAAGATAATGTAATGAAATTTAAAAAACCTGATAAATAGTGAATAATAAAAAATTACCTGATAATTGGTTAAATGATAATACACCAATTTCAGATGAAATGATTCAATATCTTATTAATAAATATATGTATAGTAATAGTATAGATGCTAATATTATATTTAAATTGATAAGATTTTATAATGAAAATAATAATAAATGAAAAATTTTTTAAAAAATATTTGGCTGTTTAAAAAATAGTTCTTAACTTTGTATCATAAATGTCAGAAAAAACATTTTGGAAAAAAATGACATTTTTTTATAAATATATAATTAAAATTAAAACTTTTTGAAAAAAGGGTAATATAACTTAAAAAACAACTTTTAAAGATGCAAAAATTAATAAACATATCAAATTTGTTAGAGAATAATACAGATGATACAAAATCAACTGTCGGGTTTGGTATGTAAGTATCTTAAAAAGAAAAAGTATAAAACCCGACTAAAACAAGTCGGGTTTTTTGTTGAAAAAAAATTTTTAAAAAAGTTTAAAAAAAATTTGGTGGAATAAAAAAATTGATATACTTTTGTTCCCGAAATAAAAAATGAGATCTTTGACATATTGGTTATAAAAAGTGATATTTAAGGATTCACTTTTATTCAGAGTGAATCCTTTATATGCTCCCGTCATCTAACGGTTAGGATAACAGATTTTCATTCTGTAAATGGCGTTTCGATTACGCTCGGGAGTACTAAATGATCGGTTCGACTAGTGGTTTAGGTCGCCACCCTTTCACGGTGGTAGAATAAAATTCTCGCGGGTTCGAATCCCGCACCGATTACCAAATTATTATTTTTGATTTCGAACTTTTTATATATAAAAGTAAAAAGTTTATGGAAAAGAAATATAATTATTTTTATAAAATAACAAATTTATTAAATAATAAATATTATTATGGTATACATAAAACAGATGATTTAAATGATGGGTATATGGGTTCTGGTACATATTTAAAAAATTCAATTAAAAAATATGGAATTAATAACTTTAAGAAAGAAATAATATGTTATTTTTCTTCATATGAAGAATTATTAAAATATGAATCAGATATAGTTAATGAAAATATAATTAATGATACAAATTCATATAATATTAGATTAGGTGGTTTAGGTGGATTTAATCATATTTCAAAAGAAATTAGACAAAATAATATAAGAAAATTATTATCTACTTTATGGTTAAATGATGAATATATGAAAAAACATAAAATTAAAAGTTCAATTCATATGAAAAAATTACATAAAGATGGTAAAATTAAATATGATACATTTAAAAATAGAAATCATAGTGAAGAAACAATTGAAAAAATGAAATTAAAACATAAACTTAATGAACACCAAAAAGGAAATAAAAATTCACAATATGGTACTTGTTGGATAAATAAAGAAAAAGAAAATAAAAAAATAAAAAAGGAAGAATTAAATACTTGGTTAGAACAAGGATGGATAAAGGGAAGAAAAATAAAATAAAAATATATTGCGGGATAGTGTAATTAGATAACACCCAAGTCTCATAAACTTGAAAATGGTACACAGTCCAGTTGTAGGGGCAGATCCTACTCCCGCTACTAAATTAAAATATTGCACTGGAGTGAAACGGATAATATCATTCAAGGCTCATAACCTTCGAGATAATGGGTTCGACTCCCATCGGTGCTACTAAATTCTAGGGTTGCTTTAGTTGGTCGAAAAGTCCAGACTGTTAATCTGGTGAACGTAAGTTCCGCCGCAGGTTCGAATCCTGCTCCTAGATCCAAATGGGAATATAGTTCAATCGGTAGAACAATAGGCTGTTAACCTTTAGAAGTAGGATCGTAACCTGCTATTCCCGCAACGTTCTGATTAGGAATCCCGAAAGGAAAGTTTTGATAATTCAAAATGTTCTGATTAGGGAATTCGAAAGGATAAAATGTCTCTGTGGATTATGCAAACTGGAACAGCTTACAGGCTTAAACCCTGATCTATTGTGGGTTCGACTCCCACCAGAGATACAAAATCGAATAAGTTGAGCAGTGTTTTTATGTTATTATAAGATGTTACGTAAAAGATGAGTAATAATACTTAATAATCTTAGTCGGTAATGATCTATAAAACTGAAAGAAAACATACAAATCAGATGATCGTACTCCGAAACTTACAATTCTTTCTTATTCGATTTATCTACCGATGTGGATTATGTAAATTGGCACAGCTAATAGGCTCAAACCCTGATCTATTGTGGGTTCGAATCCCACCATCGGTACTATTTTATACCCTTGTAGGCTTCTTGATGAAGAACTAGACTGTCACTCTAGTAAAATAGACGGATTGTAACCGTCCATGGGTGCAAAGGTTTTCTTGGTTTTACAACCTTTAAAAAACCAAGATTTATAGCTAGTGTAGTGTAGTGGTAACATTCGAGACTGTCAATTTCGAGAGCGGGGATCGTAACCCCCACTAGCTGCTTAAAATATTTTATATTTATAAAAAATTAAATTATAGGGTTCGATTTAATTTTAGACCGTAAATATTTTATATATATATTAATAAAAATATAAGTATATGAATAAATGTTTATGGTGTGGAAAAGATGTAAAAAATAAATTTTGTAATGTTAGTTGTCAAAATAGATATCAGAAAAGAAAGCCAACAACAGAACAAATTAAAAAAGGACAAATTACAAGATTTGGTGAATTTAAAATATTTAAAGTTACTTGTAGTAAATGTGGTCAAGAAATAGAAGTTAAAGAAAGAGAAAAATTACATCCACAAAAAGAAAAATACTATTGTTCTAGAAAATGTGCAAATAGTCATACTAGAACAGAAGAATCTAAAATAAAAACTAGTAATAGTATTAAAAAATTAATATTAGATGGTAAACAAGTGGGATTTATCAATAATAAAAATATAAATAGACATAAAAAAGTTAAAAAAGAAAAAATTAAAAAAGAAAAAATTAAAGAATATAAAATATGTAATGAATGTAATACAAATTTTATCATTAAAGAAAAAAATCAAATATTTTGTTCCCAACAATGTTCAAGAAAATCTAATATTAGATTAGCTAGTTTAAAACAACAAGAAACACATAAAAATAATCCTACATATTGGTCAGAAATAAATAAAAAATCCTATAAAAATGGTAAAAATTATGTAGCAGGTGGAACGACTAAATGGTTAAATTATAAAGATATAAAAGTACAAGGAACATATGAATTAAGAACATGTTATATTTTGGATAAATGGAAAGAAAATAAAATAATAAAAGATTGGAAATATTCAAAAGATAGAATAAATTATATTGGGATAGATGATAAACAACACACGTATATAATAGATTTTAAAATTTTCAATGACGATGGTACATTTTATTATTTGGAAATAAAAGGTTGGGTACGAGAAAATGATGAATTAAAATGGAAAACAGTACGAAATAATGGATATAAATTAGATGTTTGGTTTATACAAGATATTAAAAAAATTGAAAATGATTTAAATATTAAATGGATACGTAAAATAAATAGTTATGAATTAATAAAATTTAAAGAATTATAGGCTATAGGTCAAATGGTTAAGATATTTCACTGTCTATGAGAATGGAGCGGGTTCGACTCCCGTATAGCCTGCAAAAATCTGGATACATCTATCATTAGTAGCGACATCCTAAGTGAAAGTAGTAGGTGTATAAGGATACCGATCAAAAGTTGGACACTTAGTAATCGGTTGATTGATATGGTGTAATGGAAGCACGCCTGCTGTGAAAGCAGGAAGACGAGTTCGAATCTTGACCAATTACAAAGAAGAATGTAGCAGTTGAAAATTCTGGTTCGATACCAGGGTGTAGATTCCAGATGGCGGAGTAATCCTAAGTGTATTCCTGTCGTCTTCACCAATAGGTAAGTGGATGCCCTACTATTCTTTTTTTAATTTGGGCTATTTTACCGTCATATCATCGGAGGGTGTAATGGCGGAAATGTTGGAAACAAGGTTCAATTCCTTAATAGTCCACGCGTTTCGGAGTAGCTAACCGAATAGTTCCACTATGAACGATGAGAAGTGGTATTGCACCCACATTGGTCGCTGATATTACCGTGGTGTATCTAGATTGATCATCTACTAAAAAGAATCGATGACAACCGTAATTCGATGATTTATTCCTAACTTTACTTCACTGTAAAGGACAGCAACGAGGGATATAGGTTGGATAAAATCATTCCCTTATTATTTTCGAACAACAAAAGTTAATTTTTTGACTATATATATTTATATATACAAATAAAAACAAGTTATGGGTTCGATAAAAGATAAAATAATAGAATTACGAAATGATAATAAATCATATAGTGAAATATCTAAAATATTAAATATAAGAAAATCTACAATATCTTATCATTGTGCAAAATTGGGTTTAAATAATCCTGTTAAACATAAAGATAGAAAAATTTCAATTGAAAGATCAATTGAAATAAATAATTATTATAAAACACATACAATAGAAGAAACTAGTAAAAATTTTAATATCAGTAGATCAACTGTTACTAAATATTCAGAAAAAAAGATAATATCAAAACCAAAAAAAATATCATTTTGTTTAAATTGTGAAAAAGAAGTAATTAATAAAAAATATTGTTCACAAAAATGTAAAAATGAATATGAATATAATGATAGAATAAAAATGTGGTTAAGTGGTAGTATTACTGGAATGAAAGGAAAAACATCTACTAGTGATTGGATAAAAAGATATATGATTAAAAAACATGGTGAAAAATGTATGGAATGTGGATGGGATAAAATTAATCCATATACAAATAATATACCAATAGAATTAGAACACATCGATGGTAATTTTACAAATAATAAAGAAGAAAATTTAAAATTATTATGTCCTAGTTGTCATAGTTTAACTAAAACATATAAAGGTGCTAATGTTGGTAAAGGTAGACCTAGAACTAAATATTATTAAAAGAATAAAGGAGATTTGGCAGAGTTGGTTGATAGCGATACTCTTGAAAAGTATTTAACGTGAAAGCGTTACGGGGGTTCGAATCCCTCAATCTCCGCAGAAATGCCGTCATCGTCTAGATGGAATAGGATTCTACACTCGTAATGTGGAGAACTCGGTTCGATCCCGAGTGATGGCTCAAAGTATACGCCTTCTTAGCTCAATTGGTAGAGCAGCTGATTTGTAATCAGCAGGTTATCGGTTCGATTCCGTTAGAAGGCTCAAAAATAATGCCGATATCGTATAGTCTGGTCTATTACGCCGCACTTGTAATGCGGAGGACGTTGTTCCACGGGGGTTCGAATCCATCTATCGGCTCAAGAATATTTTAAACTTTTAAAACAATTTAGAATATATAGTAAAAACATTTTGGACCCATAGCTCAGCTGGTTAGAGCACTTGACTCATAATCAAGGGGTCGGGGGATCGTAACCCTCTGGGTCCACAATATGGCTCTGTGATGAAATTGGTAGTACATGCAGGACTTAAAATCCTGTGGGCAGTGATGTCCGTGTCGGTTCGACTCCGACCAGAGCTACTAAAAATTAAAAAAAATGATAAGTAAAAAAGAATTTAAGTTTTGGAATAGACTTATAAAAGAGGAATTCGATATGAATTATGATAGTATAGTTCATGTAATAGAACCAGAAGAAGGAATAGATGATTATTGTGTAATCGGTTATATTGAAGGTGTAACACCAACTAGAATGGTTATACGAGTAAATAAAGAAACACATGATAGTTATAAAAACTTAGTGAAGGTATAAAATTTAAAATTATAATATGGAAGAGAAAGTAGTGAATAGATTATGTGATGCTGTTTGTTTAGAGGTAGCATGTGAACGTAATGAACCAGAAGATATAATGTTTGGTGGTCCTGTAATGTTAGGATATACGTTTTATGTATTGAAAGATGATAATGTAAATGATATTAAAAACTTCATTGTAGAATGTTTAGAAAAATATGGTAGACCTTACATTAGTACATCTATGGTTATGAAAAAGAATTATAATTCTAAGTACATAATGAATAAAGAACAGATTGAGGAAACTATAAGAACATCTACACCTTAATAAATACTTTTTATAACCAATAGAACTGATAAACATATAGTTGAAAAAATTATTAAAAAAAAATTGTAATTTTTTTGTAAAATGGAAAAACTTTTGTAATTTTGTAACATATATGTTAATCCAAAGGGAAACAAAAACGTTCTTTAAGTACTGAAAAAAAAATTAAAAAAAATTAAAAAAAATATAAAAACAATAAACTTTTTTAATTTTTTAAAATATATCTAAAACGTGATTCGAAATTAAAGTTAAAAATTTTTTAAAAAAAGTTTCAAAAAAATTTGGATAATTAAAAAATAAGCTGTAATTTTGTATCCGATTTGAAAAACGAGTTCTTTAATAAGATTTAAAAGAGTGAAAGCGGGTGAATTCTAATTGTAGAACCACTTTTGTCGGAGGGAGTTAGGATGGCTCAGAACCATCAAACCTACCTGTATAATGTGGATGATAAACACCATGACAAATTTTATAATGTGATAGCAGGTCCGTTTTCTAATGTTGATTTTGAAATCGTAGAGAGTAAAGTTAATCAACAAGATGGGTTCAGTCGGTTTAAAAATATGACCTAACAAGGCAGGTGGTAAACCGACATACATCATCATCCGTGAGTAGCTCTTTCATATATGGTCTGTTCGTCTAGTGGACAAAAATATATCGATGACTTTATAATTACCCATATTATAAAGTAGATATATAGGACATAGCAAACCGTTTGAGTTGAAACATGTGGATTCAACGAGGTTGATAAAAATTGTAAAAGCTATACAGAGTGTTCGAATCCTCTACAGACTACAAAAAGTGTTCTTTAACGTATTGAAAATATTTATACCAATGTGTGTGTTGGTTTTCCATAATCTGATGTTGGTTCGCCCATGCCGATTATGTGAAAAAAAAGAGATAATGTAAGGTGACTTACAAAAGGGGTGGTTTCTCAGCTTCCCGCCATTTATCTTCGGGTAAATGGTCAATACACAAAAGCTTCGTTCTTATCACTACCGAGTGATAGATTCATTATTAAATGGATATAAGGAGTAAGTAAAGAGTTTTCTGAAAAGAATTAATATGGTTCTTTGGTAAGAATAAGTTGAGTAAGCCCCGTATTACTACGGTAAGGAGCTCAATAAATTAGGTGTGACAACCTTACCATAACGATGTCAACTTTACGAGTTTGAAGGATAAGAAGTAGATGGACTGTTTGAGCGTAGGTTTACGTAAAGGCTATCCGTCAATGTTAATGGTGAAAGGTATGACGAAAGAAGTACCTGGAATCGTGAAATACGGCACA
>ERZ795044.5136-NODE-5136-length-10632-cov-4.615676_pt1 | contig 10632 bp, 10 predicted proteins | sample MGYA00375128_ERZ795044 | MGnify/ENA primary metagenome ERZ795044 (study PRJEB30173, sample SAMN05720213) | anaerobic digester metagenome | isolation source: active sludge of municipal wastewater-treating anaerobic digesters | place: USA | collected 2014-12-22 ... | reverse complement strand
CCATGCCGCATCCGGCGATCTCGAGCCATTCCTTGCCCATCTTCCGCGTGAGCGGACTCGAAAAATCGATTTCGAAACTCGGCTCCGTATAGCTGAAGTAGTGTGGGCGGAAGCGAATGCGCGTTTCCGGACCCATCAGCTCCCGAAACACGAACTCGACCGTCCCCTTCAGATCGGAGACGGCCACTCCCCGATCCACGTACAATCCCTCGACCTGGTGAAAGGTCGGATTGTGGGTGGCATCCGCATTGTCGCGTCGATAGACCCGCCCCGGCACGATGATGCGCACCGGCGGCGGTTGTTTGGCCATCACGCGGATTTGGACTGAGGAGGTGTGCGTGCGCAGCAGCCACTTCGGCGCCGGTCGCGTTCCATCCTCGCCCTCAACTCCCGCCGCGCCTGTGGCGGAGATGTAGAACGTATCCTGGGTGTCCCGTGCCGGGTGGTCTGCCGGCGTATTCAACGCGTCGAAGCAGTGGTGCTCGTCTTCCACCTCCGGCCCGTCGGCCACGGCAAAACCGAGCTTGCGAAAGCTTCGAACGATATCCTCAGTGACCTGCGTGAGCGGGTGCAACCGGCCCAGCGGACGGCGGCGTCCGGGCAGCGTAAAATCGGTCGGCTCGCTCGGCAAGGCGGCCGCCAATTCGAGTTCCTGTCTGCGTGCCGCCAGCGTCGCCTCGAGCATGCCTTTGGCGGTGTTGATTCGCTTGCCGGCGTCCGGGCGCTCCTCTTTCGGCAGCGATCCCAGTTGCTTCATCAGCGCGGTGAAGCGCCCGTGCACGCCGAGGTAGGTCGTGCGCGCCTGATCCAGGACGGCCAAATCCCGCGCCGCGCGCAACTCCGACAGTGCCGTCTCGAGGATCGGCTCGATTTGGTCGACGAAGCCTGGCATGCGTTGGGGTGGGTGCGTGGGGACCCGCTCGGAAGAAGGGATCAGCAAACGCCAGCCATTCGACAGATGAGTTCGCGAGCGAAACTATGGCTCAGGGGCGAGTCGCCGATCCTCGATCAGCCGTTCGTCTTGGCTTGCAGGCCGGTCTTGGCCGCCCTGACCAACTCGGCGAACGTTGGGGCATCCGTTGCCGCCAACTCGGCAAGCATCTTCCGGTCCAGCTCGACCTTCGCGGCCTTGAGCCCTTCCATGAACCGGCTGTAGGTCAGGCCTGCGGCGCGGGCCGCAGCGTTGATCCGAATCTGCCACAGCGCCCGGAAGTTCCGCTTCTTGGTCTTGCGGTCGCGATACGAGTACTGCCGCCCGTGATCGACGGCGTCGGAAGCATAGCGATAGAGCTTGGAACGCCGGGCACGGAAGCCTTTGGCGGCTTGCAGCATGCGTTTGCGGCGCTTACGAGAGGCTGGGGCGTTGGTAACGCGCATGAGAACTTTAGTTAACGGTTTAAAACAGGAGAGTCCGCGGCATTGTCGACCGCATCCTAGTGGCTGTACGGCATGCTCTTCTTGATCCTTGCCACGTCGACGGCCTCAACCACCGCCGAGTGACGCAGATGCCGACGGCGCTTCGCGTTCTTCGAAGCAAGCAAATGGCGGCGGCCCGCATGGGGTCGCAACACTTTTCCGGTGGCGGTGATCTTGAACCGCTTGGCCACTGCCTTCCGGGTCCTTACACCTTTGGGGCGTCGCATAAATCGTATTCCTAGCGAAAAAGAGCTCGCAATCTAGGCAGCCCCAAAACGCAGTGCAAGCCTGAAATGCCAAAAACCAAACCCAAATCTCGAGTCGCCATCGCGACAAGGAATCTGCGCAGTGCACGGTTGACGGTGTTGGAAAGGAGGAACCGGAGAAGAGATTGACACGGGGCACGGTAGCGCGCATTTCTCACCCACTTCTGAAGAACGCGGAGCCGACGGCATTGGAAGGTGCACTCATGCGCGCTGGGCAAGGCCTGTTTGTCACTGGGCGTGCAATCGCCTCTCGAGTCGCGCGTACAGCTCGGCTGCGTCCGCTGCGTGGACGACCTCGCCACCGGGAGTGACGATCCCATAGCCGGGGCCGTAAGCCGGCCCGTTTGCGACGCACACGTCGGTGTTACACCCGCACAATTGGTCCAGACACCGTTGAATCACGCTATGGCGCGTCCCGTCCACCTCGAATTTCCATCCGGCCAGGAACGCGCCGGGAAACAAGGTCCGCAGTTCGGCGATCAGCTTCCGCGTCGGAACAAGCTCAGCGAGCAGAACGCCTGAGCGGGTCGGGTACTTGGCGGTCTCGAGAAGACGCAACTCGCCCGGCGTCGGTTGTTCGAAGACGTGTCCGAACCTGAAATCGCTCACCGCCGCGGCATGGAACACGGCGTCGACGGGCTTTCTGGCCTGTTGTTGCAGGCGCTGATGGAGGTCGGCGACCGTCGTGAACCGCTCGATGTGGTTTGCCCGACAGGGGCCCGCCCAGGAGGCGAGCGCGCCGAGCAGCAGGGACACCACGTGCCCCCTGTCGACCAGGTAATTGGCAAGTTCGACCCCCAATCGCCCGGTCGACGCATTCGTCAGGCGTCGGACCTGATCGAGAGGTTCGCAAGTCGGACCGGCGGTGACCAGGCAGTTCACGGTGCGTCGACTCCGAGCGGGGCGTTGTCGATGAGTCGGACCTTGCCTACGAACACGGCCAGGGCCATGTGGGAAGTCCGATGCACCGCACGAGTTGGCTCGAGGGTGTCGGGATCGAAAAAGGCCACATAATCGAGGCGGGCGGCCGGTTCAGACGCAACCAGCTTGGCAACCCCTTTCTGCAGTTGGGCGGCGGGGACGGCACGCCGGGCGGCCTGGACGCGGCCTCGGGCCCACTGGATCGAGCGCCAAAGCACGGTTGCCTGAGGGCGCTCGTCGGGTGCCAGGCGCTGGTTCCTCGAACTCATGGCCAGTCCGTCGCTCTCGCGCACCGTGGGGGCCACCACGATCTGCAGCGGGAAGTTGAGGTCCCGCACCATGCGGCGCACCACCGCCGCCTGCTGCCAGTCTTTCGCGCCGAAGATCGCGAGGTCGGGCAACACCAGGTTGAACAGTTTGGCCAGGACCGTCGTGACGCCCCGGAAATGGGTCGGTCGCGCAGACCCCTCCATCGAGCGGGTCAACGCTTCCTCGACAACGCAGGTGCTCGAAGGCGGGACGGGCGCCTGCGGGTACATCGCGGTGTCCTCAGGCACGAAGAGAACATCTACCCCGGACGTCCGGCAGAGGGCGCGATCCCGCGCCAGATTCCGCGGATACGCCGCCAGGTCCTCATGAGGCGCGAACTGTGTGGGATTGACGAACACACTGACAACGACGCGCCCGCTTGATTTCACACGTCGGCGCGCTTCCTGGACAAGGCTCAGGTGTCCCGTGTGCAGGGCGCCCATCGTGGGCACGAATGCGACGCGCACCCCTTGACGCCTCCAACGGCGAGCCAAACGTTGCATCTCGTGCAGGGCGACGACGATTCGCATGGCGATGATGATGAAGCGTCCGAGGGTGGTGTGCGACTCAAATCCTGCGTTGCCGTCAAGGCCTGGCTTCGGATTGCAGGAGCGTTTCGAGGTCTTTCGCGGTCTCCGCGCGGGTCGGGTCCAGGCGCAGGGCTTGGCGGAAATGGCGGATGGCCTTCGATCGAGCGCCCTGGGCCCGATCGAGATTGCCCAGCCCGACGTGGGCATCAGCGGAGTCCGGATTCAGTTCCAGGGCCCTGGCAAAGGAGGCGCGCGCTTGATCGTTCCTTCCCTGCTGTTCGAGGAGTTTGCCGATTTCGTTGTACGAGCGTGCGGCGTGGGGAATCAGGCGGGCGACCTCGCGCCATTCCGCTTCGGCGGCGCTGTAGTCGTCGAGTCCAACCAGCAGGCGGGCGGTCAGTTCGTGCAGCATCCAGTCGCCGGGCTTGGACGCCGAGGCCTGTCGGCAGACCTCCATGGCGCGGCGGCGGGCGACTGGTTTGGAGTGGCCGCGCAGGCTGGCCAATTCGTCATCGAGTTGTCTCAGACGTTCCATATGGCCGAGTTGATGCCGGTAGATCGGTTCGTCAAAACGGCGCCGCACAAGCTTGGCGATCTCGTACCGTTGGCTGTCCGTGTAGCCCAGACGCGCAGCGCAAGCCTCGGATGCGAGCCAGGCAGCCGACGATTGCGACCGCGGGGCGGCGCGATCCGCGAGGATGGCGGCGACCTCCTCGGCGAAGAGCCGAGCGAGGAGGTAATTGCCCTCGAAAGTGAAGTGGACGTGTTCATAGAGCAGTTCCTCGCCGGGCATGCCGTGCTTACTCTCGCGCTCGAAGTGCCTTTCCGCGTCCAGGAGACGAACGCCGCGTCCGGCGTGGCGCGCAACAGTCTGGCGGATCGCCTCGTTGTGGCGGGAGTCGGTCCGGAACCGGAGCGTATCGAGGTCTCGGGCGAGGGTCAGATGGGTTTTGGCCTCGTTGGTCTGGCCGAGGGCCAGGCAACAGGCGCCCCATTGGAAGTGCAGATCGGCGTAGGTATCATCGAGTCTTGCGGCGGATTCGTAGTCCCGAATTGCGGCTTCGAATGCACCGTTGGTTTGAGCTGCGACGCCGGCGTTGTACAAGCGTTCCCACTCGACCCGATCGGTCTCAGTCAGGCCGATCCGATGCAGCGACCCGAAGGGCGGCCAGTCGCGCAGGCGCGACACCATTGTGCTCACAACCACCTGCGCCCGCGCGTCCGTGCCCACCGCGATGAGGTCGCCCAGATTCCGTTGGAAATGGCGATTCAGAGTCTCGAGACGCGGATCGTCGCGGCGCACCTGTTGGCTCATGAACATCGACATCCCGCCCCAGCCCAGGGCCGCTTCGGATGAGGGGCTCAATCGTTGAAGCCACTGGTCGAGCCACTGGGCGGAGCGGGCCCTTTTGAGCGCGAGACTCGTCCGGATGACGGGAAGCGGGGGCGTTTGGCGGCCAAAGACGGTGCCGGTTCCGAAGGGGCCGATGACCTCGTTGTTCCCCATGTACACCAGCCAGATGTCGCCTTGCAGGCTTCGACAGTCCCGCGCAATCGGCAGGATCACATGCGAATTGATGGCTGTGAACGCGGTGTTGACGACTTCGAATTGCATGTCCGGGTAGCGCGCGCGCAGCAGGGTCTCGAGGATGCGCGAGAAACCGAACGCCGGCGCCGGATCTCCGATCGCAGCCGATTCGCCGAATACGAAAATCCGGCAGGTTCCATCCGGTTTGGATGGATTGAGCACAACAAACTCGGGGGTCTTGGCGAGGGTGCGCGGAACAAATCGCCAGGCGAATCGCTGGTTCTCGACCCGCAGACTCGGGTCGACGGCGCGATGGCGCACGAAGAAAGCCGTCTCGTATCCAAAGCCAATCAGGCGCAGAACCAACTCGATGAGAGCGATTCCCACCAGGGGCACCAACAGCGCCGCGCCAAGGCGAAACCAGCGCCGTCGGCCCTCGAGCGCGTTCGCGCCCCGAGACGACGGCTCGATCCGGTCCTCCCGCCCGGATGGGGGCGTCGGCGCTATCGAATGAGATGGGGCCTTCTTCACCGCTATCCCAAGAGAATCCTTGACCCCGTCAACGCAGCACAGAGACTTGACTTGTGTACAAAGCGTTTCACCGGTCGAGGATTCTAGCCTGCCGGCCCGCAGCGCGCGAACGAAAAACGCCGCGGTTCGCCATACGGAGTGTGTCCGGCTTCGGAGCGTCGGCTTGCAGCCGGCGTAACGCTTCTGGCGTGGCGCGGATCGCGCGAATTCGGATCCGACCCCCTTCCGCCCATGTCCGGAGCGTCGGCTTGCAGCCGGCTTTGGACCCGGAAGCCTGGGACAGACCCTATGGATGGAGCAATTGACATGAACGCCAAGGATTTTCTTCGGCTGGGCGTGCCCCTGGGTGAGGCCACCCGGCGCGCGACGGACTTCGTCTGCAAGTTCGTCCTTGGGGGAGGGGACAAATCGCGACTGGCGGACGAAGTGAAGGCGATTGTTGAGAATCCGGCCTCGTTTGTGAGCGATCCGCTGCGGGCGGGATTTGCCCAGGCGCTGCTCGACGCCGCCCCTCCCCTGCGTGCCGAACCGATCTCTTACCGGCAATGGGGGTCAGGGCTGGAATCGGAGGCCGTCCTGCAGATGGAAAAGGCGTGTTTGTTACCGGTGGCGGTGGCTGGGGCATTGATGCCCGACGCGCACGTCGGCTACGGGCTGCCGATTGGGGGCGTTCTGGCTACGGTGAACGCGGTTATTCCCTATGCTGTCGGGGTGGACATTGCCTGCCGGATGAAGATGACCGTGCTGGATCTGCCGCTCGAGCACCTTGATCGGAGGCAGGACCGGCTCACGAGGGCCATCGAGGCCGAGACGCGGTTTGGCGTCGGCGCCGCTTTCAAAGAGAGGCGTGGGCACGCGGTGATGGACGCGGATTGGTCGGTGAGCCCGGTCACCAAACAGCACAAGGACAAAGCCTGGGCGCAACTGGGCACCAGCGGCAGCGGGAATCACTTCGTCGAGTTTGGCGTGTTCACGGCGCACGGGCCCATTCGGGCGCCGGGTCAGGCTCAGGAACTGCCTGCCGGGAGCTACGTGGCGTTGCTCTCGCACAGCGGAAGCCGGGGCACGGGGGCGGCGGTGTGCGACTATTACAGCAAGCGGGCCTTCAGCCAGTTTGTGGATATGCCCAAGGAACTGAAGCGGCTTGCATGGTTGTCTCTCGATTCGCAGGAAGGCTTGGAATATTGGAACGCGATGGAGTTGATGGGGCGTTACGCGGCAGCGAACCATGCGTGCATCCACGCCCACATCGCGGCGCATCTCGGCGCGCAAGTCCTGCTCGCTCTCGAGAATCACCACAACTACGCGTGGAAGGAACGGCACGTGATCGGGGGCGTCGAGCGCGAGGTGATCGTTCATCGCAAGGGCGCCACGCCAGCGGGCGCAGGCGTGCTGGGGATCATTCCAGGATCGATGGCCTCTCCGGGTTTCGTCGTGTGCGGCAAAGGCAATCCGGAGTCGCTGAACTCTGCCTCCCATGGCGCCGGGCGGGTGATGAGTCGCGCACAGGCGAACAAGACAATCCAGTGGAAGGCTCTCAAGGCGATCCTGCGGGAGCGGGGTGTGACTTTGATTTCGGCGGGATTGGACGAAGCGCCGATGGTGTACAAGAACATCCGCGAGGTCATGGCTGCCCAGAGCGATCTGGTGACGATTCTCGGGCAGTTCGATCCGAGGCTGGTGAAGATGGCGCCGCCGGGCGAACGCGCGGAGGATTGAGTAGGCGTAAACGGTCAGTAATGGGGGAGACACGGGACGAATTCGATCCGCGGGGGCCTGCCTCGCCTCTTGCGGGACCCCTCGTTGCCTGCCCGTTGGGACGTTGCCCATTGGGTTTGCGGCACGGGGGCCCGCCGCCCGGGCTGCCTTCACGCTGATCGAACTGTTGGTGGTCATCGCCATCATCGCCATCCTGGCCGGGATGCTGCTGCCGGCGCTCGGCAAGGCGAAGACCAAGGCGCAGGGCATTCAGTGCATGAGCAACCTCAAGCAGCTCCAACTCGCCCACGGCTCTATGCCGACGGCCATGCTGAGATCAGGAAGTGGTTGGACGCTCGCACAAAGGCCCCAGCCAAATACAACAACTGGCTTACCCTCGGCGTCGAATCCCCCAACAACCGGAACATGATCTGGCTGAGCGAACACACCTCGGCGCTGGACCGCTGACGCTTTCGAGTGCTTGGCACTCATCCTCGACCCTTTACAAGAAGCTTGTCCCGGAAGTAGGAGTTTCTTGATCAACGACAATTCTTCACCAGCGCGTTGCCTCGCACAGCTTTCGCTTCATGCCTTTCACGAAGCGAACCTTCGCCGCGTTCTTCCCCAGACCTGCCGAAAACCGTCACATCGCCCGTGGCTGCAGAAAAGCGGGCTTTCAGTTTTGTCGGTTGCGTGCTTAGACTGGAAGCATGCCTTCGCGTTACGGCACGGGTGAACTGTATGGTTTCGACTTCTGCGCGCTATCTCCCGCACGCATTCGGGAGCTTTCTTCGTCCGCGTAGCGGCGAACCACCTCGAACGCGTCGCCTTCGACAAAGGAGAACAGTTCGCGCAGGCCGGCGATTTCCTGGATGCGTCGCGCGAGCGTCTCCGGGTACCAGCGGGAGTTCAATCCCCGACCGTTCTCGCCGGTCTTCACCAACCCCGCGCCTTCGGCCATGATCCCCCCTCTTTGAACCCGGTTCCTGAGGATGACAGCGAAGGCACGTTCCCGCTGACTGGTGGGCTTGCGCCGAAGCGTATCGATGACGTTCTGGCGGGTGAGGTCAAAGGTGAGGATTTGATCAGCGAGCCATTTTGCCTGGCGGCCAAGAAGAATAGGTTGACGCGTATGCGCGACTGCGGGATCGGCCCCCCGAGGGAGTCCGGTCATGGGGTTGTTGGGCCGGGCAACAGGAGGGCGAGTTGGCGTCTGGCGGCGGCGGGCCAGGAGGATCGGTCGGTGAGGATCGCGTTCTGGAGCGCGGAGTGGCACGAACAGGTTGGTTTGGTGGGGATTTTGGGGATGGCCTGGACGACGATTTGTTGGGCCAGGGCGGCATTGCGGTGGAGGTAGTCGATGATCATGTCGACGGTCACGTGGTTGCCGTCCTCCTTCCAGCAGTCGTAATCGGTGACCATGGCGAGGGTGGCGTAGGCGATCTGAGCTTCGCGGGCGCACTTGGCCTCGCCGAGGTTGGTCATGCCGATGACGGCGTGGCCCGCGGCGCGGTTGGCGAGCGACTCGGCGCGGGTGCTGAACGCCGGCCCTTCCATGCAAACATAAGTCCCGCCGTCATGCGCTCTCGCCTTCAGGCGGCGGGCGGTTTCGAGAAGGGTCTGACGCAGCTCCTCGCAGATCGGATGGGCGAAGGCGATGTGCGCCACAATGCCGCGCCCGAAGAAGGTGTGTTCATACGAGCGCTTGGTGCGGTCCAGGAATTGGTCCACCAGGACAATGTCGCAGGGGCGATAGCGGTTTTGGAGCGATCCCACGGCGCTGACGCTGATGATCCACGCGACGCCCAGTTTCTTGAGGGCCCAGATATTGGCCCGGTGGTTCAACTCGCTGGGCATGATGCGATGGCCGCGTCCGTGCCGCGGCAGGAACACGACCTCGCGTCCAGCGAGCCGTCCGGTGAGCAGTTCGTCTGACGGGCTGCCAAAGGGGGTTCGGACGCGCATCCATTTCTGGTTGGTGAATCCTTGGATTTGGTAGAGGCCGCTGCCGCCGATGATGCCGATGCGATGTGTTGTCATAGGATGGAGGGGTCAGTTTCTCAGGAGTGGATTGGGAAAAGGAGCCACGGCATTGGGGCAAGCCGCACGGCATAATCGACGAGCCGACTCAGCTGTCCCAACTGGATGATGCCCAACATGAGCGAGGCGAAGACGAGCGGGACCACGACGAAGAAGAGCAGGCGTAGAAACACTTGGCCGAGCCGATCGATTGCCTCGCGTGCCGGCCAGCCCGCCGCCGTGTCAAAACCGGGTTGCCACGTCACGATCATGCGCAGGATGACGCCCAGCGCCAGCCCGACGCCCATGCCCCACAGAATGAGGACCGCCAGTCGGTCGCTTGTCTGGGCGGATAGCGAGGACATGTGGGAACTGGGGCGGGGTTAATCGGAGGCGCGCCTCGCTAGCCCGGATTCTTCACCACTTGAAGGAGCAATCTGAAATCCGGGTTGAGGCAAAACCGCGCCCGGATAGGGGAGAATGAGGTTCGGAACGCCTCCGAAACCGCACGGGTACGGCGACACTCTGTTGCCCGGTTCCCACCCTCCACTCGGGCACGGTTTTGTTTTTCTAACCTGCATGCTGACTTCTTTCGAGAACTCCGGCTTCGCGGTGGCAAAAAGTGGTGGGAAATGCAGGCTAGCGATCTTCGGCGTGGAAGCGTGCGATGACAGGCCGGTGGTCGGAGGCGACGCCCCAGTTGGGAAGTGCGAGCACATAGGAGCCCGCCCGATCCCACTCGCGCGCCATCGCGGAGCTGATCAGGATGTAATCGACGCGGTCGTAGCTGTCGGCCGTTCCGTAGAAATGGGTCCAGGTGATGTGTCGCGCATCCCACCGCGGGTTGGGGCTGGGAGCATTGTCGCCGTTGCGTTCCGCGGGGCGCGTGTCCACCAACGCGCGCGGCCGTTTGCCCAGGAGCGTCTGGAGCGTCACGGAGTCCTTCGTGTCGTTGAAGTCTCCGAGCACCACCAGGTTCGCCTTCGGGCGCGCCTCGAGCAGCGCATCCACGTGCTTGCGCAGCAGGATGGCCTCCTGGGCGCGCAGTTCCGCCTGGTCCGCGTTCGGGATCGGGCGACGCGATTTCAAATGGGCGTTGAAGAGTGTGAAGCTGTAGCGCGGGGTGACCTGGATATCGACTTCGAGAAACCCCCGGCTGACCCGGTGGCGTCGGCCCAGGAGCAGGAAACTCTCTCGCGGGTGCGGGCGGCGGGCTGCGATTGGGTAGCGGCTCAACAGCCCGATGGCGATGTTGGTATCCGATCCGCGGACATATTCCCAATGAGGGAAATCGAGGCCCTCGACCTTGAGTGAAGCGCGCAGCTCCAGCAGGGTGTTGGTCGTGCCGATTTCCTGCACGGCCAGCACGTCGGGTTTCATGGCGCGGATGCTCTCGCGGATTTTCGCCCTGGCT
>ERZ795044.5135-NODE-5135-length-10632-cov-5.055120_pt1 | contig 10632 bp, 10 predicted proteins | sample MGYA00375128_ERZ795044 | MGnify/ENA primary metagenome ERZ795044 (study PRJEB30173, sample SAMN05720213) | anaerobic digester metagenome | isolation source: active sludge of municipal wastewater-treating anaerobic digesters | place: USA | collected 2014-12-22 ... | reverse complement strand
CGCCCCGCTTCGCGGGTTTGGATACACTGTCCATGGGCATGTCGGCGGACCTCGACGCCGCCATCGCCGAAGGCGCCACCATCGTTCGCATCGGTCGCGCCATTTTCGGTCCGCGCCCGGACCTTCAACCCCACCGCTAGGAATTCATCGCGTGGAGCACAGCAAACTGGTATTCATCGGCGGCGGCAACATGGCCGCCAGCCTTGTCGGCGGCTTGATCGCGCAGGGCTATCCGGCGGCCTGCATCACCGCCTGCGATCCCGTCGCCGAGGCGCGCACGCGCCTGGCGACGCAATTCGGGGTTGCCACTGCGGATGACAACCGCGGCGCAGTCGCGGTGGCCGAGGTCGTGGTGCTGGCGGTCAAACCCCAGGTGATGACAGACGTCGTTGAAGAGCTCGCTCCCGCGCTTGGGCGCGGCGCGCTGGTGATTTCCATCGCCGCCGGAGTGCCCGTCGCGGCGCTTGCCGCACGGTTGGGCGCGGACGTCGCCATCGTGCGCTGCATGCCCAACACCCCGGCGCTGGTGGGCGCAGGTGCTACTGGACTCTACGCCGGCGCTGGCGTCAGCGCCGACCAACGCCGCATCGCTGAGGAGATTCTGGGTGCCGTGGGCACCACGGTCTGGGTGGCGAGCGAGCGCGAAATCGATGCGGTCACAGCGGTATCCGGCAGCGGACCCGCGTATTTTTTTCTCGTGATGGAAGCCATGGTGGCGGCGGGTATCGCGCTTGGTCTGACGCCCGCGGTGGCAGGTCAGTTGACGCTCCAGACCGCACTCGGGGCCGCGCGCATGGCGCTTGACAGCGATGTGGACGTGGCGGAACTGCGCCGGCGCGTCACCTCGCCGGGCGGCACCACCGCGGCGGCGCTCGCGGTGCTCGATGCCGGTGGACTGACCGCGCTCTTCGCGCGCGCGCTCGCCGCCGCCGATGCGCGCGGACGGGAGATGGGTGTCGCCCTGCTCCCTGAGTCCTCGCGGTCATGAATACCGTGACGGGGTTGCTGGTCTACACCATTCAGTCCGCCGGCGCGTTGCTGGCCACGTTGTTTCTGTTACGGTTTCTGCTGCAACTGGCGCGTGCCAGTTTTTACAACCCGATCTCGCAATTCGTGTACCGGGCCAGCCGGATCCCGGTGGATGGCCTGACGCGCCTGTTGCCCGCGGTGGGTCGTATCAACCTGGCCAGTCTGGCGCTCGCCCTGGCGATGGAATGGCTTGCCATCATTTTCACGCTGCTGGTCGTAGGCGCCGGCTTGCCCGGCATCATTCTGCCGCTGTGGTGGGGTGTGCTGGGGCTCGTGTCGCTGCTGGTCAATCTGTATTTCTACGGCATTTTCGCGATGGTCGTGCTGAGCTGGGTGGCGCCCCAGACCCATCACCCTGCCGCCCTGCTGCTGATGCAGTTGCTGGAGCCCGTACTCGGCCCGGCACGCCGCGTCATTCCGTCGCTGGGTTGCCTGGATCTGTCGCCCATGCTGGTGCTGTTCGCGCTGGGTGCCTTGCGCCTGCTGCTCCGCAATCTGGCTGCGGGCAGTGGCATGATCGTGGGTCTGGTGCCGGGATTTTGACCGGTGACGACCGCCGGGCCCTTCGGCCAGTGGCGCGCTGACACCCTGGTTCTGCGCTGCCGGGTGCAGCCTGGCGCGAGGCGGGATGCCTTCCTCGGCGCTTACGGCGACTGCCTCAAGCTGGGGCTGGCGGCGCCGCCGGTGGACGGCAAGGCGAATGCCCGCGCGATCGCATTTCTGGCCGCGGCCTTCGGCGTGCCCAAAGCGCGGGTGACACTGGTGCGTGGCGCGCGCAGTCACGACAAGGTGTTCGCCATCGCTGCGCCGACCCGGTTGCCGGCGGAGGCGCTGGTGGCGGGTTCCCCGCCCTGACGCGGACCTAATCGCCCGGGCCGCGCTTGCCTGTATCCGACCCCGTCTTTAGACTTCCCGGGTTCCGAGAGTCGTACCCCATGCCGGACAGCTTTCCCCCTGACTCCGTTGGTCTGGCTGTGCCAGAGGTCCATCACTTTGCCGAGCCGCTCGAACTGAGCTGTGGCCGGCGGCTGGCCTCCTATGAGCTCGTGGTCGAAACCTACGGCGAGCTCAACGCGGCGCGCAGCAACGCCGTATTGATCTGCCACGCCTTGAGCGGCAACCATCACGCGGCCGGGTTCCACAGTGTGGACGACGCCAAACCCGGGTGGTGGGATGATTACATCGGCCCCGGCAAACCGATCGATACGCGATATTTCCACGTGGTCTGCCTGAACAATCTCGGCGGTTGTCATGGCAGCACTGGTCCGCGCGCGATCAATCCCGAAACCGGCATGCGTTGGGGCAAGCATTTTCCGCCGCTGCGGGTGCGCGACTGGGTGCTGAGTCAGGCCCGGCTCGCCGACCGCCTGGGCATCGAGCAGTGGGCGGCGGTGATCGGCGGCAGCCTGGGCGGCATGAATGCGATGCGCTGGGCGCTCGAATATCCCGCGCGTGTTCGCCACTGCGTGGTGATTGCCTCGGCCCTTAAGCTGACGGCGCAGAATATCGCCTTCAACGAAATCGCCCGGCGCGCGATCCGCTCCGACCCGGATTTCCGCGATGGGGACTTTGCCGAACACGGTGTCGTACCGCGCAACGGCCTCGCGCTCGCGCGGATGGTGGGCCATGTCACTTATCTGTCCCATGCCCTGATGGGACAGCGCTTCGGCCGCGAACTGCGTTCCGGTTCCTTTGCCCGTGGCCTGGAGGAGCCAGTCGAATTCAAGGTGGAAAGTTACCTGCATTATCAGGGCGACAAGTTTGCCGAGAATTTTGACGCCAACACCTACCTCCTGATCACCAAGATGCTCGACTACTTTGATCTGGCGCGGGAATACGGCGACGATCCGGCGGCGGCGTTCCGGACCGCGCGCGCACGGTTTCTGGTGGTTTCCTTCACCAGCGACTGGCGCTTTGCGCCGCAGCGTTCGGAAGAAATCGTCCAGGCTCTCGTCGCCGCCAATCGCGACGTGGCCTATGCGTGCATCGACTCCGACATGGGGCACGACGCCTTCCTGCTGCCCAATGCCCGCTATGAAAAACTGTTACGGACCTACATGAACCGGGTTGCGGAGACCTGCTGATGCTGCGCGTCGATCTGGACATTGTGCGGCGCTGGATTGCGCCCGGCAGCCGGGTGCTGGACCTCGGCTGCGGCGACGGCGAGCTGCTGCGGGTGCTGATGGACAGCCGGGGTGTGGAAGGCTACGGCATCGAAATCGACCCGGAGAAAATCACCCACTGCGTCGCCCGCGGCGTCAATGTGATCGAAGCCGATGTCGATCAGGGGCTGACCGATTTCCCGGACAAGAGTTTCGACACCGTGCTGATGGCCAATTCCATGCAGGTGTTGCGCCGTCCGGATCATGCCATTGCCGAGATGTTGCGCGTGGGTCAGGAGTGCATTGTCACTTTCCCCAATTTCGGCAATATCCGTACCCGCCTGTTCCTCGCGGCCTGGGGTCGCATGCCGGTCACCCGGCAGTTGCCCTACCAGTGGTATGACACACCCAATATTCACTTTTGCACGGTGCAGGATTTCGAGGCTCTGTGCCGGGAACGGTCGATCCGGGTATTGCACCGCGAATTCGTGGCCGAACAATTCCCCGATCGACTGCTCAAAGGAGTATGGTCCAATCTGTTCAGTGCCACCGCGATCTACCATTTGGCGAAATAACCCGTCTCCGATGACTGCCTGAGGACGCGACCCATGAAAATAATGCCATTGTCTCCGCTGTCCCGCCTGTTGATGGTTCCCCTGCTGATTTTCGCGGGCAGTCTGTCGGCGGACGACCGGCCATTCCGCGAGTTCGGCGATTACCGCGTTTATTACAGCGCCTTCAACAGCAGCTTCGTGAGTCCCGAGGTCGCCGCTGCCTATGACATCGTGCGGGGACGTGATCGCGGTCTGGTCAATATCGCCGTCATGCCCGCCGGGACGATCGGTGGCAGACCTGCCGTAGTAAAAGGACAGGTGGCCAATATTTTCGCCCAGAGCCAGGAGTTGAAGTTTCTCGAGGTTCGCGAGGGCGATGCGGTTTACTACCTCGCGCCGTTCAACTTTGAAAACGAGGATTCGCTGACGTTCAACATCACGGTGAAGGCGAATCCGGATATGCCCTCCTACACGCTGTCGTTTCAGCGCACGTTTTATCGTGATCACTAGGCCATGAACACCGAGGTCATCCTGGCCAGCAACAATGCCGGCAAGCTCCGCGAGTTGCGCGGCCTGCTGGCCGAACTGGGCCTCGACCTGATATCCCAAGGTGAACTCGGGGTGAGCGCGGTCGCGGAGACCGGCAGCACCTTCGTCGACAACGCCCTGCTCAAGGCGCGGCACGCGGCGCGGGAAAGCGGCCGCGCCGCGCTCGCCGATGATTCCGGCCTGGAAGTCGACTGGTTGCAGGGCGCACCAGGAGTGCATTCGGCGCGCTTTGCCGGGGAAGGCGCCGACGACGCGCGCAACAATCAGAAACTCCTGGAGCTGCTCCGCGACGTGACGGCCGCGCAACGGGGCGCGCGGTTTCGCTGCGTCCTGGTCTATCTGGAATCGGCCGCCGACCCGGCGCCGCTGATTTGTGAGGGCGTGTGGGAGGGCCGTATCCTGGAACGACCGCACGGCGCCCATGGGTTTGGCTACGATCCCTTGTTCCTGATTCCCGAACTAGGACGTACCGCCGCGGAACTGACGGCGGCGGAGAAAAATGCTCTCAGTCATCGTGGCCGCGCTTTGCGAGCGCTGCTCCCGAAACTGCGTGCGCGGATTGCCGCCCAATGTTGAAGCTGCCACCGCTGGCGCTTTATGTGCATATTCCCTGGTGCGTACGCAAATGCCCCTACTGCGATTTCAATTCGCACCAGGCCGCGGGAGCGCTGCCCGAAGCCGAGTATGTCCGGGCGCTGATTGCCGATCTGGACAGCGAGCGGGAGCGCGCACAAGGCCGCCGTTTCGGCAGTGTTTTTATCGGCGGCGGCACCCCCAGCCTGTTTTCGGCGCCCGCCATCGCCGCGGTGTTGGCAGCGGCGGACCGGCGCATCGGCTTCACCCCGGATGCGGAGATAACCCTGGAGGCGAATCCCGGCACCGCCGATGCGGATAACTTTCGCGGCTACCGCGCCGCCGGCGTCAACCGGCTGTCCATCGGCGTGCAATCGTTCTCCGATACCCATCTCACTGCGCTTGGTCGTATTCACTCGGGTGGCGAGGCGCTGCGCGCGTTTGATCTGGCCCGTGCGGCCGGCTTCGAGAACATCAATCTCGATCTCATGCACTGTCTGCCCGGACAGACGCCGGCCCAGGCGGCCGCCGATCTGGAGCAGGCCATTGCGCTCGCTCCCGAACATCTGTCCTGGTATCAGCTCACCATCGAGCCCAACACCCTGTTCTATCGCAAGCCGCCGCAGCTCCCCGACGAGGCGGTGCTCGACGCCATCAACACCGCCGGCGCGACGTTGCTCGACCGCGCCGGTTACCGGCAGTACGAGGTGTCAGCCCATGCGCGCGATGGGCGACACAGCCGTCACAACGTCAATTATTGGGAATTCGGCGACTATATTGGGATCGGTGCCGGCGCCCACGGCAAGCTCACCGATCCGGATGCAGGCTGCATCCGGCGCCGCCGCAAGGTGCGTCATCCTCGGGATTATCTCGCGCGCCGCGGCGACCACTGCGCTGAAGAGCAGATCCTGGACGTCGCCGACCTGCCGTTGGAGTTCCTCATGAATGCATTGCGTTTGAATGCCGGGGTTCCGGCAAGTCATTTCGGCGAACGCGCCGGTCTGCCGCTCGCGACGATTGCTGAATATTGGGGAAAGTTGGCATGCCAAGGGCTGGTGATGCCGCTCGGTGAACAGTTAACCGCCACGCGGTTGGGACATCGATTTCTGGATACCGTGCTCGCGGCATTTTGAATCTGCCGTCGCCAGGAACGCCGCAGGCACGGCGCCATCCTGGTTTATGATCGCGCAGAGCCTGCCACCGCGCCGGGGAGCCATGACTTTTCTTCAGCAACTGCTCCTCGTGTTGGGCGCTTCCCTGCTCACCACACTGGTCTTCCGCCGTCTGCGACTGCCCACGGTGGTCACCTATATTGCCGCCGGCGCCCTGGTCGGGCCGCATTTCCTGGGGTGGATAAGCGCCCCCGAAGATTTCGCACTGGTTGCCGAGTTCGGAGTGGCTTTCCTGCTGTTTTCCATCGGGCTTGAATTTTCGCTGGAGAGGATGTGGGCACTACGTTTTGCTGTGTTCGGAGTAGGTTCCGTGCAGGTCGCGGCCTGCGCGTTGATTTTCGGCGGGGCAATTTACCTGTGGGGGTCGAGCCTCGCCGCGGCGGTAATCCTCGCCGGCGCGCTGGCCTTTTCGTCCACCGCGTTGGTCACGCGTGAACTGAACGAATTGCAGCAGTTTCACACCCGCTACGCCCAGACCGGGCTCGGTGTACTGCTGTTCCAGGATCTGGCCGCTGTGGTTTTTCTGGTGCTGATCCCGGTGCTGGGTGATTCAAGTCAGAATTCGCTGGCGGTGTTGCTGAGCTGGTCACTGTTCAAGGGGTTTGCACTTTTCCTCCTGCTGATGGCGGCGGGTAAATGGCTGTTGCCGAGAATCTATGCCGAGGTCGCACAGGCCGGCGCGAATGAAGTGTTTGTCCTGGGTACCTTGGTGATCGCCCTGCTCGCCGCCTGGCTTACCCACGGCTTTGGTCTGTCGATGGCGCTTGGCGGTTTCGTGATTGGCATGATGCTGAGTGAAACGCCTTTCAAACATCAGATCATCGCGGATATCCGCCCCTTCCGGGACATTCTCCTGGGGCTTTTTTTTGTCGCCGTTGGCATGAATGTCGAGCTGTCATTGCTCCCGAGTCACTGGGCTCGCTTGCTGCTCTTCACGGCGGTGCTTATCGCCGTCAAGGCGCTGGTAGTCGCTGCGGTCGCCAGGGTGCTCGGGTCGGCGCAGGGCACTGACCCGATCCGGGTTGGACTGATCCTCGCCCAGGCCGGTGAGTTCGGCCTTGCGCTCATCACTCTGGCACAATTCAACCGGATCGTGCCGCCCGATCAAGGCTCGTTCGTCATCCTGATCATCGTGTTCAGCATGATGCTGAGCCCGCTATTGATTCGCAACAATGGCCTTGTCGCGCGCTGGCTGGCGCGCTGGTTGGACGGTAGCGGCAATTCGTCACCCAAGGCCGCACCGGTAACCCTGCACCGGGGCAGCCATGTGGTGATCGGGGGCTTCGGGCGGGTAGGGGAAACCCTGGCACAGCTTCTGGAGGCAAATGATATTCCTTATGTCGGCATCGACTGGAATATCGAACGAGTTGGCGCGGCGCGGAGCGCCGGGCGCAATGTTGTTTACGGAGACTGCGCCCGGCTCGATATTCTGTCCAGTTGTCACATCGCCACCGCTCGCCTGGCGATCCTGACTTTTCGATCGCTGGATCTGGCACGCGTCACCATTGCCGGTATTCGCGCCAAAGGTGTGGGTACACCCATCATCGTGCGTTGCAGTGAACACGGCGGTGTCGAGGAATTGATCTCCATCGGTGCCGATCATGTGGTTCCGGAAATGCTTGAGGCCAGCCTGCTGATAGCGGCGCAGGCACTCAGCCTGCTGGGTATTCCCCCGGGCCTCGCGGACCGACAGCTCCACGCCGTGCGCGAGGCCCGGGCGCCCGAGACGATCTGACCGCCCGGCTGCGGCAGCCCAGGCGCGGAACTGACATCGTTTTGACATAGACTGTTGACATGATGACCTGCGACTTTGCCCCTGAGTCCTATCCCGATATGAACGAACCGTCCTTGCAAAGGCTCGAATCAGATCTCGATGAGCTGCCTCGGCGACTCCAGGACGTGGCCGATTATCAGCACTCAGCGTATTACATAAACCGCCATCTCAGCCTGATGCAGTTCAATCTGCGGGTACTGGAGCAGGCGCTGACGGAGTCCTACCCGCTGCTGGAGCGATTGCAGTTTCTGCTCATTTTCAGCTCCAACCTCGACGAGTTCTATGAAATACGGGTCGCCTGGCTCAAGCGCCAGATCAGCTTTGCGCGCGAAGTTGTCGCGACCGACGGGCTCCAGCCCCAAGAGGTGCTGAAGGAACTCTGCACCATCTGTCATGGCGCCATTCAGCGCCAGTACCGGATTCTGAATGAAACCCTGCTGCCGGCGCTGGAACGCGAAGGCATCCGGTTTCTGGCGCGGGATACCTGGACTCCGGAAATCGATCGCTGGGCGCAGGAGTATCTGAGCGAGCAGGTGTTACCGGTCATCAGTCCCATTGGTCTGGATCCGGCGCACCCGTTCCCGCGCCTGGTCAACAAAAGCCTCAACTTCATTGTCAGCCTGGAAGGCCGCGATGCCTTCGGCCGCGAGAGCGGCCTCGCCATCGTGCCGGCGCCGCGCTCGCTGCCGCGCATCATCCGGGTTCCGGACCAGCTGTGTCAGGGCGGAGACAATTTCGTGTTTCTGTCGTCGGTGATTCATTCGCACGTCGATTTTCTATTTCCGGGTATGCGCGCGACGGGTTGTTATCAATTCCGGATCACCCGCGATGCCGATCTGGATCTGAACGCGGCGGAAGTCGAAGACATTGCACGCGCGTTGCGGGGCGAGCTGCACACACGCCGCTTCGGCAGCGCGGTGCGACTGGAAGTGGCAGCCGAGTGTCCGCAGGAACTGGTCGAGTTTCTGCTCGATCAGTTCAATCTCGAGCACGCCGAGCTCTACCATGTCGACGGTCCGGTGAACCTGGGCCGCATGATGCAGCTGCGCGGCATGGTCGATCGGCCCGATCTGGTGTTTCCGCCGTTTACTCCCAGTCTGCCCGCGCCGCTGCGCGAGGATCCCAATTATTTCCAGGTGCTGGCAGACGGCGACATGTTGCTGCATCACCCGTACCAGTCCTTTACCCCGGTGATCGATCTGTTGCGCCAGGCCGGGCGCGATCCGCTGGTACTGGCGATCAAGATGACGCTGTACCGCAGTGGCCCGCGCTCGGAGATCGTCGATTTGCTCGCGGAAGCCGCGCGGGCCGGCAAGGAAGTCACCGTGGTCATTGAACTGCGCGCGCGGTTCGACGAGGCCGAAAATCTCCAGCTCGCGAGCCAGTTGCAGGAAGCCGGCGCGGTGGTGACCTATGGTGTCGTGGGTTACAAGACGCACGCCAAGGCGATGCTCATCGTGCGGCGCGAGGGGCGAGAACTGAAGCGTTACGTCCATCTGGGCACCGGCAACTACCACGCCGGCAACGCCCGGCTCTACACCGACTACAGCCTGCTCAGCGCAAACGCCGATCTCGGCAGCGACCTGCACACGTTTTTCCAGCAATTGACCGGCATGGGGCGCGCCGAGCATGTCAAAAAGCTGTTTACAGCCCCCTTTACGCTGCAAACCAAACTGCTGGCGTTGATCGACCAGGAAATCCAGGCGGCGCGCGACGGTGTGGAGGCGCGCATCGTCTTCAAGGCCAACGGACTCACGGACGCGAGCCTGATCCAGGCGCTCTACCGGGCAAGCGCAGCGGGGGTAAAGGTTGATCTGATCATTCGCGGGATGTGCTGTCTGCGCCCGGGCTTGCCGGGGATATCGGAAAACATCCGCGTGATTTCGGTCATTGGCCGGTTTCTCGAACATTCGCGCGTGTATTACTTCCGCAACGGCAAGCCCGCGGTTTACTGCGCGAGCGCCGACCTCATGGAGCGCAACCTGCGCAACCGCCTCGAAATCGCCTTTCCACTGCTTGATCCGGTCCTGGCTCAGCGCGTGATCGGGGAGCTGGAGACCTTGCTGGCGGATAATTGTCAGAGCTGGGAGCTGCACAGCGACGGCGCCTATGTGCTCCGGCAGCCGCAACTCCCGGACGCTGAATACCGCGCACAATCGAGTTTGCTGGCACGCATGGCGGATTAGCCTTTGATCACGCGCCGGTCAGCGGCTACGGCCGACGTTATGCTACTTCGATGTTGAATCCGGCCTGCGCGAGATAGGCCTGTTCCTCGCAAAGCTCGGCCTGGGTCAGTGGATGCTCCTGCAGCCAGCCGGCCGGGAAATCCAGCCGATAGCCGCGTTCCGTGGCATGGATGTCGAGGTTTGGAAGGCCATCCAGCGGCGCTACATACTTGAACGCCACGGCAAGACGCAGCAGCAGACACAAGCGCGTCAGCGTGAGGCGATCAGCGCTGCTGAAAGACGCCAGCAGATTGCCGGGAAACTTGCGGCGATGCCCCCGCACCAGGGTTGCGAGCACGGTTTGCTGATCGCGGGAAAAGCCCGGCAGATCGGCGTTCTGAATGATGTATTGACCGTGTTTGTGGAATTGCGAATGGGAAATGGTCAGACCGATTTCATGCAGTTGCGCGGCCCAGCGCAACAGTTCGCGGTGCTCGGGCCGTAGCTTCCAGTCATTGCGGAGCCGGTTGAACAGGTCGTCGGCCACCTCCTGCACACGGCGCGCGTGCAGTTCGGGCAGCCCGCTCCGGTTGAACAGAGCATTGACGGTGCGCTCGCGCACATCCTCGTGTTGCAGGCGCCCGATCAGGTCGTAGATAACGCCCTCAGATCGGAAGAGCGTCGTGTAGGGAAAGAGTGTGAGGACTTGTGTAG
>ERZ795044.5133-NODE-5133-length-10633-cov-12.648421_pt1 | contig 10633 bp, 8 predicted proteins | sample MGYA00375128_ERZ795044 | MGnify/ENA primary metagenome ERZ795044 (study PRJEB30173, sample SAMN05720213) | anaerobic digester metagenome | isolation source: active sludge of municipal wastewater-treating anaerobic digesters | place: USA | collected 2014-12-22 ... | reverse complement strand
GTTTTTTGAGTCCTCGCCCCGCTATCGGCTGGTGCAGCCCCTGTTGAAAGAGGCGGCTCTGGCGCAACGCATTGATTATGAGCTGTTGCAGGCGCTGATCGCGACCGAATCCGCCTTCAACGCCAGCGCTGTATCCCCTAAAGGCGCTGTCGGCCTGATGCAGATCATGCCCGACACGGGTCGGCGTTTTGGTCTGGGTGATGACCGATGGGGGCCTGTCGAATACAAGCTGACCGACCCTAAAACCAACATCCGGATAGGTACCCGCTACCTGCGCTTCCTAATGGACATGTTCCCCGGCAAGCTGGAACTGGCACTGGCGTCTTACAACGCGGGTGAAGGTGCGGTGCAAAAGGCGGGCAACAAGATACCGAATTTCCCTGAAACCCAAGCTTATGTGGCCATGGTGACGCAGATCTACACGGCGCTCAAACCGCCACTACCGCCTCCAGTGGTGGAGATTAAAAGTGCCAGCCGGATTCGTGCCGAGTTATATGGCCCGGGTTTTGTGTTTTCCGCGCCCACCGAGGCTTACCGTCTGAAGCTGCCCAGTGCCGGGCAGTCTGCTACGCCGCCCGGTGGTGCAACCGGGCGTGGCAACATGGTGCAGCCCATACCGGCCAGCGCCTTTCCTGACCCGCTGATAGCAGCTGACTAACTATTCATGACCGACCAAACGACGCTTGACCTTCTCCCAAAACCATCCGGCGGCGATGGTGACGACTCCCTCAACCTGGCAACCTACGCGCAACGTGCCTACCTTGAATATGCGTTGAGTGTCGTCAAGGGCCGGGCGCTGCCTGACGTGTGCGACGGCCTCAAGCCCGTGCAGCGGCGCATCCTGTATTCGATGTCCCGCATGGGTCTCGGCTTTGGTGGTCCGAACGGCAACAGTGGTGCCAAGCCGGTCAAAAGTGCGCGGGTTGTCGGCGATGTGTTGGGTCGTTTTCACCCGCACGGCGACCAGTCGGCCTATGACGCACTGGTGCGCATGGCGCAGGATTTCTCACAGCGTTACCCGCTGGTGGATGGTCAGGGCAACTTCGGCAGTCGCGACGGCGATGGTGCTGCGGCCATGCGTTACACGGAAGCACGGCTGGCCAAAATCACCAGCCTGCTGATGGACGAGATCGACGAAGGCACGGTCGATTTTCAGCCCAATTACGACGGTTCCACCGAAGAACCACGTCAGCTACCTGCCCGGTTGCCATTCGCGCTGCTCAATGGCGCCAGCGGTATTGCCGTGGGCCTGGCCACTGAAATCCCGAGCCACAACCTGCGTGAAATTGCGGATGCCTGTGTGGCGCTGATCAAAACGCCCAAGCTGACAGATGATGAACTGTTTGGTCTGGTACCCGGCCCGGACTACCCCGGTGGTGGCCAGATCATCAGCTCGGCCAGCGACATTGCCGATGCCTATCGCACCGGCCGTGGTTCGCTGAAGGTTCGCGCACGCTGGAAGATTGAAGAGCTGGCGCGCGGTCAGTGGCAACTGGTGGTGACCGAGCTGCCGCCAGGCGTCAGCACCCAGCGCGTGCTGGAAGAAATCGAAGAAATCACCAACCCCAAAATCAAGGCGGGCAAGAAGGCACTGTCGCAGGAGCAGACACAACTCAAGGCGACGGTGCTGTCGGTGCTGGATCTGGTGCGTGACGAGTCGGGCAAAGAAGAGGCCGTGCGCCTGCTGTTTGAACCCAAGACCAGCCGCATCAGCCAGCAGGAATTGATCACCACCTTGCTGGCCCACACCAGTCTGGAGACCTCATCGCCCATCAACCTGACGATGGTGGGGCTGGACGGACGGCCCACGCAAAAATCATTGCGTCAGATGCTGGTGGAGTGGATCGAGTTTCGCCAGATCACCATCCAGCGCCGCTCGCAGCATCGCCTGGACAAGGTGCTGGACCGCGTACACATTCTGGAGGGGCGGCAGATTGTGCTGCTCAACATCGATGAAGTCATTGCCATCATCCGCCAGTCGGATGAACCCAAAGCGGCGCTGATTGCGCGCTTCAAATTGAGTGACCGGCAGGCTGAGGACATTCTTGAAATCCGGCTGCGGCAACTGGCACGCCTGGAGGCCATCAAGATCGAGCAGGAGCTCAAAGAGCTGCGTGACGAGCAGAAAAAGCTGGAAGAGATTCTGGGCAGCCCGGCTGCACTCAAACGCCTGATGATCAAGGAGATTGAGGCTGACGCCAAAACATTTGCCGACGCACGGCGCACCTTCATCCAGGCCGAGAAACGGGCTGTGCTGGAAATGAAGGTCATTGACGAGCCGGTGACGGTCGTGGTCAGTGAAAAAGGCTGGGTGCGCGCCCGCACCGGGCATGGGCACGAGGCAGGCAGCTTTGCTTTCAAGGCGGGTGACGGCTTGTACGGTACCTTTGAATGCCGCACCGTGGACACGCTGCTGGCCTTTGGCAACAACGGGCGTGTGTACTCAGTGGCGGTATCGCTGTTGCCGGGTGCACGGGGAGATGGCCAGCCCATCACTACGCTGCTGGAACTGGAAGCCGGCACCCAGATTCGCTATTACTTCGCTGGTCCGGCCAGTGCCACCTTGCTGCTCAGCAGCTCGGGCGGTTACGGTTTCCTGGCCTCCGTGGACAACCTGACTTCGCGCCAGAAGGCGGGCAAGACGTTTGTGACCTGCAACGAAGGCGAGACGCTGTGCCGTCCGTCTCCCGTGTCAGGGACCGTGGGCGTGGTGGTGGGGGCTACCGGCCCGGTCGTCACGCCTCTGATACCGGCCACCCATGTGGCCTGCGCGTCTACGGGTGGGCGCATCCTCACGTTTGTGATCAGTGAGCTGAAAGCGATGGCCAACGGTGGTCGCGGCCTGATGCTGATTGATCTCGAAGCCAAAGACACGCTGGCTGGCGCTGCCGCCTATACCCGCAGCGTCAGGATTGAAGGCATTGGACGAGGTGGCAAAGCCCGCGAAGAAACACTCGAAATCCGCAGCCTCAACAACGCACGTGCTGCGCGCGGGCGCAAAGGCAAGGCAGCGGACCTGGGGTTCAAGCCGTCCAGTATCTCGCGCGTGGAATAGGTGACTGTCCCTGTTGTTTCAATGTGCCGTGGCTGGCAGCCCGGGTACCAGGCCCGAGCGGAGTGACTTCGGCATTCTGGCGGTAGCGGTCCGGGGGGCTACCAGGTCGGCCAGCGTCACGCCATCGAGCACCGAGAAATAGCTTTGCATGGCTTGCGACAGTACGCCCTTCAAGCCGCAGTGCAGGCTCAGGCGGCATTGATTCACCGCGGGGTCAAAACACTCGACCATCGTGAAGTCCGTCTCGGTTGCCCGCACCACGGCACCCAGGTTGATATCACCCGCAGGTTTTGAAAGTCGCATGCCGCCGCCGCGTCCTCTGGTTGTTTCCAGTAAACCCTTGGCGGCGAGGTCCTGAACAACTTTGGTCAGATGGCTGCGCGAGATGCCGTAGCTGTCAGCAATTTCGGTGATGGTGACAGGCTGCTCGCGCGTCTGGCTGGCTGCGCAATACATCAGTACGCGCAGCGTGTAGTCGGTCCATTGGGTCAGGTGCATGAAATTTGTCGCAGATCAATTGAAGATTCATTTTGAATGAATTTTATTGGATAGAATAACATTCATTTAAAATGAATCTTTAAAGGAAACCACCATGAATGCACGTCTTGAAACCACAGAACCCGGGCACCACGCCGTCAGCGCCGATCAGCAGATAGGGCAAATTGCCGTCGCGTTGCCGGGTGCGACTGCCGTTTTCAGGCGCTTGAAGCTGGACTTTTGCTGTGGTGGGCAAGTGAGCCTGAAGCAGGCCGCCGGTGACAAGGGTCTGGATGTGAATGCCGTGCTGGGCGAACTGTCAGCCTTGCAGAGGCCTGCAGTGTTGCCGGGGATCACGGAGCCTGTTGAGTTGATCGACCATATCCTGAGTCGATACCACGATGTTCATCGCGAACAATTGCCTGAACTCATTCGCATGGCGCGCCGTGTCGAGGCCGTGCACCGCGACAATCCGCAGGTACCCACGGGCTTGGCTGTCTTGCTGGAAACCGCGCAGGAAGAACTGCTGTCTCACATGCAAAAGGAAGAGACCATTCTGTTCCCGATGCTCAAGGCTGGCGGCAACCCCTTCGTTGGCCATCCCATCGACATGATGCGGACCGAGCACGTGGATCATGGCGCCATGCTGGAGAAGCTGGCTGCCGTCACCAACGACGCCACGCCACCAGCCGGTGCCTGCAATACCTGGCGTGCGTTGTATGCCGGCATTGCCCAGCTGAACGATGACCTCATCAATCACATCCATCTGGAGAACAACGTATTATTCCCACAGTTCGAGCCAAAGACGGTTGCGTCCGGGTGCGCCTCTTCGGGGTGCGCCTGCAGCTGAGTCACCGTTTGCGATACGAGAAACAACTGTGAGGAACTTTCATGTCGAATACCAAGAACACCGCTGCTGACAACCTGCCAGCAGACATCCTGCGATGCATGCCGGAGGCACTGATTTTTTCCGACCTGGAAGGCATCATTCGCCAGTGGAATCCGGGTGCTGAGACCGTATTCGGCTTCCCGGCCACCGAGGCCCTCGGCCAGAGTCTGGACCTCATCATCCCCGAGCGCATGCGCAAGGCGCACTGGGATGGGTTCAACAAGGCGATCGTGCGTGGCGGCACGCTACCTGGCAGAAAATCCATGATCACGCGGTCGCTTCACAAGAGTGGGGAGCAGATCTACGTGGATATGAGTTTTGCCATGGTGAAAGATGCCTCCGGGAAAATGCTCGGATCCATGGCCGTTGCCCGCGACGCAACTGCACGCTTTCTGGAAGAAAAAAGCATGCGCAAGCAACTGGCCGAATTGACTCCCAAGCCGGAAACGCCGGCTGCCTGACAACGGCTCCTGCGCCCCTGTGGGATAGATAGGGCGACAGGGCGCAGCCCAAATCCACTACGGCTTCAGGGCGAAGGCGTGTGCTGCCAGAATGCAGAGGTTGACAGCATTTTTGGAGATTGCCATGCCTGAAGCGCCCGGTGTCACCCTTGTATCCACTCTCAAGACATTCAAAACTGCCTCAGGCAAGGCGGGCAAGTACCATTCGCTGCCTGCTTTAGCCAAACAGTTCCCCAACGTGAGTCGTCTGCCGGTGTCGATGCGCATCGTGCTGGAGTCCGTGCTGCGCAACTGTGACGGCAAGAAGGTTACAGCGGGCCACGTGGCGCAGGTGGCTGGCTGGCAGCCCAACGCACCGCGCACCGATGAAATTCCGTTCCTGGTGTCGCGCGTGGTGCTGCAGGACTTCACTGGTGTTCCGCTACTGGCTGATCTCGCGGCCATGCGCAGTGTGGCAGTCAAGCTGGGCAAGGATCCCAAGTGCATTGAGCCGCTGGTACCGGTGGACCTGGTGGTGGACCATTCGGTGATGGTGGACCACTATGGCAAGAAGGATTCACTGGACCTGAACATGAAGCTGGAATTCCAGCGCAACCGCGAGCGCTACGAGTTCATGAAGTGGGGCATGCAGGCCTTTGACACGTTTCGCGTTGTGCCACCTGGCTTTGGCATCGTGCACCAGGTGAATCTGGAGTTTCTGGCGCGTGGCGTCCACAAGACACCGGACGGTGTTTATTACCCTGACACCTTGGTAGGTACCGACAGTCACACCACCATGATCAACGGCATTGGCGTAGTGGGCTGGGGCTGCGGTGGCATTGAGGCCGAAGCGGCCATGCTGGGCCAGCCGGTGTATTTCCTCACGCCCGACGTTGTGGGCTTCGAACTGACGGGTCGCCTGCGTGAGGGTGTGACCGCTACCGATCTGGTGCTGACCGTGACCGAGATCTTGCGCCAACACAAGGTGGTGGGCAAGTTTGTCGAATTTTTTGGCGAAGGCACACGCACATTGGCCCTGCCTGACCGCGCCACAATTGCCAACATGGCCCCCGAATACGGCGCCACCATGGGTTTCTTTCCCGTGGACGACAAGACGATCGATTACTTCTCTGGCACGGGTCGCACGAAGGTCGAGATTGAGGCTTTTGAGGCTTACTTCAAGGCGCAGGGTCTGTTTGGCGTGCCGGGGCCGGGGGACATTGACTACTCGCAGGTCGTGAGGCTGGACTTGGGGCAGGTTACCCCCAGCCTGGCCGGCCCCAAGCGTCCGCAAGACCGCATTGAGCTGGGCAAGGTGGCTGCACAGTTCGCCAGCCTGTTCAGCAAGCCCAACAGCGAGAACGGATTTAACCAGCCTGCCCGGAAGCTGGGCACTACCTTTGCGGCATCTGATGGCATTGCAGTAAAAAACGGAGACGTGCTGATTGCCGCCATCACCAGCTGCACCAACACCTCCAACCCCAGCGTGTTGCTGGCGGCGGGCCTGCTGGCTAAAAAGGCAGTCGAGGCTGGCTTGCGCGTCAAGCCACACATCAAGACCTCACTGGCACCCGGCTCGCGCATCGTCACGGAGTATTTGACCGAAACCGGCCTGCTACCGTATCTGGAAAAGCTGGGCTTTGCGCTGGCGGGCTATGGCTGCACCACCTGCATCGGCAACGCGGGCGACCTCACGCCCGAGCTGAATGAGGTCATCACCAGGAATGATCTTGTTTGTGTGGCCGTGCTGTCTGGCAACCGCAACTTCGAGGCGCGCATTCACCCCAATCTGAAAGCCAACTTCCTGGCCAGTCCACCGCTGGTGGTGGCCTATGCGATTGCTGGCACAGTGAACCGTGACCTGATGACCGAGCCCGTGGGCAAGGGTAAGGGTGGCAAAGATGTGTATCTGGGCGACATCTGGCCGACCAGCGACGAAATCTACCGGCTGCTGAAATTTGCCATGAACGGCAAAGCGTTTCGCGAGAACTACGCCAGGGTCAAGACCGAGCCCGGAAAACTGTGGGACAACATCACAGGCGTGGCAGGGCAAGCCTACACCTGGCCCGCCAGTACCTACATTGCCGAGCCGCCTTTCTTTGCCACATTTGCTATAAAAAATATAGCTGCTCACGCATATTCAACGGTATCTGGAGGCCAAAAAGATGCTCAAAATGTGCATGGAGCCCGCATCATGGCCCTGTTTGGCGACTCCATCACCACTGACCATATTTCGCCTGCAGGTTCCATCAAGGAGAGCTCGCCTGCGGGCCAGTGGTTGCTCGCGCACGGCGTGCAAAAGGCCGACTTCAACTCTTACGGCGCGCGACGTGGCCACCATGACGTGATGATGCGCGGCACCTTTGCCAACGTGCGCATCAAGAATCTGATGATCCCGCCAGACGCTGCCGGTTCGCGCGAGGAGGGCGGCGTGACGATTTACCAGCATGACGGTTCGGATCAGGGCCACAAGATGTTCATCTATGACGCCGCCATGCAATACCTGGCCGACGGCGTGCCTACCGTGATCTTTGCCGGAGAGGAATATGGCACCGGGTCGAGCCGGGACTGGGCCGCCAAAGGCACCCAGTTGCTGGGCATCAAGGCTGTGGTGGCCAGAAGTTTTGAGCGCATTCACCGCAGCAATCTGGTGGGCATGGGTGTGCTGCCACTGCAGTTCAAAGGGGCAGACTCCTGGCAGTCGATGGGCTTGCGGGGTGATGAGTTGATTGATGTCATTCCTGATGCTGATCTCACGCCCCAGAGTGACGCCAGGCTGCGCATCACCCGAGCCGACGGCTCCACGTCGGACGTGACGGTCACACTGCGCATCGACACCCCCATCGAGGTGGACTACTACCGCAACGGCGGCATTTTGCCCTTCGTGCTCCGGCAGCTGCTGGCGAATTGAAACCGGTTTGAAGCCGGTTCACTGGCCTAAACCATGTTCGGCAGCTTTTGCAGTGCCTTGAACACACGCCCCGCGTTCACGCGGATTTTGACGCTGTCCGGCCCCACCGGTGAATGAATGGCAAACGCTTTCTCCCGCGTATTGCGCGCCAGGTAGGTGCCCAGCGCCACACCCTGTGCGCTGATGATGGTAACCACCAGCGGCGTGTTGGCCGCCGTGCCCCGTCGGGCAGAAACGGCTATCTCGCCGTTCACCAGGCGAATATAGGTGCCCGGTGGGTAAAAACCAAGTGCGGCTGTCATGGCGGCGCCCACGCGGGCTTCTTCCCCGACGGAGCCAATCACCGTTTTCTTGGCCGCCCCAATCGCTGACAGGCCCGGGCGCGATGACCGCGCAGCAATGCCCGCGACAAATTCGTCCGCCATGCGCAGGATGCGGCGGCACTCCAGATTGCGTGCCAGCCCGCGGGATTCGTCACGGTCGTGATGCAGGCTCACAATATCCAGCAAGTCATGGTTGGCTTCACCAAAGCCGCGCAGGATGGCGGCGCTCTTGCCCGGGTGGTCCTTGATCAGCTGGCGCTGCGCCGTGTCGGGCTTGACGGTCTGGCGGGCCAGCACGTTTTGCTCCACGGCCATGCCGATGTTCATCGTGAGCGCTGCCCGGAACAACACCGGCCGCAACACCGCGGCCATATCCAGCTTGCGCGCCGTCAGCTCGCAGGCAACCGCCACCAGCAGGGCGTGGGTGGCGCAGTAGCCCAGCGACGGTTCGGCCAGCGCCTGGAACAGCGCGAACAGGCAATCGTCCGTATCGGCGTCCAACAACGATGTGGCCCTTTTCTGGACGCCTTCCAGCCGATCCAGCGGGCTCTGTGCAGACTCGCCCTGGACGAGTATGCCGCCCAACACGGTCTGCAGGTCCAGCCAGCCACCGGTGATGTCGTGACCTACGACATAGTCCACATCCAGAATCGTGTCGGGCATGGTGGCCCGGGCTATTTGCTGAATGCTCACGTTCTCTCGCAGCATGTTGTACACCATTCGGTCATAGCTGCGAATCCACGCCCGGTAGTCGCCCTCGGTCAGGCAGGCCTGGTGGGCCATCAGCACCTCACGATGCTGCTCGGAATTGATGGTTTGGCCCTTGCGCAGCAGCAAATTGCCTTTGGCGTCCCACACTGGTACCGGCAGCGGTTTGCCGGTTTCAACGCGCTTGATGGGAAGCGGAACGTATTTCATTTTGCAGGTGAACGTATTCTGGATGGGGTTTGACAGCCGTCAAGCATAGCGTTTCCCGAAGCGGTCACAATTTCGAACAATATGGGAAAAGCAGCGTTGATTGCAGGTGGTGGCATTGGTGGCCTGGCGGCGGCGTTTGCGTTGGGCCGCGCGGGCTGGGGTGTACAGCTGTTTGAGCGCGCCGCGGAGTTCAGCGAGGTAGGTGCCGGCATCCAGATGGGGCCCAACGTCACCCGCGTGCTGCATGGATGGGGTCTTGCCGACGCGCTGGCCCGGGTGGCCGCATTTCCATCACACCTGCAGGTGCGCAATGCCAGCTCGGGCCGGGAACTGGGCGTGCTGCCGCTGGGCGACACAGCCCGCCAGCGCTATGGCGCACCCTACGCCACCATTCACCGTGCGGACATTCTGGGCTTGCTGCTGCAAGCCGTGAAACAGCAGGCCACTGCCGGGCTGCACCTGGACTGCGAGCTGACCGGGTTCATCCAGAACGGGCAGCGTGTGCTGGTGCGTCCTCGCGAAGGTGCCAGTATCGAAGGCGACCTGCTGGTGGGGGCGGATGGCCTGTGGAGCCCGTTGCGCCATTGGCTATTGAATGACGGGCCGCCGCGTGTCACCGGGCATCTGGCCTACCGTGCGCTGGTTTCGCAGGCGGCGTTGCCTGAACGCCTGCGCAGCCAGCAGGTCACCGTGTGGCTGGGGCCACGCCTGCATGTGGTGCAGTATCCAGTGCGCCGCGGCGAGTGGCTTAACGTGGTGGCCATTGTGCAGGACGGTGGCAACAGCAAGGCCGCGTCTGACCCCACCAACTGGGACCAGAACGCCACTGCGGCCGGTCTGCGCACGTCACTGGCCGGCACCTGTGCTGCGCTGCAGGACGTGATCAATGCCGTGGATGGCTGGCGGCTGTGGGCCCTGTGTGACCGCAACCCCATGGTTGGCGCGCATGAACACTTCAGCGGAAGGGTGGTGCTGGTGGGCGACGCGGCGCACCCCATGCGGCCGTATCTGGCGCAGGGCGCCGGCATGGCCATTGAAGATGCGGCCGAGCTGGAACGGGTGATGTTGAGCCAACCCGGAGTGGATGACGTGTCCACAGCGCTCAGCCAGTTCGCACATGCCCGCTGGCAGCGCAACGCCCGCGTGCAGGCGAGATCTATCCGCAATGGCGAGATTTTCCACGCCAGTGGTCTGATGCGCTGGGGACGCGATGTATCGCTGGGGCTGCTGGGGGAGCGATTGCTGGATTTGCCCTGGCTGTATCGGGGTCAAGACGGCGATTTGCTATAAACGGCGCTGATCACAAAAAAAGATACCCATGACCGAAATCACTCAACGCCCCCCTTTGCCCGATCACCTGTCCATTGACCCGCGCAGCCCTTTTCACATTGCTGCCGTGTTCGAACATGACATCGGCATCCGATTCAATGACAGGGAGCGCATGGATGTCGAGGAATACTGCATCAGTGAAGGCTGGGTGAAGGTGCCCGCTGGCAAGACGCTGGACCGCAAGGGCAAACCGCTGCTGATCAAGCTCAAGGGCAAGGTCGAAGCGTTTTACCGGTAAGAAGCAAACGGGTAGCTGAAATCAACCCGTCAGCTCGCCAGGCCCACAAACAC
>ERZ795044.5129-NODE-5129-length-10636-cov-5.465551_pt1 | contig 10636 bp, 10 predicted proteins | sample MGYA00375128_ERZ795044 | MGnify/ENA primary metagenome ERZ795044 (study PRJEB30173, sample SAMN05720213) | anaerobic digester metagenome | isolation source: active sludge of municipal wastewater-treating anaerobic digesters | place: USA | collected 2014-12-22 ... | reverse complement strand
CCTCCACCTTCAAGGTGATGATTAAACTGTGCCAGCATGTCCGGATTTTCCTTAAACGCATCTGCTAGTTGAAATAAATTTTCTAATTCACCCTCTTGAATACCATCAGCCATTATCGCTCTGATGGCTTCCACCGAAACTCCTGTTTCTCTTAATTCTTGTAAATCTTTACCAAGCTGAATAAAATCACCTACTCCAAGTTCGTTAATGTCTATATTTTGACTTAGTGCATCTGCTGGATCAAAACCATAATCTTTGTAAATCAACTGTCTCACTTTTTCTATTTGATCATATTCATTGGAAATTTCTACATTCACAGTTGAAGAACTATCTCCAGACCAATATCTATCCGCTAAATCGCGGAACGGTTTCAATTGTAAAGCATCTAAACCTTTATCAACATTATTGGAAAAATTGGTTGTTGCATCATGCCATTCAACATTAGCAAGCGAATCAGCATTTATTGCCAACCCAACTAAACCAGCGCCGACAAGTGTTTGTCCAACCGCTTTACCAAAAATACCAGCTTTAGCCATGCTTGTGCCACTTAATTTTTTAGTCAATTTTTGCAAAGAAGCTTTTTTCCAATCATCAAATTGTTTTTCTTCCATTGTGGCTTTTATCCCTTTATTTTTACACTCCTCTACATAATCCTCATATGTTTTATTTTTTAGTTCTTTTTTAACTTCATTGAGAGTATCTATTTGTTTATCATAATCATATTTTCCTCCATGTTTTCTATTTTCAAGTTTCTGGGTGGATCTAGTGTGTCCCCCAGCAATCGCCGCTCCCCAATCTGCCGCCGCATCTATGGTCATAAACTTTAGACGATGTGCAAATTTACTTTCTTGTTTAGCTTCCATTTCTGTTTTGCTTTTTTTATTATATTCCAAAGCACCCTTTCTAAACCTATCTGCTACTGAACCTGCAGCAATAGTTCCGATACGAAGCATGGTCAAAGGAGTGCACGCCAAAGCAAGATTGGCCCAATCTCTAGTTATTTGAACTTTAGAAATTTTGTTTGCCAAAAAAGCTTCGGCCAATTTTTTAACTTCTTCTTGTTGCTGCTCAGTTATTTCTTGATTTTCTTGATTAAAATCATTAGCAATGGCATTTAAACGATCTTTAAATAAATTTTTTTCTTTGGGGTCAATATAGCGATTATTATCAATAAATTTATAAAGTTCGGCAATGCTCTTCTTTAAATTTTGAGTCACTTCTTTATCCGATTTACCTTCCATCTTATCCAATTTAGCTTGACGAAAAGAAGCGACATATTCATCAAACAATTTATATAATCTTTTTTGTTCTTCAGGTATTTCTCTTTCGCCTTTTTTGTGTTCAGCATAATCACCCCAAACATGTTCTTTGCCAGTAACTTTACCTAGAGCTTCTCCAGCTGCATACATAGCAAGATCGGTACCCGCTTTGAAACCAAGAACTGTACCTACAACTTTATACACCATATTAGGCGCCATCTTTCCTATTCCCAAAGCTCCATTTAAAAGCCATTTTAATTTACTCTCGTCACTTTCTTCGCTTTGAACTTTTTTTATTTCTGCCGCATATTCTTGCGCTTTTTTGCTTTCATTTTCAGCTTTTTGAATAATTTCTGCTTTTGCAGAACTTATTCTTTCACCACCTTTTTCCCTTGCTAAAACACCATTATCTTCTACTTTTTTTTCTTCAGTTTCACCCATCAATTCAAAAACCCATTTAAATCTAGCGTCTGCTCTAAAAATATTTTTTGTATCTTCTTCCAGATTTCCATTTTTAAAATACTTTTTTAACAAATCTATATTATTTGCTTCGAGCATCATGCGAATTGCATCTATCTCACCACGAACTTCTTTTTTTTGCTTTTTAAACTCTCGTTCATCCATAAAATCAATGATAGAAGTAAAAGCAGCTGCTCGATCAAAGGGTTTCTTTTTTTCAGTTGGTTTCTGAACTTCATCTGATTTTGGCTTTTCTAATGTATTTTCTTTAATTGTTCTGATTCCTTCCTTACCTTCTGAAGGTTTTCCAATCTTTATTTTTTCTATCCTAATTTTTTGTCTTGCTTCAATTTTTTCTTTTGGAACCAAATCTGGCTGTGGAGTTGATTTAGACTCCGGTTTAGGTTCTGGTTGAGATTCTGGCTGTGGAGTTGATTTAGACTCCGGTTTAGGTTCTGGTTGAGATTCTGCAACTAAATCATTGTCTGATTTTACAGTCTCTGTATTTATTTTTTTTAATCTGGTTTTTTTTGAATTTCGAATTTCTTCTATTTTATTTTTCAAAATCTCTGGTAAATATCCGGCTTTATATTCTTTGCCAAAACCTACAAGAAAACCCTCTTTAACTTTTTTAACGTTATTTTCGACAGATTTATCATCCGCAAAATTAAATAATCCATCTCCGGCGTCAATCCAACCTGGTGCAGAATTCAAAAAATCAATCAATCCTTGAGCGGTTTTGATTTCATCTATTATTTTTTTAAATTCTTCTTTGTTTATGGTTTTTCTATTTTCTGCTTTTTCTATAATATCTTTCTTATTTTTTGGTGTTTTTTCTTTTTTTAATAATTCTTCAGCTTTATCACGAATACCCAATTCCCTAGTAACGCCTTTTCCAGCAATAACCACACCGGCAAAAAGAGCTTCAATAGCATCTTTGATTTCTTCCGTAGAATATGTTCTTGAAGAACCTTTGACTTCTCCGATTTTATCCAAAGCCGCAAAAAGATCTTCTTTATTCTTGGCTGCAAAAATCAAGGCTTCTTTTTCTTTCTTTTCATTTTCTTCTTTATTACTATCTATATTATTGTCTACTTGAACTTCTTCTTGTTTTTCTGGTGGTTTTTGTTCCCCTTTACCACCATATCTAGCCATGTCTTCTGCACTAGCCTCCTCTATTTGTTTAGAAATTTTCTTAACACTTTCTGGTTTTTTCTTTTCTGATTTTACACCCCCAACATGTTTAATTTGCTCTTGTACCACCACTAGCTTTTCTTTTATTTTTTCTGTATTCATTTCCTTGCCGTCTTTAAATATATCGGCGGTTTTTTTGAGATCAACAACAAAATCAAGCAATTTGATAGCTTTATTCTTTTCAACTTTATTTTTTGCATTATCTATGAGATTCAAAACTTTTCCGGAAACTTCCAGACAAGCTTGCTTTATCTTTTCAACCTCTTGCTTGATTTTTTCTTTAGTGCCTTCGGTTTTATTTTTTTCAATTTCAATCAAAGATTCTTCTATACTCTTTAATTCTTTATAACCATCTCCGGAAGGCGCTCTTTGTTCTGGTTTTTTAGTCATATATTTAAATATTTATTGAAATTATTTTTAAAAAATTTTAATTTTTATAAAAAATCACTCACTCATTTTTTCTATCCTTTCTTTAATTTTTGTAATTTTTTCCAAATCTTCTTCTTCTTTGATTTCAGCTTCTAGTTCAGATATTTTTTGACGAATAAGACCCAGGGTTTCCTGAAACATTTTTACCACTTCTTCTACTTTGTCTTTATCATTTTTGTTTTTTAAATTTTGTTTTTTTACTTCCTCCATATTTAAAATTTTATCTATTCAAAAAGCAACTTATTTAATTTAAAAAATTTTATCTTTTATTTTGTGCCATAGCTTTTACTTCTGTAAAGAGTTCCTTCATTTGAGCAATAGACTTTTCTTCCAAAACCTTTTTTTCTAGATTTGTTTTTTCCGATATTTTTTTAACTTCAGCTTCAAATTGATTATTCATTTCTCCGGTTTTACCCTCAGCATAGAGCGCATCAAAGCGGTCCAAAATTTCTAAAATTTCTTGATATGTTTTTCCTCTCAAAATTTTAAATACTTTTTCTTTTTCTATCTCATTCAAATTACAGGCGTTTAAATAAAACGCCAACTTAAACCCAGCATAATTTGCGACATTTTCTAAATTTTCCGGCACTTCTTCTTTATTATTAAAAACTTTTTTTACAAAATTTAGCATATTTTTAAAAAAATATAAATTATAATTTTAAAATTTATTTTAAGAACCGAAGACGTGGTGTTTTTTATATCTGATAACCCAAAGTGCGGCCAAAAAAGCACCAACAAGAAAACCAAACATTCCGTTCATTACGAAATTGGGTCTGGCATACCATCGGGAAGCCAAAGGATCACCAACTACTTTGATAACCACGTCACCGCCGACATACTCCCAACCTCGAGCGGTAATAGTCTGGGTTACGGCATTGCTTAAAGCAATAGCTTCTTGGGGGGTATCGCGATAAACAGTGATTTTCATCAAAGAAGTTCCATAAACAACATTGGCTAACACGTCTTTTTGCCAATTTTTACGACGCAAACGTTCGGTGGAAATATTTTTCCAAGAATCTTTATCAAAAGTATGGGCGGAATCCATGACTTTATTATAAAAATCCGCGGTCTTCATGATTTGCGCCAAATTTTCTCCAACTCTCTCCGCTGCTTTAGCTTGAGTATAAGGATCTACTCCGTAGCGATCTCGAGTAATGATAAGTATTTGACTGTCGGCGCTGTATTGACGAGGAAATAAAATACTTGCCCCGATACTAACAGACGCAAAAAACAATCCCCAGAAAAAAATCATCTTCCAATGTTTCAAAATAATTGAAATCATAAAATAAAACTAAATTATTATTTAAAAATATTTTCTTTTATTTCCGCTTCAAATTCCAAAACTTTGCCTCGTCTTAGAACTTTCAAACGGGCTTTTTCTCCTTTTAAATTATACCACAAACTCTCGTTTTCCACAATTTGACTATTGATTTCCAAAATTACATCTCCTCTTTGCAATTTAGCGTCATTTTTTAAAATATTTACCACCAAGAAACCTTTTTGAATTTCGTTGTTTATAACTATTTTTTGTTCAGCGGAAAACCAACCTTCAATCGAAAGTGTCGGATAAATTATTTGCTGTTTGTTTAATACTCCCGGTAAAACCCTGGTTAAATAATAACCGTTTATCATCTCACCTTTTTCATTTACCAAGCCCAACATCTTACCTTGAGTGTTGAATACTAATGATCCGGAAGGAATGTTTTTATTTCCCAAAATAGTCAATCTTTTTGGGACGGAATCCAAATGCGGTTTATCAACTGAAAAATATCCGGAGTCTAAAAAATTATAGATCCAAGCTTCGTTTTGAAAAACAAAAACCTGCGTCCCGGGAGAATCTTCATCAGCAAAACTGACTATTTTAAACTGTTCATTTTTGACTTCTTGACCGTCTTTTTTAACAGTGCCTTTGACTTTGAAATAAACAACCTCGGTAAATTTATCATAAACTGCTTTTTCCACTTGATAAATACCTCCTTCAAAACTCACGGCTTTCCATAGATAAAAGGAGTTCAAATCCTTTTCGTTTTCCAAATACATCGCCAGCCAACCGTCACTGCTCACCAAAGCAGCTTCCCCTATTTTGTCAGAGGATGAAAGATAAGAGACTTCGCCTGTTTTTTGAGAGTTTTTATAAACGGTCATTATTTTTTGCGCAGTTTCTTTTTTGATCACTTCTTCCATTTCTATTCTTTGATTACTATTGTTTATTTGGGAAACCAACCAATAATTTCCTCCGCCAAATTCCGGCCAAATCCAACCTATCGCCATAGCTCCGCCGGCCAAACCGGCAACAAGTCCGGATATAGTGGCCAACAAAAATATCACCAGATTTTGACTAAGGCGACGAAAAGACAAGCTGCAAGAAGGATTTGGTAGATGTGGAGGATGCATATCAATTTAAAATTTTTAATTTTACAACCCGCCTACCGGCAGGCAAGTTTTTAATAAATTTTTAATAATCAATTTTCAAAATTATTACTTTATTGCTTTACCGCTTTATCGCTTACTATCTTTTTTTATTTCCATTTTACTAAAAATAAAAATCCGATAAATAAAATCAAATTAATTATCAAAAATATATTTTGTTTACGCCAGTTTATCCCCTCTTTACTCAGATTAAACCGAAACATCAACCAAAGTACATACCAAAACCACGCCAAAATCAAACCATTAACCAAAAATCCCAACGGCCAGAGCCAAAGAACAAAAGATAGTTCCAAAAAAATAAAGAAAAAAATTATTGCGCTCCACCAAAGTCTGTCGCTATTTTCCAACCAATATTCTTTCCACCACCAATAAGAAATCAAGGCGGTTAAAAAAGAAACCGCAATAAGACCCAACCAAAAATAATTGAAGTTAATCAATTGAAACGACGATCCGGCATAAAGAGAGCTCCAAAGCAAAGAGAGACCGAAAACATCCATCAAGAAAAGCCAACGACGATAAGGTTTGATAACATAAAAAATAGCTCCCGGCTCGCTCCTGGTCGGTAGAAGCCAAAAACTGACAGCGGAAAAAATAATAAAAATAAGAGCGGTCAGGGTAAGCGCTTGCCCCCACTCCATAAAAATAAGGGAAAATAAAACTCCGATATTAAAAAACGCCAAAGATATAAAATGGCGCAATCGTGAAAGTTCCTTGGGATAGTAAACCAAGCGAATGAAGAAAATCCAAATCACTGTGCGAATCAAAAACCAAACCAATAAAGTTTGCCAGTGATGAAGACGAAAAAGCCCCCAAAACATCGCTAAGTTAGCGATAATATCGATAAAAGCCGCTAATTTTGGGTGAAAAGATATGTTTTTCATGTGGGCTTATTTAATACCCTATATTATAGCACAAAATAGCAAAAAAATCAAGCCCCGAGAAAATTTAAAAGATTTAAAGATTTTAAATATTAAAAAGAATTATAAAACACTTGATTTTTATTGATTTTTATGCTAAAATTACCCTATATAAATATATGCCCCATTTAGCTGATAACAAAAAAGCTTTTTTTGATTATAAAATCCTCGAGAAATACGAAGCGGGTTTGGTATTGCTCGGACACGAGGTAAAATCAGCTAAAGCAGGCCAAATTTCTCTCAAAGGGTCATTTATCACTTTTCATAACAACAAAGCCTATTTAACCAACGCAACAATAAGTAAATATAAACAGGCGGGTAAACTGGATGAATATGATCCGACTCGTAGTAGAGAAATTTTACTTCATAAGAAAGAACTTCGCTATTTACAGGGAAAATTCGCAGAAAAGGGCTTGACAATCGTCCCGCTTTCCGTGTATACTAAAAACCGCTTAGTTAAAATTGAAATTGCCGTAGCTCAAGGCAAGCAACTTTTTGATAAAAGAGAAAGCATCAAGAAAAAAGATGCTGAACGAGATATGAGGAGAGCGATGAAGAATAAGTAAAAATTTCAAATTTCAAATATCCAATGTCAAATCAATGACAAATATCAAAATATTTTGAAATTGGAAATTGGAAATTTGACATTCAAACTTGGGGATGTTTGGTTTCGACAAAAGTTCCTTGACAAGCTGGCATACCGGGGCGGCATTTAGCCTCGTTAAAAACCAAATGCGAACAAATAAGTGCCAACTTATTTTCAAAAGCCAGAGCAACATTCGCTAATGCGATGAGCTTTGCGCCTGCCATGGCCTAATTTTAGGTTTCATGCGCCATCGTGCCGATAAGACGAAGTAGTCGGTTACGGTGTCACTTACTTCGCGTAGAAATCATTTGTCGCCGAACAAATAATTTCGAAAGACTTTCGGCTAAGCGATAAAAATTTCGTCAATTTAATATTTTATCGCCGACAAATAATAAGTTGACTATGTATGTAGATGGTTTGTTAAAAACTTTTTGGACGCGAGTTCGACTCTCGCCATCTCCACGACGCTTAGCGTCGTAATCGGGACGCTTAGCATCCCACAGTCGTTTTACAACGACTAAAATAAAAATTTAAGATTTAAAATTTAAAATTATATTTGAAATTATAAAAAATATAAGTCTATTTAATTTTAAATATTGAATATTAAATATTAAATAAGTTATGCGCATCTCACACAAAAAAAGAAAACCTGAAATTAATGAAAAGAAATATTTTTTCAATGAAAAAATTATCGCACCGGAAGTGCGTGTTTTGGATAACGAAAACAACAATTTGGGTGTGATGAAAACAGGCGAAGCTATTCGCGCGGCTCAAGAACAAGAAATGGACTTGGTAGAGATAAACCCCAAGGCTAACCCTCCGGTTTGTAAGATAATGGATTTCGGTCAATTTCAATATCAACAAGAAAAAGCCGCTCGTATCAAAAAAGCTCATCAAAAAGAAACCAAAACCAAAGGCGTGCGCCTATCTATCCGCATCGGCACTCATGATTTGGAAATCCGCAAAAAACAAACTTTGGAATTTTTGGACAACGGCGACAAGGTAAAAGTGGAAGTTATCTTAAAAGGACGCGAGATGCAGCAAGGCGCTTTGGCTTTTGAACTATTGAAAAAATTCATTTCCGAAGTCAACGTTCAAACACCGATAAAATACGATCAGGAGCCGGAACGTCAAGGTAGATCGGTAACCGCAATAATTTTTAAAATTTAATTTATAAACAAAAAGCGTTATAAAATATTACTTTCTAAGCCCCGTAAAATTAAGCAATATTTTATTCTTAGCCCGCTTTTATTAAATATAATATGTCAAAACTAAAAACCGTAAAAGCTATTGCCAAAAGGTTCAAAGTAACCAAAAATGGCAAAATTCTAAAAAGAGTCGCCGGCCAAGGCCATTTTAACGCTCGTGAAACCGGCAAAGAAAATCGTAACAAAAGACGCGACTTGGTGATGGCTGATTCTTATGCCAAACACATTTCCGCCAGCATTGTGAAATAAATAATAATTTTAAATTGTAATATAATATGACCAGAGTCAAAAGAGGTCTGATGCACAACAAAAGACGCACTAATCTACTCAAACACACCAAGGGTTTCCGCTGGGGAAGAAAAAGCAAAATCAAATTGGCCAAAGTGGCAAAAATGAAAGCCGGTCAACACGCTTTTGCTTCTCGTCGTGCCAAAAAACGTCAATTTCGTCAAAACTGGAATATCTCCATCAACGCCGCAGCTCGTCAAGCAGGCACTACTTATAGCAAACTTATCGGAGAACTCAACAAAAAGAATATCAAATTGAATCGTAAAGTATTGGTTGAATTGGCCAAAGATTATAAAAAAATCTTTGATGAAGTGATAAAAGCCGTAAAATAATAGCGGATTTTATCCCCAAGAACAAACTTGACAAACCCGGGATTATCTGATAAGTTGATATAACCTTGAAAATTCAAAATAGCACCAAAAGAGGTCACAAATGTGTTTGGTATTGAGATTGAATTGCCCCCTCCTTCAATTCAATTCTTACATACCGAACACTTCGTGACCTTTTTTAATAAATTAATGGCTCTTTAAAAACAGCTCATAGGAGGAAATTATGAGCACCACTAGTAATTATGAGTGGTTTATCGAACCGCTCAATCAGCTGACCAATGAGGCGATAGCTTCTTATCTCAATGCTGATAAGGAAAGTACTGTCACCATGAAAGACGCCACTGGAAAAACCCACGACTGTTACAGGTTGACTTGGGGCCAGATCGCCTACATCCACAAAATGAAGCACCGGTTTATGTCTTTTCGTATTTTCAACCGGGAAAAGAATTCCGGACCGATAAGGATTTTCACTCTTCTCGGAAAAAAGAAAATGAGTAAAAAGGTGATTCAAGCCCGTGGATATTTGAAAACGGGTCAGAAAAAGTAAACTAAATAGACGACCTTCGGGTCGTCTTTTTTATTCACAAACACCATATTTGACAAATTGAATTATTTTGATTATAATTTAACTCACGAAACTACCATTTGGGTCGGTAGTTCAACTGGTTAGAGCACCGCCCTGTCACGGCGGAAGTTGCGGGTTCGAGTCCCGTCCGACCCGCAAAAACGGTCCTTCATAGGACTGTTTTTTCGTGGGAGGAAACGACACAACAGTTTGTGTCGTGTCGGGACGAGAACAGCGGAGCGATATTTGGCGAGTTTTCTGACGAGCCAAATCGCGAGCTGGTGGCCAGACAAAATTTTTGAAAGAAAATTTTAGTCGCGGCCGAGTCCTCTATCTCTATGTCCCCGTCCGACCCGCAAAAAAAAGACACCTATAGGGGTGTCCTTTTTATTATCAAATTATATTTCTAAAACTTCCACCCCGGTCCGCCATACTCCGGCAAAGCGCAAAAAGACAGATCTCGACAGTCGAGTGGTTTTTTGATCGGTTTTTTATTGATACAAATCACAGTTTCTTTTGACCAATTTACACATTCTTCCATACAACTATCATAAGCGTCTTGGATGTCTTGTTCAGTTACGTCCTCGGTATAACGCGCGCAATCTCCATATTTTTTACAAGCTTCCGGACAACTATCAGAAATCACTTCGTCTTCATCACAAAGAGATTTCAAATTATTTATTTCTGTAATTATTTGCTGTTCTATTTCATCAATTTGATCAAAAACACTTTTACTATCCTCTATAACAATTTCCGGCAACTCCGGCACCTCATTAAAATAATTTCCATCAGACATTTCCGGAACTTGTGATCCTGGTCTTGGATCAGAATAGTCACCATCTGATAAATCTGGGACTTGCGAACCCGGTCTAGGATCAGTGTTTGGATAATAATCTAACAACTCCGGTGGTTCTGAGCCCGGTCTAGGATCAGTGTTTGGATAATAATCTAACAACTCCGGTGGTTCTGAGC
>ERZ795044.5127-NODE-5127-length-10641-cov-5.295296_pt1 | contig 10641 bp, 7 predicted proteins | sample MGYA00375128_ERZ795044 | MGnify/ENA primary metagenome ERZ795044 (study PRJEB30173, sample SAMN05720213) | anaerobic digester metagenome | isolation source: active sludge of municipal wastewater-treating anaerobic digesters | place: USA | collected 2014-12-22 ... | reverse complement strand
GTTTGGGACAAATCAATAGCCGGTTGAACTGGCTGTTCTCCGGAAATCTTATGCCCAAAAGTAAAATTTTCTTTTCCAGGTGAAAAACCTTCAAAATTACGCATATTTTTATAATTTTATATTCTTTTTTCAGTAATTTCTTCTATTTTTTAAATGCAATATTTTTTTCAGTCATGCCAAAAGCCTTTGACCATATAGGATAAACAACTTTTAGATTTTCAACCAACAGCTGTTCTCCTTTGGGGTCATCTAAAATTGCTTTTATATAATCTCGCACTGAAGATTTATTATCAAGCTTTGACAAACTATTTTTCAAAGTGGGGTATTTAAAAGCCGCATTCTCAAGTGTTTCTGGATTTTTTAAACTTTTAACAATTGAACGAAAACACGCCTCCATAATCTTACCTTGCATTAAACTAAAAGATTCGTATTTTTTTCCGATCTCGTCTGGATCAGGAGAAAAACCTATTGTTTCTGAAGTTATTTTAATACCTGGAATTTTATTATTTTTACTATCAATAAGTGGTTGGGCAAACAAAACACCTTCTTTCTCGAATTTTTCTCGATTTTTTTCCGCATATTTTTTCAAAATAGGCAAAGCTCTTTCAAAACCCTTTTTTCCAAGATATAAAACCATACGATCTTTTTGGTGCATAATTTGACCAATCTGAATCTGATCAAGATCTAACCCATCCGTTGTTTTAATTTGAAAACCAGTCTTTTTAATTTCTTCGTCGTCATTTAACAGCTGGATAATATCTTGAAAAGTCGGTAAGATATCTTTACTATCACAAGAAAAATATACTCTGTACTTTGTCGATTCTCTTTCGGGCTGTTTCATTTCTCCTGTTTTTTTATCAAAATAATTTGAATCATAATAAATCCAACCTTCTTGACGAAAATATGGTGCTGTATGTTTTTCTTTATTTTTAAAAGAACCGTCAGCTTGTTTTACCCTTACTTTCTCTGTGTCATACACCAAATCTGTTTTATGGTCTTTTTTAAATTTTAACACATCTTCAAGCCATTGTTTATTTCCAGGGTCTTGTAACCAAGCGTTGATCTTTTTATCTCGTGCTTCACGATAACTTTTCATATTTATACCACCTTTTGAATCCAACGCATAATCTACACCTTTTTCTAATTTTATGTTTTTCCCGGTTAGATGCTCATAAAAAGTATTGCCGTATTTCACCCAGTCCTTTGTTACTTCCAAAACTTGTTTTGCTTTTTCATCATCAAATAAATTTTTTTGTTCACGAATATTTTCTATTTCTTTTTCAGATTCTCTTTCTTTGAGACCTTTTTCTAAACCCTTAATCATCTTAGATATGTCTTTAACCTTTATTTGCTCCCCTGTTTTTTCATAGTTTACCCCTAAGAAATTCATTGCTCTTTTGAAGGTATTATCTATGTATTCATCATCAACCCAGCCATTTCTAGACTTTTTCATTTTTGCATAATAATTATATATTGCTTGAACTTCTTTTTTGAAAGTTTCTTCGTCAAAATCTTTTTTATCTTTTAGCAACTCTTCCAAAGACTTATTGCGGACTTCTTCATTTTCATGAAAATCACCGTATTGTTCAATCAAACGTCCGCCAGAAAGCATTTTTGTAACCGCTCGACGAGAGTTCGAAGTCAACCAAGCTTTGTTCAAGTAAGTAATACGAGAACTGTCGTATTTACGAGCTTTTTTAATCATCCAGCCTATTTCTAAATCCTCCGCCAATTTAGCTTTTTCATTATACCCACCGATTGCCGCATAGGTTCCTGAACGGAAAGCCGAATTACGCCCTATCAATTCCGGAGATTTTAAATAGTGATTTCTAAAAATTATATCAAAGAAATGCCAAAGTCTCTGTGAAGTATGCAGTATCGGCAATTTATCAAAATCTTTTTTTGGATAGTCCCATTTACCTCCAACAGCATCAAGTTTTTTGTTTTTTTCAAAAGCTTTTATAATCTCATTTGCATAATTTTCATTTATGTCTTCTAGATCAGCATCGTTGCTTGCGATAGCAATTGAATTTTCTATACCCGCGTTTTGTTTACGCAACAAAACAGTGTCTACAAGATATTTTCTAACTTCGCCAATTTTCGGTTTTTTGTCAAAAACTTTATACAGATGCACTAGGTTTAGGTCCGGAAATTCTTTTTTCATTTTTTCTATAATTTCCCCGGTGTTATCTCTTTCTTTTGATTTCGGATGATTTTCAAAAATAACAAGCTCAAAATTTTCACGGTTTTTTAATTTGGCATAATTTCGAATGGTTTTTTCTATATTCTTGCCTTCTTGATAAGCTGGTACTGTTATCGAAATTTTAATATTTTTTTCCATTTCAACTGTTGTTCCTGCCATTGAATTGATTTCTGCCAAATATTTTTCATCTTGTTTAGAAAAATATTCTTTAATTATTTTGGTATCATTTCCGGAAAAATCGCATTCGCTATTTTCTTTTAAGGCGGTAGCAAAACGTTTATCATACATCTCTTGTTTCAGTAAACCAAAATCACTACTCTCTCCATAACCGTAATAATTAGGACCCTTTTCATTAAATTTTTTATATGTTATAGGTTCAAGTGGAGTACGAGGAGCTATAGGTATAAATAATGGAGGATCCGTTTCAAGAGGAACTTCAAAATTAGTAACCGCGATATCGGTATGTGTATTTATAACATCATTTATAACATCGTTTCCGCGACCAACAAGAGTAGCTAATGTTTTTACGTGGAGCCTATCATCTTCTGAATTAAATGTCTCTACTACCTCTGCAAAACGCCCTTTAAAAATCGCTTGTCCATTTTCTGTTTCAAAAAATAATTTTCCGATTTCACTATTTGGATCAACAATTGCATTACCGTTTGCGTCAATTGGTATTTCAAAAACTTGATGTTGTGTTTCTCTAGTCAAGGAAAGAATCATTCTAAGACCGCCACTTTTTATTTTTTCTTGAGCATCTACTGAAAACTCTTTATGAAAAGAACCATCGCTAGCCATTTGTTTAACATTAAACACATAGTTGCCGTTAACATCTATGCCTTTACCGCCTTTTATACCTCCCCAATGTAGTTTGAGTTCATTCTTATCAAATATCGGCTTTGGAGTATCGTTATCATACCAGCCGTCACGTGCCACATGAGTAGTATTTCCATGATGATTTTTAATATATTCTTCTGCGTTAGTCTTTATTTCTTTGGTACTATCTATAATAGTGTGTGTGGTATTGGTAATGATACCAGCTTCACCCAAACGATTAATAGAATCGGTGTCTAGATTACCATTTGCATCAAATTTTAATGTAATATTATCAGAAATAACCTTCTCCCCTTTTAAAATATCGTATGTTCCATCTGAATTTTGTATAATATTAGTCCCTTCGGGTAATTTAAAAGCATGTCCGTTCAAGTTTGTCTCTACGGCATTTTGCATTCCCATGTGATTGGGTTGATTAGTAATCCAACTTCGAAGATATTCAAGCGGGGTTTCGGATTTTAAATTTTGTCCCTCTGATTTAGAAAATATTCCTTCTATAAATCCTTGGGTATCATCTTTGAAAAAGGCTATTCCTTCTTGCACAGCTGCACCTACTAACAAACCAGATAGAGCGGTTGTTGCCATTTTTGCAGCAATACGTTTGGCTTTAAATTTTTTGAAAGCTTTATCCTTGGCGTCTATACCGCTTTCTCCACCCAACAAACAATTTTCTGCTACTTGAACTTTTTGTTCTAAATAAGAATCAAAATTCATCCCTTTTGGTAAAAAGCTTTTCATTTTACCTTCTAGTTTTTTGCGTAATTCTACTTTTACTTTAGCTGTCAAAATAGTAAGATCTGTCCTTTCTTTTTCAACTTTACCAATATTTGAATAAGAAATAAGATCTATTTTCTTTTTATTATTCAAGGAGTTTCTCGCTTCTATATCACTCAGAGTTTCAAGTATTTTATCTATATCTTCTGATTTAATATCTTTGACAACATTATTACCATTTTCATCTTTATCAAAAACTAAACCGTGTAGTTCTGAAGCTAAATCATTGGCATTTTTCATTTCAAACCTATATTGATCCATATTTTTTCTACGCTCGTCTTCCTGGGTAAAAATACCACCTTCTGCCATTTCCAAAGCATGCTGCTTTCTTTCTGATGTCACGCGCTGACTTTCATTCAACCCAGAAAAAACACTGGCAACCGCGACTGATGCCCCTAGAGTACCATAAGCCGCCGCTTTACTTCGGAGCATCCTTGACCCCACTCCAACAGTAGTAGAATAAGCAAGAGCTAAGGCCGTAGAAAGAACCGCCGGACTTACCAAGCTACCAATTTTTGTTTTTTTAATTTTATCAATAGCTTTATCTAAAACATTAAAATGCGCTTCTGTTTTAAGACTGCTTTTGGCTTTGCCAATAATAATTTCCGTATCAATATCCAACTCTTCCAACTTAACTCCATGTTCGATGGCAATTTTAGCATTTTGGGCAATTTCAAATAAATTATCCGCATAATTATTTGAATAGTTTAAAATATTTTGCTTTTTTAAACTATCTAAAATTTTATTTTTTTCACTCTTAAAGACATCTTCATTTATTTTTCCTTCCGCATACTCAAAAATTAAATTCTTAATATCATTTTTAACCTCCATTGCTTCGGGATAGCTTTCTTTAAAAATCTTTTTTTCCTCACCTTCGCTCAAAGTACCTTCATAATCAGAGGTAAAACGATCAAATACACTATGCATGGCATTTTGATGAACATATTTGTCATTATCTACTCTCCCAGCATAAATATTATCTTCTTTTTTAATTTTTTCTCTTGCTTTATTTATCTCCTTTTGTCTATAGTATTCATCAAAAAAAGTATGTTTCCAAAGCTTTTTAAAAAAGCCGGCCTTTCCTTTGGACTCAGTCATTTCAGCATCGGCCTTTTTATGAGCCTCAGCCTCAGCCATCTCTTCTATATCCAAAATCACAGCCTTTTGTTTAGTCTTTTCTAAAGCCATCATTTTCATGTCTTTCGAAGAAAAACCTTCGTTTTTATTCTTATTTTCCATGTTCAAAAAAATTATGAAAGATAAGTTTGTTTAAAAATTATAAGTTCAGAAGCTATCAACTGTGCCAAATCTGGTATATTTTCCGCGCAAAAATTTTGTATTGCTTGAGCTTCAACATTTTTATCCAACATCTGATTAAATTCCTCAAGTTTGTCTTCTGGCAAATTACTAACAATAACCATGTTTATACGGTCCTCAACCCGGCTTAATAAATCAGTCTTTATTTGTTCGATAACTTCTTTTTCTAAATTTTCAGGAAATTTCTTTTCTTCAATCAAACGATCTACAAACATTTTTAAGTCCATATTTTTATCGATTTCTTTGTTCATAAAATTTAAATTATTGTAACTTTAGATATTTTTAAACGATTTTTACTCAAAAATATTATACACTATACTTTTAAAAAAGAAAACCTCTAAAACCAAAATTACTGTAATTATAGATAAAATTCATAAATTTAATACTTAATTAAACTAAAATTTTATAAAATAAGGTTCTTTTTACATTCATTTCTTGACTTAGCAAATAATTTTTGCTAAAATTTCTCTACACATTTGGAGAGGTGGCTGAGTTGGTCGAAAGCGGCACACTGCTAATGTGTTGTCTCGTTCTCAAGACGGGACCGAGGGTTCGAATCCCTCCCTCTCCGCATGAAAAAATCTGCCCATACAGGCAGATTTTTGAATAAGGAGAGGAGCGACCAAATAGTTTTGGTCGCGTGGGGATGAGAACAGCGGAGCGATGTTTTATGAGCTTGCGGGCGAATAAAACCGCGAGCTGGTGGCTAACCCGAGCCGTCGGAAGATGGCGAGAGGTGAAGCCGAATCCCTCCCTCTCCGCATGAAAAAATCTGCCCATACAGGCAGATTTTTGAATAAGGAGAGGAGCGACCAAATAGTTTTGGTCGCGTGGGGATGAGAACAGCGGAGCGATGTTTTATGAGCTTGCGGGCGAATAAAACCGCGAGCTGGTGGCTAACCCGAGCCGTCGGAAGATGGCGAGAGGTGAAGCCGAATCCCTCCCTCTCCGCATGAAAAACAACTTCCTATTTATAGGGGGTTGTTTTTAATTTGTGGAAGGTAAGGGATGAGAAGTTTATGCCCCGAAGGGGTAAATCCCTCCCTCTCCGCATGAAAAAATCTGCCCATACAGGCAGATTTTTGAGTAATATATTATTTATTTTCCCAAACAGCTTTGAATCTTAATAATTTCCAAAGGAGTAGGACTGACACCGCTTATCAACTCATCCCCTCTTTGTTTCCCCACCTTCTCATAAAAACAATCTTGCATCCCGGGGGTAATTTCTGTCGGTAATTTACTAACATCCACCCCATAATTTTCCAAAGTTTTTTCTTGTTCTTCGGTTAAAAATGGATTTTTATTGATAGATGATTTTTCTATCTCTATTTTGCTATCAATCTCATTTTCAACAATTACATTCTCTTCCAACGGAGTGTAGTCTTCAATCACTGAACTAAGATAAGTATTGATAATTCCGCCAACAATTTTTGTTCTCAAACCAAAGGGGTTAAACAAAAAAATAATTATTGAAAATAAAATTAAAGAAAGTATAACAATAATTAATGCTTCAATTATTTTTTTCATATACATTTTTTATTTTTAATAATTTAACTATAGCATTTTGCAAATATGAATGTCAAAATTGAAATTAGTGATTTTTTAGGATATACTTAAATCTATGCCCATAAACTACTCCAAAATCTTACCCTCTTGGAACCTGGTATTTTCCGAAATCCAAGAAAAAATTTCTTTTTACGGCAGTCCGGAAAGATCTGATTTTCGTATCGCTATCAATGACAAAACCGGTCAAATTTATGTTTTGGAAAAAATAAATCCGCATATCGCTTTACGCAAAGAAGAAATCGCCCAGCATCTTTTTTCTCTCCGACAAGCAAACCCCACTTTACCTATCGTCGCTTATCTGCAAAACCAAGAAAATTCTTTTGTCAGTGAAATAAAAAACGAATATTGGCTACTCTCCCCTTTTGTCGTCGGAGTCCCTCTTGATAGAATTGCTTATCTTGACGAAAATTGGCGAGGCGAAGTGATGGCTGATTTTATTTTGCATTTTAAAAAAACAGCGGATAAAATTTTTACCAAACAAAAAAATGTTTTTTTACTACCAGAATATGTTGAAAAAATTTGTGCAGATATGAAAAAATTCAATCCGGAAGAAAGAGAAAAAATAAATCCGATAATTAAATATTTACAAAAAAACTTTTTCCAGATTTACGATCAAATTCCGATAGCTTTTTGCCACGGCGATTATCATCCCATCAATATCATCTGGGGTGAAAAAGAAATCAAAGGTGTGATAGATTGGGAGTTTTGCGGTTTCAAACCGGAAATGTACGACGTTGCCAATATGGTTGGATGTCTTGGAATGGAACACCCTGATACTTTGAATAAAAAAATAGTTTTAAATTTCTTACAAAAATTGAAACAGACACAAGAATTTTCTGCTTTAAGTTGGCAATATTTTGTTGACATGATTATTGCTTTACGTTTTGCCTGGTTATCTGAATGGTTACGCAAAAAAGACACTGAAATGATTGAACTTGAAATAGATTATTTATTTCTTCTTTTGGATAACAAAAATATTTTGGAAAAAATTTGGAAAATAAAAAAGTCACCCAAAAAAGAGTGACCATAATTAAAGAACTATTTATTGATGATATATCTCCACGGCTATCAAATAGCCGTTTTGATAAACCGACTGAACGTCGAGGATAACGGGAATTTCTCCCATTTTTGTTTTCAAAAGGCTTATTACTTCCTTTTGTCTTTCGGGGAGATACTTAGATCCAGAGGTAATAAATACTATTTTTACCTCACTGTCTTTTTCTGCAGAAACATAGATAACTTCTGCTGAAAAAAGAAAGCCGTTTTTATAGATGGTTTTGACATCTATAACTTTTTTCTTACCGGCTACTCCCAATGATAATTTCTCTTGCATTTCCTTTTCCCTTGCTTGACCCTCAGTTTTTTCTCCACTCAAAAAAACAATTTCCACTTTTTCTCCGATTTCCAGCTCAGCAAGTTTAACATGCTGGACAGAGTCTCCGTTACACGCTACTGATAAAAATGCCATTACAGTAACAAACACAAGTTTCTTCATCTGATTCCTCCAAGGGTGTTGTTAAAAGGACTTTTTACTTAAACCGGGGAAATTTTAGCAAAAAACCAAAAATTTGTCAATAGTCTAAGAAATAAATTTACTTTATATTAGCCAAGATATACCTTGCCACGCTAAGTGTGGCTAAATATAGCAAAATTCAAGTTAAAATAAAATTATTTTCTCTAATTACAGCCAAATTTTACCCAGCTCAGCGGGGTTGACAAAAGTGCTAAAATGTGCTATAATATACAGTTGTTCATTTCAAAAACACCATAAGGAGGCTATCATGAAAAAAGCTTTTTTAAGTGCCATTACCGTTCTTATTCTCACTTATCTTGGTGGGGCGTTTTACCACGCAGAAAAAACAGTTTTTTCTTGTTATGAAGTAAATTCTATCAAGAAAAAACTGGAAAAAACCGAGTGGAAAAATTATTGCCACTTGGAAGGCATTGAAAAAGGAGAAAAAACTTCATACGAGTACAACTGCGGCGGGCAACTGGACGAGGGAAAAGAGGAAATCCAGGAAGCCATAGACTACTTTGTTTCCAAAACACCGGGTTTGGTGGTCTGGAAAATTAAGGTTCGTCTCAGTAACCGCAGCTGGAACGATCCCGTCCTTGAACCAATAGAAATCTACGGGTTGGATTTCTACTGGCTTTTTCAATAAAATTTTCAACCTGACAGGCCGGACTATATTGTCCGGCTTTTTTTATTTAAAATATTGAAAAAAACTATCAAACAAAGTATACTCTATTTATAATACCGGCTTATTAATTACATATTTATGTCCAAATCGATCAAAATTTTTCTTCTTATTTATAACTTCGTCTTTATTTTGTTTTTAATTTCCAATATCTTTGATTTTGACTTTGGCTGGCATTTACGATTTGGTAAAGAATGGTTGGAAAATGGTTTTTTTCCTTATTTGGATAGTTATACTTATGCTCATCTGGGACAACTATGGATCAACCATGAGTGGGGTGGAGATTTACTTTGGTGGATTTTATATAAAAATATCGGTTTTTATGCCATAGTTTTTTTAACCGCTTTTCTTATCTGGAGCTCTTTTTTGATCGCTCAAAAAGCTTATTCTCGTTATAATTTACCGGCAGCCTTAGTAACTGTTTTTTTAATCTGGGGAAGTGGGCATATTTTTGCTCCGCGTTTAGCAATGTTTTCCTTGTTTTTTTTCGCCTTAATTTTCTATTCTCTAAAAAATATTGAACTGAATAAATTCTATCGTTTTTGGCCTTTGATTTTTTGGTTATGGGCGGCACTTCACGGTAGTTTTACGCTTGGTTTTATAATCATAGGTATTTATTTTTTTGGAAATCTTTTAAACACTTTTTTTCTTCACTATTATCCGGCTTTATCTTTGGGAACGGCTTGGAAAAAAGAAACATTTTATAAAATAATTATATGGGGATTACTTTCCGTATTGGTAATTTTTATAAACCCATACGGCTGGCATCTTTATTACGAAGTAATTTCTTATTTCTTTTACGATTTTTACAAAAGTTATATCACTGAATGGGTCAACAGTTTTACTTACCCGATTTATTGGCAAACCGGTTTTATTTTTGCTCCGGCGATAGTAGCTGTCTTTTGGCAAGTAAAAAAGAAGATTTTTTCTTGGGGGGAGCTTTTACTCTTTATCGGCTTATTTTACGCTTCATTAAAACACAAACGTCAAGTAGTTTACTTGGCATTATTCTGCCAACCACTATTTACTATTTTTTTAGAAAAAGCGATTATTGATTTGAAAAAAACTTGGAAATTTTTAGAAACTAAAAAGGTAAAGATTTTTCTTTTTACATCCACTTTAATTTTATTTATTTATCCTTTTACTTTTTATCTTTCAAACATAAAAATTTACAAAAATGTTTGGGCAAACCTTCCAAAAATTACAAACTATTATCCTTACCAGGCGGTAGACTTTTTAAAAAACGAAATAAAAAACCAACCAAAACCAATAAAGGTTTTCAATGAATTTGGCTGGGGCGCCTACTTTAATTGGGTATTGCCGGAGGCATTGATTTTCTTTGACGGTCGCGGCACAGCGACATGGAAAATACAAAAAGAGACTACTACCACTTTGGAGTTCTATTATGATTTGATTTATAAAGAAAATAAACTACCCCTAATAGAAAAACAAGGTGTCCATTATATTTTTTTGGAAAACATGGAAAACTATCATCCAAATATTAACAAAGCAAATAAATGGTTGTTTTCTTCCGCTGCTCTAAAACACGCCACCGAAGTTGCGCCGATTTTATTGGAAGACAGTTTGAGACAAAGTGAAAATTGGAAATTAATTTATACCGATTATCGGGCAAATATCTGGAAATTTATGCCGACTACTCCGCCCGAAACAAAGTGAGCGCCCAAACTTCTTGCGCGCCGGCTTGCTTGAGTGTTTTAGCCGCTTCACTCAAAGTCGCTCCGCTGGTAA
>ERZ795044.5122-NODE-5122-length-10645-cov-5.517658_pt1 | contig 10645 bp, 8 predicted proteins | sample MGYA00375128_ERZ795044 | MGnify/ENA primary metagenome ERZ795044 (study PRJEB30173, sample SAMN05720213) | anaerobic digester metagenome | isolation source: active sludge of municipal wastewater-treating anaerobic digesters | place: USA | collected 2014-12-22 ... | reverse complement strand
TTGTTGACCTTATTCCTCCCCAGAAAAGATAAGGCGTTCTTGTATCTTGTTCTTCTTTTGATTCGTCCTCTTTTTTTAAATCCAATATTGTTACAGGAATAGAAAATTTTCCAAATTGTGTTTCTATATCCATTAAAGTAACATTTTCTTCCATTTGGCGCTCCAACTCATCCAGGTTTCTTTCCATTGCTTTGGCTCTGCTTCTTATTTCTTTTAAAAGCCCTTTTTTGCCCGCAATATCTTCGCCCCTCTCTTCTGCATCTTTTATGTCTTTTCTTAAAATTCTATAAGCTTTAAAAAGTTGGCCTCTCTCAAAACGATTTGATTCGCCTCTTTTTATTTCTCCCCCACGAATTTTGGATTCTTTTGTTTGATATTCAGCAACAAATCTTTCGCCAAGAGACTTTTCTTGTAATTTTCTTTCTAAATCAAAAATGTCTCTGCCAGAAATTTCAGGAATTTTTACATCTTCTGGTTCTGGTTCTTGATTTAATTGATCAGGATTAAACATATTTTTAGGGTTAATTATTGTTTATTTATTCTAACAAAGCCCAAAAAAAAGTAAACAAAAACTGGGCTGTTTGCCCAGGTTTTTGAAGGTGTTTTTAGAATAATTTTTTGGCTTCATTCCATATTTGGGGTTGGTCCTGCGTTGATTTCATCCAATACCACCATTCTGGCCCCCAGAAATAAAATGTGTCCAATCCTGTTTTCTTTGCATATTCAACATTTTTCTTAAATTGATCAAAATTCATTGTTTTGGTTTGTTCTTCTAGAGAAATATCATAAATTTGTTTTGAAGCCCATGGCTCTGCCTGCAGCTCAATGCACATTACCTTTTTGCCAAACAAAGTTTCAACCAGCATTGCCTTTCTCCAGTAAAACACTGGCGGAAAAGGATATTCTCCATAAAACCCAGAGCTCAGCGGTGCGCCAAAACTTTTTACCTGCACCCAGGCTTTTCTATACATTGTTGTGCCCACAATATCTCCTGCTTTTGCTGCGCGTAACCACCAATTCAATTCTCCAGAATCAGATATTATTACTTTTCTTGTTGGGTCTAATTGTTTTACAAGTTCTACTTCTTTTTTCAAAAATTCTTGGTTTTTATAATACCAGTTTGGGCACTCTCCAAAATTTAGCAAGGGCTCATTTTCAACTTGCCAATACACAATTGACGGACTATTTTTATATCTTTTTACAACAGTTTCAATATATTGCAGAAGTTCTTCCTGTTGTTGACTTTCTGAAAGGCTGTTAGCCCACTGTGGCATATGACACTCTGGCCAGCGTCCTGTTTTCAATCCCAAAACATAAATAATTTCTGCATTATTTTGTTCTGCTGTTTTAATTTGCCAATCAATGTCATTAAAGAAAAATTCGTTTTCTCTTCCTTCAACAAACTCCCATTGAGTGTGCAATTTAATGTTTTTTGCGCCCAAATCATTCATTATGGCCAAATATGTTTCTTTCCAATCAAGATTCAAAGCTTCAGCCTGCATTTGCGAAAAATCAACGCCCCAGGTTATGCTTTTTGGCTTGGGAGCGGCGCCCACAAAAAAATAGCAAAGCACAAAAAATATTGCCGATATTATTAAAATTAAAATAGCCGTTGCTATTTTTTTCAAATTAAACATATTAAAAATTATTTTACTGGAACTATGTTATTTATAAAATGCTTTGATGATTCCTTCCAAGAAAACTCCAGGGCATATTGCCTGCATGCTTGGCGCGAAAGTTTAAGACATTGCAATGCGGCTTTTGAGAGGTCATCATCTAAAACTCCAACATCTTTTTTAACAAGTAAATCAAGACCCATAACATTGTGGGCTGCAACAGGAAGGCCACAGGCAAAAGCCTCAATTATTGCCAAAGGAAATGTATCGGTAAGTGATGGAAAAACAAAAACATCACAAACTGAAAGAAAATCAACAAGCTCTTGGCCTCTTTTGTAACCCAAAAATATATTTTCTTTTCCATATTTTGCCTCAAGCTCTTTTCTTGTTGGCCCGTCTCCAATAACAAGCTTTGTGCCTGGAAGTTTACATTTTAAAAATTCTTCGACATTTTTTTCTTTAGCTATTCTTCCAAAATAAACAAAAACTGGTTCTTTGAAATTAAAATCTTTTTTTACTGTAGAATTTTCATTTCTAGTAAATAAATTTGTATCAACTCCCAATGGCCACAAAAGAACATGGCGAAAGTTGCGCCTTTCCAATCCTTGTTTTATTTCTGGAGTAATAACCATTGTGCCATTGCTGGCATTATGAAACCATCTTAAATATGCGTAAATTATGTTTACAAAAAACCCGATGTTGGCAACATAGTGCTGAATATAAACCTGAAAATTGGTGTGGTTTGCTGACGTAAATTTAAGGTTATTTTTCAAGCACAAACTTCGCACAGCCAAGCCAATTGGCCCCTCTGTTACAATGTGCACATAATCTGGATTTTCTGCTTGGAATATTTTTTTAACAGTGCCTTTGCAAAACAAAGAAAGTCTGATTTCAGGATAAAAAAATATTGGAAGAGAATAAAAAAGCCCTGGATGAATAATTACAACTTCAAACCCATTTTCCTCAAGCTCTTTTTTTATTTCGTCTACACATTTTACCACGCCATTCACCTGAGGATGCCATGCATCGGTGGCTATTATTATTTTTTTTGACATATTATTGTTTTAATATCAGCGCCGCCCTAGTTTTTGCCTAAAATCTTTTCTATATTATATGTTCCCATTTTTTCTATTTCCATAAAACCCTCCATTGCAGCTTCGGCAAAATCACCGCCGTTCAATAAATCATAAAACCATTGATCCGTGTAAGTTGGGTTTTCCTGCGAAATACCAGCGCCAACATGCAAAAGCCACTTTTTGTTATAATCTTCTTGAGAGCCAATTGTTGGGGCAACTATTATAGGAATTCCAAGGCCTGCATAAAAAGAAAGTTCTGACGGCTTTGTCCACAAAATATCTGTTTCACGCAAAGCCTCGTTAAATGTTTCAAAATAATCAGCCATTGTGTTTCCCCACAGCAAATGCACCCAGCCGTCCAATTTTAAGTCTTTTATATTCTTTACAAAATATTTTTTCAGCTCTGTGTGTGTGCCAATAGAAATAATAAATCTTAGCTTTTGCTTTTTAATATGCTCTTTTAAACTATGAATTGCTTTTACGCAAATCTCTTTTTGAGCCCCAGCTCCCCCAATGGAAAATAAAATAGTTAAAGGATGATCTGCTTTGGCTGGCAATTCTCCCAGTGTTTCTTTTATTAAAGGGTTATAAATTTTTCTGTATCTTTTTTCAGGATCAAGGTTCACCAACCTGTGCCTCATATCATTTTTCAAAATTTCCATTTTTTCTCCCCCTATGTTTTCTTTTGGTAAAGGAAAACCTGTCAAAAAAATGTCTCCTGGCTTTACTCCATACATTTTAAGCCTGTCTCTTGCCCAACTGCAAGGAGCAAAATATTTTATGTTGCTTTTTTTAGGGTTTAAGCTCACCCATGATCTATTTATGTCTGCATCACAAATAACGCAATAAACCTGACTTGGATATTTAAATTCCTCGGCCATAAAAGCTGGGGTAAAAAATGTTGTCACCAATGGCAAAGGATTTTTTTTAAATCTGTCTATCAAATCCCTTCCCCAGCCGCGCCTTATTGAAGCATAATTCATTTGCAACATCAAAACCGGCCTAGACAAATCCCTCCTTGGGTAATAACTCATAATTTTTTGAAATCTATCCATAACGCCAAAAATCAAATCCCCAAGCAGCGGAATTTTTTTAAAGCGAGAAATAAACTCATACAAAGAGCGTGACTGATGCCAAAAATTTCTGTCTCTTTTGGGAATGCCGTCATAGCTGTTTGCGTTTATAATTTGATTACAAAAGGCCACATCCTTTAATGGATATGCTGTTCTTTGATGACCATAGCCCATGTTGGCAGCCACAACCCAAGCTTCGTGTTTGTTCATAAAATATTAATATCTATATTCATTTATTATATCGTATTTTTCAAAAAAAGTTAAAACCTTGCCAATTTTAATGCTTTGCCATAATATAAAGCCAATACAGTTGCTCTTCTTCCCCAGAAAAGGAGAGGGATCATGTTCCTTGAAATGCTTAAAACCGAAATTTTTTGGGCAATTTTCTTAGCTCTTTTTCTGCTATTATTATTCGCATTTATTATCCAGAGAGGCAAAAAACAAATATTACAACAAAAATCAGAACAGCAAGAAGCATAAATTAACCCCAAAAATAGCCAAACACAAGTCTGCAATGCAGACTTTTTGTTTTTAAGTAATTCACATCTTTACAAAGTTTCTGTATTTGCTATTATTATTCTTGTTTATGTTTTTGCATTGGAGCAAAGGCAGAAACAACTGCACCTTAAAAGGAGTGTTTGCAATGAACGATCAGGAATCGGACATTTTTATTCTTTGCGCCGACCACAGAATCCATATTTGGTCTGCGGTTAAGCGCCAAGGATTGCTCATTCCTGGCAGGAAATTTGATAAATTAAGCGCCTATGGCGCTCAGATTTATTTGGCATATCCGGATGATCTGCCAAACGATTATGCATGGCTCAGCCATCAACTGCGGTTTGGCAGCAAAACCTTCCCGCCGCCTAAAAATTGCAAAAAAAGGGTTGTTTTCATAGGACACCGAAAATGTGGGTACTATTTTAACGTTAAAAAAAGGCCAACCGAAGACGAAGAACGCCATGACATTCTAACTTCTGCCAACACGGCCAGAAAAATTTTGTGTAACAACGTAGAGGTAGAGGCTTACTATGCCATTCGTGATGAAAAACACGAAATATCTCTTGATCCTCTTATGAAATCAGCAGTCACTGCCTAACACTAAAAACATTGCGGAGATTGAATCTCCGCTTTTTGTTTATATAAAATTTTGGCGATACTTTTTGTTTATATATGCAGTAAAATATCCAATTGCAATATACAGCACAACAACCCAAATCCAGTGCACATTTTGAAAACTTTTTATTGCCCAGGGCTGTGAAAATATATCAGTTATTTTTACAAAATAAGAAAGCAGCACCCAGCAAGGCCACGCCAAAATAAACCCTAAAATTTGTGAAAAAATTCCGGCAAAGCTGGATAAAAATCCAAAAATCATCATTAAAGGCACCATTGGTAAAACCAAAATGTTTGTAATTGGCGCAATTAGGGAAATGTTTCCAAAGTTATAAAGCATTATTGGCAAAGTAAAAATTTGTGCTGCTAATGTAGAACAAATCATTTCTAGCACCTGGGGCTGGGTTATTTTCTTAAAAATATTTTTTAGGATGGGAGAAATATAAATAATTCCCAAAGCAGCCAAAAATGACAGCTGGAATCCAACATCATAAAACAACAAAAAAGGATTTTGCAAAAGCATTACAGCAGCTGCCATTGTAATAATGCGAGATCCTGCGCTTTGCCTGCCCAAAAATTCTGCCATTAAAAACAATGTGCCCATTATGCCAGCCCTCACGCCAGAGGGGGCTAATCCTGTTAAAACAATGTAAAACCAAATCAAAGCCACAGAAAAATAAAATGCCTGTCTTCGCCACAAACCAATCATTATCAAAAAAGACATCAAAATAGAGCTCAAAATCACAATATGTGTGCCTGAAACAGCAATAATGTGCCGCAAACCTGTTGCATTTAGTTTGTCTTTCAATTCTTGAGACATTACTCCATTGTTGCCCAAAACCGTGCCCTCTAAAACCAAGCTTTGCGGAGGCGAATAATTTGACCTTATGCTTTGCCTAAGTTTTTGCTTTATTTTTAAAATCCAAGAATAAGCTGTTGAAGAAAAAGTTTTTGGCTCTTTTCCCACAGCTTCCATTTTGGGAAAATACATCACAGAATAAATTCCATCTTTCATTAAATAGTTTTTATAAGAAAAATCTTCTGTTTCTTGCGGAGTTTCCAATTTTCCTGTTAAGGCAACTTTGTCAAAATATTGATATTCTGGATATTTTTTTACTGTTGCCAAAACCGTGCCTTTGTCTGTTTTTACTTTTATTCTTTGATAAGCTTCCCTAATATCTGGTTCATCTGTTATAACTCCTGCTAAAGTAATTTGCCCCTTGTCGTTAAGTTTTTTTAATTGATTGATTGCTATATTAAACTCCAAAATTTGCAGCCTCAAAATACCCAACGTAAAAAATATCACACAAAACCCCAAAACCCAAATTTGTTTTTTATTTAAAAAGCCAAAAATTAAAATCAACGCTAAAAATAAAAAACCCCAAATAAAAACTTGAGGAATTTTAAAAACAGATTCAAAAAATACTCCAGCCACAAAAGATATGCAAAAATAAAATAAAATTTTAGACGGGCTCATCTTAGCTGGCAAAGTTTAAAGTGTGGTGAAAGTTCTTGTGCTACCTCCTTTAAAAATTTATCTTCAAATGGCTTTATTTTTTCAAATTCTGGATCAATTGTTTTTTCTGCGCGAAATCCTTGTAAATAATATGTCACGTTTGGCCCGCCAATCCAACTGGCAATTTGTGCAAATTCTTCTTTTGTATGCACGCCAGGCACACAAGTAGTGCGAAACTCAAAGTCCACTAACCCCTTTTTTAAAAATTCCACACTATTTTTTATATCATCTATGGTCACGCCTTCAGCTAAAGCTGAAACGTAAGCGTTTTTTTTATTTTGATCATTGGGATTTGATTGAAAATTGGAAATTGTAAATTGAAAATTGGGGTTCGCAGAACCTTTTATGTCCATTGCAACATAATCAACCAGCTTTGTGTTTACCAAATCCTTCAACATTTTTGGATTAGATCCATTTGTATCAAGCTTAACAAAAAATCCAAGATTTTTTATCTTTTCTATAAATTGCGGCAGATCTTTGTTTACTGTTGGCTCTCCCCCGCAAATAACAACTCCCTCCAAAAGCCCTTTTCTTTCTCTTAAAAAATCAAAAAAATCTTTTTCAGAAAATTTTGGCTGGCTCATTATCTTTACAGGCAAAACAAGCTCTGAAGAATAACACCAAGGACATCTAAAATTACATCCTGCCAAAAAAACAATGCAGGCAATTTTGCCAGGATAATCTATTAAAGTTGTTTTTTGTATTCCTGCTATTATCATAGTCTAAAAACTCCTTCAAAGAAGGAGTTTTTTATTTTTATGCTGTTGCTTTTTCTTCTGTTTTTGCTAATACATTTTGCACTGTTTCTCCTGGGGTGGCAAATTCTTTTCTTTCTTTATATTCTTCTTGTTTGCCTTTGTGCCACTGGTTAACTGGTCTAATGTACCCTACAACCCTTGAATACACTTCGCATGGTTGCTTAATTGCGCACTGTGGGCATTCAAAGTGTTCTCCTGCCAAATATCCGTGAGTTGGGCAAATTGAGAATGTTGGAGTTAAAGTAATATAAGGCAAATTATAATTTTCAAAAATCTTCTTTACCAAATTCTTGGCTGCATTTGGATCTGAGATTTTTTCTCCCAAGAAAATGTGCAAAACTGTTCCTCCGGTATATTTTGTTTGCAAATTGTCTTGCAATTTTAATGCTTCAAAAACATCATCTGTGTGGCCCACTGGCAGCTGGCTGGAGTTTGTATAAAATGGAACTTCTTTTGTGCCCGCAGTAATAATGTCTGGATATTTTTCTTTGTCTGTTCTTGCCTGTCTATAGCTTGTGCCTTCTGCTGGAGTTGCTTCAAGGTTATACAAGTTGCCTGTTTCTTCTTGAAACTTTACCATTGTGTCTCTCATAAAATCAAGCACTTCTATGGCAAATTTCTTTCCTTTTTCTGTTGTAATGTCTTCGTCTAAAAAGTTCAATAAAGCTTCGTTCATACCGCAAATTCCAATTGTGGCAAAGTGATTTCCAAAATAGGAATTTCTCATTTTCTTCACATCCTGCAAATAATATCTTGAATATGGATACAATCCCTTTTCCATAAAGTCATCCAAGGCTTTTCTCTTTATTTCCAAAGATTCTTTGGCCAATTGCATTAATTTCTCCAATCTTTCAAAAAACTCTTTCTTTGTTTTTGACAAATATCCAATTCTTGGCAAGTCTATTGTAACCACTCCTATTGAGCCTGTCTTTGGTGAAGATCCAAACAATCCGCCGCCCCTCTTGTACAATTCTCTGTTATCAAGCCTTAGTCTGCAACACATTGATCTTGCATCTTCAGCTGACATATCAGAGTTAACAAAGTTTGAAAAATAATTAATTCCATATTTTGCTGTGGCTTCCCACATTGGAGTTAAATTTGGGTTATCCCACTCAAAATCTTTGCCAACTGAAACTGTGGGAATAGGAAAGGTAAATGGGCGGCCCGAAGCATCTCCTTCCATTAAGCCTTCATAAAAAGCTTTTATAAACATATTCATTTCTTCCTGGAATTCTCCATAGGTTTCGTTTTGTGGCATTCCCCCAATTATAACCGGCTGCTTTGCCAGGTGGCTTGGAGCTTTAATGTCTAAAGAAACGTTCAAAAATGGTGTTTGAAAACCAACTCTTGTTGGCACCATGCAGTTGTATAAAAATTCCTGCATTGCCTGTTTTACTTGTTTGTAATTCAACCCATCATATCTAATAAATGGAGCCAAAAGCGTGTCAAAGTTTGACACCGCATTTGCTCCGGCTGTTTCGCCTTGCAATGTAAACAAAACATTCACCAACTGGCCCAATGCTGTTCTAAAATGCTTTGGAGGCTTTGCTTCCAGTTTTCCAGAAACTCCGCCAAATCCTTTTATTAAAAAGTCATACAAATCCCAACCTGCGCAATATGGAGCAAGCAATTCCAAATTGTGAATGTGAAAATCTTCGTTTGCTGCGGCTTCACGAATTTCTTTTGGATAAATTTTATTTAACCAATATTTTTTTGAAATATAAGAACCAACATATTGATTTAATCCCTGCAAAGAAAATGTCATGTTGGCATTTTCTTTTACCTGCCAGTCAATTTCTTTTAAGTAGCTATCAATTTTTTCTGATGATTCATCATTTACCTTTGCAGCTTCTCTAACAGTTCTTCTTTGTTCTCTATAAAGAATATAGGCTTTAGCTGTTTCAACCAAATCTTCCAAAATCAAAGCTTCTTCAACAATGTCTTGAATCTGTTCAATATTTGGAATCTCACCTTTTTTAAATCTCCTATTCAAAAGTTGGATAACTTTTTCAGAAACCTGCTTTGATTCTTTGCCGTCGCCCTGTTTTGCAGCAGTAATGGCTTTATGAATTGCCTCTTCAATTTTTGCCTGATCAAAATCAACAACTCTGCCATCTCTTTTTTGAACCTTTGTGATATTATTTTCTATCTTTGTCATAGGAGGGATAAAAAAAGGCTTAAAGCCTTGTAAAATAAATTAATAATTTTTGCCGAAGGTGAAATTTAAAAAAATTCTTTAAATATCAATTAGCATTACTCCATTTTACTCTAACAAAAGCGCGTGTCAAATCCCACTTTGCAACAGAAAACTGTGGAAAACTTTTATGCTTGACCCTTTTTGGCTTTTTATGGTAAAACGCCCTCAAAAAAAGGTTGCAGACGCTCGTCTGCAACCTTTTTTGCCCCAAGTTAACTACAATTATGGCGCAATTTCCCCACCCCAACAGCCCTAAGTAAGAGTTAATTGTCTCTGTACTTGGATTTCCTTTTATCCTTCTCAACATTCTCTTCTTTGTCTTTATTCTCATCACTCTATGGTCTGAAAAATTTATCCAGCCTAAAAAATCAAGTCCCGAATAAATTGTTTTTATGTATATTTTATCTGGGTGCAGAGTTAATTTTAGATTGTTTTGTAGAAAATCTTGTATTTGTTGGATTAAATCTTCTAAATGTTTTTTATCTTGGCTGAAAATCACAAAGTCGTCGGCGTATCTGATATAGTACTTCTCTCTTAATTTGTGTTTCACAAACTGATCAAGCTCGTTTAAGTATACATTGGCAAAAAGCTGGCTGGTGAGATTGCCAAGAGGTAGACCTGCCCGCCCTGGTGGGCCGTTGGGCTTAAAGCTAAAAATGACCTCTGAAAGCAGGTTCAAAATATTTTGGTTGTCATATGATAACCTGAGGTGTTTTTCGAGAATATATAATAAAGTTTCCTGGTCAATACTAGCGAAGAACTTTTTTATGTCGCATTTTAGGATGTAGCACTGTTTTGTGTTGTTTTTTGAAACAATCCTGCTGAATTGTTTGAATCTGTTTAAAGCTTTGTGTGTTCCTTTATTGTTTCTGCAGGAGAACGAGTCTGCTATGAACTTTTTATCAAAGAATGGATATAACACTCTGTAAATTGCATGGTGTAACAAACGGTCTCTTACACTGGCTTTGTGGATTATCCTTGGTTTTGGGTCATTAATCTTGAATTCCTTGTATTTGCCATGCTTGTATGTTTTGTTGATTAAGTCTTCATGTAGTGATAGTATGTTATCCATTAAGTGAAACTGGAACTCTTGGACATCTGGTTTGTTTCTTTTTCCTTTTACAAACTCTGTCCAAGCTAAAAGCAGGTTATCAATACTAATTAAATCTTCATAGCTATAATGCAAAACACTTTTCATAATCAAAACATTGGTGGCTGCTCCTCTAATACCCCCCCCCAACCAGTTTAAGCTGTTGCCGGTATTAGAGTTGTCAAAATCAATTTACAAAAAATGGA
>ERZ795044.5119-NODE-5119-length-10648-cov-5.698575_pt1 | contig 10648 bp, 10 predicted proteins | sample MGYA00375128_ERZ795044 | MGnify/ENA primary metagenome ERZ795044 (study PRJEB30173, sample SAMN05720213) | anaerobic digester metagenome | isolation source: active sludge of municipal wastewater-treating anaerobic digesters | place: USA | collected 2014-12-22 ... | reverse complement strand
TTGACGGCGCACCCATCATCAAATCGCGAGCGTCGCTGGTTTTTGGAAAAGCCATAACTTCGCGAATATTTTCTTCTCCTTGGAGTAACATTACTAATCTATCCAACCCCAAAGCCAAACCACCGTGCGGTGGCGGAGAAAAAGTAAAAGCTTCCAAAATATGTCCAAAACGAGATTCTATCTCTTCTTTGCTCAAACCTAGTATTTCAAAAATTTTATTTTGCAAGTCACGTTCGTGTATTCTCATACTACCACCACCAATCTCAAAACCGTTGAGCACCAAATCATAGGCTATGGCTCTGGCCTTTAGAGGATCTTTTTCCAAAATTTCCAAATCTTCATCTTGCGGACGAGTGAAAGGGTGGTGTACAGCTACCAGTTTTTGTTCTTCTTCGCTTTTTTCAAACATTGGAAAATCAATAACCCAGGCAAAAGCAAGCTCGTTTTTGTCGTTTTTATCTTTTCTTAAATCCGGTTTATCGTTGCCGTATTTTTCCATCGCCTCTTTATAAGTCAAACGAGGAAAAGGTTTTTGCATTATATTTTTTTCTCCGTATTGCTCTTCCACTAATTTTATCATCGCCTCTTCCATTAAATTTAGAACTTCTTCTTGGTCAGTAAAAGACATTTCCAAATCAAATTGAGTGAACTCCGGCTGTCTGTCACCACGTTGATCCTCATCGCGAAAGCAACGAACTATCTGAAAATATCTCTCCAATCCGGCAACCATCAAAAGCTGTTTGAATTGTTGCGGAGATTGCGGTAAAACGTAAAATTCACCTTTAAAAAGACGAGAAGGAACCAAAAATTCTCGCGCACCCTCGGGCGTGCCTTTGGTCAAATACGGTGTTTCTATTTCTGTAAATCCCTTACCAGAAAAATAATTACGCAAAAATAAATTTATTTTATGACGATTGACCAAGTTTTTTTTCATTCTTTCGCTACGCAAATCCAAATAGCGATATTTCATGCGAAGCGGTTCGGAAAATTCTCTGGTATCCCCGCTAACTTCAAAAGGTAGCGCAACTGTTTCGTTGATAACTTTGATTTCTTTGGCCAAAATCTCCACCGTACCGGTTGGCATATCCGGATTTATCTGTTTGGCGCCTCGGGCTTGGACAACACCACGCAATTCAATCAAATCTTCCAGACGAATTTTTTTGAGTTCTTCGTTAGATTTTTCATCCAATTCGGAAGGAACACCGACAACTTGCAAAATACCGTCTTTGTCACGCAAATCAAAAAAAGCGATCTTACCCATATCGCGTCGGGCGTTAATCCAACCTTTTAGCAATACTTCCTCCCCCACTTTGTTTACCGTTTCGGTAGAAAAAATTCTATTCATAATATAAGTTTACTTTTATCTTTTTTATTAGTGCAAATTCGTATCAAAATTAGTGTTTTCTATTTTACCTTTCCAAACAATTCCGCCATTTCCACCAATCTGCAAGCATAACCGTATTCATTGTCATACCAAGCTACTATTTTTACCAAATCTCCGCCCACTACATTGGTCAAGTTCAAATCGACAATAGAAGAATAAGGATTTCCGATAAAATCAGCGGAGACCAATTCTTCATAAGTGGCATCAAGAACACCTTCGAATCTATCAGTTTTACTGGCTTTGACAAAAGCCTCATTAATTTCTTCTTTGGTGGTTTTCTTTTTTAATACCACGGTAATATCTGATAATGAAACGGTCACCACCGGCACGCGAAGCGCAATACCGTCAAAAATACCTTTTACCGCCGGAATAGTTTCTGCCACGGCTTTGGCCGCACCGGTTGTGGTCGGCACAATACTCTCGGCTGCGGCGCGAGCGCGACGGAGATCTTTGTGCGGTCCGTCTTGAATATTTTGATCTGCAGTATAGGCATGAACTGTGCTCATCATCGCTTTTTCAATTCCAAAATTTTCTTCAAGCACCGCCATTACCGGAGCAATACAATTGGTAGTGCAAGAAGCATTGCTAATAACCTTTGATTCTTCATCTTTTACTTTGCCGCAATTAACTCCACGTACATAAGTCGGGATATCTCCACCTTTACCGGGAGCGGACAAAACTACTTTTTTTGCCCCGGCTTTTATATGAAGTTCGGCGCCGTCTTTTTTGGTAAAATGTCCGGTGCATTCCAAAACAACATCGATTTCCATATCTTTCCAGGGTAGCGCGGAAGGATCTTTTCCCGCAAAAACCGGAATCTTTACTCCGTCAACAATAATATTTTTTTCATCATAAGTTATTTCTTTATCATAGGTCGGATAAGCGGTGTCATATTTGAGCAGATGTGCCAAAGTCTTGGTATCGGTCAAATCATTGATGGCGACGATATTAAAATTTTTCCTCCCAAAACCGGCCTTGAAAGAATGACGGCCGATACGACCAAAACCGTTAATTGCGATGTTCATACGATGATATTTAAAATTTAATATTTAATATTTAAAATTATCAATGCGATGAAACAATGATTTATTTTAAATTAATTATTGATAAAATTAATAAGAAAAAAATAAAAGCAGTAGCAAACCAAAATACAGTATAGCCTAAAAATGCCAGAGCTTCTTTTTTTTGATTATCCAAATACAATTGTATCGGACGACCGAAAAACAAAATAGCCATAATAGCCGCCGATAACACAAATAACATCAAAGCAATGACGGGTGAAAAAAAGCTGTCTTCTTTACCTAGCAAAAACTCGGCACTTTGAAAAAAAGCGGAAACACAAAAAATATACAATATCGCTAGTACAACATGTAAAAATAACTGTTTTAATAATTTTTTATCCATATTATCTTTCACTTTTATACCCTTGTTTTATCATATCAGCTGCGTCGCCTTTCAAAAAGAATCTTGCTTCTCCGACTTTAACACCAAAAACATTCTCTTTTTCATCATATTCCAAAGAATGTAGTATTACATTTTGTAACTGATCTACCACTTTTGATGCTTCATCTTTTGGATTTCTAAAAGAACAATCTATGTTAGGTATTTTTTTACCAACAGCCCAGTCTTTTAGATAATCTTGGATTGATTCTCCGTATTTTTGAAGTAATTCGTAAGATTCTGCTTCTGGATTTTTTATTTCTGACATCATAAAATTTAATTTTAAGTTAAATAAGCTAGGTTATTATACCCTTTTTACATTACTTTCGCAAATATTACTTTGAGATATTCTCCTTCCGTATAAGCGGCCAATTCGGGATGGTCCATACCGTGAGTAAATGTCTCTAAAATTTGCAAATTTTTACCCGCTCTGCCGGCAGAATTGGCTAACATATGACGAAAATCGGTTAAATTCAAATGAGCCGAACAAGACGCACTAACCAAAATTCCGCCCTGGGGCAAAATCCTCATCGCTGCTTCATTTATTTTACGATATCCGACTAAACCCTCTTTGATTTTATGACGATCTTTGATAAAAGCCGGCGGATCAAGAATTATCACGTCAAATGTGTCATTGCGAGCGACCGAAGGAAGCGTGGCAATCCCATGGGATTGCTTCGTCACCTGATTAAAATCAGGCTCCTCGTAATGACGGTGTAAATAATCTTTCACATCAGCAACGATAAACTCAGCTTTTTTCAAATCCAATTTATTTAATTTGAAATTTTCTTTGGCCAAATCTATAGCCCCTTGCGAAGCATCCACACTGACTGTTTTTTTCGCTCCGGCAGTAGCCGCATAAACACTAAATCCTCCGGTGTATGAAAAACAATTCAAAACTTTTTTATCTTTGACATATTTTTGCAAAGCTAATCTTTTGTCACGCTGATCCAGGAAAAAACCGGTTTTTTGACCAGTCATAATATCCACCCAAAACTTCAAGCCGTTTTCTTTTATTTCCACTTTTTCCGATACTTTGCCATATAGTAAACCATTTTTACTTTCAGCACCTTCAATCCCGCGCGCTTTCATATCCGAACGCTCATAAACGCCTTTTGGCTTGATAATTTTCACCAAAGCGGAAACAATCTGCTCTTTCCAAAATTCAATCCCGCGGTTGTGAAATTGCACGGACAAATAATCACCGTATTTATCCACCACCAAACCGGGTAAAAAATCATTTTCGCCGTAAACCAGACGGCATGCATCGGTATTTTTACTGAGTACAAATTGCTCGCGAATTTCCAAAGCATTTTTAATCCTATTGTCAAAAAACTTCTGATCAACTACTTCTGCTTCATCAAAACCCCAAAGACGAACCGCGATTTGCGAATAAGAATTGAAATATCCTTGACCTATGAATTTATCACTTTCGTCAAAAATAGCCACCGGCATACCACAATCCAAACCCTGCGGTAAATTTTTCAAAGCACCGGAAAAAATCCAAGGATGGCGTGCCAAAACCGGTCCCAAACGCTTTGTATTGACAGTCAATTTGATCATAAAAAATTATAGTTTAAGTCCCTTTATTCTAAAGCAAAAACAAAATAAAAACAAGAGAGTTTAGGCTCTCTTGTTTTTGAATTTTTAACAATCTTATTTATTCATTTGTTCCGCTACTTCACTGGCAAAATCATTTGATTTTTTGATCATTCCTTCACCCAATTCAAAACGAACAAATTTTTCCACTTTGATCTCCGGATTAATTCCGGCAAGATATGCGGTGATAGATTTTTCTTCGTCTTTGATAAAAGGTTGTTCCAACAAACAAACTTCGCTGTAAAACTTATCCATTTTACCTTTGAGAATGTTTTCAATGATATTTTCCGGTTTTCCTTGAGCACGCAATTGCTCGGCATAAATATCTTTTTCTTTTTCCAAAGTCGTAGCGTCTACCATTTCACGGTTCAAAAATTTCGGAAAAGAGGCTGCCACTTGCATGGAAATATCACGAGCCAGGGCTTCATCGGTAGTATTATTTAAAATACTAAGTACTGAAATTTTACCGCCCATATGCAAATATGGTCCAAAAACATCACTGTCTTTTTTCTCCAAAATTTCAAAGCGACGTAAGGAAATTTTTTCTCCGATAGTTGCGGATTTATTGATAATATAGTCATTTAATACAACGTCTCCGATTTTTTCCGCCAAAGCATTTTCCAAAGAAGACGGTTTTTTGTCCAACAAGAAATCGGCGATTTCATCAACCATTTTTTTGAATTCTTCGTTTTTGGCGACAAAATCGGTTTCGGAATTAACTTCCAAAACCACCCCAAAATTTCCGGCGGTTTTTACTTGAGTCAAACCTTCGGCCGCGATTTTATCTTCGCGCTTAGCGGCTTTAATCACACCTTTTTTGCGTAAAATTTCCGCTGCCGCATCCATATCACCGGCGGCTTCTTCCATGGCTTTTTTACAATCCATCATACCTGCGCCTGTTTGTTCGCGCAGTTTAGCGATATCACTAGCAGTTATGTTCATAAATATAATAATTATTTTATTTATTGAATGTTATAATTGTTCTAAATGTTATAATTGTTCTAAATGTTGTAAATATTCACTTACAACAAGTGCGAAGCGCGATAAAACAAACACAGTGATATAACAACTATACCAAGCGCCTCAGCGCATTAAAACTTTTATATTGATTCTTCTTTTTTAACGACTCGATGAGCGGTTTTTTTGATAACAACCGGAGTCTTTTCTTCTTTGATTTCGGCTTTTTTCTTTTCCCATTCTTTTTTACCTTCATTAACCGCTTCAGCCATCAAATCTGCCAAAATACGAATAGCGTTTACCGCGTCATCATTGGCCGGGATAATATAATCTGCTTTTTCCGGATTGACATTACTGTCGCAAACACCGACAATCTTAACGCCGGTTTTTTGAGCTTCGGCAATCGCGGTTTTTTCCGTGCGCATATCGGCGATATACACGGCTTCCGGCATTTTTTCCAATCTTACCAATCCGCTTAAATAAACATCCATTTTTTCCAATTCTTTTCTAAATTCAACTTGTTCTTTTTTGGTGTATTTTTCCACTTCTCCGGTTCTCACTTCTTCTTTCATTTGAGAATATTTTTTGAGACGTTTTTTAACCTCGTCAAAATTGGTCAAAAGACCGCCGATCCAACGTTCAGTGGCATAAGGCATCTCGCAACTTTCAGCCGCTTTTTGGATGATTTCTCTAGACTGTCTTTTGGTGCCGACAAATAAAATAAGTTTGCCGTTGGCCGCCAAACTTTTTACATATTCGTAAACTTTTTCTATTTCTATCAATGATTTTTCCAAATCAATGATATGCACGCCGTTGCGACTACCAAAAAGGTATTGTTCCATTTTCGGGTGCCAGCGTGATTTTTGGTGGCCGAAATGCGCCCCGGCCTTGAGCAATTCCAACAATGTTGGCATTTTTGACATATTTTTTCCTTATTACTACCTCCTCGTCATACCCTCTGAATGGTCAAAGGGAGGAAAAGGCTAATTTTAGCCAAAAAACGAGTGAGTGATAAAATATTTTAAGTGTGAAAATACTATAACCGATTATTTTGCCTTTGTCAAGAGAAAATTATCAACCGTTTTTTGAACCTGTCAAGCCCTCACCCTTGACAAAAAAAACAAACTTAGCTAAAATAAACGCACTAATTTCAATCATTTATTTTGTTCACATCTATAATTTATGAAAAAAGAGATTCATCCTAAGTTTTATAATGACTGTACCGTTACCTGTGCTTGCGGTAATACTTTTGTTACCGGCGGAACGGAAAAAGAAATTCGCGTGGAATTGTGCAACCAATGCCACCCTTTTTATACCGGTAAACAAAAATTTGTTGACACCGCTCGTCGCGTAGAAAAATTCCAAGAACGCTTTGAAAAGAAAGCTGCCGCCGCCACCGCTCGTAAAGGCAAAAAAGTGAAGAAAGCCGCGACTGTTGCCAAGAAAAAAACAGCCAAAACCAAAAAAGAAGCTTAGATAAAAAAATTTAAAACAGACTATGCGCTTACGGCCTAGGTCTGTTTTTTATTTTGATTTTAAAATAAAAAAATTATTGTTTATTGATTATTGAAAAAGCATGATAGAATATTAATAAACAATAATCAATAAACAATAAATACACACTATGTTAGAAAAATTTGTGGAAATAAAAAAACAATTTATCAAACTGGAAGAAAGTTTATCCGATCCGGTCGTGCTTAATGATCCTAAAAAATTAAAGGAGGTGTCTCAAGATTACACCGAATTAAAACCGGTGGCGGATAAAATAGAAGAACTTTTTAAATATGAAAAAAATCTGCAATCCGCCAAAGAAGTTCTCGCAAAAGAAACTGACGAAGAAGTCAAACTAATGGCTAAAACTGAAATTCAAGAACTCGTAGAAAAAATGGGGAATTTAACCAAGGAATTAGAAGAACTAACCAGACCCAAAGATCCGATGGATAAAAAAGATGTAATAGTAGAAATTCGCGCGGCAGCCGGAGGAGACGAAAGCGCTCTTTTTGCCGCCGAGCTTTATCGCATGTATAGTAAATACGCGGAAAACCAGGGCTGGAAAGTTTCGCTGATTGACTCCAACATGATAGGTATTGGCGGTTTTAAAGAAATAATTTTTTCCATAGAAGGCAATAACGTTTATAAAGACCTCAAATACGAAATGGGCGTACACCGCGTGCAACGCGTGCCGGAAACCGAAAAAGCCGGCCGAGTACACACTTCCACTGTTACGGTAGCTGTGATGCCGGAAATTGAAGAAACTGAATTTAAAATTGAGCAAAAAGATTTGCGTATTGATACTTTTTGCGCCGGTGGACACGGCGGACAAAGTGTCAACACTACTTATAGCGCCGTGCGTATTGTCCATATTCCAACTAATACTATCGTTCAGTGTCAAGATGAACGTTCACAAACCGCCAATCGTGAAAAAGCTATGGCCGTGTTGCGCTCTCGTCTTTATGAGCTGGAAAGAGAAAAACAACAAAAAGAAATGTCTGATAAACGTAAAAATCAAATCGGATCGGGAGATCGCAGCGAAAAAATCCGCACTTATAACTTCCCTCAAGATAGGATAACCGACCATCGCATTCATCAAAGCTGGAATAATATCGGCTACATTTTGGATGGTGATTTGACTTCTATAATAGAATCTTTGCACAAAGCCGATTATGAGGGCGTGACCCCTTCTTCAACTACAGATGAAGATGAAGAATAAAATGTTTAAAATTAACAACAACGAAGAACTGCTACTTCTAACCAAAGCCAGCGGCAAAAGCAAAGAATGGCTTTTGGCTCACCCGGAATACAAAAATTTTTGGGCGCTTTTGAAATATAAATATTATTTAAAAAAATTAAACCAGGGTGTTCCGATGGCTTATATTTTGGGGCGCAAAGAATTTTTCGGCTTAGATTTTTTGGTTAACAAACACACTCTTATCCCCCGCCCGGACACAGAGACTCTCGTCGATAATGTTATCGACGAAATTTCCAATTTCCAATTTCCAATTTCCAATATTTTATTAATTGACGTTGGTACGGGTACAGGGTGTATACCAATAACGATATTAAATAAATTAAACAAATTGTCATCGCGAGACCTGCAAGGTCGTGGCGATCCCACCGTGGGATTGCTTCGCTATGCTCGCAATGACAAAAATAAGATTAACGTGATAGCAACGGATATTTCCAAAGACGCTTTAAAAGTGGCGAGAAAAAATGCCAAAAAATACAATGTAAAAATAAATTTTCTTCACGGCGACTTACTTTCTCCCGTCTTCACAAACTTTCAACTTTCAACTTTCAACTTTCAAACTATCATAATTACTGCCAATCTCCCCTACCTCAAAGAAGAGTGGTGGAAAAACGAACCGTCAATTCAACACGAGCCAAAATCTGCCCTTGTGTCTGATAACGAAACAGGGCTTTATTTATATGAAAAGCTTTTGCAACAAATCTCCGACAAACTTTCAACTTTTAACTTTCAACTTTTAACTTTTTTAGAAATCGATCCTCGCCAAAGCGCGCAAATTTTTCCTCTAATACAAAAATACTTGCCTGAAGCAAGTATTGAGATAGTGAAAGATTTATCCGATTTTGATCGAGTGGTAAAAATCAAAATATTTTAACTTCTGTTTCTTCTGGTACGGACATAAACCAAATTTTACCGGGCGGCACTGACAACTCTGTGCCGTTTTCATCATAAAATCGCGTTCTAAATTCAGGTTTGGCTTTTTTCCAAATTCCTTTTGTCATTTTGCCATCGGCAAAAATATACGCTTCCCCGGAGCCGATGTTGCTGATTGCTCGACGACCAACATCGTCCAAAATTTTAACTTTATTTTTGGTAATTATCAATGTAGAAGCGGTAGTCGTTTCTTCTTGGTCGTCAAGATGTTTTTTATTATTCACAAAGCGTTCATAAGCTTTTTTCTCCGGCTCATATTCCCAAGATATTTTGAAATTTTTGGTGTACGGAACTTCTATTTTTGAAGCTGGAGTGGTGGTAATGTTTTGACCGAATAAAAAAGTTTGCCAAACAGGCGCTTCTCTACCGAAATCCTCCCAAGCTTTTTGCCAAAGTGAAGATGAGGTGTAGAGATTATAAGGCGCATAACGAGAATTGACTCGCCAAAAATAGGAACTGCGATAAAATTCGTCAAAATTTATCAAGCCACGTTCGGTTTTGAGCAAGCTCAGTGCTGCCGGCGAACCTCCACAATGCACATATAATGGCAATCCGTATTCTTTAGCCCAATCAAAATAATCCGGTCTGGCACTACGCACCGGTCCGACTTTTTCCACTTGCTGATGTTTGGCAAAGATAGCCATAAACCTGGTCATCCCGCCTTCAACTTGAGCCTCATAAACAATTTTCGCTTCATTTAAACCGCTTTGCGGATAAGATTCGGGATTATTATCAATCATTATTGTCATAACGATCGGCTCTAAATCTTCTTCTTGATTTGAAGGCAAACCTGTCAACTTATCGATATATGGCAAAGATATTGTGTTTTTTTCTTCTACTGATTTTTCTTTCACCACCCAAGAACTTTTATTACCCTGAAACTGCCAAAACAAAAATCCGGCCAATATTAAACTGGTAAAAATAAAAACCAAATCCAAAATTTTATAAGCTCTTTTTTTCATAACCTTTATTATAACACAAAACCCGCTTTGATAAACGGGTCTTGTAAATAATTATAAATTTTATTTTTTCTCTTCCGCGGCTTCGGCTTTTTCTTCCTCTCCTTCTTCTTTCTTTTTGCCGGCGGATTCTATCTGACTCAAGTCAACCGCAGCAGAAGATTCTTCCATAGCTTTAAATTGTTCCTCGGTCATCGGCGCCAAAACTTTGGCGATGACTTGGTCTTCTTTATAATCAACTATTTTGACACCGGAAGGTAAAACCAAATTTGCCATTTTAAAAATATCATCAAAAGTTTTCAATACGGATAAATCAACATCCAAATGAGAAACCAAATCTTTTGGCAAACATTCCACTTCTACTTCTTCGGTGTTTTGAACCAAAGTACCACCAAGTTCTTTGACAGCCGGGGCTTCACCCAAGAAATTCAATTTTACGGTAGCAATTATAGATTTATTCATATCCACTTTTTTCAAATCTACATGGATAATCCTGCCTTTTACCGGCTCATAGGCGACTTCGTAAATCAAGACTTTTCCAAAATCCTTACCGTCCAAAACCAAATCAATAAGACTGGCTTCACCGGCTTCCTGGTAAACTTTGGTAAATTCTTTCAAAGGAAGAGAAAT
>ERZ795044.5117-NODE-5117-length-10653-cov-4.178713_pt1 | contig 10653 bp, 12 predicted proteins | sample MGYA00375128_ERZ795044 | MGnify/ENA primary metagenome ERZ795044 (study PRJEB30173, sample SAMN05720213) | anaerobic digester metagenome | isolation source: active sludge of municipal wastewater-treating anaerobic digesters | place: USA | collected 2014-12-22 ... | reverse complement strand
GACCGGTATGGGCAGGTTGTCCCCATCCAGACAGTAACGCTGTGCGGCGGGGAAGTGGGATTGTTGCCCTGGTTTACCGACCTTGTGAACGTATTGGTTGACCGGGGAATTTTCGTACAGATGATCACCAACGGCACGATTGATTTCCTTGACCGTATTGCCAACCCCAATAGTGTCAATTGTATTGTTTCCGTCGACGGATTGCCGGAGTATCACGATACAAACAGGGGGCCGGGCATGTGGGAAAAAAGTATGGGATTTTTGAAAAAAGCGATTCGGTTGGGCTTCCATACGGAAATATTTTCAATCGTCACCCGTCAAAACATCGGTGATATCGACACGTTTGAACAGATGGTGGAAACAACGTTGGGCCGCATGATTCCCGTTACCTATCATCCCAGAAAACCCCGCGAGTATCTTTCCCGTCACCCGGTTTCCAATATGCTGGGGGTCGTTGACGGGTTTGATTTTTTGCATCCCGATGAATTAACACAGATTATGAAATCCAGAAAAACATTTCCTCCGAAAGATCTGGGATGTTTTCAGGTTGCCCTGATGTCCGACGGGTTGGTGTATGGATGCTGTGAGGGGACGGTGCCGATCGGGAAAATGTTTGATTCACCGGAAATGTTAGTGAAAGCGCTGCGATCCCGTTTGGAGCAATGGGAAAAAGTGAGTGCACGTCCGTCGTGTTTGGGCTGCAGCCAGCCGGATTTTGTCTGCGGACTGCCGGGATATACAAAAAAGGATCTATGATATGAAAAATGACTTCAGGCAATTTGACGGGCTCCTTCGGACGATCAGACAATTTTTTTATAGTGAAAATTTTACGGAAATCTATCCGCGGGTTTTGAATAGTTCGGTTCCGCTGGAGCCGACAGTGTATCCGTTTAGTCTGAATTGGGATACGACCGTTGGGGTGGAACAATTATTTTTGGCTACGTCACCGGAGCGGGCACTCAAACATGCACTTGCCGGTGGAGTCGGGAATTGTTATGCAATCGGGAAATCATTCCGGACGATCGAGGCACCGTCCGATACCCATGCTCCGGAATTTTTCATGCTGGAATGGTATCGCAAAGGGGCGATATGGACGGACATCATGGAGGATGTGGAAAAACTCGTTACAGCCTGTTGCGAAGGAAAAACTGAACTGGATTATCAAGAGAAAAGCATTCATTGCGGTTTACCATGGAAGCGGGTTTCTTTGATCCGCTTGTTCCGTGAATTTGCCGGATGCGATCTGGAGCGGCTTTGTGATGATTCGGAAATGATCCGTGTGTGCAAAAGCAAAGGCTACAAAGTGGACGGCGCATCGTGGGAGCAGCTGTTTAACCAGATATTCCTCAATGAAATCGAGCCAAAAATCGGGGATGATCCGGTGTTTCTTATTGATTTTCCTGCCCGTATTTCGCCGCTTTGTGCACTGCAGGAGAAAAACGAACTGTTTGCCCAGCGGTTTGAGCTGTATATCGGCGGTATGGAGATCGGAAACGGTAATACGGAATCCTCCGATACAGCCACAATCCGCAGGGTATTTGAACGCGAGCGGACACTTCGGTTGGAAAAGAACATGGAAGCACCACGAATCGATGGGGATTTTTTGAATTCACTTGAGGCAATGAAGGGTACGTCCTATGCGGGAGTTGGTATCGGAATCGAACGGCTGGCAATGATTTTATGGAACAGGAAAACAATTGGGGAAATTGTTCCATAACAGTATTCGTACTGCCTCCTATTGTGAGCCTGAGATGGGAGTCGGACCCATAGTCTTGCCCTTACCAAGGGCATGTTTTACCGCTAAACTACCCAGGCTTTCAATTGCGATAAAGTCTCCATAAACCAACTTTTCAATTTTACGTTGCAAACGGTTAGTGTGCAAACACCAAATTTTGACTTTTTTAAATATGTTCCTTTCCCTTGTTGGGCTATCAATACAATTTTCCCAAAAACATTTTCGTTAACTTGGAGTGTTTTTGCCCAATAATTTTTTATTGTTGTTTCTCCAATATCCTCAAATCCAACAATACTGTATTTAATTTTGTTTTTTTGGATATGGCATTGATCAACAAGAAATTTCCGGAATAGAAGTATGACTCCTGGATCGGTATTTGTTATCCGTATTGCATGGGGTGACATTTTATTACCTTCACCCCAATATAAGCCAAGTGCCAAACCATACTGAAAACTAGCATCATTTTGATTTGGTTCAAGAGGGGTAATAAAGGGATTACCATGTGGGTTGTACTTTATGTACAATGCCTCACTCCTTGACCGCTTTTTAATAGTATATTTGTTCATCCAATACCGAATTTTGTGTACGGAACAATGTTTCAAGAGGGATATGTCTTGGAGGGATTTACCTCGGGAATACAAACCAATAAGTTCATTTTTATCCATAGCTATTTCTACTATAGAAACAATTATAGCTATTGTAGGGCATTTACTTATCGATTTATATATTCAAATGTGCATGATTATTTTTTAAATTTCCGACAATATATTCATATGAACACCATTCTTGTCACAGGAGCCTTCGGCCAGATCGGCTCCGAACTCGTACCGGTTCTGCAGAAAAAATACGGAAAAGACCATGTGATCGCCATGGGGCATCATACGATTCCATCTGATTTTGACGGTATTGTGGAAAAAGCGGATATGGCGGACGCGAAAGCCGTTGGGGATATAGTAAAGAAATATCGTGTGGACACCGTGTATCATCTGGTTTCCCTCCTTTCCGCCAAAGGTGAAGTCGATCCGACGCTGACGTGGAACGTTAATATGGGTGGACTGAAGCTGATTTTGGATTTGGCGGTTGAAGATAAACTGAAGGTTTTTTGGCCCAGCTCCATTGCCGCATTCGGTCCAACGACACCAAGGGTCAATACTCCCCAGCAGACCGTGTTGGAACCGACAACCATGTACGGAGTCACGAAACTTGCCGGTGAGGGTTTGGTCCATTATTACCATCTCAAATACGGTCTTGATGTCCGAAGTCTCCGGTATCCGGGGCTTATCAGCTGGAAAACTCCTCCGGGTGGCGGAACAACGGATTATGCGGTTGCCATTTTTTATGATGGATTGCAAAAAGGTGCGTATGAGTGTTTCGTGGGACCGAAGACGACGCTGCCCATGATGTATATGGATGACGGAGTTCGCGCAACGGTTGAGTTGATGGAAGCAGATCCTGCCAAACTCACGGTTCGGACAAGCTACAACTTGGCGGCAATCAGCTTTACGGCGGAAGAATTGGCAAAAGAAATAAATACCAGGATTCCGGTTGCGGTTAGCTACAAGCCTGACCATCGGCAGAAAATCGCCGATTCCTGGCCGCAGTCGATTGATGATTCCGTAGCCCGAGCCGATTGGGGATGGAAGCATGAATTCGATCTTGCCAAAATGACGGATGTGATGATCCGGGAATTAAAAAAGAAATTCGGGATGATATAATTGTTGGAGCGTTGTTTTTTGTTTTATTGGTTTTAAACAATGAAATCATAAGGCAATGAAGCAATGAAAATATATGGATCCACTGCAATTTATCGACAAAACAGTTGCGTCAATGAAGGAGAAAGGACTGTACAACAATATCCGCACGCTTCAGTCGCCGCAGGGAGCATGGCTTCGGGTTGACGGGAAAAAAGTGCTGAATTTCTGCTCCAACAATTACCTTGGCCTTGCGGCAGATACCCGTCTGTCAAACGCGGCAATTAGGGCAGTCAAAAAGTACGGTATCGGAAACGGTGCGGTCCGTACGCTTTCCGGAACCAACGCGCTTCATATCCAGTTGGAATCCGAACTTGCCTCGTTTAAGAAAGTGGAAGCGGCGATTGTGGTGCAGTCGGGGTTTATTGCCAATATCGTTGCCATCCAGACGATTATGGGGAAGGAAGATATCGTCATCTCCGATGAACTCAACCACGCTTCCATCATCGATGCCATCCGTGTGTCGGGGATCGGCAATAAGATGATCTATAAGCACAATGATATGGCGGATCTGAAGGTTCAGCTGGAAAAAGCCGCTGAACTTGCCGAAACGAAAAAAGCCGACGGCGCAGACCGGCTGATTTTGGTGGTGACGGACGGTGTATTTTCCATGGACGGAGATATTGCCAGACTTCCCGAAATCGTGGCACTGGCAAAAAAATACGGTGCAATAACGATGGTTGATGATGCACACGGGGAAGGAATCCTCGGATCCCATGGACGGGGAATTGTGGATCATTTCAAGCTTCACGGACAGGTAGACATAGAGGTGGGAACTTTTTCCAAGGCATTTGGGGTGATTGGTGGGGCCATCACGGGGCGTAAATCCCTGATCGAGTATTATCACCAGAAGGGCCGACCCTTTCTATTTTCCACGGGACTTTCCATTCCCGCAACCGCGGCAATGATTGCCTGTGTCCGTGAATTGTCCAAGTCCGACAAGCTGGTGAAAAAGGTATGGGACAATGCCGCGTATCTTAAGGCCGGATTTACCAAACTTGGATTCGATACCGGCCACAGCGAAACGCCAATTACGCCGGTGATGATCGGGGATGAAACAAAGGCAGCACAGTTTTCTGCACTCCTTTTCAAACAGAAGGTATTTGCAACACCGATTAAGTTCCCGATGGTTGCCCTTGGGAAAGCGCGGATTCGCGTGATGCCTTCGGCATCCCATAGCAAAAAAGACCTTGATTTCGGACTCCGTGCGTTTGGCCGCGTCGGACGGGAATTGGGAATCATCGGAAAATAACTGAGGTTTTCCGTTCCACCGTCACGTTGGGGTACAATAGTGGTCATGAACCGATGGCTATATATAGGTATTGGAGCCGTGTTATTTGTGCTTGGTGGCGTGGGCGGTATTGTGCTTTCGCGTTTTACCCTTCCGTGCCAGATCGTGTCTCCCATCGGAACTTTCGGAAAACAAGTCCGTCCATTGGATGAATATACGATAGAAGCGTTGTCCAAGCGGCAATTTACCCCGCAACCAATTACCTTTGCCGACCCCATCGCAACGGAATCGGGATTTGTGGTAAAGCCATTTTTTTACTCCCTTGGCACCAAGCGGATAAGCGGTCTTGCCCATATTCCAATGACAGCGGAGTCCAAAAAAATGCCCGTGATTGTCCAGATCCGCGGATTTGTGGATCCGACCATATATGAGCAAGGTGTAGGCACGAAGCGGAGTGCGGAAGTGTTTGCGAAAAACGGATTTCTTTCCCTGGCGCCTGATTTTTTTGGCTATGGGCAGTCGGATGGCCAATCAAACGATGTGTTTGAGGACCGGTTCCAGACATATACGGCAGTCCTTCAGCTTCTGGCGGATGTTTCCACCATTGGGTTTGCGGATCCGGAGAGGATTTTTTTATGGGGGCACAGCAATGGCGGTCAAATAGCCCTTACCACCCTTGCGATTACGGGTAAACCGATTCCAACCGTGCTGTGGGCGCCGGTAACCAAACCGTTTCCGTATAGCATTTTGTATTACACGGATGAATTTGATGATGGCGGGAAGGAACTCCGCCGGAGACTTGCGATTTTTGAGGCACAGTACAAAGCGGATTTGTATTCCTTCACAAACTATATAGAAAGGATTATGGCCCCGATACAACTCCACCAGGGGAGTGCCGATGATGCGGTGCCGCTTGTCTGGAGCCAGAATTTTGTAAAAAGCCTTGAGGACAAAGGAAAACAGGCGGAACTTTTCGTGTATCCCGGAGCGGATCATAATCTATCTGATGGCGCCGCGTCTTGGAATACGGCAGTAATTCGCGCTATTGATTTCTATCGATCTTTCATCAGATAACAAAAAATCCCCCGAAGGGGATTTTTTGGTGACGTCGTTTCCGCCTATGTTATTGAAGGTTCAGTGCACCTGCCGGGCACGTAGCCTGTTGACCCTGATCATTTTTGACTGTGATCGTCAGTGTAAGTGCTGTATTTTTTGGCAATTCAATTGCTTTTGTCGTACAGACAAATCTGCTTCCGCCCCGCTCAGGAGCTGGAGCGAATGTTGCGTTTGCTTTTTCCGTTAACACAACGTTTGTTCCATTGGTGACGGTGAAAACACATTCTGCCGGGTTTATGGAGTTTATGTCTCCTCCTTCGGCTGAAAGATAGTATTGTGGCCGTCCAATGACTGGGTTGTACCACTGTCTTTCACATACCAGTTGTGTAAAATTCGGTTTGTTTTCGACTGCTGGCTGTGTAACCGGTGACTGTGTTCCCGGTGTCGCTACTTGCGGCTTTGGTTTTGGCCATAAAAGAATTGCTGCAATAATAACGGCGACCACGACAATGGCCCCAATAACATATACGGTTGATGTATCGCCCTTTTCAGGCAGGTTGTGTTCGTTTTCCATATGCAATTTACTATATGACGCTCAAATGCCATATGCAAGGGATGAAAATATTATGGGCTCGTCAGGTTGAAAAAGAAGCGATACAATAGGGGGAAAGGATGCGCAATATGGCAGATTTACGGAGTTTACAAACGGATGTCGAAAAACAAATGAAAGACCTTGGCCACAGCCAGGATCCTAAAATCATCATGCTTTTTCTTTTGGAAGAACTGGGCGAATCAACGCGGGCGTTCCTGAAGGAAAACGGGTATAAGGAAAATAATAACAGAATCGCGGAATCGTTCCGGCAGGAATTGGGGGATGTGTTTTTACTGCTTCTTCGTCTGGCTGCGGTTACCGGAACGGATTTGGAAAACGAGCTTCACCACACGATGGATAAAATAAGCAAGGCTTCTGAAGAAGTGTAACGTATTTGGTGTCAGGACCAGACGATGACTGGTTGAAGAGTGTATTCCGATACACGAAGCTACCAGTCGATCGATCCCGCATGCGAAGCAAAGCGGGAGATTCCACATTGGTGTCAGGACCAGGATTCGAACCTGGGTAGCCCGTTAAGGCGATAGTTTTACAGACTATTCCGATTGACCGCTCCGGCATCCTGACAATTTTCACCTATTAATTTTTTAAAAGCATTTCCGTGTTTATATCGTTTTATAGCTTTCTCTCTTTTTAATGCTTCACCTCTTGTTTCAAAAGTTTCTATATGTACTAATTCATAAGGTCCATGATTTCGTGTACTTTTAGTTAGTCCATTATTATGCTGTTGAATTCTTTCTGTAATATTACCAGTTGATCCTATATAAAATCTATTCGTTTTAGTGCTTTGTATTATGTATGTAAAATACATATGCGATAGTTTTATCCCGCCATGGCGGGATTCCGATTGACCGCTCCGGCATCCTGACATTTGTTTTTCAAGAACAGACATTTATTATAGCGTAAAGTTTTTCGTTGGGTAACTCCCAGTTTCATCGTTTGCATATCTATGATATAGTAGGGGGTAGAGTATACATAAAATTTCCTGTCCAATCAGAAAACCTATGTTAACGGGAATAAAACTTCACCAAAAAATTGAAAAATATTCAGCAAATGCATCTGCAATTGCAAATAAACATCGCTTAGGCATTTTGTATCTTCTGGCATTCGGGTCGATGGCAGTCAAGGATATTTCAAAAAATATCGATTTACCTCAGGTTTTAACAACCCATCATTTGCGGAAACTCTATGCAGCCGGTGTTGTGAAGCGTAAGAGAAACGGCAGAATGATGATGTATTCTATTGTGGAAACAGGGTTGTTTGAATGGCTTGGCGCATTTGACGAAACGCCGTTTGGGGAAAATACTCTTCCGAAATTCTACAAAAAACCCTAACTTTTCCGCAGCTTCCACGTACCAAATGTTACTCTGTGTTTCATAGCGGCATTTGAACTTACCAGGGAAACCGTATCGATGCGGTATGGATCAAATGCAATCGTACTGGATATATCATTTACCATGTGAACGAATTCCGCTGAAGGAGGTTGTCGAAACCGGGCAAGCGTCATGTTAATAAAAAAATATTTCGTATTAATGTAGGTTTTATCGTCGGGAATTCCCGATTGGGCAAGCCTCTTGTCCAAATCGGTAATCAGTTCATCCTGTACAGGCTCCGATGTTCCCAAAAGCGCAAGGTTATTGGGAAAAAGGAAAAGCCGGTAGAAATAAACGTAAAATGATGGGTGTTTGGGGACGCATTCGGAAAATACTTTTTTTGCTGTTTGGATTGTTTCACCGGTAAAATTCGGAGGGTCATGGATAACGCGGATATTTTTTATCGTCATATGTAGCGACAAATCGTCATAAAAATACGCATCCGGGTAGTATTGCATAAGCGGGGAAAGGATATGTTTTTGGATTTTCTGGATAAGGTTTTGGCGGGGAAAATGGACACTGGTAAGGCACATTCGTGTATCATCTTCAAAATTTTGCGAGGGAGAAATGGTGCTAAACCGAATTGATTGTGCCTGGACCTGTTGTTCGATGGCGGCAATGACTTCTTTTTGTTTTATCTGAAAGTCCTGTATATCCATAGGGAAATGCGACAAGTTTTTTGAGCCGAGACGGGGGGTCGGACCCCGGACCACCTGTTTACAAAACAGGTGCTCTACCACTGAGCTATCTCGGCTTACTGTATTCCCAATGAAATACAAATACTACACTATCACAAGGTAGGTGCAAAACCCGCCTTCGCCAAAATTGCTTCGGCGGGCAGGCCTTCCTTCGCTAAGAAGCTTCGGCGGGCAGGCAGGTGCTCTACCACTGAGCTATCTCGGCACTGTGCAATAGCAACGATTGTACCATAGGGAAAAAATACACAACAAGAAAGAATTTTGAAGGCAAATAATATCGCTCAAGTAAGATGTGGGGTTTTCCTCCAATTTTAAATAATTGGAAGGACTGGTTCGGTACCCACGGGTATCGAGCACTGTCGTCCTTGTTTCCCTCGCAAATATGCTTGGGATACCTCACGATAGTGAATATGTAGAAAGAAAATTTCCCACAAACTCACTCGAGCATATCTATCGTAGGAAATGATATATGGTTTGTCAAATAAATATAAATTTATTTGAAGATGAGGATTTCGATGACGGTAATAATAGCTATAAAATTATTGACTACCAAAAAACACAGGATTTTATTTTCAAGCGAGAGTCCTTCCCAGCGTTCCCACACAAGACGCCCCCATAAAAGTTTATGGGTTTGTATGTTTATCCGAATAAATTCGCGAATTGTTCGCATAGTACTACAAAGACAAAAATCCGACTTGGTCGGATACGGAAAGTATAGGGGAAAGGGTTATCCTGTGATATGCATCACAGGTATGTATCAGTGGGGTCTGTGGGCATTCATGTCTTCAGTGATTAGATTGCGCAGATAGACGGATTTTGGGACTTTAGCTTTTTTGGAAACTTTTTCCAAGTATGCGCCGATTTCCGACGTAATAAAGAAGGTAAACCGTGTATCGCTTCCACCACGGACATAATTAACAAAATCATCCAGAATGCCGGACAGATTCTGCGTGTCGTATTTTTGCACAACCAAGTGATTTTCTTCGTTATCGGTAATAAGTGACGGCGCTTCTTCTTTATAGAGCACAAGGACCGGTTTTGCACGGTGAAGTGCCAGAGCAATTTCGTATCCGACGCTAATGGATGGGAATGATGCTTCTACGATCATAAAATCTGATGTTACGATCCATCCTTCCAGTTTTTGTTGGAATTTGATCCGCTCAGGCTTGGATTCGATGCGGATTTTTGCTTCATTTGCCTGAAGGATATGTTCAGCAGCTACTTCTATGCCGCGTGCGGACAAAAGGGAAATAATCCGTTCATAATCGGCTAAATGATATTTCTTGCCGACCACAGAAGCCGTAAAATAGGCTTTCATAATACGATATAGTATAGAATATTTTCAATAGAATTCAAGAAAATATCTTGACCATTGGGACTATTCTGATTATTATACTAAAATATTATTTATAAAACAGGAGGTTATATGTCAGAAACACTTAAAGGGTATGTACGTGCATGTATGGATCGACGTTTTATTGTACCTACGATGAAAGCGTTTGAAGAAGCAACAGGTTTAAAACCGGGGGATTATTGGGTTGAATCGTATCCCGGAGGGTCTGCATTACCGACATCTCCAACAGGAGAAACCTATGCATCACAACATGGGGCAACAATTTTTGGCTGGGGTGCGCACGGAGATAATTGTGGCGGACAACCTGGAGTTTCTAATGATGAAATACAGCAACGGCTTGATGAAGTGATTGCAGAAAAAATAGAACTGTATTCGGAATGCGCACATTATCGATTGTTTGCGACAGAATCAGGGGTAGATGTTAGGAGAATTAAATAACTGATACAGCAGGAACTAATAGCGATGTCAGGAAAGTAATAATCGGCCGGATAAATGATAGGACCGGTGAACTTCCAAACAACGGAAACACCAAAACCAAAATCATAATATATCCAAGACTTTCCAGTTGTGCCCATTGGCGGGCTGCCTGTTCGGATAAAAATCCCTGGACTACATGGAATCCGTCAAACGGGTAGATGGGGATAAGGTTAAAGATCGCCAGATTCACGTTGAGGATAATAATCATGGAAAGTAACATTCCGATCGGGGACAACGCTCCGAATGAAAGAATGGGAATCAGGCGAAGGATGAGAGAGGACAGGATGGCAAGCGTAAGGTTTGCCAGCGGTCCGGCAAGGGAAATAAGCGCACTATCCCGGCGGGGATTGCGCAGGTTAAACGGGTCA
>ERZ795044.5115-NODE-5115-length-10653-cov-6.906681_pt1 | contig 10653 bp, 10 predicted proteins | sample MGYA00375128_ERZ795044 | MGnify/ENA primary metagenome ERZ795044 (study PRJEB30173, sample SAMN05720213) | anaerobic digester metagenome | isolation source: active sludge of municipal wastewater-treating anaerobic digesters | place: USA | collected 2014-12-22 ... | reverse complement strand
CCGCCACCGGCACAGACACCCCGCCGGCGTAGATCTTTTCCGAGACGACCGAGCCGGCCGCCGCAAACGGGAGGTCGCGCTGCCGATACCCGACGCTGTAGGTCCACGCCGCGTTGCGCGTCCGCTGCCCGGCGAACTGCGCCCCTGCCGCATACTCCCACGCATCGAGTCCGCGGGCCGTCGTCGATCCCAGCCCGTTGAGCTTCGACCACTCGTTGCGGTCCGCGCTGGCCAGCAGCGTGAGGCCGGAGATGACGTCGAGCCGCAGCGCTGCGCCGAAGCGCGAAGGGACCTTGGCCTCGGTCCGGATGGTGTCGACCACGCGCAGGCGCATCGTCCCCCCGTGGCGATACGACGCCGCGAGCGACACGCCGCGCACCGGGTTGAGGATCACCCCCGCCGATGCGCCGGTCCCCGTGTACGACAGCGTGATGTCGCGGTCCAACGAGCCGTAGCGCACGCTGTCGTCGAACTGCCGCTGCAGGTTGATGCGGTTCTCGCCCGAAAACAGGTGCAACCCGGCCCCGAGCAGGAGGCGCGGGTGCAGCTGGTACGAGACCGCCAACCGGTTCTCGCCAATGCCACCGCGCGAGTTGAACGTCTCGGTGAACGAGACCGAGTCGTCTCCGAGCCGCTGCCCTGACCGCACGCTGGTGGCCCACGAGCGATCGAGGAAGGCGTGATTCGACACCCCGACGACCCAACGCGTCCCGATCAGGAAGCCGGCGGCGATCGAGCCGAAGCGCGCCGTCGTCGTCTTGTCCGACACATCGCCCACGTTGATGCGCCGCATCTCGGGATCGTACTGGACGTACAACCCCGAACGCCCCCACCCGCTCAGCGCCGCTGGATTGCGCCCCGACAGGTGATCGAACTCCCCGAAGGCCCCGCCCGCAGCCGAGGCACGGGTACTCAAGCCGCCCAACGGATATCCGAAACCCTGCGTGCTCAACGTCCCCTGGGCACCGGCGGGCGCGACACCCGCCACGAGGGCGACGGCAACGGCAGCGAGCCGACCAAAACGAGCACGCATCACGGAATCCCGAAGCTGGAGCGCAGCGCGTAGCTCACGCGCAGTCGCGGACGGAGCGCGGCGGCCGCCTCCCGCGAGGCGAAGTACAACTGGAACGGGCTCGTCCCCTCGCGCGTGGAGCGCAGGACGAGGGCCTGCTGCTGCTTGATGGTCGACGCGGAGGCCGTCGCCCACTGCCGCACAGCCGTCGCCACTTCGAGGACACGCGTCCCACTGTCCCCCGGCGCCACCTTCATCGTGTCGAAGGCAAAGCCCGCCAGCAGCAGCGCCGAGCGCGTGACATCGCTGACATCGTCGCCGGCGATCGACAACTCCGGCACGATCGTCAGCGTGTCCTTGGCGTTGATGGTGCGATTGGGCTGCTGTGTCAGGATCAACGACGCCCGGAGCACCGTCGACGAGTCGAGAATGCGCGACGGGACGTTGAAGCGCAGGAAGGCGCGCCGATTGGGAATGCCCCCCACGCTCAGGACCGCTCCAGTCGGCGCCGCCGGCGTCTTGAAGACGAGGGTGTAGTCGGCGAAGTCCGCGGCCGCAAAGGCATCGGACGTCGGCGTGCCCGACGCCGGGGCCACGGTGAGCGCCCGGATCGCCGTGTCCTCGGGGGCCGGGTCGAAGCGAAGGAACGGGGTCGCCCCGCCATCGAGCGACCCCAGCTCGATCTCCCCGCCAGAAGCCGCCGTCAGCCGCACGCCGACGCGGAGGCGGGCCTTGGCGGCGACCTTGCGCAGCATCACCGCGTTGTTGATCAGGACCTTGATCGAGTCCTTGACCGACGCCGAGTCGAGCGTCACGCCACCAATCAGGCGATCGGGACGGAAGAGCGACTTCACCACGGTCTCGACGGTGTCCGCCTCGGCCGTATCGACGTCGAAGAGGTCGAGGCGCACGTTCCCCTTCACGCGTGTCCCCTCGGCGCTGACCGCGAAGACGACGTAGGCGCTGTCGAGCCTCGTGATCGTCGAATCCCCGGAGTTCTTGGAGAAGGTCGACGGCAGCGAGTCGAAGCGCACGACCGCGCGCACGTCGAGCGTGTCGCCACGGTGCGCGAGGTACAACGACCCCTCGGAGCCGAAGCCGGGGATCCCCAGCACGGTCGTGTCCAGCGACACCGCCTCGAAGGTGGTGTCGAAGACGGCAAGGTTCTGCCCGGGACAGAGCACCGGGCAGGCGGCCCCGCTCTCCAGGTCTTCCCCGCACGCCACGACGCCCGCGCCTAACGCGACGAAGAGGAGCAGGGCGCGAACGCGTGCTCGCGCCCGCGAGCTCGCGCGCGTGCGCGCGGGCTTACGCCAGTCGGGTAACACGTCCATCTATGTCGAAGCTATCCACAATGGCCATGATCACGGCGTCCACCGGGCGGTCCTTGGTGACCGCCGTCAGGCGCGCCGAGCTTCCGGTCGCGTACAACACCACTTCACCTGCGCCCGCACCCACACTGTCGATGGCCACGACGTAGCCCCCCTCGCGCTCCAGCGCCGGGGTCAGGTTCTCGACTATCAGCAGTTTGAGCGACTCCAACGACGGATCCTTCCGCGTCGAGACCACGCTCCCGATCACCTTGCCGAGCTTCATGCGTGGGCCAGCGACGCCGGGGTGAACGGGGCCGGCAGCAGCTCCCGCAGGTCCCAACGCGCCGTGGCGCCCCCCGTGGTCACGCTCACGATCTCCAACGCCGGGGCGAACTCCACCAGCACCTGCCGGCAGATGCCGCACGGCGGCGTCGGCGTGTCGGCCTCGGTGGCGACCACGATCGACGAGAACGCGCGCACGCCACTCGCCACGGCGCTCGCCACGGCCCCACGCTCCGCGCAGATCCCGGCCGGGTACGACGAGTTCTCCACGTTGCAGCCGGCGAAGACGCGCCCGTCGGAGGCCACCAGCGCGGCCCCGACCCGGAATCCCGAGTAGGGCGCATAGGCGCGCTGCATCGCCTCACGGGCCAGCGTTACGAGTCCCGCGAGGTCGGGCGCGCCCTGTCGCGCGCTCACGCGAGGATCTCCCGGAGGAACGACGTCCCGCGCCCGCGAAAGTCCAGCGCGAACCACTCGGCGACCGTCGCCCCCACGTCGGCAAAGCTCGCCCGCTCGCCGACCATCACCGGACGCACCGCCGGCCCTGCCACGAGCAACGGCACGCGCTCGCGCGCATGATCGCTCGACAGGGTCGTGGGGTCGTTGCCGTGATCGGCCGTGATGAACAGGAGATCGTCCTCGCGTAGGGCGGAGAGCAGTGACGGGAGGGCATGATCAAACTGCCGCAGAGCCCCGTAGAACCCCGCGACGTCGTTTCTGTGCCCGAAGAGCTGGTCAAAATCTACTAGGTTGGCGAAGAGGAACCCACTCTCTTTGCCATGAAGCCACGCCTGGATCCGTGCGATCCCGTCGGCGTTGTCGGCCGTATGGTGCGAGGAGATGCCACGCGCCGCGAACAGGTCGTCCACCTTCCCCACGCCGTGGCGCGCCACACCGGCCGCTTCCAGCGCGTCCAGCAGCGTCTCGCCGACCGGCTCCAGGGAGAAATCGCGGCGATTCGGGGTCCGGTGATACGCCCCGGACTCCCCCTCGAACGGTCGGGCAATCACGCGCGAGACGTTGTGCGGCGCCACCAGCATCGCCCGCGCCGCGGCGCAGGCCCGGTACAGTTCCTCGAGCGGCACGACCGCCTCGTGCGCCGCCACCTGGAAGACCGAATCGGCCGACGTGTAGACGATCAACCCTCCGCTGCGGACCTGCTCGTCCCCCAGGCGCAGGATGATGTCGGTCCCGCTCCCGACCACGTTCCCCACCACCGGGCGTCCCGTTAGGCGCTCGAACTCCGCGATGACCTCGTGGGGAAAGCCGCGAGGATACGTGGGGAACGGGGCATCGAGGACGACCCCGCACAGCTCCCAGTGCCCGGTGGTGCTGTCCTTCCCGGCCGACGCCGGCTGCAACGTCGCGCGCGCCGCCGTCGCCAGGACGTCGGCACGCATCCCCGCCAGGTGCTCCAGCGTCCCCAGTCCTAACGACTCGAGGTTGGGGAGATCGAAGCCTCTCACTTCGCGCGCCGTGTTGGCGAGCGTGTTGCTCCCCTCGTCGCCGTACTCGCCGGCGTCGTGCGCCGCCCCGATCCCCACGCCATCGAGGACGATCAGCGCCGCGCGACGACCGGAGGCCACCGTGGACGTGCTCACCCCTCGCCCCCCGTGTACCGGCGCGGGACGCGCAGCCTGAGGCCAACCAGGATCTCGTAGGGCGAAAGCTCCGCCAGTCGCGCGACCGTGTTCACGTCGATCAGTTCGTCACCATCACCCCCGATGAGCGTTGCCACGTCCCCCACGTGACACGACACGGTGCTGACGTCGACCATCGTCATGTCCATGGTGACCATCCCCGCCACCGGGACCCGGCGCCCATGCACCAGGACCTCGCCGCGATTGCTCAACGAGCGTCGATAGCCGTCCGCATAGCCCACGGCCAAGGTGGCGATGCGCCGCTGGCCGTGCGCCCGGTAGGTAGCGCCGTAACTCACCGTGTCGCCGTCCTCGAGGGTGCGTAGCTCCACGATGCGCGCACGCAGGTTGGCCACAGGCTGCGGCTGCACCGCCGAGCCGTCGTCGCCCCCGACGCCGTACAGGAAGACGCCCGGACGCGCGAAGCTCCAGGGAGACGGCGACTGCCGCTCGAGTCCCGGGCTATTCTCGGCGTGCAGGAGCGGGATCGGCGTCCCGAGTGCCTCGAGGGCGCCGCGGAACCGCTCCTGCTGCACGTCCATCGAACCGTCGTTTCGCTCCGCCGAGTGAAAGTGCGTGAAGGCACCGGTCGGCGGGCTCGACGCGACGGCGCCGGCGATACCTCCAACTTCTCGCCACGGAATTCCGGCCCGGCTCATCCCCGTGTCGATCGCCAGGTGCCACGGCCCCCCACCGCTCTCGACCCAGGCCGCGATGGCGGCGGGGTCACCCAACGTCGGGGTCAGCCCGAGCCGACGCACCTCGGCGAATTCGCTGGGGAGCAGCGGGGTGAAGACGAGGATGGGGCGCCGAATGCCGGCCGCGCGCAGCTCCTCTCCTTCACGCACGGCGGCGATCCCGAATCCCCACACGTCCATCGGCTCGAGAGCCCGCGCCACCGCCACCGCACCCAGGCCGTAGGCGTCCGCCTTGACCATGGGGAGGAGTGGCTTGCCCGCGCGGGCAGCCATCGTACGGGCATTCTGTCGTAACGCGCCGAGGTCAATGTCGACCCAGGCGCGTCGGAGGTCGGCGTCCATTGACCAGGGGCGTGCGGGGCGGGTAGTATAGGCCCTCGGAGGAGACTATGCAAGCTAAAGCCACGCTTGAAGATACGCTCGCGCTGATGCGCGATCTCCGCGCCCGATGCGAGTGGGATGCGGCGCAAACGCACGAGTCGCTTCGCCCCTATCTCGTCGAAGAAGCGCACGAGCTCGACGACGCGCTCCGCGATCGAAACGTGGCGCAGATGCGCGAGGAGTTGGGCGACGTCCTGTTGCAGGTCCTCTTCCACTCCGTCGTCGCCGAGCAGGCGGGCGACTTTGACATCGGCGATGTGGCCGCCGGGCTCATCGCCAAGATGCACGCGCGCCATCCGCACCTGTATGGCGACGGCGAGCGCGTCGCGTGGGAAGCGCTCAAGGCGCGCAAACGGCGCTCCATCGAGGAGGGGCTCCCAATGGGGCTCCCCGCCCTGCACCGCGCCCACCGCCTGCAGGATCGCGCCGCCGGCGTCGGCTTCGACTGGGACGACGTGCAGGGCCCGGCGGACAAGGTCGCCGAAGAACTCGCCGAGGTGCGTGAACAGATCGACGCGACGCCCGTGAATCGTTCGCCGCACGGCGCCCCGCAGCACGACGCCGCGCACGAGGCAGTGGAGGGAGAGCTGGGCGATCTGCTGTTCGCGGTGGTCAACCTCTGCCGCAAGGCGGGGGTCCACGCCTCACTCGCCCTCGACAAGGCGAACGCCAAGTTCGCGCGCCGTTTCTCGGGGATCGAACAGCTGGCCGCCGAGCGCGGCATCGACGTCAAGACGGCGGGGCTCGCGGTGCTCGACGGATTGTGGGACGAGGTGAAGGCGGCCGAACGCGCCGCGCCGCGTTAGGGTCGACGCCCGGCGGACCGACGCCTACTCCACGTCGCTCCGGCCATCGCCCAGGAAAGTCGGGCGCGCCAGCCCCCCACTGTCCTCGTAGAAGCGGATCTCTCCCGGCGCGTACAGCTTGGCGAGCAGGATGATCTGTCCGGTGTGACCGCCGAAGTGCTCCACGACGTGGTAGAGCGCCGAGAACACCGTCGTCTCGCGCCCCTGGATGCGCCGCACCTCACCTAACGATTGGGACGAGAGGCGCGCGAGGACCGCATCCACCTCGCTCAGCGCCTTCTCGAGGTGTTCCAGCAACTCCGCCGCGTCCATCCCCCCCGCGGCGGCGAACTCCTCGTCGCGCTGGCGCACGTCGGGGCCGCCCCCAATTCCGCTCACCACCCATTGGCGCACATTCCCCGCCAGGTGCAGCACCAGGTTGCCTGCGCTGTTGCTGGCGGGGTCGGGTCGGAACCAGAGCCGCTCGGCCGGCAACGCCAGCACCGCCGACCGGATCTTGGCGGGGTACTCGAGCCCCAGGTAGTACCGCGACCGCTCGAGGAAGCGGGTCCCGACGTCGAAGGTCACGCGAGCTGTCTCACGGACGCAGGCGATGCATCATGCGGGGGAACGGAATGCACTCGCGGATGTGCGGCGTGCCGCAGATCCAGGCGATCGTCCGCTCGAGCCCGATGCCGAAGCCGGAATGCACGAAGGTGCCGTACTTGCGCAGGTCCAGGTACCAGCCGTAGGCGTCGACCGGCAGCTGCTCTTCGTGGATCCGGTGCAGCAGCTTGTCGTAGTCGTCCTCACGCTGCGACCCGCCGATGATCTCACCGTACCCCTCCGGGGCCAGGCAGTCGTCGCACAGAACGGTGCGCGGATCAGCGGGGTTCTCCTTCATGTAGAAGGCCTTGGCCTCCTTGGGATAGTTGCAGACGAAGATCGGCGTCTCGTAGTCCGCCACGAGCAGCGACTCGTCTTCGGCACCCAGGTCGTCGCCCCACGTGATCGCGCTCCCCTTGGCCTGCAGCGTCGCGACCGCGTCGGTATAGTCGATGCGCGGAAACGGGGCAGCGACCTTCTCCAACTTGGAAATGTCGCGCTCGAGCTCCTGCAATTCCGCCTGACGACGCGCGAGCACGCGCTGCACGATATGCGTCACAAGATCTTCCTGCAGCCGCATGTTATCGTGCGTATCGTAGAAGGCCATCTCGGGCTCGATCATCCAGAACTCGGTGAGATGGCGCCGCGTCTTGGATTTCTCGGCGCGGAAGGTCGGGCCAAAGGTGTAGATTCGCCCCAGTGCGGCTGCCGCGGCCTCCCCGTACAATTGCCCCGTTTGCGCCAGATACGCGTTCCCTTCGTCGAAGTACTCGGTCGAGAAGAGCCCCGAGCGCTCCCCGATCGCCGCCGTCAAGATCGGCGTGTCGACGTGGATGAAGCCGCGCTCGTAGAAGAAATCGTGGATCGACTGCTCCACCTCGTGGCGGATACGCATGATCGCGACCTGCCGCGGGGACCGGAGCCAGAGGTGCCGGTTGTCGAGCAGGAAATCGATCCCGTGCTCCTTGGGCTGGATCGGATAGTCGAGCGGCGAGGGGCCGAGCACCTCGACATTTGTGACCCCCATCTCATATCCGCCGGGGGCACGCGGTTCGGCACGAACTTCGCCGGTGACGGCGACGCTGGTCTCCTGGCTGAGCTCACTAAAGCGCGCCCAGACCTCCGGCGGGAGCTGGTTCTTGACCAGGACGCACTGCAGCGTACCGGTCCCGTCCCGCATGACGATGAAGGCGATCTTGCCCGAGGAGCGCAGGTGCGTCGCCCAGCCACGGACGGTGACAGGGCCGCCCACGTGCTGCGGGAGCGCGGAGATGATAGCGTTCGGTATGGACACGACGGGGAGCAAAGGGGGATGATGAGCGGCGAAAGCTACGGATGCTCCAGAGGGCGTGCAACGGACGCGCAGCGCCGCGGGCGTCACCCGCTGTGTGGTCTCGTGCGCCCCCCCCGCAACGTTGGGAGCGTGCAGCCATGATGCTGCGTACACGCCTCGCCATGGGGATCGGGGGCATCGTCGCCCTGATGCTGGTCCCCGTCGGGCTGTCGCTCCTCTCCCTGCGCGAACTGCGGAAGGACACCGAGCGCATTCGCGACCAGGAGTTCCAGGCCGCCGTCGTGCTCGGCAAGGTCCGGGCGGCCGTGCAGGAGCTCGACCAGGCCAAGGACTACCTCTCGATCCTCCCCGAGGAAGCGACGCTCACCCAATTCGACCAGAAGCTCACCGCGGTCCGCATCCTCGTCGACTCGCTCGACCAGGTCAACGGGATCGCGGGGATCAACCGGGTGCGCGGCGCGCTGCGCGCCATCGCCGACGAGTCGGATCACGCACACCAACTGGCTGCTGCGGGACGCACCGCCACGGCCGACTCGGTGATCGACAAGGCGATCGGCCCACCCATCGATGACATCGAGCGCATCGTCGCCCTCTCCGAGCAGGCCAACCAGGATCGGACACGTGAGCGCGTCAACGACATCGCCATCGAGTCGGTGCGTTCGCGCGACACCTCGTTGCGGCTGTTGGCCGCCGCCGCGGTCCTCGCGGTGCTCATCGGCCTCTGGCTCACGCAGTCGGTCTCGCGCCCCATCGATGAGCTCGACGCCGGGATGCGCGCCGTCGCCGAGGGAGACTTCGGCCACCCGTTGCAGCTCGCGCCTCAGCGCCGCGACGAGTTCGGGCGCCTCGCCAAGTCGTACAACTCGATGGCGACGCAGCTCCGCGAACTCGACCGACTCAAGGCCGAATTCATCTCCGTCGCCTCGCACGAACTCAAGACGCCGATCAACGTCGTGATGGGCTACCTGCAACTCCTGCAGGAAAACGTCTACGGCGACCTCAATGAGCGGCAGCGCGAAATCGTCACCACGCTTACGGCCCAGAGCAAGTCGCTCTCGCGCCTCGTCCGCCAGCTGCTCGACGTCTCCCGCTTCGAGGCCGGTGGTGGCAAGGTCGAACCGCGCACCTTTCCCCTGCCCGCCTTCCTCGGCGACCTCGAACGCACCTTCCGCGTCCTCGCCATCCAGCGGAACGTCGGCTTCACCGTCACGCGCGGCCAGGACCTCCCCGCCGAGGTCCGCTGGGATCCCGAGCGCATCAACGAGGTGCTGGGGAATCTCCTGTCCAACGCCTTCAAGTTCACTCCCGGCGGCGGACGCGTCGACCTCGACGTCTCGCGCGACGACTCCGGCGTGCGCATGAGCGTTCGCGACACCGGCGCCGGGATCCCGGCGACCGAACTGGCGTATGTCTTCGAGAAGTTCTACCAGGCCAACAACCAGACGACCGGGATCAAGGGGACAGGGCTGGGGCTCGCCATCGCCAAGGGGATCGTGACGGCGCACGGGGGTACCATTGGTGTCGAGAGTACGGTGGGGGTAGGGACCAGCTTCACGTTGCACCTCCCGATCCGCTCGGCGGCCACGCGCCTGGCTCCGCTTCACCAACTCGAGGAGGCCCCCGAGGTATGAGGGCGACCACCATCAGGACCATGATCACGATCGACGGCCGTCGCCGCGCGCGTGCCGGCGCCCGTTTCGCCATCGGCACATGCCTCGTCGCCGCCGGGAGCCTCGCGGGGTGCCGTCCCACGCCCGCGCCGGCCCCGGAGCCGACGCTTCCCATCGTCGTCGCCCCGGCGCCCCCCATCTCGCCGTGGCCGGGGACGCTGGCGGCCGCGCTGCGCTCCGCCGAGTCTGGGAAGTTCGACGAAGCCGAAAAGGTGCTGACGCAGTTCTCGGTCGAGCACGCCGGTACATCCGACGGCGCTGAGAGCGACTTCTGGCGTGCCCTGCTCAAGACCGATCCCGCCAATCGCGAGGCAACGCCGCGCGAGTCGATGGCGCTCTACGACACGTACCTCAGCGGCGGGTCGGCGCTCTCGCGGTATGCCGAAGCATTGATCCTGCGACGGGTCGTGGAGTCCCTCGACTCCACGCGCACCCTGCTGCACACCGTGCGCGCGTCCGCCGATGCTCGGGAAAAGGCACGCGACGACGAAATCCGCCGCCTCAACGACGTGATCGACCGGACGACGGCCGAGCTGGAGCGCATCAAGCGCCGGCTCTCCCCTAAGCCCCAATAGCGAAGAGCTGTCCGTCAGCCGCCGCTCGGAGTCCTCGACGCGATCGGTGACGCTCCGCGGAGGCAGCTGGCCGCTGCGCCGGTCGCGGGTCGTGACGGCTAGCCGACGCGAAAGAGCTCGAGGGCGCGGGCGTAGCGCGAGGTGAGGACGGTGCGGATCCCCAGGTGCTCGGCAGCGGTGAGCCCGGGGTCCGCCTCGAGGAGGCGCTGTGCCGCGTCGCGCGCGCGATCGTTGAGCGCCTCGTCGCGCAGCAGGTCGGCCACCTTGAACGGAGCATCGCCGGACTGCGCCTTGCCGAAGAGATCGCCCATCCCGCGCAGCCGCAGGTCGGCCCGGGCGATCTCGAAACCGTCCTCGGTGGCCGTGAAAAGCGAGAGCCGTTCGTGCGCCTCCTGCC
>ERZ795044.5110-NODE-5110-length-10657-cov-5.268817_pt1 | contig 10657 bp, 7 predicted proteins | sample MGYA00375128_ERZ795044 | MGnify/ENA primary metagenome ERZ795044 (study PRJEB30173, sample SAMN05720213) | anaerobic digester metagenome | isolation source: active sludge of municipal wastewater-treating anaerobic digesters | place: USA | collected 2014-12-22 ... | reverse complement strand
TCGACCTTCGCCGCGAGCCCGGTCTGCCAGGCGTGGAGTCGGGCGTCCACCCGCAGTGACGCGACGAGGGTGTCGAGCTGCTCCCGGTCGGTCGGGCACCGGAAACGGTCGTCGGTCAGGGCGTCCAGGACGGCGTCCAGTGTGGCCAACAGTTGGCCATCTGAAAGCTGCTCGAACCGCGTCTCCATGACACCGACTCTACGGACCACCTATGACGTTTTCGCGGCCCGAAACCGTCATCCACAAGTAGTGACACCCGGGTCGATGGTGTCCACAGATCCCGCTCAAGCCCTTGACAGGACGCAGTTGGGAAGCGTGATCCTGCGTCAGGCGACGACCGGGATCACGCCGCGTCAGTCGCGGGTCAGCGTCGCCGCCGTCGCGTCCGTGGCGTCCTTGAGGGTGAGCGTGTCGCCCTCGAGCACGAACTCCGCCGTCGAGGACAGCGCCTTGAGGATCGCCGACTCCTGCGCCATCACGCCCTCCGGCGACTCGCACGCCATCTTCGTGCCGGCCAGCTGCATGATCTTCAGCGCCGATCCCTCAACCTGGTAGCCGCCCATGAAGCGGTTGCAGCCGCCCGTGCCGGTCACCTTGCCGGCCTCGGTGAAGGCGAGCGTGGCCGTCGAGTCCTCCAGGACGCCCACGACAGCGCCTGATCCGTTGTTGAATCCGGTCAGCGTCCACGAGCTGGGTTTGAGCTCCTGGTCCTGCCAGGTGAGAGTCACCAGACCGGCACCGTCGCGGTCTGACAGGGTCAGGATCCCGGCGTCCACACTGAAGGTGCTGGCTGATCCGAGCGCCGCGAGGAAGCCCGACTCCTGGGCCATGATGTCGTCGGGGCAGGCCATCATCGTCGAGGCGAGGTCGCCGACCTTGATCGCGTTCCCGTTCGTGCTGAACGGCCCCGAGAAGCGGTTGCAGCCGCCCGAGCCGCTGACCGTCCCGTCGTCGGCGAAGCGCGCCGTGGATGTGGTGGACTCGACAGCGGGCTTCCCGCCGACCGTGTCGAGCACCCAGGCCGTGCCGGTGAGCGTTGTCACCGAGTCAGGCGACGGCACCGCCGACGGCGACGCCGAGGTGCAGGCGCTGAGCAGCAGCACCGCTGCGGCGCCGAGCGTCCGCAGCGTGGTGGCGGTGGCAACGAATCGGGCCATGGTCGACCTTCTTTCCGGGCAGGGACGCGACACTTCGCAGTGCGACAGAGACCGGCCTCAGGGCCGGTGCCGCCCACGGTAGCGCGGTGACCGGGTCTGCCGGTTCACCCTCCCCGGGTGACTCAGCCCCGATGGGAGCCGAATTTGCGGAGCCGCATCGAGTTGGTGACGACGAAGACACTCGACAGCGACATCGCCAGGCCGGCGATGAGGGGGTTGAGGTGCCCGAGGGCTGCCAGCGGGATCGCGGCCACGTTGTAGCCGAAGGCCCACACGAGGTTGCCGCGGATGGTGCGCAGCGTCCGGCGGGAGAGCTGGATGGCGTCCGGGATCACGTCGAGGCTGCGTCGCACCAGGATGATGTCGGCCGACTTCATGGCCACGTCGGTGCCGCTGACGACCGCCATCCCGAGGTTCGCCGTGGCGAGCGCCGCCGCGTCGTTGATGCCGTCGCCGACCATGGCGACCCTGCGTCCGTCGGCCTGCAGGCGTTCGATCACGGCGGCCTTCTCGGTGGGGAGAACCTCGGCGATCACTTCGTCGACCCCGACGAGGGCGGCCACCTCGTCGGCCGTCGACCGGCGGTCACCCGTGAGCAGGACCGTCCTCAGGCCCATGCCGCGCAGGCGCGCGATGGCCGCGGGGGCGGACGCCTTGATCGTGTCGGCGACGACGAAGTGGCCGATGACGCGGCCGTCCAGGCTGATCAGCACGACGCTCCGGCCCGAGGACGCAGCGTCCCCCACGGCCGTGGCCGCCCCCTCCGGCAGCGCGAACCCCCGCTCGTCCATGAGGGCGGCTGTCCCGAGGACGACCTGGACCCGGCGTCCGTCGACGTCCACCGAGCCCTCGACCCCGTTGCCGGGAAGGGCCTGGACGTCGTCCGCGCGTCCCCACTCAAGGCCCTGGCGTCGCGCTGCCGCGACGAGCGCCCTGCCCACGGGGTGTTCGGAATCGTTCTCGACCGTCGCGGCGAGACGCAGCAGCGCGTCGGCGGTGAGCGTGTCATCGGTCCACGTGTCGACGAGGCTCATGGCGCCCGTGGTCAGCGTCCCGGTCTTGTCGAGGACGACGGTGTCGATCTGACCGGACGCCTCGAGTGCGTCCGGGCCTTTGATCAGGATGCCGAGTTGTCCGCCGCGTCCGACCCCGACCAGCAGTGCCGTGGGCGTGGCCAGGCCCAGTGCGCAGGGGCAGGCGATGATCAGCACCGACATCGCGGCCCCGAACGCCGCGCGGGGGTCACCCGAGACCACCAGCCAGGTGACCAGCGTGAGCAGCGAGATCACGAGCACCGTCGGGACGAAGACGGCGACCACCTTGTCGACGAGCGTCTGGACGGACGCCTTGCGTGCCTGGGCCTGCTCGGCGAGCACCGCGAGTTGCGCGAGTTGCGTGTGGGCGCCGACGCGCTCGGCCTCGACGACCAGTGCGCCGTTCGTGTTCGTGGTCCCGGCCAGGACGCGGCTGCCCGCGGAGACCTCGACCGGTTCGGCCTCGCCCGTCATCGCGGACGTGTCGATGGAGGACGTCCCCGCCGCCACCCGGCCGTCGGTGGCGATGCGCTCACCGGGCCGGACGAGGAACCGTTCGCCGACGCGGAGGTCGCCGATCGGGATGACCTGTTCGGTGTCGTCGCGCAGCACCCGCACCGTGGTCGGGGCCAGCTGCCCGATGGCGGTCAGGACGCCACGGGCGGAGCGCTTCGACCGCGCCTCGACGTAGCGTCCGGCCAGGAGGAACGTCGTGACAGCTGCGGCCGCCTCGAGGTAGAGGCTGTCGGCCCCCTCGGGCGTGGTGCCCCAGCCGAACCAGGTGGACGTCTCGCCGGGGACGCTGACCACGGTCGCGACCACCGACCAGAAGAACGAGGCGAGGACGCCGAGGGACACGAGGGTGTCCATGCTGGTCGACCGGTGTCGGAGGTTTCGCCAGGCCGCGCGGTGGAACGGCCAGGCACACCAGAAGACGACGGGGATGGCGCCGACGATGAGGGACCACTGCCACCCGGGGAAGCGGAGGGACTCCGTGAGGGCCAGCACGATGGCGGCGTCCCCGAGGGGGATGGTGAGCAGGGCGGCGACGATGAGGCGGTTGCGGAGCATGGTGACGCGATCGGAGTAGCCGTCGTGCTCGCCGTTCTCGGCCACCGGGCTGGCGTCGTAGCCGGCAGCGCGCACGGCGGTGATGAGTTCGTCGGCGCGGTCGGGGGTCCAGCCCAGGATGACGGCGCGCTCGGTGGCGTAGTTGACGGTGGCCCGGGCGCCGTCCAGCTTGTTGAGCTTGCGCTCGATCCGGTTGGCACAGGCGGCGCAGGTCATGCCCGAGACGTCCAGCTCGACCCGGGACCCGATGAGGTCGACGCTGGGTTCCGTGGTCACGCCGACGTCAACCATGCTCACCACTCCTCGTGTGAATCGGACGCCCGGTCGCGCCGGGCAAGTTCGGCGAGCAGGCCGTTGTACGCGTCCAGTTCGTCGGCCTCCCTCGCCTGGTCGAGCAGTTGGTCGACCGCGACCGCGTCCTGTTCGTCGCTCCGGAACCACTGGAAGGCCAGCATGATCACCGCGACGAACGCGGGCACCTCGCCGGTGATCCACGTGATCTGACCGGCGACATTCTGCTCCGCGAGCAGATCGCCCACCCAGGGTATGTCGAGGCTGCGGTAGAACTCCCCGCCCAGCACCGAGCGGGCGCTCATGATGCCGACCGCGAAGATCGCGTGGAACGGCATGACGCTGACGAGCAGCGCGAACTTCACCAGATAGGGGAGTGGCCACGGGTGACGGTCGGGGCCGACGAGCAGGGCGAAGAACGCGTAGCCGACGACCATGAAGTGCAGCAGCATCAACTGGTGGCCCCAGTGGTACTTCATGAGCCACGGGAACGCCGGGCTGAAGTAGACCGCGTAGAGCGAGAAGATGTAGACCGCCCACACCAGGGGCGGGCTGAGCAGCACCCGGACGACCCGATCGGACGTGACGTCGTCCAGCAGTTCGCGTGCGGTGGGGAGGTCGGCGTCCCCGCTCGGGCCGGACGCCGCGCGCACCAGGGTGAGCGGGGCCCCCAGCACGCACAGGACCGGGACCATCATGTTCACGGTCATGTGGACGAGCATGTGCCAGCTGAAGACCGCTGTGGAGTAGATCCACAGCCCGGTGACCGCGAGGTAGGCGGTGAGCAGCCAGCCGGCGAGCCAGAAAATGAGGCGGCCCACGGGCCAGCGTCCGCCTCGTCGGAGCACCCGGACCATGCCCCAGAGGTAGGCGGTGATGGCCGAGACCGACAGGACGACCCACAGGAGATTGGGGCGTCCGAGGGCGAGGAGTCGGGCGAGGGTGGCCGGGTCGTTGACCTCGTAGCCGAGGAAGTTCACCTGGATGCTCTGCGGGACGAGGAGGCGCGGCGGCGGCAGGAAGCGCGCGGCTGTGAGGGCGGCCAGCGCGAGGATCAGGAGGGCGAGGTCGCGGGCCAGGGAGCGCACGAGGTTCACGGGGGGCGCGTCAGCGTCGGGACGCCTGACCTGGCGCCAGACCCAGCTCGCGAGCAGGGCGATCAGGAGGGCAAGGCCGACCAGGACGGGCCGGCCGTAGGCCGTGTCGAGGATCCGGGTGCCGGCCAGTTGCTGCCACACGACCATGCCGTAGCCGGCGGTGAGGGCGGCCAGCGCGGGGATGACCGTGCGCTGGTAGCGCCGCAGGATGGCCGGACGCGAGCCTGCGCCGGCTGCGGTGGCGGCGAAGGCACCGACGGCCGCGCTGGTGAGGATGGACGCCGCGATCGTCGCCAGCCCGGCCGCGTCCGTGGCCCAGTCATGGTGGAGACCGACGGAGACGTTTCCGGTCACGGCGACCAACACCGAGGCGGCGACACCGACGCACCACGCCAGCGCTGCTGCGGACGCCGAACGGGCCCACAGGCCGACCGAGATCGCGACCAGGGCCGCGATCGCCGAGGCGAGCCAGCCCAGAGTGGTCGTGGTCGAGGTGACGAAGAGCCACCACGCGTCGGGACGGAACGCCCCACGGATCGGGACGCCGACGATGAAGCTCGGGTACGCGAAGGTCATGAGCAGGGACGCCGCGAACCACAGCTGCCCGCTCCGGACGGCCCACCTCAGGACGCGGCGTCCGGCTTCGGGAAGGTGACCGTCCTGATCGGGGCACAGGAAGACAGCCGCGGCGGCGAGCAGTCCGAGGGTGGTGGCGCCGGTGAGCCGGGCCGCGAGGTCGCCGAGCATGGCGACGAGGACGGTTGCGGGGTCGAGGTCGGCGCGTCCGGGGAGGGTCGGTTGGGCCAGCAGCAGGGCGGACGAAACGAAGATCGACGCGAACGCCACGCTCACGGCCAGCCAGAGGAGGAGGGCGACGCCCACCTGCCCCCTGGGCGGACGGGCTGACTCGCGGGGCGGGCGTCCGCCTGTGACGGGCGCACCGCCGGTTGGCTCGGACACTCTCCGAATCACCTCTCTCCGACGCCGGACACGCTCGCGGCGAGTCTAGCCCGGAGTGGGGTACTGCTCGATCGGGCCCAGACGCCCAAGACGCCCAAGCCCGGACGCCCACCGCCAGACGCCCACCGCCAGACGCCCACCGCGGGTTTCCTTGCGTCCGCACTGAAGGTGGACGGTTGGGGGCCGTCGGGTGGGTGGTTTCCTTGCGTCCGCATTGAAGGTGGACGGTTGGGGGCCGTCGGGTGGGTGGTTTCAGTGCGGACGCAAGGAAACCCGCGGTGGCGAGGACGCGGACGCAAGGAAGCCCGCGGCGGCCAGGACGCGGACGCAAGGAAGCCCGCGGCGGCCAGGACGCGGACGCAAGGAAACCCGCGGCGGCGAGGACGCGGACGCACGTAAACCCAGGGTGGCGAGGATGATGTGGCGAAGACGATGAGGCAATTGATTGAAGCGGCAACTATGATGGGTGGATGCGCATCGACATCTGGTCCGACATCATCTGCCCGTTCTGCACCATAGGCAAAGCCGAGCTGGACGCGGCGCTGGCAGCGTTCCCCCACGCCGACGAGGTCACGATCGTGCCCCGCAGCTTCGAGCTCCAACCGAGTGACGGCACGCCCCGGTCCGTCGAGCCGGTGGTCGAACACCTCATGCGCAAGTACGGGATCTCCGAGGCGCAGGTGGCAGCGCAGAACGACCAGCTTGCGGCGCGGGCGTCCGGTCTGGGGTTGGAGTTCAACTGGCGCGGCTCCCTCGCCGCCCCGACGCTCGACGCCCACCGCCTGGTCAAGCTCGCCGCGACGGTGGGCCTCGCGCGGGAGGTCGAGACGGCACTCATGACCGCCTACTTCACCGAGGGACGCGACATCTCCGACCACGCGGTTCTCCGCGAGGTGGCTGAGCACGCAGGGCTGGACGCGGCGCGCGTCGCGGAGGTGCTGGCGTCCGGTGAGTTCGCGGACGCCGTTCGCGCCGACCAGGCCGAGGCCGCCGCGCTGGGCGTGCGGGGTGTGCCATTCTTCGTCATCGACGGTCGCCTCGGGGTCTCCGGGGCGCAGCCGTCCAACACCTTTGGACGCGCACTCGCGCAGGCGTGGGCCACGAGCCACCCGGTGGTCGAGTTCGCGTCCGAGACCGCGGGCGACAGCTGTGGGGTCGACGGCTGCGCCTGACGCCCACCGCCCACCGCCCGCCGCCCACCGGACGTTTCCTTGCATGCGCAATGCACCACCGCGTCTGGAGGGCGAAAAGCGTGACGGAACGCTGCGTCCGCAGAGAAGGTAGCGGGGAGGTCGACGTCAGCCGGTGGTGGACGCTGGGAAGCCTCCGCGCTGCCAGGTGTCGTCGCACGCAAGGCGGGAGGACAGCGTGCGGTGCGCGTCCGCCTGGCTGAGCAGCTCATTGGCCTTGTGCTCGAAAGCAGCCACCGCGTACGGAGAACGAGCCCGGCGTCCGATCAGGCGGCGCGTCGACCTCCGACCAGTCCCGCGAGGACCGGACCGAGCACGATGGCGAGCAGATAGGCCCACGTGCCCAGCAGTCCCATGACGTTCACCGTCCCCTGGCCCAGCCCCAGCACGGCCTGGGACAGGCCCACGACCGTGGCCCAGATGGCGCCGTGGGTCAGGCCGTTGCGGGGACCTCGCACTTTCAGAAGCCACCCGAGCAGGAACGCGAGGGCGAGCATGAGGATCGAGGCGAGCCAGAACATCAGATTGATCTGTGTGACCAGGGCGGCCGGGACACTCCCGTCCTCTGGAGCCATCTCGTACGGAAACGGCAGTCCCAGAGCGGGGCCGACGATGCTGGCGATGAGTTGAGCGATCTGCCCCGCCACAGCAAGACCCACCCCAATGGCGACATCGACAAGAATCCGCTTGACCATGGCTCCATCGTGTCATCGCACGAATCCCGCGCGCGGAAGGCGCCGCATGGCGTCGATGAGTTCGTCCGCACGGTGCTCCAGCACGGACGTTGACGCACCCCGATCGCAGTCGGACGCGGGGAGCCCGAGAGTGCGACGCTGCCCTGTCCGGTCAGGGAAACGTGCGTCCCGACGCCAGCCTGGGGTCGACCAGTTCCAGCGCCCGTCGCACCGCTGCCGGCGCATCGGCAGGATCGACCTGGGCGATGACCACCCCGTAGACCATGTGCTGCAGCAGCAGGATGTCGTGCGACGTCCAGGTCGGATCAACCAACCCCGCGCCCTGGGCGTCCCGCAACGGTGCCTCCAGCAGGTGCTCGAGCCGCTGTTCGCCCAGTGATTCCGGCAGCTGGCTCCTCGCGTCGATCACCATTTCGACGAACGCCACCGACTCCACCGTGAAGTCGATGACGCGTCCCCAGACGACGTGGAAGCACTCGGGCCCCGGGGTCTCGGCCACGAGGCGTTCGAGTTCGGCGTAGTTCTCGGCGAACACGGCGAACGCCAGTGAGAGGCGGTCGGGAAAGTGCCGGTAGAGCACGCCCTGGCCGACCCCGGCCTCGCGGGCGATGGCATTGAACGGCCCCCGGTACCCGTCGCGGGCGAACACCCGGCGGGCGGCTGCGAGCAGCGCCGCATGGTTCTCGGCCGCAGCAGCCCGGCCTCTATTGCGGGAGCGCTCGGGTGCAGGCATGCTTGAAGTCTAGATCCGGACACTGATGTCCGGTTCATACCGGGGGGTCGTCAATGTCTGAACAGGTCAGGTCCGAACACGTCACCGATGCATGGGACGACTCCTTCGACCTGGTGGTCGCCGGAACCGGGGTCGCGGCCCTGGCGTCCGCGGTCGCCGGAGCGGACGCGGGACTCCGCGTCCTCATGCTCGAGAGCACCGATCGTTGGGGCGGCAGCAGCGCCATGTCGGGCGGCGGCCTGTGGCTGCCGAACAACCCGCTCATGCAGCGCGATGGCGCCGGGGACTCCCGCGAGGAGGCCCTCGCCTATCTGGAGGCGACCATCGGGGACGCAGGCCCGGCGACCTCCCGGGAACGCAAGGAGGCGTTCGTCGACGGCGTGGACGCGTTCGTGACGCTGGCCGAGAAGCACGGCGTCCGCTTCGCCCGCGCCGCTGACTACCCCGATTACTACCCGGAGCGTCCCGGCGGCAAGATCGGACGCGCCGTCGAGGTCGAGCCCTTCGACGCCCATGGCATCGGTGAGTGGTGGGCCACCTCGCGTGGCCAGGACGGCGTCCCCGCCCCGGTGAAGACGGACGACTTCTGGCTGCTCTCCCGTGCGTGGTCGACCCCGGCCGGCTTCACCCGCGGCGCGCAGGTCGTGTTCCGCGTCCTGGGCAGTGTCGCCCGCCGGCACAAGGACGTGGGCATGGGCGCGGCGGTCACGGCGTCCCTGATGGACGTCGCCCTGCGCCTGGGCGTCCAGGTCTGGCTGAGTTCCCCCGTCGACGACCTCGTGATCGAGGACGGGCGCGTGGCCGGCGTCCGGACCACCAGGGACGGACGCGCACTCCGCGTCGCCGCCGGTCGCGGCGTCGTACTGGCCGGTGGCGGTTTCGACCACAACGTCGCGTGGCGCGAGCGCTACCAGGGTGTCGACGGGTCGGCGTCCTCGGGCTCGATTGGCAACCTGGGCACGGCCATCGAGGTCGGCATGCGCGCCGGCGCCGCGGTCGACCTCATGGAGGACGCGTGGTGGGGCGGCTCGGTGCCGCCCGTGGGTGGCGGGGCGGCGGGATTCCTCGTGAGTGAGCGGTCGATGCCGTACTCGATCATCGTGGACGCGAAGGGCAACCGCTTCGCCAACGAGTCCGAGTCGTACGTCGACCTCGGCCACCACATGTTCGAGCACTTCGAGACCACGCCGGGCACCTGCTGGATGATCGCGGACGTCCGCCACGCGCGGCGCTACCTGCGCTCCTACGCGATGGACCCGCGCGCGGTGAAGGCGATGACGAAGGCCGGTGTGATGGTCAAGGCCGCCACCCTCGCCGAGCTGGCGACGGCGATCGGCGTCGACGCGTCCACCCTTCAGACGACCGTCGAGCGCTTCAACGGGTTCGCCCGGGCGGGCGTCGATCCCGACTTCGGACGCGGCAACTCCGCCTACGACAGGTACTACTCCGACCCTCTGGTGAGACCGAATCCCAATCTCGGCCCGCTCGAGAAGGGGCCGTTCACGGCGGTCCAGGTGGTGCCCGGCGACCTCGGCACCAAGGGCGGCCTGCTGACAGACGCGGACGCCCGCGTCCTGCACGAGGACGGCTCGGTCATCGAGGGCCTCTACGCCGCGGGCAACTGCTCGGCGTCCGTGATGGGGCACACCTATCCCGGCCCCGGCTCGACGCTCGGCCCCGCAGCGGTCTTCGGGGTGCTCGCGGCCAGGCATGCGGCCCGTGCGGAGGTGCTCGCATGAAGCGTCCGTTCAGCAACCCGCACACGTTGGACGTCGCCGGCAAGGTGTTCGTCGTCACCGGCGGCGGCAGCGGCATCGGACGCGAGGTCGTCCTCGCCCTCCTCAAGCGGGGCGCCCGGGTGGCCGCCGTCGACCTCAGCGCCGAGCGCCTCGCCGGCACGGTCGAGCTGGCCGGACGCGACGCCGACCGCCTCACGACCCACGTCGTCAACGTCACGGACGGGGACGCCGTCGCCCTGCTCCCGCACGAGGTGATCGACGCCCACGGCGCCGTGGACGGACTGCTCAACGTGGCAGGGATCATCCAGAAGTTCGTCCACTTCAACGAACTCGAGGTCGCCGACATCGACCGCGTCCTGTCGGTGAACTTCTGGGGTGTCGTGCACATGGTGCAGGCGTTCCTGCCGCACCTGCTCGAACGTCCGCAGGCCGCGCTGCTCAACGTGTCGAGCATGGGCGCGTTCATCCCGGTGCCCGGCCAGACGGTCTACGGGGCGTCCAAGGCGGCGGTCAAGCTGCTGACCGAGGGACTGCACGCCGAACTCCGGGGGACGCCGGTGCGCGTCACCGTCGTCTTCCCGGGCGCGGTCGCGACGAGTATCACGGAGAATTCGGGCGTCCACGTCCCGGCGGTTGCGGGCGCGAACGACAACGCGGCGAACCGCAAGGTGCTGCCTGCGCACGAGGCGG